>Ga0325411_1000524_pt1 | contig 40499 bp, 37 predicted proteins | sample PopdelMetagenome_13_FD_206181 | JGI IMG/M metagenome (GOLD analysis project Ga0325411, IMG submission 206181) | Populus deltoides microbial communities from Bellville, Georgia, United States - Xylem-PdIQD-R4 | ecosystem: Host-associated > Plants > Phyllosphere > Stem > Wood/Secondary xylem...
GGTAAACAGTATCCCCTCCATCAGGGTAAATATTTTTTCTCCAAAAACACTAATGCAAGCTGGTGGCTCTCGTGTTTGATTCAGAAATGAAGAAAACCATTTCCTCTGCGAAGCAACACCGGCTTCACACTTCAAATCCCAACTTGCCCTAGGCAAAGCGAAATGATAGAGGATGTTCATCTGAGATAAAAGAGAAAAGGTCACCATCCAACAACCAACACGTGGGGCATGACACCTGCTCTAGCAAATGGAAAACTTCATGAAGAATCATGCCTGAAAGAGGCGGAGCAAAGGAGATCTGATATGCTATCAAAATAACGGTGAAGATGGAACAAAACCAGGAAGGCTTTATTGCTCATCCAAAGCATTTCAACCGGGAAACAGAATAGGACGGGGACCATTTCAAACCTTTTCAAGTGACGGTGAGTACAGATGTTTTCTTTGTGAAAAAAAAAAATGAAGGATGAGATGATAGCCACCGAAGACACCATCCAGGTAACACCCCCTCGACCACGGAAAGAAAAAAAAAATAGAGACAGGAGAAGGTGGCTTTCCACAGGCGAGGCAGGATGCAGTTCCCAAGACTCCCTTTTTCTGGAAGTACATTAGCAATTAAATTATGTAAAACTACAAATTAACTTGGTTCTGGGGGCACCACTTTCAGACTTCGCATCCACTCACAGAAACTTGGATCATGAAAGTGAATAAAGCTGCTTTTTAGCTTTGTTCGTTGTTCTGTTGTCAGAGATCGAAGCTGCGGGAATCTTGCCTCCTGCAATCAAGTTCCATCAAATTGGTAAAAATCCAACACTACAAGCCTACTAATATTACTGACCAAGAGCTTATTTTTCTCTTTTCCACCCTAACCTGTTCATAAGGTGGGTCCTTGTGCGCAGGTATCAGCCGAGAAACAAAATATCTAGCTTGAGAGCTTCCCTCCTGTCATTAACCCAAACCAACAAGTTGATCAGTTAGGCCACAAAAAGAAAAAATCAAGGACAAAGGTGCATAGAAATGGATTGCAAAGAATCAAGGAAAAAAAACCTTGAATGCAAGGATTCTAGGTGCTGGAAACCGCAATTCAGTTATCTCTTCAGCTAATGTTCTGCAAGCTGCTAAAGCAGCTGCACTTCTTCCTTCATCAGCGGCTAGCTCAGCACCCTGTAGTAAAAAGTTATTGAGAAAGTGTCTTTGTGTATCAGGACTTAAATGCCAGCCGAAACAGAAAGAAACTCGAGAAATAGACTAGTGGACTCAAACCAACACTAGTTTGATATATGCATGTACATAGCAATCAGATATCCTCTCAGAAAAAGGCTGTCGTAGTGAGGAAAATTAACATAAAAGCTGCCAGCTGAAAATATAGAAATTGATATTTAAGTGGAAGACTGGCATCATTAGAGGTACTAGCACGCTTCTTACCTTCAATCTATTACTTCAGAATTAGAAAAAATGCCTCTAGATTTCTTTTTTTATTGAATCACAAAAGGATTTTTTTTCTGAAACAATTATAAGCAGGGAAGCAATAAATGTTTTCCCTTTGTTTCACCTATCAATATTTCTGCCAGGAAATGTTGTGCTTGAATGTTGTTCCATCACCTGAAATTAGATCATTACATAAACCACAGCACAGTCAAGTGTTTGTCTCCTCCCTATATCTGCAATAAATTCTTGAATTTCCTTCCCGGTCACAAACTTGAACAGAAAATACCGAATTTTTTATCCATGACACAAAAGTGCTCACAAACCATGCAAAAACAGACAGCAGACACACCCACAGTTGAAGATGCTCACTTCATGAGAAACGCAGGGGAAATAAACATACAAAATAAAAATATTCAATAATTAGCAATATCAGGGAATTGCAAAAGGATGCCAACATAAAACAGCAAGAAGAAAAGTCAAGTCACTTACCAACCAAATGAAGACATCTGTACCATGGTCAAGAACAACAGCTGTATCAGACTGCATCGCAAGGTCATAAGCTGGAAGTTCCTCAAAAGTTCCCCCTTCTCGGTGCATTAGACAACGAGGTGCTACCATACGGAGTGAAAGATCAAAAGATGCATTCAAAAACAAATTCCGCAACACAGACCTCTCATCTTCATGACCAACAATGCTTCCCAAAAGAGGGCCCCTTCTAAGATGGAAAAGGAGCTCTGGTAATGCAGAGAGTTCTTTAGGAAATCTATGAAGTTTTGACTTGGGTACTAGGGACCCAAATTTTAAAGCAATGTCTTTAATTCTTTCATCTATTGTTCCACGCATATCCATGGCATCTGAATGGTTTTTGGCTCGCAAGAGGGTTCTCTTGGCGATAAGGATTGCAGCCACTTCATCTTGAAAACTTTCAAGATATGCTGAAACACTATCCACAGTAGGCAACTTGACAGTAACCACTCTTGAAATATCAGCTTGATAAACGTTTGCGTATTGAACAGTAAACTGGAAAAATACACAATCGCTCTTGATGTCTCCTTTAGTTTCCATAGAGAGTGCAAAGCTTTGTGTTTCTTCAACACTTAGCATTTGAATGCAGAGTGCATTGTCATTCTTGAAAGTTTCGTGTGTGTCAACATGTGCTTCTTCACCAGGACCCACAACTTGAGTAATTAAAATATCATCAGAACATCGAATCTCCAACAAACCATGGGAACCTGATGCCCTAGAAGATGCCCTTTGCAAATTCACACCAAAGGCCTCCCCAAAGTCATCGTGAAGAACCAAAACACCTCCAGATGCCTTTGCAAGCGGCTGCAAAACTGGAATTCTAACAGGGCAAGTTCCAGCACACAGAATGTCAACTACTGCATTATTTCTATGCGCTTCACGACCCAGGTTCTCCATCCATTTCAAGGCTGTTTTTTCCAGATGAGGATAATTTGGGTGGCTAAAAGAATGAGGAACTGATCCAGGGCCATATGTATTAGGCCCGCCAGCACACACGATGATCCTGCTATTGCCTCCATTCCTTTTAACTACACCTCGGGACATTTCTGCTGATGGTCCTTGAATCATAGCCAGAGCAACCTCAACTGCAGTACCCAGGCACCGATCTCTTAAAGCTTCTGCAATGTTCGATTTATACGGTCTCAAAGATGAGAATATTTTGTGCGCTACTTCCTTTGAAGCATGCATTGGTGACAAGTACACACCAGTTCCATAGATCAATGCTTTCAAGGACTCTTGGATAGGTGATTTGTCACCAGGAAGTACATCAGCAGATGCCATTGATTCCTCTGAAAAATCATAAACTGACACTGTACGACCATATAGTATTATTCCAATTCTTGCTGTAGGGGGGAGTGAATCCACAAATGCATGCAAAGAGCTTTGTAAATGCTGCAGGTGGGGTTCATCTAAACAGTCATCTATAACAAGTACAACGGGTGCAGACATTCTGGAATCAGAAACAGGAATAAAACCAGGTCTCTTGTTCCCAGTTCGAACATAATCAACAATGGGTGATGAAAGTTCTGGAAAGTTGCGAAGATCTTCTTTGCTTGGAGCTAAATATTCACCTTCACTTCCATTCAGTTTCCGGCAAATCACACATTGCCACTGGCCTGAACCAAGTAATATCTTGCAATAAAGATTTGCATAAGCTCCACAATTGTGGCAACGATGAGGATCACGCTGTAATATTTGAGGACCTGGAAAAATCTCTCTCCCAGGAGAAAATAATGCCCCAAAGCCCAAACTTGGAACATTTGTTAGTTTCTTTTGCTTCAAGACCTAATAACAAAATGAGCCGAGCTCAAATTCAATTGAAAATTGCAACTTTAATGTAAACAAAAAAATCACAAGATTCAAGCATATATATAGGCGAGGCATCTGGAAAGAAAGGATAATCAGACAACAATTTATTAACCAAACAAAAAGGTGCTCTCAAAATCATAACAACAATCTCATAAAGACAAAAAAGAAAAAAATTCCCCACAACAATTGGTGCCTTCAGTTTGAACAGGAGAGAGAATGATAGAGATACCTTGTGAGCAGAGAACAAAGCACATGATGATTCATTAACAAGTGTCGAGTCCTCTGTAGCAAGGGGAACTTGGTGCTGCAACTCAACTGAACCATTTGAAAAATGAGGAGGCGAGGATGTTGGCAATGTTGAGCCTGATGAGAAAGCAATTGGTTGAGGAGTTGCAGGAGAAGTCCGAAAAGGCACAGCAGCAGGCCTGACTGGCGATTTAAAAACAGGAGGACCAGGGGGGGTGCTTAGATGAGGAACTGGGCTCCTAACCCCATTGGCAGGTGACAACAAATTTGGGTTCTGAAAAAAAGGGGAAGGGATCTGATCTTGTTGCAATTTAGGAGGAGGAAATCGCGGAGCTCCAGGTAACATTGTAGGAGGAGGAGCAGAATTTTTCACTGGTTGAGGGGTTGATGAGTCAGGGTTTGAGGGAGTAACAGTAACAGAATATCCAAGGGAAGGTGGTGGTGGATTAGTCATTGCAATTCAAAGTTTCTTTTTCGAATAATCAAGAATAACCTAGAAGCCAAAATCAAACTCTATATAAAGCTACAGACAGTTGTATCCCAGGGCCAATTATGACAAGAGAATTCAAAGTGACAACTTTGAGACTGTCAATTGATTATTGATTGAAATTCAATTAAGAATCATAAACAAAACAGCCTACAAAGGTCTGATACACCAGCAGCTCAAGAATTGCGATCCAATCTCAATGTTGATGCGGAAGAAGATACCGAATGGGAGGACCTTGACAAACCGAAACCCCCCAGTAAAATCTAAAACCCCAGAGCAAGAAAGGGTTTTGATGGAAACCCAGTTCAAGAAATCCCCGGTACAATCAAGAACCCAACTAAAGAACCAAAATTATCAGCTTCAAAGATCAAATTGAATGCAAGAAAACCTGATCTCTCTGCACAATTGGGCACCAAAATCTTCCTCTGGCACAGACATCTGAAAGAAAAGGAGACCAGTTAGAATTCAACTTTGTGTCAAGGAAAAGGATCTAGTTTTCTTCAGCAAAACAAAACCAATATTGAATGAAATTGAGACGAGGACAATAGAATCGACGTACCTGAGAAGGAGAGAAGGAAAATTGAAAGATTTGCGGAGTAAATCTTCAGTCCCTTTTTTTTTAAATCTCAATTAAAAAATGGAAATATTTTCGAAGTGATTTTATAATCTTTTAGGATTCTGGGTCCTTTGTCCTCGCAAGCTAGGGAGCTCTCTCCGTCGTCTCCTGTTGTGTTCGATTTTCCTTTTACACGAGAGAGAGAAGACAGCTACGTTACAGATTGGTCCACATAAAGTCCACAGGCCATTTTTTAATTGTCTTTCTGTAACAGGATGAACGTGTATGAACATCTCCGATGTCGTTCCAACCCTTCGTTAAATTAAATTCAATTTCCTCCGCATTACGGCCCACGTTACTTTGCGCCTACAAAGCCCCACTCTCTGTGAATCAAATAAAAAGAAAACACTAAATTACAAATTACGTTTACAAAATATTCTAATAAAACTTTATCAGTAAGATAAATTTACATGTTTATAAAAAAAAAGTTTAATTTAATTTATTTTTATATTATCATCATCATTATCTTTATTTTATTTTAAAAAAATTTTAAGAAAGATGAATATTTTAAAAATACTAGTTTTAACATTAATTTATTCTCTTTATTGTAGTAAATCAGAAGTTCAACTCTAATCTACTTTCATATCATTTTTAAAAATTAAATTCTATTTAAAATTTATTTCTTGTAGCTCAAAATTGTTGTGATTTCATCCATACTTCTTAATTGAAATCAGTTTAGAAAAATTCAAAAATATTGTAAAAGAACCAGATAAATCATTGTAATAATCCACAAGACCCTTTGTTTTTTAATTTTTAATTCTCAAACCTTTTTTTTAATTGCAATTTTCAATATCTAATTTCATGATCAATTTGTCAAAATTTTCTTAGAAAAGACAGGATTTAACAAAAAAGAACTAAGGTATAAAATAAAAAGGAAAACTCATCAACACTGTGAAATTACAAGGAAATTCTTTTTTCATCTTCTCACTTTGCTTTCTCTTCCTTGACAATCCCTGTAGTCTTTGTAATTTTTATTTTTACTCTAAAATTTATTTTTTTAATATCTTAGTTTGAGAGGGAAGAGAGTTGCCTCAAAATAACAAGAAAAAAAAAGTTATTGGTGAGACTATTGTTCTTGATATCAACAGGTTTTATTTGACGAGATAGGTTCAATGATGATGATTTTTACCTATAAATATGCCTAAAAAATAGATCGAGATTCATTTTAATTTTTGTGTTTAGTTGATTTTTTTCGGTGGTTTTATAGTGTTTAGGGGTTAATAGGTTGTTTATGAATGCTTTTATGATGTTTTGACGGTTTTTTTTATGAAAGTAACTTGAAAAAAATATATTTTTAGACCAAACAACCCCTTCCCTAATCTTCAACCATCATATCAGTGGTTGAATTTTATGTTGGCACTAGTGGTGATGTATTATTAAATTGTATTTAATGCAATAAAATTCTAAATATAATTTATATGATTTATTATAATTAATTTTAATCAAAACATTTTTAAAATAGGTTGTTTTAAAAAGGATTGTTTTAAAAAAACCTATTGGCCTTGATAGTTCAACATAGCCCGGTCAACAAAAAGATGACCAAACATGCATACACGAGTTAGTAAATCATGATCACTCACCTAGCTTCTTTTTTTTTTTCTTTTTATTTTTGCCCCCCTTCTAATTTTATTAAAAAAACAAATAAAACAGAAAACGCGTCACCTGTGATGGTATAGGATATGTCGCATACTTGTGTAGATTCGTTATTTTTTATGCTTAAAAGTTTAATCATAACTAAGTTGACCTAAAAAACTCATTTTCAACAAAAATTTAACCTTAAAACTCCTGAAAACATCCCCGCGTACCTCAACAAAATCAATTTATTATCTTAAATAAACTTTTACTCTACGAGGAAAAAAAATAAATTGGATGACTTTTTTTGCAAGCTTTTATTTTTTTTTTACAAGATAAGGAAAAAAAAACACTTAAATTGAACTTATCTTTCCGAACAAAACTCATCGATATTAATATTGATTTTCTTAAAAAATAAAAAACAATAATTTTAGAGGCTATACTCCATAAAAAACACCTCTTGAACATGTTAAAAAAAATCTCGCATTCTTTTTTTTCAATCTTCATAATTTCATTTTTTCTTTACAAGAAATAAAAATCATATTTATTTTTAAAAATCAACTACTAATCAAATATCAAGATACTTTTTTAAAATTATAATAACTCTATTAAAAATAAATCAAAACATATTATCAAATTAAAACTTTAACAAATACCACGTATAAGGAAAAAGAAAAAAAGAAAAAAAAGACCAAGCTTATTGAAATCTATAGCAATTTGGAAAGTGAAGTTACCACATAAATTAGTTTGCGTCTTAGACTTTTTGTTTGCTAGAAAATAGTTTTTTTTTTAAATAAATTATTTTTTGATATTTGGTAGTGTAATGGAAAATAAGTTAGAAAATACTTTTCAATGTTTGGTTATGTCATGGAAAATGAGTTAGAAAATAACTTATTAATATTTTATTTTTTTCAAGTTTATTAAAATAATAAGGAACAAATCTTACAAATTAAAAAGTTAAATGAAAATAAAATTGAAAAAAATATAATTTTATAAATTATCTCAAATAAAATAAATAATAATCAAATAATAGAGATCAAATCTAAAAAATAAAAAAAATGAAAGATGAAGAAATTAAAATGATAATAATTAACGTTTCATAAATTATTTCAAATAAAACAAGTAACAATCAAAAGAATAAGGACCAAATTTGATACATAAAAAATTTTAATAAAAAAATGATAAGAGAAAAGCAAATAACAATTATAAAAATAAAGACCAAAGTTAATATAAAAATTAAATTTTAAGAGATGAAATTGAAAAATAAATATTCAAAACAAAATATATATAGCAATTAAATGTTTGAGGACCAAATTTGATATAATCAGCAAATAATATGACATTTCTAAATTTTTCACATTTTCCGGAAAATGTTTTCCGTCTAAATTTTTTAGAAAAGCACTTTTCTTTAAACCAAATTAAATTTTTTTTGACTGGAAAGTATTTTTTATTGACTAATTTTTTTAATGGTAAATAAATATAAAAAAATTTAAAAAATAATTTTTCAAAAAATAAATTTAAGAAACAAAGAACCTTAATCAATTAATGAATCGCACGTGCTATCATCGCCATCATGTTGGTCCCTTAATCACGTGATCGTATCTCTTCGATAAACAGCATTTTAACCCTCCTGAGATCAGCGTTAAGCAGTCACCGGTCCACAAGATGCCGAAACAAACATTCTAAATAATTATCTCCAGAACACAGGGTAAAACAGTAATAAGAGAGAAAGAAACGCCGTCGTCCTCCCTCTTATCCCTGAAATGTAATCTAACCAAACATAACCCTCGAGAAACAGTACCTCACTGCACCGAGCTCTCTCTTTCAATAAAATAAAATCCCTAGATTTTCTTCTATTTCTTTCGGTTACTATGCCTTCGTTCTCTCAAAATCCCTAATAAAAAAAAATAAAAATAAATGGAAGGAGCCAAAGACCCTCGAAACGGCGGCGATTCGTCGCCAAAGCAGGTCTCCAAAAAACCTCGCACCAGTGGCCACATAACAGAACAGGAAATCCACGAAGAATTCTCTCACCATAATCTTAACGTAGCCAGAATTAACAACGGTAGCTTCGGTAGCTGCCCCGGATCTGTACTCGCTGCTCAAAAAAACTGGCAGCTTCAGTTCCTCCAACAACCCGACGACTTCTACTTCAATACTCTCCGAAAAGGAATTCTCCACTCACGTACTGTCATAAAAAACCTCATCAACGCTGATGATGTAGATGAGATCTCCCTCGTCGATAACGCCACCACTGCGGCCGCCATCGTACTTCAACAAATTGGCCGTGCCTTCGCTGAAGGTAAGTTTGCTAAAAACGATACCGTTTTAATGCTCCACTGTGCTTACGAAGCGGTTAAGAAATCCATTCAAGCTTACGTCACGCGTGCCGGGGGTTCTGTTATTGAGGTTCAGTTACCGTTTCCGGTTAATTCGAATGAGGAGATAATTGCGGAGTTTAAGAGAGGATTAGGAAAAGGCAAAGCTAACGGTAGAAAGATTAGGTTAGCGATAATTGATCATATAACGGCGATGCCGTGTGTTGTTATTCCGGTTAAGGAGTTGGTTAAAATTTGTAGAGAAGAAGGCGTGGAGCAGGTTTTTGTTGATGCAGCTCATGCTATTGGCAGTGTTGATATAAATGTTAAAGAAATCGGGGCTGATTTTTACGTTAGTAATTTGCACAAGTGGTTTTTTTGTCCGCCATCAGTTTCATTTCTGTATTGCAAGAAAGCGAGTTTGGAATTTGATGTGCATCATCCGGTTGTTTCACATGAGTACGGAAATGGATTGCCGATTGAGAGTGCCTGGGTTGGGACTAGGGATTATAGCTCGCAATTAGTGGTGCCGGCGGCTTTGGAGTTTGTTAATCGGTTTGAGGATGGAATTCATGGGATAATGAAGAGGAACCATGAGGAGGTTGTTAAGATGGGGAAAATGTTGGCGGAATCATGGAGGACAAATCTTGGTTCTCCGCCGGAGATGTGTGCAGGAATGATCATGGTTGGTTTGCCTTCAAGATTGCGTGTTTCAAGTGAAGATGATGCTTCGAGGTTAAGGTCGCATTTACGTGAGTGTCATGGGGTTGAGGTTCCAATACACTATCAGGGTTTAAGAGATGGTGAGGAGGGGGTGAAAGATAAGGATGGTGTTATAACAGCATATGCAAGGATTTCTCATCAGATTTATAACAAGTTTGAGGATTATTGCAGGTTTAGGGATGCTGTAAATCATCTTGCTGAGAATCGACAGATTTGCAGAACTACTTCTCCAGAGTGAGAAGGTATGTCTTCTTCACAATAATGAAGTATGCTGTTTGTACTCATAACGTGTAATTTCTGTATATTTGCTGTTCGTGACCATTCTTTATGTTACATTTTAGCACAAGGGACATTTGGACCGGTTAAATTAATAATAGCTGTATTGCCTCCTCATAGTTTCTTTAAAACAATGTCTATGAGAAATAAAAATTGAATATAGTATTGATAATTTTGTTTCAGAAAAAAGAAAAAAAATCTTTTTGCAGTTCAATGTATTATCCTGGACCAGTTCTGTTTTGTCTATTCTACTGATTTGCTTTCTTATGCATAATAACCCTTGTATGTGGTCTTTTATTAGTTCTCGTGACCTAAGAACACCTTGATACTTGTTTTGCTTCTAGCACTTGTCCATTTGAATGCTGTGATTTGCTATGGACTTTAGAATCTCATGAAATGACTTCTAACAGTTGTTTGATTTATTTACTCGATATCTCTGCTGGAGCAGAAGATGAACCCGAAACCACAAAATTCCTTGAATAATTTTTTTTCTCAGTTCAAGTTTCAGAACGCATGAGCTTGGCATTATATTGAGTTTAGTTTCTTGCCCTTGCTGATGGATGAATTTGAAACAGCACTTGACATGTTTTCAAGGAAAATCAATATAAAAACCATCAGAGTTCTATATATATATATATAAACGTTAGAGTGGTTGGGCAGCGAGAACCAAGAAGCTAATTTAGAAAGGAATGACTCAGTAATTACATGACATGTTTCCATTTATGTCTGTGGCTGAAGAATAGCTTGGGAAAAGGTCTAGTAGATATAATAAGTGAATGGTGATCACATAGATCTTGCTGTGAATTTTGCTATGAATGGTCTATCAGACAATGGGATGCATCTGCAGAGAGAGATTAAGCCTTTGGGTATAAGGTGTATCTGGAGAGTGACATCTCAAGTATTATTTAAAACTGGGATGTTTTAGGAAAAGGTTATCTCATGCTGTGCGCGCGTTCAGACCAGGAGGTTTCTACTCTTGCTCTAAATTTTAGGGCTAAGTGTATTTTATTTTTTGAATTTCTTATTCTTTCTCAACTACTCTTATTTATTGCTTCTTAACACTCCTTTTTGGTGCTTCCCCAGTATACTTCCTGTGTAGATGGAGTACCTTCTATTTGTTTTTAGCCTCCCTGCGTCCTTCTTGGACTAGGAAATACTTATTGATCCTAGTTCTGAATTTATGTGTAGATTAATTTAGATTTGGATATTTGATTTCTAGACTCCTTCCATGCGGTTCATTGTCAGATATTGGGAGGAATGTCTTGAGTTAAAGACCTTTCTTATACACTAACATATTTATCTTGATGCGAAACTCAGAAGTGTCTTTCTTTAATTCGTCTGTGTTCTTTTTTGGCAGTTGGTGGTGAACATTGGAGCCGCCTTGATCAAATAAATTTGTGTCTCCCCTGGTTTATCGTAGATGGCCCAATATCAAACCAGTAAAATTTGGAAGACACCACGTAGAAGATTAGTTTGTCTGCTCATTGAAGCCACAGGAGTTATCTAGAATTTCTCGACTGAGCTGCTACTTTATGGCTCCTTGTATCTACAACTGTAGATATGGCAATAATTTTATGAATGTCAGCAATTCTCCCAGCAAGTTTTCGGCCTTCAGCTGAATTTAGCTCTACTTTCCCGTTTTCCAGAAAACTCAGTCGTGACATCCTGTGTTGCTTCATGTATAATTGCAGGTGTGTGGTTAATGTTATTAAAATCACGCAAGCCTCGTTAAAGCAGCATACTTTTTTTTTTTTGCACCCATTTGTGTTGGACTGAGGATATGCACGTCCAATATGAATAACATAGATTGCACGGAGCATGTCAACTTCCACTACTAAATCTTTTGAAAGAGGTGCTTGATTGCAACCTAGAATCCAGATATGACCTTCCAGTATTGGTTTGTGGACGCAAATTTCAAGATTTTGCCTGCCGGATGCACCCGCAGATGGCCATCCCACTGATAAGTGGCCAGAATCCAAGTAACTGGCACAGCATAACCACAATCCCAATCCTGAAACTCGTTGCTGTTGTATTTAGCAGAAGATAAACTCGCAGACAGGCAAAAAGGAAAGAAAAAAATCATTAACTCATGAAGCAGTCTGATTCTCCTTCAAAAAGTTAAATTTCAATCAGTGCAAATCATTGTCATTTATCAGATTGTGTAACATATGAAGGCCTCTTTGGTTTTCTTCTTCTTCTGTCCTTTTAACTAGAAACTGTGCCAATAGTCAGCATCACGATTGCAATTGACGTGACGCGAAAATGAACTGCTCAAATTAATTACAAGGAAAAAGGTAAAATATATCTCTCTCCTCATGAAGGCGCCATCAGATATGCATGATTCCTGTCTTTCCCATTGCCCAGAAGTCGAGTAAAAATGATTCCCACATCTTCCAAACCAACTCCAATGCATGGAGGATAAAGTGGAGGATGCACAGAAATCTCCATTCTCATGTCTTCAGCTTCACTAGGACAATCGGATACCTTGACATTAGGACCCTTCTAGCACTTCCCCATGCACTTGCACCCTACAGCAGTACCCCCCATTCCGACCTTCCTTTCAAATTCTTCCAGCAGAGCAGATGCTCCCGATTCCCTCCGCTTGCCGCCCATGCATATCTCAACCTTCCTGCCAGATGCTCCGACGCTAGTGCCATCGCTCTTATTACCACTACGAAAAACTCAATTGCTACTCTCATTGTAAGGTCCAAATTACAGGAAGCTTCCCTGAGATTTCGAGGGACTTGAATCATTAGGCCCCTAATACCATCTCCGTGCGCTGGTCTTCTTGAGTAGCTGCTTCTTCAATTACGTACGCTGATTCAATCTCTATAAACTGGTTCAAATCATTGCTTCTCAATTGTTTCATGGACAGGACCTCTTCACAATCACCGTCACTTGACTCAGATGAAGTTGAATGATAAGAACATGAATGGCTTGCTAAAATCATTACACTGATAAGAACACAAAGAAAAGAAGACTTCTCCCGCGTACTCACCGATATCATCATCTCCTCAACTTCACCAATCACACTAGAGCTACCCTCTTTACCAAGACCGTATGGGAAAAAAGGGGCAAGTCCCTGCACAATCTTTTCATCTACTCGAGCTTCTTTTTCTCTGTTTTTATCTCTTTGTTCTTCTCTTTCTTTCCGCCACACCTGGCTGAAGATACATGTAGTATTTTATATGCCCATGGCTAGAAAATCCACTGCTCAAAATACCGTTGTGACTTTTTACTCTAGATGAAACCCTAGGATTCCCAGTCCAGATCACAGGGAGGCAACTTCAAACGGTGAGAAATCAAAATCTAACAATTTCTTTAAAATTCATAATCCATTCAAGTTGTGGTTCACTGAATAATTCAGAACTTGAAGATCATGAACTTGTGGTTCGACTCTAGTGCCAGTGTGCCACCCGGCAAGACATATTGGGCCTCGTGGGCCCAATAAGTCAAAGAAAACAGTAGACGTGTCCATAGAATAGTAATGAAGGCGCATCCATAACTATGGTGCTCAGTCGCACGACATAGAACCTTCTCTCTCCTAGCCTAGGTCCTGCTCTCTAGCGCTGGTGAGACACTTTATGTTTTTTCATCAAGCTCTGGAGAGGGAAAAACAAACATAGAATTGGAATCTGTTAGGATTTGACAGTTAATTGAAAATTCAAACAAGATGGAAGAGGAATTACGGCTTCCAGTAAGGTTGATGAATTTCGTATCCGAGGAACAGGTAATTGTTTTGCCTGATAAATAATTAATTACCTCTTAAAACCCTAATTTTATTTCTTTCGTTCTTGAAATTCTTGACAAATTGGATGACTGTAAATGACAGTTGGATGAAGCAAAGAAATCAAGGGGTGAGCGAGTTGAGGATGGTACTGCCCAGAGAGACAGGCCCCTCTTCGAGGTCTCTTTCATCTTTCCTTTCCCTTTTACTTTATGCTAATTACTGTAATGATTTATAACCATACTGCAGTATCATGTCATTTTTATATATTTTTAAATGTAGATTTTAAAGGAGAATAAGGACAAGAAGGATGCTGAATTTAATGAACGACTCAAGCATAGTGAGTTCCTCCGGGTTTTCTTCTAGATTAATTGTTATTTCGTGTCTTGGGGTTTTTCTTCTCGAACCCATTTGTAATAAGGAAGAATGGAGGAGCTTTAATGACTTGGTTTTGTTTCAGGACCACCGAAAGCTTTGGATGAAGATGAGACTGAGTTTCTTGATAATTTAGAAATGGTGAGACTATGCTTTAAGACCCATTGAGCTCTTTTGAAAATGTCTGTTACATAGAAAGAGTTTGGATCACAAGTTAATTTTTGGTTTGACTGTCGAGACATTGTGATCATAGTATTTATTTGTTAACTAATTTTTCAAGAGTTATTATTGATGCCTTTTCCCTTTTCCTTTTTCTCTTTTTAATATGTTTATTGTGCAAGCAGTCAAAGAAGGAATATGAGCAGCAGATAGCAGATGAGGAAGCCCGACAGCTTCGGAGTTTCCAAGTAATTTGTTAACTAATTTTATGCGCTACTTGAGGTGCTTCATGTGCTTTGCCTTGAGTTCATGCTGAGGATTCTGAATTTGATGATCGGCACTGTCATGTTGTTGTAATATTATATATTAAAAACTCGTGGTGATTGAACTTCTTTTTCATTTCATTACAAAAAATTAGCCTATTGAACAATGTTTTCTTCATGAGAAATTAGAATGCATTCTTGGAGATTCATCTCCTCTTTTGTGATCTTTAAGTGTCTGAGCTATTGGGAATCGGGAAAAAGTGATTATATGCTATGTTTTTGTTACCATATGCATACATTGGAGTAGTCCCACGTTGCTTCTCTTCCAATTTCTAAAACAAAAAAGAAACGTTTGTGAGGGGCTTACAAATTCTTGTACCAGTAGACCAATGTAGCCTTGTAATTTTGCACGAACTTATTCAGAACTCCTTTTCCCTTTCTGAATGGCATGCTCAGAACTTTTGATCTTTCTTATTCAGTATATCTGTCATCCCAGTTGTTATTGTTTCGCTTTCAGGCAGCAGTTGCAGCTCAGTCATTCAGTGTGGATGATTTGAAGGAAACACCACTTGTTCCTCCAGTCCCGGTTAGTTTTCTATTTCTATCAAACTATTTGGCATGTTTCACTTGACCATATATATATGTGCATGCACAAGTGTCTGACCTACAAATTGCCAGAACTGCTGCATTGATGATTGACATTGTAGAATTGCAGCGTCAACATTTATTGCTTTCAAGAGTTTTTGATGCTTGAATTTTTTAATGCAAAATGATTCTGATTTCTAATATTTAGACATCACCAGTGCTACCAAGGAATAATAGACATCGTGAGCCTTAAAAATGAATTGTAATAGCTCATATAAAAAATTGAATTTAAATTATGAAGATGGTATTGTCACGATGCACAATAACTTGAGCACTCTACTCATTCCAATATGATAAAAAGATAGGTTCTAATAATTATGGAGCATGTTTATAGTCAGTCTGGTTGAAAATTCTGGTTCAAGCCAGAATCGCCTTACAGCTGTTATTGTTGCTTATAAATGCAACTTATTCTGTGCGCAGGAGCAAAAATCAATTGGGAGGAAGAATCCACCTGCTCGCCCATTAAGTATGATTATCAAAGTCAAACCTCAGGCGAAGAAAGCGAAGATGGACCAGGGAAATGTCGAAGAACATTTAGAGATAGGGAAAACTCCCGATGTTAATATGGAAAAATCTTCAGACACGGTGAAAGTACCTAGCAATGATGTTGCTAAAACTGGCCTTGTTTCATACAGTGATGAAAGTGAAGATGATGATTAGTAGTTTTTGCTAAAGATACCTTGGATATTTATTATCACTTGATTGAATTTCGTTTACTGCGTTCCATTTTCTTGCATACATGCATAGGGGAAGCAGATGGCAAGGGGTGTGTGTGTGGGGCGTTGTTTCTTTCTTAAAAACACGGAAACTCGTCAGTGAAGAAAATGATCTGTAATTCTTGCGGAATAACCTTTCGGTTGGGCTGTAAGCATACTGGACATGCTATGCTACAGTCAGCCAAAAAGGAACTGCAGTGGGCTTGAATAGTAAATGTTTTCAGTCGAGCTTGGACTTCGTGAATATGCGCTATAGTCCTAGAAAATATTGTGAATATAATCAGGGAAATAACCCATTTTAACTTTATCTCCATCTCAATATCTCTTTCCATTTGAAAATTCAGGATTTGAATTGATGTTATTTCATTGATTCCTCAATTTAAATTGTATTAATTTATCCTAAAAATTGTATTTCAATTGCAATTTAGTAATTCATCATTTATGAGAATCGCACTAAGTATTCATGACTGAAATAGTTAAAACATCCAACCCATAATTAGAGAATTCATAGAATGAGATGCATGCTAATGTAACCTCCGATAAATCTATTGGAATTGGCTTTGTAACAATATAATCTCATCTTCCATACATAACAAATTATTACACTATATTCACATTATAACATATGAACAATAAAACTAATATATTTTTTTATTGAGACGAGAACTTAAGGGAAGAAAATAGATTTATGGATGGCACTTGCAACAATTATTTTTTGAAAAAATAAGATAGTCTTGAAAATATTTAGGGAGAAATTGTTACATAATAAAAATCATATCCTCATTATTGTCTCATCATTACAATTTGTGAAGATAGAGGAGAGATTAAAAAAATAAGTAAATAAAGATTTTAGATTCATATTGAGATTTCGATGATGAGATCATCGATACTATCAAAAAAATCTCAACTAGAAAAATTTATCGATACTAAACAAGTAATTAATGATGATCAAAGTGAGCCATACAAATTGTCTAAAGGTGGTGGGTGGCTCATTTGCTTTTGGATAACTCATGTGGCTCATTCTGGTCACCGTTGATGTCTTTATTTGTGTTATTAGATTCGTTTCATCGAGATTTTTTTAACGGTATGGATAGTGTTGTTATTGGAGTTTTGAAATGTCTCACAAGTCTCTTTCCTTATTTTTTTTCTCTTTTCTTTCTTCTCATTGTTATTTATGTCAATCCATTTAATAATTTAAGAGAGTTGTAAGTGACATGCAACTTACGGGTCGTAGATACCATCTATTTTTTTTATATCATAAATGTACTCTAAAACATGATCCACGAGTGGACAACCACTGTGAAAAGCCAAACCACAAGAGAGAGCCCATAACTCGAGGTCCTCAATCGATCATAAACTTACATGTGGTTGAAAAATACAAGTGGTAAAATACCATTTGTGGCTCGTTAAACTGTGTTACTTCTCCTATTAAGTTTAGAATTATATTGTTTCTCTTTTTTTATGCTAAATTTCAAAAAAGTCATCCTAACATCTTGTTTGGAATCAAATTACATTTTAAATTGGATTGAATTCAAAGCAACATTTGAATTTAATTCATAACCTATTATAATTTTTATGTTTGTAATAAAATATTAAAATATAAAATTGAATATGTTTGGAAGACTTGTGAAAATAAATTAAATTAACAATCTTGATTATTTTATTTTTAATTAATTTTGAAATTATTTTTGTAAGAGATAGATAATCGAGTGATGAGACATAATCGAGTGATGAGACATGCCAATACGTATCTGAGGTTCATGTTTATTCATTGCAATCTGATGAGACTGAAAAGCTTTGTCAGATAACACTTCACATTCACAGGGAGAGGAGGTCCAGCCCACTCTTGAAGAAGCAGAAGACAGAAGGCTTATGGGCGTTATGATCTGCGATGGAAAAAGAAATTATGAATCTGCTCTTGAGCATTATGTTTTAGCAAGCAGGGCCATGGCAGCAACTGGCCATATATTAAAAAATAGAATTTGTAAACCATAGTGGACGACCTGTTGGCAGAAGAATGGCATGATTCTACGAAATCTTCAACGTTCCTCGAGGTTTTTCTTCTCACTCTGTATCTGGTAGGGACTGGGGAGTGAAGGGCTGCTGGAAAGAAATGATTTTTTCTGGTCATGGAAGGAACCTTGATCCCATCGTGAACGTTGACAATCAAACACAGCAACGGTCAAACGCAAATGCTAAGCCAGTGTTCAAAGAATTTTAAAAACTGGATGCTTTTGACAAGTGTTAAGAGAAATGATCACGGAAAAGCTGCAGTCAGGAGAGCTAACTTGAAAGGATATCCGCCGCCTTCTTTTACTTCCTCGCGCCACATCAATTTTTCAAACTATGAGTGGAAGAAACCGCACCAGGCTCATTAATTAAAAACCCATGTATTTTTAACCAATGTTTTTCCTTTTGCGTCGGGACGGATTAAATTTTTTTTACAAAGCTAAATATTTTTTTTTATTACTGCATTTAAATATAAATTTAATAAAAAAATATAAAAAAATAAAGCTCGCGCTAATAAAAAAAATGCTAAACAGAAGTGGATCTATGAAACTAAATCCACATGACTGATTTGTTTTTAGAAAACAAAAAACATATTATTTATTTTTTTAAAAAATAAATAGCAGATGACGCGTTGTCTACTTGTTCAGATTTCAATCACTAAATATAATTAAAAAATCAAGCTTGTGATTTTTTCTTTGGCTCAAAAATCCTTTTCAAGCTATTTTGAATTAAAAACTCCTAATAAACATTCTTAACATCTCAATAAATTAATTTTATGAAGTTAAAAAATATTTAAATCATTTCAAAAAACACAAATTAAAACAATAAAAAATATCTTTTTTAACCCCGATTTCCTTTTTTAATGATGAGAGCCAAACAACTTCTCAATGAAACTTTTTTTTATTGAAAGAAACCCATTGAAACCAAATTTAACATGTTTTCTAGCAACTTTCTTCTGCTCTCTCGAACTAAGGATAAAAAAATAAACATGATAATATTATGAACCAAAAATAAAATTATAGAAACTAAAGAGACTAAAAGAAAAATAAGGGGATTGAAATGAAATTTTTTGCGTGAATTTCAAAGCAACCATGCATGTTTTCCACGTTCTACACTTTGATTCCCATTTTTAATGATTTGCTTTACAGAATAAATTATAAGAAATTAGCGATTAATTCAGCCACAAAAGGATAATCAATGACTAAAATGAAAATAAAAAAAGCACCGTGGATCACCATGGAAAAGATCCATGACTTAATTATAATATAATGTAATGTAATGTTACAAATTTCTTAGCTTACTTTCTTTTATAACAAGAAAAGAACTGTGCTATTTTAGAAAGATTTCTGACTACTTGCAACTTGGCTCTTCTCTTACTCATCTACCAGTGAATATTTAGAACCTCTAAAAAAAAAAAAAAAGATTTTGTTGCTCCCACTTTCCTTGTGCGAGGAGCTCATGCAGTTTTTGCATTTGTGTGAAGTGCCACTAAGGAGGCATAGTAACCATCTTTGATGTTGATCAAACTATCATGCCTTCCTTTCTCTACAATAACTCCATTTTTAACCACTGCGATTAGATCTGCATTCCTGATTGTGGATAATCGATGGGCTACAACAACGGTAGTCCTGTTTACCATGACTCGTTCTAATGCAGATTGAACCACTCTTTCAGACTCAGCATCTAATGCACTTGTAGCCTCATCTAACAGTAAAATCTTTGGATTTTTCACTATGGCGCGGGCAATGGCTACCCTTTGCTTCTGCCCCCCAGATAACTGGATTCCGCGGTCTCCTACTCCAGTGTTATATCCCTGCATTTTGCATTGCCACAGGAAACAAGAACTTGGTCAGTGTTTCTGCATTATATCTTTGATCTATGATTGATCAATGGAAAAACAGACTTGACTAAACCCTACCTGTTGTAAACCACTAATGAACTTGTGGGCATTGGCCAACTCTGCTGCAGATATAATTTCTGCCTCAGTTGCATCTCCTCCCTTCCCATATGCAATGTTGGCACGGATTGTGTCATTGAACAAAACAGGCTCCTGGCCTACAAGCCCCATTTGCTGCCTTAACCACTTTAATTGTAGCTTTTGAATTTCAGTTCCATCAAGAGTGATGTGACCTGAGTCCGGATCATAAAATCTTTGCAACAATGCGACCACAGTTGATTTCCCACTCCCACTTTCTCCAACCAGAGCTACAGTCTGAAAGAAATTCAATCAAATAAATATAACTTCTGACACATTATTAATCGATGCTCTCTTTTTTAGTTCATATACTAAATGCTTGAAACAACTAGAAGTTATGACACCATAGAAGACTTACCTTCCCAGCACGCATAAACAAGTTGATGTCCCGGAAGATTTGGATATCTGGCCTGGTTGGATACTTAAAGCTCACATGACGAAGCTCAATTTCTCCCTTCACATTCTCTAATGTTATTCCCGACTCGTCACTGGGGTCTATCTTTGACTTCCGGTCTATGATTGAAAATACAGAAGCAGCAGCACCTTTTGCTTTGGTGGTATCGGTAGTGAATGTGCTTGAATGAGAAATTCCTACAGATGCCAATGTCAAAGCAAAGAAAACCTGCAAGAAGAATAAGTACCTCAATATCGTTTGAAACTATATTTTATCCTTTTGAAGCTCTAAAATTCTAGGGAGAAAACTTAAAGAAATATAAGAAATACCCACTTGAAAAACATCTTGGAATGTTATGTGGCCGGTGTCAACTAGACGAGCTCCAGCATAGAAACTAGTCGCATAGAAACAATACAGTAAGAAAGAAGATACTCCAAATCCGATACCACTGACCCATCCTAGCCTTACTCCCGCCTTCATGGGACCTCGACATTTGCCTAGGTAAAGTTGCATCACCTTTTCTTCAGCACAGAAAGAAGCAACTGTTCTTATGCTGCAAACTGCATCATTAGCCACTTGGCTTGCTTCTTCATACATCATCTATAAAAACCAGTTTAATTTGTCACAATGACTAGCTTCAAATGTATAAGTTATAGGTTACATTTATATAATGAAAAATTATGTTGTCAAGAATCTCGCAACACTATAAACTTCCTAGCAAAATAAAATAGAAGCTTTGGATGTGTCGGTTTGACTGTTCCAGTGGGTTGTTAGATAGATGAATTCAACTATATATATTCCCTTGCCTTTTTCAACTAAAATACAGGCTGATTAGCTTTAAGGGCATACCTTTGCATCTGCGCTGAATCCTTTCATGAACTTCATTTGGATAACTCCATTGATGCCTATCAGAGGGATCAATGCAAGGATCACAAGTGCTAGTTGCCAGCTTGCAGTAAAAGCAATGATCATAGCTGATGTTACAGTCGCAATATTTTGAACAATAGAAGCTAATTGATCTCCCACCAGAGAACGGACTATTGAAGCATCTGCTGCAAGCCTAGCACCAATTGCCCCACTTGAGTGCTGAGGCTCATCGAACCAGCTAACCTCCATGTTAACCACCTTCTCAAAACACATTGATCTAATCCTCTGGATTAACTTACATCCAGCCACTGAAAAGAAGTATGATCTCACTGGAATTACCACAAATGCAGCCACACCAAGCACCATAAACATTACTGCCCAGAATTTCGAATCCTTTCTTAGTTCATGTGGTGGTAGGAAAAATGTTTTGATTGCTTTGGACATTAGCGTGCCATAAATTGGTAGTATTGTACCATGGATACATGCTGCAATAGTGCCAATTATAAGAACTGGGATTTCTGGCTTGTTGAGAGAGGCAAGGCGGCTGATTGGGACATCTGGAGCATCTTCTGGTGGCAGAATATCATCTGGCTCGTCGTACACATTGTCACGGACACTGAATCCTGTAGGTAAGCCAAATGGGAGGGTGAAAGAGTGGCGGCTGCTACCGATTGACGATCCTCGACTTATGGATCGTCGAATTGATCTTCTTTGACTTGATTGTCTAAATGATTCCATGGTAATTTCTGATTCAAGTGCTGCTTGTTCTGACCCTTTGTTCATTTCTTGTAAGCGTACAAGCTGAGAATATGCTCCATCAGGATCCTCAAGTAGTTCTGAATGTGTACCTGCTCAATGGACACATATATTAACATGTTTGTCTCCGACTATTACTGTCGCATCATGTAATAATGACGATCCCACAAAGAGTTGTTTCCTTTCTCTTTGTAGAAGTACTAATAGATATATTCAAGATGAACATCAAGAATGAACAAAACTATATTACATGGTAAAAATTCAAATTTCTAAAGAACATGCTAGGATGTGAAGATATAGAAAAGTTCTAACTCCAGTAGAATTTAACAAGTGAATAGCATGCTGAAAAGTGCATTTCATGCTAACCTGCCAGCATGTCAAATGCTAACGAGATTTTTGTGAGATGTACCTTTTTCAACCATCTTTCCTCGATGGATGACAGCAATCATATCGGCATTTCTCACAGTGGTCAATCGATGAGCAACAATAACAGTAGTTCGGTCCACCATAATATTGTCCAATGCCTCTTGCACTACCCTCTCAGATTCTGCATCAAGTGCACTTGTAGCTTCATCTAAAAGTAAAATCCGGGGGTTCTTCAAGATTGCCCTGGCTATTGCAATTCTCTGCTTCTGTCCACCAGAAAGCTGAGTTCCATGCTCTCCAACCATGGTGTCAAAACCCTGGATGCAAATATGAAAATTGTTAAAGTTAATGACTGATTCATGTAATCATAAAATTGAAATAAGCACTTGAATTAATTAACAAACAGGCAGTTGTTAAGAACCTGAGGTAGTTTATCAATGAATTTGGCAGCATTCGCAAGTTCAGCTGCAGCTCTTATCTCTTCAATTGTTGCACCGTCCTTCCCATATGCAATATTCTCCTTGATGCTAGATGCAAACAACACCGGTTCCTGGCTGACAAGACCAGTTTTTTCTCTAATCCATTTAAGTTGAAGTTCTTTGATGTTAATGCCATCTATAAGAACTACTCCAGATAGGGGATCATAAAATCTCTCTAACAGACTGATCACTGTTGACTTCCCACTTCCACTATGCCCGACCAAAGCTGCTGTTGTGCCACGCGGGATTGAAAGAGAGAATCCACTAAATATTGGCTCATCTGGTCTGGCTGGATAACTGAAATACACATCCCGCAATTCTATGTCTCCGTGAAAGTCATCCAATACTTTTCCTCTCTTATCATAAGCATCTATCTCTGGCTGCCTGTTAATAGTCTCAAACATCTTATATGCTGCAGCTCGACCAGCAGAAAAAGCACTCATGCAGGGAGATGCTTGTCCCAAAGACCTATGAAATCGACACAGTAATGCCAGAAATAAGCAAAATGACTCATCAAAGAAGATATAGTTCCAACTTCCAAGCAATCATATTACATATACAACAAATTAGAGAATGGAGCTTACATGGAACCAGTCAAAACAGCAACAATCACACTAATCACTTCACCCCCAGTATATCCCTTTTCCAACACCATCTTTGCACCAAACCATACAGCCACAGCATAACTACAGAAAACAATTAGCATAACCACACCAACACCAAATCCCGAAAAAATGCCTTCTTGCACACCTGATCGATAAGCAATTACAAGAAGCTGGTTGTAAATATTTATAGCTCTCTTCTCTCCAGTAAATGATGCAACCTGGAATATCAAAGAAATATCATCATGGTTTGACCAAGCAATAGATGGTGAAATTAGACGTTTTACTGAAAGAAAAATATTATTTTGATATTTTCTGTTATAAGCAATTATTTTTCTTAATGTAACATACAGTTCTGATTCCTCCAATCGTCTGTTCCACTACATTTGCTGCTTCTGCATAAGCATTTTGTCCACGAGCTGCCATTTTGGATATAAAAAGGGCCATAGACGCTCCAGCTAGCACTAGGAGGGGAATAGCCGATAGCATGACAACGGCTAGCAACCATCCTTTGTAAAATGCCACCGAAAAGCCTCCTATAAATGTTGCCATCAGCTGCACAAATTTTCCAACCTGCACAAAATAAGCAGAGTCATTTGACATGGGGATAGCATGGAAAGTCCTATGAAAAGTCATTGCGCCTTTTTCTTTAGGTGAATTTATCCCCATTTCAGCAGAATAGTACCTTTTCGCCCATTGCATCTTGTATAAGAACCGTGTCCCCAGACATTCTACCAACAACCTCTCCTGTGTTCGTTTCCTTGTCAAAGAAAGCAATGTCTTGTCTCAATATAGTTTTCAAATACAAACTCCTTATGCGTGATGACTGTCTTTCCCCTGTGACTATCCAGCAAGTCACCTCTGACAAGAACCAAACACGTGGCTTTTTCCTGTTAATTCACAATTCATCGCAAAAATTTATTTTGGTTTTAAGAATGAGATGTGCTTACGAAGGCAGGCTGCTATTCCAGAACCGACTGCCAAGTAGACATACTTCAGAGAGACCTGAAATATTTGCAGGTACCATTAGTAAAATATTTATACTTCCAATTCAAACAATTCAAGAACGAAACAACAGGGGGGTTGGTAAAATCCCTAATGTCAAATCCCAATTTACAGCCTAACTATTGAGGGAAAATTATTATCAGATGTCAGGTAAGTCCAATTCTATAGGCATGGTTCCAACAACAAAAATATGAAAACTAGTCTGGTACTGTACACTTAAGCATATGACAGCATTTTTATACCTTGGAGACCAAATCAGTCATGTCTTTGCTAAGCTGGTTATTTCCAAATGCATTGATCACGTCTCCCAACAGTAAAGTCATGAGAGGCATGGCCAAGCCGTTCCCAATTGCACCAAGTGTGCCCAAAAACATCAACAGGAAATCAGTAGAATCTGAAAACGAGAAGAGCTTAAAAAATGGAACTGATTTACTCTTCTCATCTTCTTTGCTATTCTCAGGTTCTTCTTGAATCCCGTTATTGCCGAGGTGCCTCTCATCATCGTTGTATGGTGAAGAGGTGGTGGCTTGATGGATCCTTGCATCGCCTTCCAAGCCATTTTCCATCATCCTGAACCAGATATTAAATCAGACTCTACACCGGTCTCAAAATTCACAGAATTTATGTTGCAGTCTGAAAAGCACATATACTCGCTAAGTTTAATCAACTAAGTGGACAAACTGTAGTTGTATTCAATGTTTTTAGAAAATTGAAACACTTCAGTGGATGGATCAATGTTCGTAATAGAAAATACCAATAGCACCTTAATCACTAATCCTAGTCAAGGACTTTCTTTACAAGTGCGTTTGAATAGTCTTCATTTGATTTAAATAACTAGCAGGATTAGAAAGGATTGAAAGTTCATGATATTTTACTTCAAATGCATATTAAATGGCATGGCAAGCGGGACAAACAAGCGAAAATTGGTCTGGAAAGGAAGAATTTGCCACCTTCTAGAAAGTCAAATGGACCATAATGGAGGTGCTGATTCAAAGTTGTGACGCTCCATCCCTGTTACCATATTTTAGAAGATAAAAAGTGCATATGACAGTATTTCTCCATTTAATATGCATTTGACTAACATCCCCTGAATATTCAATTCGCCCTTACTCCACCATCAAACAAACATCACCTCTTGTAGCAGATTTTCATTAAATTTCTCGTCATCTTAATTCGATCACAGAACTCATCTTTTCAATCTTCTTTGAATCCTCAAACTGGCAGTTCGTTGGCAACTGTCATGTTATTGATTTACCCGCTTTGAGGGATTAACTAGTTTGTTGATGGCCTTATGACAAATACTCTAAGCAGCTAGGAATCTATATATAACATGAAATGTTTAGACACTCCATGAAAGAGTATATAGCTCGGTTGTGATAATTAAAGAGAAGAGCCCATGTTTGTGAAAACAACTGATCCTCGCCCTGTCTTTTTAATTCAGTACTTGAAAGATAAAAGGCTGGCTGACAAGCTCTTTCTCTTGTATTCGGAAGAGAGAGAGAGAGAGAGGTGTCTAATTTCTTCGTTCATTCAACAAAAGAAAGAAACGCTTGCAATCTATGGTGTCCATTCAACTAGTACTTGAAAGGAAAAGAAAAGCAGCAAGGAACTTGCATGCAAGACGACTTTCTATTCCAATGAAATCATTTCCAGCACCCCCACAACCCATTAAAGCATAGCAAACCATAACAAACCAAGCAAATATCCAAAGAATGATACAAAAGAGAATTTCTTTGAGAAGCAAATTAATTAGCAAAGAGAGCCAAAAGGAGGGAGGGGGGCTGAAATGAGCAAAATACCTTAGGATTTTGGCACTGTGGACTTGAGTAATGAAATCTTGGTGCCTTCAGGCAGGCATATCGTGTTTTAGCTAGTGACAGTTTTCCAGTCTCGTTATAGCATGATTTTCTTCGAATATAAATAACAATAACAAAAATATAACTGGATGACAAACAGGCCGACTTCTTTGGAATATTTTTTTTAAAATAATATTTTTATGTTTTTATTTTGTATTAATATTAAAAATAAATTTTAAAAAATAAAAAAATTATTCTTTAAAAAACTATTATTAACTGAGGCGTAGTTTTTTTTTGAAATATATTAAAATAATATTTTTTTAAAAATTTATTTTCATATGAAAATAATAAAAATATTAATTTAAAATAAAAAGAGTCAAATGTTTCGCTCTCGTGATTGTGAACCGTTTTGTCTTTTCATTTTTATTCAAGGATATGTGACTAAATAACTCCTCCTCTATTGTGTGCACAACTGTACACCTTTATTGTTAATTCCCTGTCTTCTAGAAGCCGTATATTTTGTTTTATTCCGCTAAAAAAAAAACAAAAATCACAAATTAGACTCAGTCACCGCAGAAATCACGTGTATTTATTATATTCTATTGTTTTTACTTCTGTAGCTCACATGGAAATTTTAGAATATTATTAGTTTTTTTTTTATAATGTAAAATGGAGTTTTATTGATATTAATGAAGATACGAATAAATCAATGTTTCACACAATAAAAATGGTATTGTAGTGATAATTATTTTTTAAAATATTATTTGATTAAAAATATATTAAAATAATATATTTTTTATTTTTTAAAATTAATTTTTAATATTAAAAAATTAAAATAATCTAAAAAAAATTAATTACACGAGATTAAAATAGAAGGTAGTCAAATCTTTCTTGTATGGAAGGAAAAAAAAGAGAGGATACTTGTGAATTTTTGGATTAAAAATAGTATTTGTCCATACTTCTTGAGAATTTATTTTTAAATACATTAAGTGAATATATTAGATTAATATAAGAATGCACATTATATATATATAAAAAAAGTAATTTAATCTCAGCTCACATATAAACTTATTTAAAGATATATTTTAGGTATTTTACGAAAAACTCCCTACTGTTTATGATTCCAACACCAATAAGAATCGCATACATTGTTGCGTGGGCCATGATGAATAATTGAAAATTGGTGCCCCGACAGAAGTTCTCCCAGCGCTGATCACGTGAAAATGATCCTGTGCGGTATAACCTTGTCAAGCATGGCGTGCTCCTCAGCATCCGGAGTCATCACAAATTGATAATACGTGGATTTACATGTTATACATAATTAATTAATTAATTAATTAATTTGTTGATCAAGCTTTTTTTTCTTTTTTAAATTGATAATTTTGATACTCTTCTGATATGATAAGAAAAAGCCAAATTAAGAAAGGGCCAAATATTATTGACAACTGGATGGATCCTGAAACACCGCATGGACTAGTCAAATAAAGGACTCCTTATGCTTAGAAAATTACTATATCAGGATCTTTCCGGGAACGAGATGTTCCTTGAAACCCGATCCTCAATCATTACAAGATTGCGCCACGTGTTATGTTTTGCCGGCGTGAGTTTTAATTGCTGTTTATTTTGGCGGGTGTTTTTGTATTTTTCTTTAATATTCTTAAATTATTTCACCGGATATAAAAAATATTTTTTAAAAAATAAAATATATTTTTTTAATATATTTTAAATAAAAAATACTCCAAAAACAACAACAGTACCAACTATACTCTTCGCATGTAATTCGGGTGTTTGGAAGTTTGATAAAATATATTAAAATAATTTTATTATTTTTTAAAAGTTAGTTTTGAGATTAACACATCAAAATAATATTAAAATATTAAAAAATATTAATTTAAAATAAATAAAAATATAAAATATTTTTAAATTTTTTTAAAAATACTCTTAAAATATAAAAAACAAATATGTTTTTGAGAATTACAGAAAACATGCAGCCTCCTCTCCCGTAAAAGAAAAGGAAAGTAACAATCTCGAATAAAAATAAAATAAAACAAGAACAGTTAATAAATAAATGACCTTTCTTTTTTAAGAAAATCCTGTCTTGCATCTTGAAAAGGTCAAAGGAGAGGCAGGAGGAGAGATGAAGCAATGGTCAAGATGGTGGCAGCCAGTACTGCAGTGCAGTTTCCGATGACTAGCAGTTCAAGCTCACACGGAAGAATTGGGATAATTATGGTTATTTAATTTGATTTCTTGAATTATTAAAGTAATGGTTCTTCGCAGCGTAAGAAAAGCCATAGGGAAATGCAATGTAGCCATCGCTGAAGAAGATGACACGACGTTTTAAGATCTTGTAAAGATTGCTACCATATCACTTGAATGAATTTCTTGATTTATATAAGAAGAAGATCGTGCAGTCCTTCTGCCTTCAGTGACAAGTTAATTAACAAATGAAACTCTTGACCTGATAGAATATATATATATATATATATATATATATATATATAAAGCTTGAAGGCTTGACTGTACAAGGAATTAATTTGGCAAAAGGCTAGCGAGTTTGAAACCGATGATCTCACGCCCCCAGCAGGATGACTTTCCAGGGAACTGCTGTGGAAATATATGAGATAGATTTTGACAAAATAAGAGGTTGACTGGAGAAAGATTATACTGCTCTTTTCTTCAGAGCACGCCAAGAAATTATAGCCAAGTGGATCAAACCCATAGCCCTTTGAAGATGGTGTGTTTTCCAGGCATCTTGCAGTTTCATGACTAAAATGAAGCCACCAATAAATCATCATCGTCCAAGTCAATTTCAGAGGGTCCTCCCCACCGCTTTCTTACTTGCTTGATAAACTAGGAGTGGCCAAAATCTTCTCTCTTTTATATATATATATATTAAAGATGGGACAGAATATTTGAATGATAGGAACATGACTGGCAGCCCATCTATGACTTTTGATCTCCTGAATTAAAATTCATTTCCAACGCCGTAGGAATTTCGGAATTCGTTAAAAACTATAGTCATTGGCTAGCTCTCTTTAGTTTTTTCCACACCGATTCCCACCAAAAAGGTCAACTGTTTATATTCTTACTCCACACATAATGACCGATACAAGCAAGTACTGTGTTTGTTTTTTCTGTCTGCCCCTGCTTTTAAAAAGTTTGATTTTTTTTTAAATTAATTTTTTTTTAGTATTTTTATATTGTTTTGATATGTTAATATCAAAAATAAAAAAAATATTTTAATATATATTTTTTAAAAAAACACTTTAAAAAATAATTTTTATCATAATCTTAAATATTATTTATTAATATTAATATATTTTAAAAAAACACTTCTATCGTAATCTTAAATACTGTTTATTGGTGCTGCATTAGGGTTACTTTTTTGAAATTCCAACCGCACTGTATAAGCAACAAATCTGTAGCGTATAGCTTCTTTCGCTGCCAGTATTCATTGGTCAGAACTAAAGATGTTAGACAGATTGTGTAATATGACTGTAAATCTCCTTAATCATGAGAGGAGATGTCTTGGCATTATATAACGAAGTTACAGCTTAAGAGTCCTATATAATAGGATTGGATAAGTACAAGGGAACAAACTGATAGATACAACGAATTCTACGCTAAGTACAATTGATCTTAAGAATAACTTTTATCACCCCCTTATAAGGTAAGCGTGGGAGAAGGAAGAATGCGAAGCTTGTTTCGAAAGAGAAAGAATTGTGGTTTAGACACACCTTTTGTAAGGGAGTCAGCAAGCTGCAGGGAAGAGGTAACGAGTTGTAACTTCAGGAAGCCATTAACAACAAGCTCATGGACAAAATGGTAGTCAATGGCAATATGTTTGGACCGTGGACGAGTAACAGGATTACCATCCATGAAGATGGCACTTTGATTGTCACAGCACAAAGTAGGGGAAGCTGGTAATGTAACATGAAGGTTTTTGAGTATTTGAACAATCCAAGCAATATCAGCAGTTGCGACAGCTAAGGAGCGATACTCAGCTTCTGCACTGGATCGCGAGACAGTGCTCTGTTTCTTGGAAGACCATGAAATTAAATTGGAACCAAGAAAGATTGCATAACCAGTGGTAGATCGACGAGTGTCAGGGCAACCGGCCCAGTCAGCATCGGAATAACCAAGAAGTGCATGAGTAGATTGTTTCTGCAGCTGAAGACCATAGTGAACAGTGCCTTTAATATATCGTAAAATGCGTTTAAGTGCACGAAAGTGATCCTCTATTGGAGAGTGCATAAATTGGCAAATGAAATTAACGCTGAATGACAAATCAGGTCTGGTGATGGTCAGGTATTGTAGTGCACCGGCCAAAGAACGAAACAAGGTAGGATCAGTATATAAAGTTCCTCCAGCTGTCAAATATTGTCCCACAATAAAGGGTGTAGAGATTGGCTTAGCATCAACCATGGAAGCTCGCTGCAAGAGATCAATGGCATACTTTGTTTGGATGAGGAGGAGACCCTGATTAGTAGGCTGAACTTCAACACCAAGAAAATAATGAAGGGCACCTAAGTCTTTCAGTGAGAACTCATTGGAAAGAGAAGCAATAAACTGATGAACTAGAGATGTGTTACTGCCAGTAATTACGATGTCATCAACATAGAGGAGTAGATAAATTGTCCCGAGAGTAGTATGATAGACAAATAATGATGAATCAGCTTTGCTGGAAAGAAAACCAATCTGAAGCAGAAAAGAGCTGAAGCGATGGAACCAAGCTCTAGGTGCTTGTTTGAAGCTATATAGTGCTCGTTTGAGACGACAGACATGCCGAGGAAACAAAGGATCAGTATAGCCTGGAGGTTGTTCCATGTAGACTTCATCATAAAGAATTCTATGGAGAAATGCATTATTAACATCAAGCTGATGTAAACGCCAGCTAGATGTAAGTGCCAATAAGAGAATCAGGCGAACAGTAGCTGGGTGAACAACCGGACTGAATGTGTCATCAAAGTCAAGACCTTTAATCTCAGAAAACCCTTGAGCCATGAGACGTGCTTTATGACGCTCAATTGACCCATCAGATCGGAGTTTGGTCTTAAAAATCCATCGGCAGCCAACCACATTGTGTGATGCAGGACGAGGTACCAGAGTCCAAGTGTCATTCCTCTGCAAGGCTTGAATTTCAGAGTCCATAGCAGACAACCATTCAGGATGTTTGGCTGCTGATTTAAAGCCTCGTGGCTCCTTGGGAGCAAGGAGAGTCTGAAAGGGCTGCAAAGAAGAGCAAACAATCATAGCATGTTGGACCCGTGGTTTAACAATACCAGCATTCCCTCGAGTAACCATAGGATGGCTGTTAGTAAGTAGAGAAGGTAGGGAAGACTCGAGAGATGGTGAGGCTACATTGGAAGAGGAGGGAACAGACAGTGGAGTGGAGGAGTCTACAGATATGGGAAACAGTGGCGCTAGACTATCACTACAAGGCAAACATGAGGAACTGGATGATAATGGTGAGAGGACAGAGTCAACAGCTGAAAGAGAAGGACTAGACACACATTCTGCACATTCAAAGAAAGTATTATAGTCATTGGTGGATGACATATTAGTGACATAACCATCGATATAGGAAAAAACAGTTTCAAAAAACTTTACATGACGAGAGACATAGACACGATGTGTTTGTCGATCGAAGCATCGAAAACCCTTGTGAAGGGTACTGTAACCTAAAAAGACACACAGAGCAGATTTTGGAGATAATTTATGTGGCGAATAATCACGTAAATAAGGAAAGCGAAGACACCCAAAGGTGCGAAGCATGGAATAATCAGGTTTCTTACCAAACAGTAGATCATAAGGAGTCTGACCACCAAGAGACGATGAAGGGAGTCGATTTATGAGAAATACTGTCGTAGAGAATGCCTCAACCCAAAAGGATACTGGTAGATGAGCATGAAACATAAGAGTAAGGCCTGTTTCTGTAACATGCCGATGTTTGCGTTCTGCAATGCCATTTTGGCTGGGAGTATATGGACATGCTAGACGCTGAACAATACCATGAGATTGTAAATGATTTTGAAACTTAGTATTGGTAAATTCAGTCCCACCATCACATTGAAATGGTTTTAGTTTTGCTGAAAATTATGTGGTAATGTAATTTTGGAAGTTGATGAATGTATCAAAACAATCAGATTTATGTTTCAAAGGAAACATCCAGCTGAATCGAGTACAGTCATCGATAAAAACAGTAGAGTAACGATAACCATTAACAGAAAAAATTAGTGATGGGCCCCATAAATCACATTGTAAACGATCAAAGGGAAGGGCACAACGTTTATCATTAAGAGAGAATGGTAAATGATGACTTTTACCAAGTTGACAACCATCGCAATATGAATAATCTGTTTGAGTCAATTTGTCACTACAAGAAATAGATCCTATTCTAGACAGAGAGGCAACTAAACGAAAATGTGGATGACCTAGACGTGCATGCCATAGTCGAACTGTGGCTCATGGCTTATTGGAAGAAAGAAGTGAAGCAAGAGCGCAGTGATGTTGATCAAGAACGTAGAGACCATTCTCACATCGACCGACCCCCAGTACCGTTCTGGTAGCTAGATCCTGTATCACAAAACCAGAAGAATCAAATATAACCTAACAGTTAAGTTGTTTTATGAGTTGACTAATAGAAATAAGATTTTTTGTAATGTCTGGAACAACAAGAACATAAGACAAAACAAGGGAGTTTTGAGGAACAATATTAGAAACAGAACCTTTATGAGAAATTGGAAGAGATTGTCCATTACCAACCAGGACACGTTCATTGCCAGTGTAAACAGTGGAGACATCCAAATTGTCCGAGTTATTTGTTATGTGAGAGGTGGCACCGGAATCAGGAAATCACTCATGATTATTGAAATCTTAGACTGTGCATGCAGAAAAGGCTTCAGCGATGTTTGCAGACTGTTTCTTTTTAAGCTTCAGGAAATTCCAACAACGTTTAGCCAAGTGACCCTCTTTGTCACATAGTTGACAGTAAACCACAGTGTTGGATGGTGGTTTAACACTGCCAGAGTATGTAGAGGACGTGGAAAATCGCGGCTTTCCTCTCTTTGGTTCTGACCTACGTGAAGTCTGTTGTGTATAGTAAACAGAAGTGGATGGTGAGTGGGAAATAGATTTTGCAAATATCTCATGACTCACTGCTTTTGGAACAATCTCAGAGAAGGAGGGTAATGGATGTTGTGAGATCATTGTGGTAGAGAAAATCTTGTAGTCTGGTCCCAATGCTTGTAAATACCAATGGACTTTATCTGTGTCACCAACAGGACGACCAATGGCTGCCAGTTGATCACAAAGTCCTTTGAAAATTCTGGAGAACTCAGCAACAGATTGAGATCCTCGCTGCATTAACTGAAGTTCATCTTTGAGTTGCAACTCACGAGTCTTTGATCGGTGTGAGAAGGAAACTTCAAGAGCTTGCCAAGCCTCATGTGAGTGTCGTAAACCCAACACCTCACTCATGGACTCTTCCGTGAGGGAAGAAAGCAACAAACTCAGAAGCATTTGATCTGTATGTAGCCAAGAATTGTGAGCAGGATTTGGCTTTGTGACTCCACTGGAATCAGTGATCACAACACATGGAGCAACAACACTCCCATCCAAGTAACCAAAGAGTTCTTGACTAGTTAATAGGGGAACAAACTGATTTCTCCATAATAGATAATTGGAGGAGGTCAGTTTAATGGTAAGCATGTGCACCATTGTGTTGAGCGGAAGAGAAAGGTATGAAGAAGATGAATTTGCCATGATTTCAATCTTCAACCGAGGCTCTGATACCATAAAGATATTAGACAGATTGTGTAATACGGCTGTAAATCTCCTTAATCATAGGAGGAGATGTTTTGGTATTATATAACCAAGTTACAGCTCAAGAGTCTTATATAATAGGATTGGATAAGTAGAAGGGAACAAACTGATAGATACAATGAATTCTATGCTAAGTACAATTGATTTTAAGAATAACTCTTATCAAGAACTTGCACTACATTTTAAAAGAAGACAAACAGGTTTGGAAAAAGAGGAGATAGCAGCCCGTCATTAAATAATGAAGTGGCTGAATAATTGGAAATGCTGAGCTCGTTGACTTAAGCTGTCGAGGCAGTCATGTGGAGGGCAACCAAGGAGGCATAAAAACCATCTTTGATATGGATCAAAGTATCATGCTTGCCTTTCTCTACAATAACTCCATTTTTAACCACTGCAATAACATCTGCATTCTTGATTGTAGATAACCGATGGGCTACAACGACCGTAGTCCTGTTCACCACGACTCGGTCCAGTGCATCTTGAACAGTTCTCTCAGATTCAGCATCCAGTGCACTGGTAGCCTCGTCCAGTAGAAGCACTCTGGGACTTTTGACTATAGCACGTGCAATGGCTACCCTTTGTTTCTGCCCCCCTGACAATTGGACACCTCGCTCTCCTACTATGGTATCATAACCCTGCATTTTGCGTTATGATATTAGCATCTTGGCTTCCAGTAACAACATTAAGAGAGTGCATGCCTGAGTTTTTATTCCTAGCTATTTCTGCAAAAGCCTACTAGATAGAACCTCTACCATAGCTGCTTGCTTTAACAAATGTAGCTGTGTACTTAATATCAGGAGATGATCACTGCTCCATAATTCTCTAATTACCTGTTGTAGACTACTGATGAAATTGTGTGCATTGGCTAGCTCTGATGCAGCTAAAATCTCTGTCTCCGTCGCTTTCCCTTGTTTTCCATATGCAATGTTGGCACGGATTGTATCATTAAATAGGACTGGTTCTTGGCTCACGAGTCCCATCTGCTGCCTCAGCCACTTGAGTTGGAGACTTTGAATGTCAACTCCATCTAGAGTTATATGACCTGAATGAGGATCATAAAATCTTTGCAACAATGATATCACCGTTGATTTCCCACTTCCACTCTCTCCAACCAGGGCTACAGTCTAAGACAACAGATTCAAACTAAAACAATTAAGAAATTGACATTTCAAACGACATGACAGCACTGGTTCCTGGATTCCATTTTTCTTAAGACAATATGCTAGGAACAATTAAGCAGATGGGTTTTAAAGCATGAGAAATTACCTTGCCAGAATGAATCACCAAGCTGAGGTCCCGGAAAATTTGAATATCTGGCCTAGTTGGATACTTGAAGCTTATGTGATGAAGTTCAATCTCTCCTCTCACACTGTCTAATTTCGTACCTGACTCGTCACTTGCATCCATCTTTGACTTTCGGTCTATAATAGAGAATATGGATGCAGCTGCAGTCTTGGCACTGGAGGAATCAGGACCGAAGGAACTTGTTTGAGAAATTCCAATGGCTGCCATGGTCAAAGCGAAGAAAACCTGCCAGAAGACACATGGATAAGTATCATTAAAACATTAGTAGTCCCCATGAAAATAATTAGGAAGATATGCCCACCCGAAAAACTTCGGTAAATGTTGTTTTCCCATGCTGGACAAGTTGAGCTCCCGCATAGAAACTGGTTGCATAGACAGAAAACAGTAAGAAGAAAGAAACTCCAAATCCTGTTCCGCAGATCAGCCCTTGCTTTATTCCTGTCTCCATAGGGCCTTCACATTTCTTTTTGTATAATTGCATCACCTTCTCTTCAGCACAGAAAGAGGCAACAGTTCTTATGCTGCCTACAGCATCATTTGCAACTTGACTTGCTTCCTCATACATCATCTGCAACCATTTCGATTAGTGATTCGACGATTAATTTCAAATGGCAAACTTGACAAATAGTAATTTCTGAGAGAAGGCTGGGAACATGAATAAAACTTCTTTAGCTTATTACTGCAATCAAATACAAGGTCATGAGTTAAAAACAATACCTTTGCATCTGCACTAAATCCTTTCATGAACTTTATTTGAATAATTCCATTGAGTCCTACTAGAGGAATTAGTACAAGGATAATCAAGGCCAATTGCCAACATGCAGTAAAGGCAATGACCAAACCTGCTGTTGCTGAAGCGATGTTTTGAACCATCTGAGCTAGAGAGTCTCCAACCAGAGCACGCACTGTTGCTGCATCTGCTGAGAGTCTAGCACCAATTACCCCACTTGAATGCTCAGGCTCATCGAACCAGCCGACCTCCATGTGAACTACCTTCTCAAAACAAATAGATCGGATCCTTTGGATTAATTTGCCACCAGCCACAGAAAATAAGTATGTTTGTGTTGGAAACACCAAAAATGATGCCAGGCCAAGCGTCATAAACATTAGTGCCCAGAACTTGGAATCCTTTCTCAATTCATGCGGTGGTTCAAAAAATGTTTTAATCACATTGGAAAGTAGGACGCCAAAAATTGGAAATATGACACCATTAAGAATTGCAGCGATAGCTCCAGCTATAAGTACCGGGATCTCTGGCTTGTTCAGATAAGCAAGGCGGCGGATTGGGCCATCTGGAGTTTTTGGTTTATGTGAAGAAGCTTCTACTTCTCCCGGGGCATTATCAGTGTCAGGGACACTGAATCCAGCAGTATGTAAACCTAATGAGACTGAGAATGGGCTTATATTTCCTGCTCCAGAAGATCCCCTGCTTAAAGACCGTTCCAGTGAAATTCTTGGACTCGACTGTCTAAAGGATTCCATAGTAATATCTGACTTGTGGTCTTCCGTTTCATGATCTGACTCTTTATTTACTTCTTGTAAACGTATAAGCTGCGAGTAAGCTCCTTCAGGATCCTTGAGTAGTTCTGAATGCGAGCCTGATCAATTAACAGAAGTGTTTTAAATTGTATTATCTCCTTCTTTCTTTTGCATCAAGAATCAAGATGTCCGAACAAATAATCCCTCAGTAGGCAGAAGAAATAACTAGTTTGGAATTTAATCTGGAGGCTGTTCTAAGTTTGTACGATATAGAACTGACTTGTCTGCCGAAAGTTAGAGCATGCTGGTACAACAAATTAAGCACATATATCTGCTACTACATCTGTATTGAAACTAGGTAAATGAGTAGGATTATTCTCTGTCAGCATGTATCAATATCCATAACATGAAAGGAAATACACAAAACGTTTCAGAATGGATAAAGAATATATATCAGTGAGAAGAAGTTAGACAAGCATTTCTGACATTGCTCTATATGTAGATAGTTATGAGATACCTTTTTCCACTATCTTGCCATGGTGAATAACTGAAATCAAATCAACATTTCTCACAGTGCTCAAACGATGGGCAACAATGAGAGTTGTTCGATTGACCATAATCCTATCTAGTGCCTCCTGCACTATGCTTTCTGATTCTGCATCAAGTGCACTTGTAGCTTCATCTAAAAGCAAAATTCGTGGATCTTTCAGAATTGCTCTTGCTATTGCAATTCTCTGTTTCTGCCCACCTGACATCTGAGTTCCATGCTCACCAACCATGGTGTCTAGTCCCTGGATAGCAAAATTCAACGGTCCAAATTAAATTAAAGAAGGAAAACCTGGAGATCCAGTCCCCCAACCAAAAAAATAAAAATGAAAACAATATAAATTGGCATAGAGGGTATAATAACTAATAGAGGGAACCACTTATAACCTGAGGTAGTTTATCTATGAATTTAGCAGCATTGGCAAGTTCAGCTACTGCTCTTATCTCATCAGTAGTTGCACCATCTTTTCCATATGCAATGTTATCCCTTATGCTGGACGTAAACAACACAGGTTCTTGGCTGACAAGACCAATTTTCTCTCGGATCCACTTAAGTTGAAATTCTTTGAGGTTAATACCATCTATGAGCACTTCACCAGCTTGTGGATCATAAAATCTCTCTATCAGACTGATGACTGTTGACTTTCCACTTCCACTTTGTCCAACCAAAGCTGCAGTTATGCCACTTGGGACGAGAAGAGAAAGACCAGAAAATATTTGATCATCGGGTCTGGCTGGATAACTGAAATACACATCCCTCAATTCTATATCCCCGTTGATGTCCTTCAATATCTTTCCCCTCATTTCGTAAGCGTCTATCTTAGGCTCCCTACTGATAGTCTGAAACATTTTAGAAGCTGCAGCTTGACCAGCCACAAATGCACTCATGCAGGGAGATGCCTGACCTAGTGACCTGACACATTCGTATGGTCAATCATAAAGAAAATACGATGAATTGTTAAGAAAAATATTGAATGCTTGAACATCAATTTATGTTTTGGTTTCTGCAGCCGTCGTTGTGCATGTGAGTGTGTGTATGTTTGCTTCATAAAGGAACTCACGTGGATCCGATCAACAGAGCAACAATCACATTAATCACTGTGCCCCCAGTGTATCCTTTTTCCACTATCAGCTTCCCACCAAACCATATTGCCAAAGCATAGCTGCTGAAGATTACTAACATAACAATGCCAATACCTAATCCAGCAGCAAAGCCTTCTTGAACCCCGGATTGGTAAGCAGTAATGAGAAACTTCTGGTAATTGCTTATGGCTTGCTCTTCACAAGTAAATGACGCGACCTGGATTAAAGTTAAACAATCAGCACTCTTTACTGGTTTTTCTTTACCTTTTTGCTAAGAAAAGTCCAGTTCTACGTATGTAAACATACAGTTCTGATCGAGCCAAGTGTCTGTTCAACGACAATTGCTGCTTTTGCATAAGCAGTTTGTCCAAGAGATGCTTTCCTAGATATCATTATTGACATGGCCGCACCAGCTATCACAATCAGGGGAATGGAAGATAACATGACAAGAGTAAGAAGCCATCCTTGGACAAATGCTATTGCAAAGCCTCCAAAGAATGTTGATAGCAGCTGTATAAATTTCCCAACCTGAATGAAATAATAAGGCTTATCTAACCACAAAAACATGGCAACATGTATAAAATCCACTGTAGTTTTTCCTTCTGGTTAGAGTACAAGAACAGTTTAGTACCTTTTCACCCATGGCATCTTGTATAAGAACAGTATCACCAGACATTCTACCAACAACCTCTCCAGTGTTTGTTTCCTTGTCAAAAAAAGCAACATCTTGTCTTAGTATAGTTTTCAAATATGTACCCCTTATCCGGGCAGCCTGTCTCTCTCCCGTGACCATCCAGCAAGCCACCTCTGACAAACAACAGAAAAGATTTAGTAAATCCCAAATTCCTGAAAAATAAGACACTTTCTGTACGTTAGCATTATTGGGTATGCACTCACGCAGAAATGATCCTACACCAGACCCCACTGCCAAGTAGACAAATTTGAGAGATACCTGAAATGTTCGCAGTTAACAAATTAGCAACATCTTTATGCGAAGAAAAATAAGTACAAAACCAAAAATCTAATGCTCCTGATCAGAAACATACAGAACTAACTTGTGCTTAAGGCATCTCAGCTGATAGAAACATTAATGCTAATTGTACTTACCTTGGACACTAAATGCACCACATTTTCATTATGCTGATTTTGTCCAAAAGAATTAATCACGTCTCCCAATAGAATTGACATAAGGGGCAAAGATATTCCATTTCCAACAGCACCAATCGAGCCAATGATCATCAAAACAGTATCTGTGGAATCTGCAAACGAAAAGAGCTTGGGGAATGGCACAGTTTTAGTTTTCGCATCTTCTTTGCTCCTCTCTTGCTTTTCTAGTTCCTTATTCGGGCCTGAACTTTTCTCCTTCCCTTCCTGTCTTTTCGATGTGGTGGCCTCGTCCATACTTTCACCATTTCTGCCGTTCTCTGGGGCCATAACACCAACCTAATGGTATTACTGGTTCTCAATTTACTCTCGGAATATATATAACGAAGTTTGCAGCTGCAGAGCACAAGCAGATCTGCAACTTTAAAACGCAGGCCTTACTAAATTTTTACTGAAACAAATATAATACACCTATAGAAGAAATAAATTCCAGCAGTCCAAATAGCATGCACAGTACTAATTAACATTAAAAAAAGAAAGAGTGCGAAAATAACAAATGAAAGAGAAAAATCAAGATGGCCAAAAACCTTAATAAAAGAAGAATCAGCAAAAAGTTACCGAACAACTGGGTCGAAAGCCATTATTTCAGATTTGGTTTTTGTGGTTGCTCTCCCTGTTTCAGCTTTTAATAATCCCACCACTCCTATGCAGTGAGTCTTCCTTTTGCTTCCAGTGCAAGTTTTGTTAAAATTATTATGGCAGTCACTTTCTACAGAAAATCAAGTCATCTTAGATTCAACATCGATTACTTGCAAGTTAATGGGCAACTGATCTACCTGAGTGTATCTACGATTGTTTTATATATTAATTAATTTCTATGCTCTTGTGCAGAGGGAATGAATATTATTAATTTAATTAGGCCTGCGATGTGATTATTGGAGGGCCAACCTTGAATCTAGCATGACTACTGTGTCAAGGTATCATCAAACGGTGACGAGACTAAACCTTAGGACATTGGTCACA
>Ga0325411_1000525_pt1 | contig 40440 bp, 22 predicted proteins | sample PopdelMetagenome_13_FD_206181 | JGI IMG/M metagenome (GOLD analysis project Ga0325411, IMG submission 206181) | Populus deltoides microbial communities from Bellville, Georgia, United States - Xylem-PdIQD-R4 | ecosystem: Host-associated > Plants > Phyllosphere > Stem > Wood/Secondary xylem...
TTGAATTAAAACTTTATTGTTAACTTGAAAATTTTATATATTTAAGTGAATGATTGATCTTAAAAAATAATTTATGTATATTTATATCATAGCCCAGGATAGAAAAAATTCCTGGCTCCGCCCCTGCTCCTAGGTAAGCATTTGTTTTCTATGGATAAGAAACTGTTTCGAGCTAAGAATTCAGGGTGTTAAAAAATAGACAAAATAGAGAAAAGTAAAAGCAAAAGAAGAGCATTTGTTTGTGGTGTCAAGTAGAAATGTGTCAGTAAGCTATTGATAAGACTTATTATCACCTGAACTGAACCTGTCTCCATGCACAGATTGGAAGCATATTGTTTGATTAGAACTTAAGATGAAATATTGCTGGCATAAGTTAAAGTTTTTGTAATTGCTGCCTCTACTTTGCCGAACAGTTTTGAAGATAGCAAACATTAAAAAAATTGATTTTAGTCAAAAACATAGTGTCATGGCCAGAGTGTTACGATGATGTATTGTGATGAGTCAGCTGTTAGAAGATGATTTTCAGCAAATCTTAGTTTGTATCTTGCTTCATCTTCTGCTTTAATAAATCAAGTGATGGTAATACTCGTTATTTTAGCATCAGGAGGGCTCCTACAAGTTGTTCTAGAAGTTGTATTTCGTTTTATCCTCTTACACGTGCCAAATGTGTAACCTTCTTACTATGTATTTACTTGTCAGAGGATTGGTTCTCTGTGGATGAGAAGGAACCCGTTGCTTATGCTAAAGTTGAAGTAATTGAAGCATCTGACATGAAACCATCAGATTTAAACGGTTGGTTTAGTTACTGCTTCCATCATCTTTTTTACTACATAATGTTGTCCATGAGTTCAAAATAATTGTTTTCTATTTTTCAGGATTGGCTGATCCATATGTGAAAGGACAACTTGGTCCTTACAGATTCAGGACAAAGACACAAAGGAAAACTCTATCTCCAAAGTGGCATGAGGAATTCAAGATCCCCATTTGTACCTGGGAATTACCTAATATTCTAGCTATTGATGTTCGTGACAAGGACCCTTTGTTTGATGATGCACTTGGGTTTGTCTCTTACTTTTTCACCATAAAAATGTTTGGTTATGCATAAGCCAAATTATTGTGATGAATAATAGAGAAAATTTTGTTTTTATAGCTTAGAATTATGGGTATTGAGGATTCCAAATAATTGACACGTGTGGTAAAAATGTATATTTCACATACAGATATACACTTTCATTTTTTCACCAAGTTCCTACATTTGTGTTTCAGAATTTCATTTCATATTTCAGAGTAGTGTGTCTCAGCAATTTTTTTTTTTTTTGTAGGATTTGTAGTTCTTATTTTTTCTTTTGGGTGGGGGTGGGGATCATGCAATTGTTTGCAGCCTTTGCTTTTCATTCTCTTTGAATTTTGTTAAGTTTGTATTGCCTTCTATTCTTTTAAATTATTGACGCTTCTATTGTCTGCAGGGTTTGCACAGTTGACATCAATGAGCTCAAGGATCTTGGGAGGCATGACATGTGGTTGCCACTTCAGAACATTAAAATGGGGAGGCTGCATCTTGCAATAACTGTTCTGGAACAGAATGCACAGGTATTTTTCAATAGAGTTCAATTCAAGAGAACATGATTTTTACATGGTGCACTGATTTTTCTTTGTGCTATAATTATTTATTCAGGGAGGTGATTGTTCTCCTGATGGGGATACATTGACCAAGGAGCAAATACCGGACTCCTTCGTAAGTGATACTGCAAACAGAGCTTCCTTTTCATCTGAATCAACAGAGAAGTCTAGAATTCCAGATAATTTCGAGCCTATCAACGTCAAAGGGCAAGAAGAGACTGGAATATGGGTTCATCACCCTGGAAGTGAAGTGCCACAAACATGGGAGCCCAGAAAAGGGAAGACCACAAATTCTTTCATCTCTCATTCTGCAGTATCCGGACCGCTTAACATTGACAGCAGCAGTGGTGAAGAAAATGCTGAGGGTGAAAATAAAAGGAAACGATTTAAGCGTGGTTTGCAGAAGATTGGCTCTGTATTCCATAGAAATGCTAAAAATGAGGATAATTTGAGCAGCATTGGGGAAAATGTTCCATCTCCTTATGATAATATTAAGGCAACGAATCAGAGGGAGATTGGTGTTAAGTTTGTAGTGGAAGACAGCCTTTCAGTGCCGAATTCTGGTTGTTTGAGTGAAGTTAATTTGGGTTCTGAGAAAAGTAGTCCAGAAAGCCCCCAGGGAGGAAATGCCAAGGGAGGAAATGCCAAAGGCATAGCGAAGAGTATTTTAAAACATGCTGAAAAGTCTGCTCGTAGCATAAAGCATGCACTTTCTCGAACAGGATCAAGGAGATCGCTTGCTGATCCATCAGTGGTGACAGAAAGAGACATATTTCCAGAGTCTGACTCTTCCGATGATCAATCTCGTTCATCCCCGCAACCAAAACCAGTTGTCTCCAGTCCCATACCCTCCTCCACCCCTTGCAATGATGATTCTGTTAAACCCATGGAGAATATAATCGAGAGTGGTCCAAGTGAGCCCTCTATAAATTCTGGTGGCCAAATGAACAAGGTGGATGTTGAAGGTAATGGACTACAGTCCTCAAGCCCTAAGACCCCTTCAGGATTTGGAAGAAGTGAAGAAACTTCTTCTTGCCAGATGTGAAAAAAGTAATTGAAGTTTAAAATTATGTTTGCTCAAACTAGTTCATATACTGGTACTCTATATAATATGTTCATCGATAGAGTTTGGAGATCTTAGGAATTGTGTTTTTTATAGGCAGTGGTTTTGTTCATTGTTATCACAATGTACAGTAGTATATTTTTCACAAATATGTAAATTAGTTGTAGAAGCCGTCTGTGTTGTAAATCTTCTGAACCTTTCTTTTGCAGAATGCAGTTCTTCTCATTGTGAGCCTGCCTTTGCAGAATGTGTAGCTAAAGAGTTAAAAACATTAATAAAGTGTTTATGATCTTACATTTGGATTTTGCAATTCCCCTTGCCTTTAACAATTTCAACACCTAGTTAAAGAATTAAAACATGGGATGAGGGAGGGTTAGGTTATGTTGGTTAAGTTTTTAAGATATAATTTATATTATTATAAGTGAAATTTTTTTAGATTTGAAATTTGAATAGATTGATATTAATTTGAATTTGATTTTTATCAAATAAGTAGAAAAAATAAAATTTAAACTCGTGATTATTTAATTATTAAAATTTTAATTTTATATTAAAAAATCATCTAAACTTAATAACTTATTTTATTATCTTCAATTTTTTTTATACCATCAACCAGTGATAAGTAATAACGTAAGGTGTTCAAGAGGTCCAGCATAATTTCCCAAGGGATCAAGTCAAATGTGGCTGCTAAAACAGGAGAAGCTTTTTCATCAATAATTATCGAACAAGTTCCTTTAGTCAATCAATTATTGCTAGCGCTCTCTTCTTTCTCCTTTCCTCTATTTCATTTCTTTTCCCATCATCGTATTCACACCCTTAGCAAAGTCAAGGAACCATGGCTGGGGCATTGGTAGGAGGATCATTTCTCTCAGCTTTCCTTCAGGTTTTGTTCGACAGGATGGCTTCTCGCGAGTTTGTGGATTTCTTCAAGGGACAAAAGCTCAGCGATGAACTGCTGATGAAGTTGAAGATAACAATGAGGTCTATTAATAGGTTGCTGGATGATGCGGAGGAGAAGCAGATTACTAATCGAGATGTTCAAATGTGGCTTGACGACCTTAAAGATGCTGTCTATGAAGCTGATGACTTGTTGGATGAGATTGCGTATGAAGGTCTGAGATCGGAGATAGAAGCTGGTCCTCAAACCAACAACATAGCTATGTTGCGAAACTTTCTCTCTTCTCGTAGTCCATTCAACAAGAGGATCGTGAAGATGAAAGTGAAGTTGAAGAAGATCCTTGATAGACTTAAAGATTTAGTAGAACAAAAGGATGTCCTTGGTTTAGGTGAGAATATTGGAGTAAAACCATCATTACATAAAACGCCAACAACTTCTTTGGTTGATGAATCTGGTGTTTTCGGTAGGAACAATGATAAGAAAGCTATAGTGAAGTTGCTTTTATCTGATGATGCATATGGCAGAAGCCTTGGTGTGATTCCTATTGTAGGTATGTGTGGAGTCGGGAAAACCACCCTTGGTCAGCTTGTTTACAATAATAGCAGAGTTCAAGAGTGGTTTGATCTCAAAACATGGGTCTGTGTTTCGGAAGAATTTGGTGTTTACAAGATAACTAAAGATATCCTCAAGGAGTTCGGGTCAAAAAATTGTGATACCAAGACTCAGAATCAGCTTCACCTTGAGCTAAAGGAGAAATTGATGGGAAAAAAGTTCTTGCTTGTCTTTGATGATGTCTGGAATGCAAAGTACGACGATTGGGATATTTTACTCACGCCATTGAAATTTGGGGCACAAGGAAGTAAGATTATTGTCACAACACAGAATGAAAGGGTAGCATCAGTCCTCTCCAATGTTCCACCTTGCCATCTGAAGGGATTAACCGATGATGATTGCTGGAAGTTGTTCGAAAAACATGCATTTGATGATGGAGATTCTAGTGCACATCCAGGGTTGGAGGGAATTGGCAGAGAAATTGTAAGAAAGTGCAAAGGCCTGCCTTTAGCTGTAAAATCACTGGCAGGTCTCTTAAGGTCCAAAAGAGATGTGGAGGAGTGGGAGAAGATACTAAGAAGCAATTTGTGGGATTTGCAAAACATCAACATTCTTCCAGCTCTAAGATTGAGTTATTATTATCTCCCTGCACATCTAAAGCGTTGCTTCTCTTATTGTTCAATATTTCCTAAAGATTATGAATTTAGAAAGGAGGAGATGGTACGTTTATGGATGGCAGAAGGTTTTCTAATCCAACTCAATGGCAATCAGAAAATGAAAGAAGTAGGTGATGAGTACTTTAATGATCTTGTATCAAGGTCGTTTTTTCAACAATCAAGCAGCCATCCATCTTGCTTCGTGATGCATGACCTCATGAATGGTTTAGCTAAATTTGTATCTCGAGAATTCTGCTATACGTTAGATGATGCCAATGAATTAAAGCTTGCTAAAAAGACGCGCCATTTATCATATGTTAGAGCAAAGCATGGAAACCTTAAGAAATTTGAGGGAACCTATGAAACACAATTTTTACGCACTTTCTTACTCATGGAGCAATCGTGGGAGCTTGATCACAACGAGAGCGAGGCAATGCATGATTTACTGCCAACACTGAAGCGTCTTCGAGTACTTTCTCTATCTCAATATTCTTATGTACAAGAGTTACCTGATTCAATTGGCAACTTGAAACACTTGCGATATTTGAATTTATTCCAAGCATCACTGAAAAATTTACCTAGAATTATTCATGCTCTGTACAATTTGCAAACCTTAATCTTGCGGGAGTGCAAAGACCTTGTCGAGTTACCAAATTCAATTGGCAACTTGAAGCACCTGCAGTACTTGGATCTTTTTGGCACATCGATTAGAAAGATACCTAATTTGGTGATTGACTTGTGCAATTTGGAAACTTTAATCTTGTGTCAATGCAAAGACCTCACTGAGCTTCCAACCAACATGGGAAGCTTAATTAACCTGCATCACCTTGATATTAGAGAAACAAATCTGCAGGAGATGCCATTACAGATGGGAAACTTGAAAAATCTTCGAATTCTAACCAGATTCATCAACACAGGCTCAAGGATTAAAGAGTTGGGTGAGCTTCAACATCTTCGAGGAACACTAGAAATTTGGAATCTTCAAAATGTTGTTGATGCTCTAGATGCTTTAACAGCCAATTTGAAGGGTAAGAAACACCTTGAACATTTGCACTTGAGATGGCACGGTGATACTGATGATGCAGCTCATGAAAGAGAAGTACTTGAGCAATTACAACCCCATACAAATGTGGAAAGCATTTCCATTATTGGTTATGGGGGTCCAACATTTCCAGAGTGGGTGGGGGACAGTTCTTTTTCTAATATCGTGTCATTGACACTTAGTGAATGCAAGCGTTGCTCAAGCTTACCACCACTTGGGCAGTTAGCCTCTCTAAAATACCTTGTTGTCCAAGCTTTCGATGGAGTAGTTGTAATTGGTACTGAGTTCTATGGAAGTTGCATGAAACCATTTGGAAAACTGGAAGAGTTAAGGTTTGAAAGAATGCCTCATTTGCATGAATGGATTACTAGTGAAGGTGGAGCTTTCCCTGTTCTCCGAGAGCTTTACATAAAGGAATGTCCTAACGTATCAAAGGCCTTGCCTAGTCATCTTCCTTCTTTAACAACCCTTGAGATTGAGAGATGTCAACAGCTCGCAGCTGCACTTCCAACGACACCGCCTATCTGCAGATTGAAGTTGGATGACAAATCTCGTGATGTGCTAGTAACTAAATTGCCTTCTGGACTGCATGGACTCAGAGTTGATGGATTCAACCCCATAAGCTCCCTACTTGAGGGAATGGAGCGAATGGGTGTACCTTCCACAAATTTGGAAGAAATTGAAATCAGAAACTGTGGCTCACTTATGTCTTTCCCATTACAAATGTTCTCCAAGTTGAAGAGTTTCCAAATAAGTGAATGTCCGAATCTTGAATCCCTTGTTGCATATGAGAGAAGTCATGGGAATTTCACTCGCAGTTGTTTGAATTCTGTTTGTCCTGATTTGACACTGTTTCGTTTATGGAATTGCTCAAATGTGAAGTCTCTGCCCAAATGTATGCACTCCCTCCTCCCTTCGCTTGAGATTTTGCAACTTGTTAACTGTCCAGAACTTGAGTCATTCCCAGAAGAGGGCTTACCTGCCAAACTACAGTCTCTTCAGATCAGGAATTGCAGAAAGCTCATTGCTGGCCGTATGGAATGGAATTTGCAAGCTCTCCAATGTCTTTCACATTTCAGTTTTGGTGAGTATGAAGATATAGAATCCTTTCCTGAGAAGACACTGCTGCCCACCACTCTTATCACTCTTGGTATCTGGGATCTTCCGAATCTGAAATCTCTAGACTATGAAGGCCTTCAACACCTCACCTCTCTTACACAAATGAGAATCTCCCACTGTCCCAATCTCCAATCCATGCCAGATGAGGGGCTGCCATCTTCTCTTTCTTCTTTAATAATCTCTCAATGCCCTTTACTGGAACAAAGGTGTCTGCATAACCAAGGAGAAGATTGGCCCAAGATTTCTCACATCCCAGACATAGATATCAACTGGGATAGCTGAAGAGGTACTAGTAATCAGTACTTCTCGTTTCTTTTGAGTTATCATTCCTGACTACTAGTTTGATCAACTTCCGGAGTGGACTAGGTGTTTGTGGTGAAAACTGATGCACCGAGTGATACCAGCCATTTCCCAATTTCCTTATTCCACATGACCATATCAATCTCCTGGCCTACATAAACAAACAATTTGTTTTTCCCTTGATGTTCTTGTGGATGCAATTTCCTTCTCAATTGATACCAATATGAGTACCACATAGTGCTAGGACATTGTTGTTATTCGTTTTTGAAAGTTTGAAGCAGTGGGAACATTTGAGTTTACCTTAAATTGTCAAGGTCCCAACAGGGGGGTATGGCTTTTTCTATAGTAGCTAGCTGTTAAATGTTGCCCCTCCTGCACCAATTTTATATGCAGAAGAGTTTAGCTGTTCCAAGAGGGAACAATTTAAATTTGATCCGTGACATTTTACCCTCATGGAACCTCTCTAACAATTTCAATTTGATCAGTGACATACTCAATCTTCTTTTTGTAGGCTGCAAGAAAATAATAACAAAGACATTGGAGCTTGTCGCATATAGTACGCCATTATTATATTGGTGTGAGATTTGAAAACGTTCCTGTCCATTTTGTTGAAGTATGGAAGATGGGCATCAGCAGTGTCATCGGTTGAATGAGTTTGGGCTGTTTATTTGTCTTTATGCCTCGTAAATTGGAAGTATGTGCTTCAGTTCTACCCAGTAACTTCTGTACCTGGGTTATGTTCAAGGAATGGGCATTTCCAGTTTTTGCCTCCACTCATCATGTACTTATTCATGGGCTGTCATTTCCAGATTTGCATTTCCACTTGGCTTGCTTTTTGCTTACTGAGTTCTCTTTGTTTGATCCTGAGATTTCAGCAATGTTATTATCTACACTTATATTTGATGCAATTCTGCTGGCGATTGCATTAAAGACACATCTCGCCAACTCGCCAACACCCCTGAATTTAAAAATTGCCGTTTGATGTTTTGCCGTAAAAGATGGCTGGACTCGGATTTGGTCTTGTAGACCAAAACCATTTTGGGATTTGAATTGTGCTTGTGAATCTGAAGCTTTTGGCTTTTAGATGGTTGGTGAAAGTTTCACCTTGAAGAGGAATATTATCATCGAATTTAACTCCTTATGTTTGGATTCAAAGAGTGATCTATTTCTCTTTGGCATCCTTTAGCATTCATTCCCAGTTCACTTCAGTTCATAAAATTCTGCAGTCAACCAAACAGAGCCATTGCCTTCAACACATCTAAGGTGTATTCATCACCTGATCTTTCCGTGGTAAGAGACAACTCGTTTCCTCATTTTCATCTTGTTTTCCTCCAACCAAAAGATTGAGTGCAGTAGGTGATCTTGTTCATCTGCTTGTTTCCCTGTTGTTTATATCTGTTATTCTCCAGCATCAACATAAAATCTTTAGTGACAATTCCTGAGCTGTGTAAGGTCTGTATTTGCTGGAGGCAACTCCATAACAAGAAATCGTGCTGCATAACCCTCAAATATCATCATCGCATTTGCTAAACACTAAAATACCGGTACATAAACAGATATAAACTCTCATTTGTTTGACTTCTTTATTGTAAGTGTACAGATCAAAGTAAGAGACCAAACAACTAAATTAGACATCAGACTCCTATATCTAATATTTCAATCCATTAGCAAATTTAAGCAGACAAAAAGAGCTACAATCTCCATATAAAGCCCCGTAAAATAATGAGCAAACTCAAATTTTCAGCTTCTAACCGCAAGTTAAATCAACAGGAGAATGAAGAAATATCCCAATATCATGTACCACATTCAAGCGTTGCAAGCTCGTTGATTGCAGGAAATTCTGTTAATTGATGTCCCCATGTAGCTGATCAGGCGCAGGAATCACATTCTACAGAAAGCAAATCCTTTGATCCGCATTCATGTCTTTGTTAGAAGAGTTTCTGATCGCAGGCCGTCAACCAAAACTCGCATTAGCTGCTTCCATAATAGTCACAACAAGATGTATAAAGCTTGTCCTCACAGCAAACTCCCCTCCACTTCCATTGCCAGTTAATAGACAATCAAACACAGCATGGCTCATATTCTTGCATCTTATAGTTGAGGTTAAATGTGCAACGCTTGCGGTCAAAGTCACTGCCCCTCCCGTAACAACCAATGTGAGAATCAAATATTCTCACAATTAACAATTTCACTTAGAGAAACACGGTTGAAACTATAACTGACGGAAACCACACTTTGAACCATCTGCACCCACATTCCCATCTTGGGAACAAAACCTTGCCTTGCCATTTGCTTCAAAACCCAATCCAAATCCCTTAGCAACCTTTCCTTGCAAAGTCCATGAATCAACTTCTTGTAGGACACAAAACTAGGATCAACTCCCTGCCCAATCATCCTAACCATAAATTCTTTTCCCTCAACGTACTTCTCTGCATCAAGCAAACCATACAATATCTCTTGATAAGACCCTGCATTTGGTTCACACCCTTTAATATTCATCCTCTCCAACAACTCCAGCCCCTCCACAACTTTGCCCTGCTTTCTTAGCCCAGAAATCAAGATATTGAAAGTGATCGTATCCGCATCAATACCCTCCTTTTCCATCCTCTCCAGCAAACCAAATGCCTCCTCCACCTTCCCTTTCTTGCACAAACCATGCATTAGAGTCGAAAACGTTCTCACATTGGGTTCACACCTTTGTTTAGGAAATTCATCAAGCACATTGAATGCAGCCTCCAAATCCCCATTCTCACATAACCCCTTAATGAGAATATTAAGAGAACAAACATCAATCTCTATACCCAACATAGGAGCTTGCAAATACACCTCATGAACTACATCAAAAACTTTTGCAGATACAAGCAAGTTCAATACAAGATTGAAACTTTTCACATTAGGCCAACAGTTATACCCTTTTGGCATATCAAAAAGGGTCTCCATTGCTTTCTTGATTCGACCCGCTAATTGGCCATAAATCTTGATCACATTGTGAAAGAAATCGTTTGACAAACGACATGACTTGTCAAGTTTGATTTTTTGCATTATATCTTCAATCGCATCAAAGTTTTTGGCTTGTGCAAGCTTGTTTATGACCTGAGTGTAAAGGGCTTCATTGGGTTTATAGTCTTTCCTCTTTGAGTATTGGTTCCATACTGAGATTATTGAATTTGGGTCTTTAAGATTTTCAAAGATCTTTATGACTTCATTTGGAGATAACCAGTCTTTGTGGGTCAATTTGTACGTGGAGTCAGAATTTTGTGATGATATTGAAGAAGAAGAAGAAGAAAATGCTGTAGAGAGTGAACAAGGAAGGATTTTAGGAATTGGGTTTGGAATGGTGGTTCTTGAATGAGCTAAAACATAGTTAAAGACTGATTTTTGAGCAGGAAACGGACGTGAAATCATGTCTTTATCCTCTTCTTCCTTTCCTCGACCAACCAGCCCAGGTTTAGTTAATGGAATTTGTAGATGAGAGGGTTGATCTGTGTTGAGGTTGATAATCCTCAATAGTATACGTTTCTCAAGAATAGTTTATTTCTTAATAAAGAAATTTCCATCTTGCCTACCTATCTTCTCTGTTTATCTATTTCTTGAAAAGAAAAACAAAACAAATTGAAAAGCTGCAAGAAATTGATGCAAGGACTGGGTTGTAATGAATTTTAAAGAAATAGAGATTAAATGTATAGCTTTTGTATTCTAACAAATAATGGCTCCTTCTCTTCTCAGCCATTTGTCTGTTACACAAATTCACACCAAAAACCCCACCATTGTGTTTGATTTTTATGAGAAAAAAAGATGGACTCTATACTAATTTGGTTGTAATTGGGGGAGGAGGAGGGGGATTGTTGCCTGGGAAACTGAGAAGCATGCTATTAGGAGTGGAAAAAGGGAAAAAGCAACAATAACAGGAACAGAAAGAGCTTGCATCTGCTCACGTCATTCAGATCTCAGCTTAATTACCTTGATGAAACTGGTAGGCAAAATGCCTCTTTTTGTTAAATGTTAATATATTTTGAATCTGTTCATTGTTTTTGGGAGATTTCATCACATTAAATTACAATTACAATATAAATTGCAAATTACAATAACATTACAAATTATAATTACAGTTACAAATTACAAAATAATAATAATAAAAAAGTAAAATTTTTTTTCCCTTGTTTTGATTAATCATTATGAAATGAGTGCATGACTCATAATAAATTATCAACCACTGCGTAAGTATTTATCATCAATTCAGATTATGGTTTGAGTGATGTTGGTTATAATAGCTTCATTGAATGTGTTAAAAGTATGTTATCTAAAAAGAATAGGTTGGAATATAACTTTTATGCTGTAAAATCCATGATGAAACTTCTTGGCCTAAGATTTAAAAAAATTAATGTATGTCCAAATTTTTACATGATGTACTCTAGTGAATATGTAAATTTTATTGAGTACAAAACTTATCAACATGCTCAGTATAAACCCAATAGTAGTAGAGGAAGGATGCTTGTCACATACAACAAAGTAAGATACTTTCTAATCACTTTTGGACTGCAAAAGTTAATTATATCTTCAAAGACTGTTGTGCATATAATATGACATCATTCATATGATGTGGTGGATGAAGTCATAATGCACTTTTCTAATGATGAAGCTTATAAGCAGTTTAATAAAATGCATACTCGGTTTTTAGTTGAACCATGGAACATGTATCTTGGCCTGTGTACAAATAAATTTAATCTATTTGGATCCTTTGTTGCAATCTATTCTTGTTGGCTAGTCATACTAACAGTTTATAACTTGCTTTCAAGAATGTGTATAAAGATAAAACTCATGTTCTTGTCTGTGGTCATACATGATCCTTGTAGTCTAAGTAGGGATATGTATGTTTTTCTCGAACCGTTGATTAACAAGTTGAATTAATTATGATCAGTCGGGGTTGTGACATATGATATCTTAAGGAAATAAAATTTTTAGATGAATGTAGTATTGATGTGGATTAAAAATGATTTTCTTGCGTATAAGATGGTTTTGGGTTGGAACATACATGAAAAATTATCTTGTCCATATTGTATGGAAAATAATAAGGCTTTTACCTTATTGTACGATGATAAAGCTTCTATTTTCGATTACCTCTGAAAGTTTTTGCCAAGTCATCATTGATACAAAAACAACAAAAAAAAACTTCTTAGAAGGTAAGTATAAAATGGACGTTGTACCACTGGTACTGTTGAGTGAAGAATTATGTGATGTAATTTTATAATATGAGGGCATTGTATTTGGTTTTCATTTTTATAAGCAGAAGTTTCCTGATTTTGGTATGATCAATTATTAGGTAAAGCAGAGTATTTTTTAGGATATTCTTTATTGGAAGACTAATATCATCTGCCATAATTTGGATGTCATGTATATCAAGAAGAATATGTTTGACAATATTTTTAACATGGTTATAGACGTGAAATGGAAAACTAAAGACAATATGAAAGCTAGAATGGATTTGGCTTTGTATTGTGATTATCATGATATAGAGTTGCTTAATGATAGGTTACATGTCGCAAAACTAAAAACAACATTTGCATTAGATAATGGTTCACAACTTCTTATCTATGAATGACTTACGAGTCTATAATTTCTTGATGGATATGCTTTAAACATAGCTAGATCAGTAAATTTGGAGGAATGTAGATTACATAGAATGAAGAATCATGATTGACATGTATTTTTGCAAATACTCTTTCCAATTACTTACATGAATTTATTTTCAAAAAAGACATGAGATGCATTAATTGAGATTAGTCACTTTTTTAGAGATAATTTGTGTAGTAAGTCAAGTTGACAATTATGTAGTTTTAAACTATTTTTGCTTATATTCCCACATAGTTTTAATTCATCGACTTTCATATAAGAAACATCATCAATTATTGTTATCCCAAAATTCAAATGCGAATGAAGCTTAATTTTTTTTTAATTATAAGACAAATAATTTATTACGCGATTTAAAACATATGTAAGTATTTAATAATTTATAAAACCTAAGAAAATATTTACTTAATTTTTTTACTCGAATCGATAATGGTTGTTAATTAACTTTAACTAGGTTCTCAACATAGGAGGCAATGCCGGTAGACTAATATTCCTATCTTTAGGTCTTAGAAGAAAGGTCCAGTATTATAATGAGTATTTTATCAATAGATATATCTTTCATACAAAAGAGTGGGGTTTATATAATGGGTTCAACTGCCAATGAATTTGAAGTCGATTATTATGGAAATATACTTGAGGTTATTATTGTTGGTATGATATCAATAAAGGAATTAAAATAGATCATCATTGTGGTATGGTCGAAGTAAATAAAAGATGATGACTTCGTAACATCAATGATGTTTTTGTATTTTTCAAATAATGCCAATAAGTGTATTATACATACACTCCTTCATTTAAAAAAGATCATAATAAAATTGATTGGTTATTTATTGTGAAAACCAAACTTAGGAGTCATGTCAAAGTTGAAGTTATTAAAGATGATAAGAATGAAGTATCTAAGGGAGATGATGTATTCTAAATAGGTGATCTAGTTGTTCCATATCAAGTTATTGTATCTCCTGAGTTAGAAAATACAAAGTTTCATGTCGATGAGAATACTTATGTTGATGTTGATATTAACAAGTTAAATGATATATTAAGTACTAATGGACATATTGAAGTAGATGACGATGAAGAGAACAACCAGATTGAATTCAACAAAGAAGATGATGAAAACGAAGTGGAGGTCCGATTAAAGGGTGTTGCATTGAATTAAATATAAAAAAAAACTACTTTGTAATACATTATATTTTTTTTATATTTGTTGTGGTTGTGGGTTTAATGTTGGTAATTGTTGGATTTAAAATGTTTAGTGTTATTGTTGTTGTGTATTTATGTTAGATAAAGGATTATACCAAGCCAAAAAAAAAAAATAATGATGGAATCCCTAATGGAATTGCAATTTTGTCAAAAAAAATCAAATAGATTTCAGAAATGGTGATGGAATCATTGATTGACGTGCAATTGCATCGAAAACTTTTAGTAGGTTTAGAAATGGTGATGGAATAACCAACAGAAATGTCATCACTAACAGTGATAGAATTACATATGAAATTAAAAAAATTAAAAAAATAATTAATTATTTGTCGGTGATTTTGTCTGCATATGATGATGTATTAAGTCTCCAATGGAATCGCTAATGAAATTTTCATCAGCGATTTTAGGTTAAAACCCGATCCCTTTTTCTTTCTTTTTCATCTCATTTGCAAAACAAAAACAAACTTTCAAACCATTGCCCCTCTCTCTATTTTCATTCTGTATCTTTGCCCTTTTTTTTATTTCTCATTTGTCTCCCCTTTCTTTTTCTCTGTAAAAAACCAAACCTATTGATTTTTTTTCTCTCTCTCTCATAATCCTCAGCCACCTACCGCCACCCAACCCTTCTCACTCTTAATCTCTTCAGGGCCAGTCTCCTCTAGAGTGCTTGTAGCTTCCAAGATATTATTATTATTGTGTGTGTATGATTTTAATTTTATGTTGTTCATTACATTATTTGTAAATGTTGTTGTTGTATTTTCAATAGATTTTAAAATTTATTATTATAATTATTATTGTTATTGGCAATTGTGTTGTTCATCACATTAAAATTACATAAATATTTAAATAAAGTATAGATTGCCAAAAGAATATATGTTTTTTCCCCACAAATATGCTACATTACATAAACATAATTGTAAAAATAGATAATGATGTTTAAAAACATTTAAAGTAGATGGATGATTATAAAAATTGTTATACAAAGTGTTTAAGCCATAGATAATAACTTGGTAAGTATCAAATAATTAACAAATTTTATATTTAGAATTTGTAGTTTAAAATTTCCAAAATATCATGTATATTTAACAAATATTTTTATATCAGGTTGAGTAATTTGTAGTATGATGTCCATAAATATATAAAAATTGAGTCAACTTTGATAAAGTCGATGTATAAAAGAAGTATAAACCAATTCATGTCACAAGGATAACTAGGAGAAGTTTTAAGAATTTGTGGCATCAGAAGGATTTAGAAGGTAATCACAATCTAGGTCACAAAATCAAAAAAAAAAAAAAGCACATGGTTTGGTGAGCAATCACACTAGTAGATCGCTCCCATTTGTCAACCATTTAAAGCGCTTGGTAAAATTTTGAGATTATTTTGTCTTATTTTTCAATATGATGTTTATTTGTTATATTTTTTTTCATTGTATTTATTTTAAGGAAACTATTATAAATAAGACGGATATGGGAAAAGAGGTGAAGAAGTTTGTAGATAGCAAAGTTGAGGTGTTCGCTGTAAGTTTTTTTTTTTAATTTTTAGTTATAGTTGGAGGCTGGAGAAACTAATAAACCCAATAGAAATTGTATTTATAAGATGCTTATGCATTGGTTAGAGATGGGATCGGGATGTACCGCTTCAACATTAGGAACACAATAGTCTTGGCCAAGGTAGTCTATGCCAAAATTTGAGTCAATGGTTATAAAACAAGTTAATGAGCAAGCAACCAAATTATGAGAAGAAATGAAAACTAGATTAAAAGAAGAAAGCAGGCAAAATTGAATGGTGAAATATATGTCTTCACATTATCCTCCTCACTCTGGTTCTTTTGGCTATGGATCCCCCCCTCTCCCGACAATCTATGTAGCAATGTTTTTATTATTGTAAAGTAAATATTGTAATGAATATTGAATTAATAAAATTTTAATGTTCACTAAAGTAATAGTGTTTGGCTTTATTTGTTTTTAGATTTAATACCCATATAACAAAAAAAAAACATAATAGAGTTTCTGATGAAATCACCGAAAAACAAAAATTTTGTCGGCTAAAGGATTGCTATTTTGTTTAAAAGTTATAGAATGATAACAAAGTTTTAGACTTTTCAATGGATTTAGTGACTAAATTCTATTGCAAATGTTGTCACTTAACTTATCAGCAATTTTCCGACGATATAGCAACAAAATATTCCACTAGTAATATTTACTGACAGATAAATGGTTGAAAGAATCTTATTGGCCCATTTTATTTATTTGGCACCAATATTTCATCAACAATTCTGTTAGTAATTTTAAACATCGATAGAATCATTGATGAATACTGAATCCTTGATAAAACTTTGACCGACGACGTGTGTCCATCGATAACTTTGTTGGCAACGTGTTTACTTGCTGATGGAATATTCCATCGGGTTTTTTTTTTTAATTTTTCTAATAATAGAAGTCTATCTTTTTTATTTATTTCAATCATACCATAGTAAGAATTTACTCCAATTCTTTTATCGGGGAGAGGGTTTAATTTTTGTTGTGAAGAAGAACAAGAAATGGAAGGGGGATTGATGTCGGTTATATCACTTTTAAAGTTATCGATTGAATTGCAGATGACATAAATTTCATCACTAGCTCATTCATTAATTTTCAATGGAAATTACTCAATGCTATTTCCATTGATTATTATTGATATAATATTTTTCTCGGACATTCCTTTGCTATTTGTTAATTTTATGATGGTGGTATTAATCACGACTGGCAGCCATGACACTGAGTTTTCACTTGAATAAAATTACAATAAAACAACTCAGTGATTTATTGTACCATTAGAGAAAACAGTGGAGAAAATACGTTGATCAAAAGGACATGAAGAGAGACCCCATATATATATATATCTTGTCATAACTCAATTTTTGATCTTTTTATTTTAATTATTTTATTTACTAAAAAATAATGAAAAACAAGTAAAAATAAAATAAATGAAGAATGAATTAAAATTTGGGTTAAGGGCAACATGATTGGAAATTTAAAGATTTAATTAAACTCTTGACTAGTTTAATTAATCCAATCAAGGGCTTAATTGGAGAATTGATAAGTTTTAAGACTTAATTGAGATTGATATTAATTTAATTAATGAAATCAGGGGCTTAATTGAAAAATTATCAAAGTATAGGATTGATTCTGGTAAATTTTGCAAGAAATTAAAATCCAGGGACTGTTTTGTAAAATTTGTTGAAATGCAGGGGTCCAATTAAAGTTTATCCAAGGGCTTGATTACAAATATTTCAAAACTTCAAGGACTAAATCATAAATAACAGTCGAATGGGAAAACATAGTCATTTCTTGGACAAAATTGTTCACTGTCTTCTTCCTCCGTTTCATCAGTTTCCAGCCAACGCTTAAGTTTCATCATAGAAGGCGATTAAAGGATCGGTTATAGGGCATTTAGGAGGTTGGTCGTTACCACCAATTTTGACCTTATAAAAGGAGAGGGAATCGCAACGAACAAAGAGGGGGATTTGGACTGAAAAGGGGACGAAAAACCAGAGAAAAAAGCCAGAACACAGAAAAAAAAGACCCAGGAGACAGAGGACCGAAAACACAGACTAAGAAAAGGAAAGAGCAAAAAGCCAGCGTTCCCAGCTTTGCTTTCATCCCTAGAACGCAAACAAAGTGAACGAAATAAAACACAGTAGAGAGAGGGAGAGAAATCAGAGGAGACGAATGAACCCATAAAAGTAAAGAAAAAGAAGGCAGGGAGAAGGAAGACTAGAGGAACGCCAAGAGGAAAAAAAGAAAAAACTGGGAGAGAAAAAAGGAAAAAAAACACCGAGGAGCAGAAATAAGAAACCCAGAAAACAGAGACAAAAAAAATAGTACACACGGCAAAAACAGAGACAAATACAAGCAGTAAACCCGGAAAACCAATGTTAACATCACCGTCTTCTCGATCGTCCCCTACAAATCACAAAAAGGAAGAACCCAAGCAGCAAGCCGTTACCTTCATCATCACCAAAACAAAAGGAAAACAGAAGGGGAAAGTCATACACAGACGAGAGCAAAAATCACTGTGCTGAAACCTCCTCGCGATCTCTATTGAATAAGCAAGCAGAAGGAAAAATGATGAACTGAATGATATTCACTTTCTTATCACTTTTGTTAATCTTTCATTGTTCACTATTACATTGTTTATATAGGCTCATTTTCTGTAAACGTTAATGAGCAGCAAATAATTAACAGAGTAACTGATTAGTATTAATAGCTAACTAATTCTTCTAACAACTTTAACTAACTCTAATTTCTTTAACAAACTTTAACTTCTGCAGAGTTGTGTGCTGAAGACGTCAATTGAAGATTGCAGGTTTGATGTATGTGTTTATAGTCAAAGCTGGAGATTGCTCTACTGTAGCTGCTGGTGTCAACGTGGAGCTGCATATAAGTCAATACTCCCCCTCAAGATGAGACATAAACAAAAAATTCAAGGGGAATAAATGTCATGAAGGCTCATCTTGGACACCAAAGAAAAGAAAAGAGAGAACCCAAGAGCCTTGGTAAAAACATCTGCGATCTGATGTTTGAAAGAAACATGAAAAACACGCAGAATGCCTAACTGAAGCTTCTCTTGAACCACATGACAATCAATATCTATGTGTTTTGTTCGTTCATGATATACAGGATTAGCTGCAATATGAAGAGCAGCTTTACTGTCACAGTAAAGAAGAGCAGTTTGCGGTGGAACCTGGAGTTCTTGAAGAAGAGATTGAAGCCACACAACCTCACAACAATTAGATGCCATGGCTCTATACTCAGCCTTAGCAGAAGACTTGGACACAGTGGTTTGTTTCTTTAATTTCCAAGAAATTAAAGAATGATCAAGGAAAATGCAGTACCCTGTCACTGATCGTCTGGAATCCACACACCCTGCCCAGTCAGAATCGCAAAATGCCTTCATTTGTAAACTAGAAATGACTGGAAAGAACAATCCTTGGGCTGGAAAAGCTTTAATGTAACGTAAAACTCTATGTGCTGCAGCTAAATGAGGAGCACGAGGTTGGGCTATAAATTGACTTAGCACTTGAACGACAAAGGAAATGTCAGGTCTGCTGATAGTGAGATAAAGCAAGCGCCCAACCAGTCGTCTATAAGCAGTAGGATCTTCTAAGAGTTGGCCAGAATCCTTAGAAAATTTCACATTAGGTTCCATAGGAAAGTGGACTGGTTTTGAAGCCAACAGACCAGAATCTTCAAGAACTTCCAAGGCATACTTTCGTTGACAAACAGAGATTCCAAGCTCACTATGAGTTATTTCTAAATCAAGGAAATATTTCAGCTAGCCAAGGTCTTTGAGCTAGAATCTATCATTGAGCAATTTGATAAATTTTGAAACCTCTGCTGAATTATCACTAACAACCACTATGTCATCAACATAAACCAATAATGCGATGAAGGAACCTTCCAAAGTTCTTGTAAATAAAGTGTAATCAGCTTTGGACTGAATGAATCCAAACTCGAGTAGAGCAGTAGAGAATTTAGCAAACCATTGCCTAGAAGCTTGCTTTAAACCATAAATTGACTTGTGGAGCTTGCATACTTTGGACTCCCCCTTAATGGTGAATCCAGGAGGTAAGGACATATAGACTTCTTCATCTAATTGACCATGAAGAAATGCATTATTCACATCCAATTGATGAAGATGCCACTGTTTGATTGCTGTCACTGCTAAAAGAGTGCGCACAGTGGTGAGTTTAGCCACAGGAGAAAATGTTTCATAGTAATCCACGCCCTCACACTGATTATACCCTTTGGCAACTAACCTGGCTTTATACCTCTCCAAAGTCCCATCAGATTGTAACTTGACTTTGTAGACCCATTTGCACCCAATAACATGTTTTGAAGCAGGAAGGTCAACAACAGTCCATGTTTTATTGAGCTTAAGTGCTTTGATCTCAGTATTCATAGCCTCACGCCATTCCTCATGTTTGACAACTTGAGTATAAGATGTTGGCTCAACAAGTACAGAGACACAAAGACTAAAGAATTTTTGAGAAGAGGAAAGACGATTATAAGAAAGAACTGAAGAAAGTGAATAAAGAATACCTGAAGCTGTAGACGAAGATGTGGGATCTGAAGTGGAGGTTACAAGGTGACAATGATAGTCATGTAAATATCCAGGTGTCTGTTTTACCCTAGAAGACTTTCTACTAGGCTGAGGGATATATGGTGCTAAAGGCAGTATGTCTGAAGTAGATGCAATACAGGGTTCTGAAGTGGAATTCTGGTTACTTGGACTAGAAGGTGAAGAATTTGAAAGCAGGGGATCAAGTAAAGGAAGAGTTGATTCATGCATTGGAACAGACAAAGGTAAAACAGAATCAGTAGCAGATATTGGATACTTTAGTGCAAAAGGGAATATATTTTCGTGAAACACCACATCTCTAAAGACAAACACAGTATGGAGATTTAAATCATAGAGTTTGTAACCTTTCATGCCATATGGATAACCAAGAAGTATGCAAGGCTTAGCTCTAGGATCAAATTTATGTCTATTTCGAAGAAGAGTATTTGCATAACAAAGGCAACCAAATACTCGCAGATGAGAATATGATGGAGAAGATTTGAACAAAACTTCATAAGGAGATCTATTTTGTAGTAGAGGAGTAGGAATCCTATTTATCAAGTGCACTGCAGTAACAGTGCAATCCCCCCAAAACTGTAAAGGCAAATGTGACTGAAAAAGAAGGGATCTAGCCACATTCAGGATGTGCTGGTGTTTGCGTTCAACAGTTGAGTTTTGTTGAGGTGTTTCAACACAACTAAGTTGGTGGATAACACCTTTCGTTGCATAGAAATAATTCATATTAAACTTAGCACCATTATCCGACCGTAAGATTTTGATTTTAGCATTGAATTGTGTCTCAACCAGATTAAAGAAAGCTTGAATGTGAGTTCTGGTTTGAGATTTATTTTCTAAAAGATGAATCCATGTAAATCTTGTATGGTCATCGACAATTGTCAAGAAATAGGATGAACCAGTAAGAGATTTTATAAAGAATGGACCCCAAATATCACAATGGATTAAATCAAAAGGTTGTGTAGAAGTAGATGTGCTATGAGGAAAGGATAAACGATGTTGTTTGGCTAAGGGACAAATGCTGCAAGATTTATTTGATTCATGAAGAACTTGAGGAATTACATGGGAAAGCAATTTCAAAGGAAATTCTGCAGGATGTCCTAATCTGTAATGCCATAAGCTATTATTAACAACGTTTACAAAGAAACTAGCAGAGGCTAAATCAGTGATGGGATGATTGGGCATGAATTTTGTAGAATTAATAGAAACAGAATTCTAAGGTAAAACAGAAACTGAATTTTGCAGCAAATGGTATAAACCTCCAGCTTCTTTACCCACACCGATCGTTTTCCAGCTTGTGAGATGCTGAACAAAACAGAACTTTGGTAAGAAAATGACACATCACTGTAGAGTTTTGATCAGCTTACTAACAGATATGAGATTGAACGAAAAAGAGGGAATACAAAGGACGTCAGTTAGAACAAAACATTCTGAGATGTTAATTGTACCAATATGAGTAACTGAAGCAAATTGACCATTTGGTAGTCTTACGGATTTGGAAACAACAGAAGTAATACTTGTAAAGAAAGATGTGGAACAGATCATGTGATCTGTAGCACCAGTATCAATTATCTAAGGAGTTGTGACAGGATTTGTGATTGAAGACTGTTGAGGTAAAGATAAAGAAGATGCAAAAACAGAATGTGTTGAATCTAAAATAGAAGACTGAGCTATAATCAAAGAATCACCTGCACTTGTCATACCTTCACCTTGCATGGGAATTTCTGACTCTTTACTTGCAAATGAGGAGACTTGGTTGATGGATGAATCATGCTCAGAGATGCTTGGTTTGAACATGTTGATGAGCTGCTGACACTGCTCATAGGTAATAGGCAGCTGAGGGCCAGAAACTTGATGAACGTTAGGAGATGCATTCTTTCCTTTATTAAACTTGTAACCTGGTGGAAAACCATGAATTTTATAACACTTCTCCATAGTGTGGCCAGAAATACCATAATGAGAACATATAGGTCGATTTTTTCGAATATGAAGAGATCTGTTACTAGCAAAACGATTTGAGGGCATAGTTTTTGTTAGTAAGGCAGTAGTGTTTTGATTAAAAGAAGGGCTTGCTGAAGAAATCATGCGTTGCCTTTCCTCTTGGATTACAAGTGAGAAGACTTTGTTGATTGAGGGCAGAGGATCAATTAACAGAATTTGACCTCGAACATGTGAGTAACTTTCATTCAATCCCATTAGGAATTGATAAACATGCTGCTGATGATGATAAGACATAATAGTCTTCAAAGCTCCACATGTGCAGGTAGGAATTGGCTGGTGATTTGCTAATTCATCCCACAATCCTTTCATAGTAGTAAAGTATGAGCTGACTGAATTATTTTCTTGTGACAAGCAAGAGATAGATTTCTGGAGCTGAAAGATTCGTGGCCTATTGTGTTGAGAAAACCGATCCTGGAGATCATTCCATATTTCAGAAGCATCATCAATGTAAATGATGCTGTTTACAATTTCTGTTGAAACAGAGTTGAGCAGCCATGAAAAAACCATATTATTGCAACGAGTCCATGCCAAACCTTGAGAATCATAAAGATTGGATGACTTAGGCAAAGTGCCATTAACAAAACTGAGTTTGTTTTTAGCTGATAAAGCCATCATCATCGCTCTTTTCCATGAGTTGTAATTCTCACCATTGAGTGGTTTTGAAACAATCATGGCTCCAGGACTGTCACCATGATGCAAGAAGAAGGGATTAGAAGAATCCATTTCTGATGTGGGGTTGGTATTTTCAGCCATTGCTAAGAAAACAAATAACTGATGAGGAGGATGAAGATGCGGAAATAAACCTTCAAAGAATTAACTCTGATACCATATTGAATAAGCAAGCAGAAGGAAAAATGATGAACTGAATGATATTCACTTTCTTATCACTTTTGTTAATCTTTCATTGTTCACTGTTACATTGTTTATATAGGCTCATTTTCTGTAAACGTTAATGAGCAGCAAATAATTAATAGAGTAACTGATTAGTATTAACAGCTAACTAATTCTTCTAACAACTTTAACTAACTCTAACTTCTTTAACAAACTCTAACTTCTGCAGAGTTGCGTGCTGAAGACGTCAATTGAAGATTGCAGGTTTGATGTATGTGTTTATAGTTAAAGCTGGAGATTGCTCTGCTGTAGCTGCTGGTGTCAACGTGGAGCTGCATATAAGTCAATAATCTCCAGAAGCAGAAGCACCGAAACTGGAGCTGCTGGAAGACTAAAGCATATGGGCACAGAAGCAAAGGAAAGCAGGAGGGAAGGCTGTAAGCAGACGAGGGCCAACACGTTGCCACCTTCCACACCGTCTCTAGAGAACAGGTAAGTCATTTTTCTTTTGTTTTTTCATACATTCATTTTGAATGTATCGTTGCACTGTGCGAAGGTAAATTAATTACCTTCGTACTGTGTATGATGCACGCGTGGAGCCACTCCCCGCGTGCTTCCTGCTGGTTTGGGTCCAGCCGGGCCCCTATGGGCTGAGCTGGGCCCAGCAAAAAAAAAATAGAAAGTGTAGAAATAAAAATTTTTACATGTCTTAGAAAAAATGTATTTTTATCAACTTATTCAATGATATCAGGATCATGAATAAAAAAGAAAATATACTGATTTTTTCATAGCCATGAATTTTTACCAACGCCAGAGTTGGAATTATTCATGGTGGAATTTTTACCAACGCCAGAGTTGTGATTATTCGTGGTGGAATTTTTACCAACGCCAGAGTTGGAATTATTCGTGGTGGAATTTTTTTTTCCAACGCCAGAGTTGGAATTTTTCAAGATCGAATATTCACTGGCGCCAGAGTCAGGAATTTTTCAAGATCGAATATTCACTGGCGCCAGAGTTAGGAATATTATAAACAAATCATCATAGCATAAGCGAATAAATGTTTAGCAATTTAAGACAAAACCAGCAATGCAGTCTGCCTTAGGCAGAACGTTTAAGGGGTGATAATATCTTTCCTTTTACGTAACCAGTCCCGTACCATAGAATCTCTGTTGATCAGTTAGGGTTCCTAGTGACCTTAATAATAGGTGGCAACTCCTTAAACAAGACATTTTCTCCTAAAAGAACAAGACGCCAAAAATTTGTTCTTTCCTTGATTTATTTTTAAGACCACCGCGATGTTGGGTGTAACATATCTCATTTGGTTGCAAAAACAATCCGCCTGAAGGTAACCTAGCTAAGCAAATACACCTATTCCACATCACAATTTCTGTTGATTAGATTCAATAATATCGTCAACAAACACATAATCAAAAATGTTTTTAACCGTGTTTTCTTCTTTAAGATTAGGGCGTGTTCTTAAATTTTTTTTTTTAAATGAGTTTCTTATATATATGTTTAGATCGTTTTAATATATTGATGCCAAAAATAATTTTTTTAAAATAAAAATATTTTAAACCATCATCACTACCACAGTTCTAAAAATACATGAGAGTTCCATTAATGAAAATGGTGCTATTCATGTCTGCCTTCACTAAATTAAATCCTGAGGTCACTCCTAGCTGCAAGAATGGCTGCTTCATTCATCAGGATAAGCTATTACAAAAACAACTAGATAAAGTTAAAGGAAAAATAATGGTGTGTTGTAAATAAAAACTTGTTAACATTATAAAAATATTATTATATTTTTATTGAGAAACAAAATAAAAATAAAACGGTATTTAATAAAATAACATATAAAATCTATTCTTAATCAATTTATGGATTTAATAAAGTAATATATTATTAATATTTTAAATTAATTAAATTTTAAAAAATCTAAATTTAAATTAATGAAAAACCAAAAACATAAAAGACCATATCCGCGGGCCTAACTTGAATTAAGAAGCCAAGACATGCTTCGGCCTGACTTCTCAATCCTCTATCTTTTATTGTGTATTTTTTTATATATAATTTCAAGTCTAATTCTATCTAATTATGTTATAAAAGAATGTGATTGCAAGAGAGAAAAAAGTTTGAAAATAAATATGACTTTATTTAAGTAGTTGAGGTTATTCTTAATATCTTTTAATGTATTAGTTAATTACAAAGGTATTGGTTGGTCCAATCTACATTTATATAAATACATATACATATTAAATCACACTAACATAGTTCAAATTTTATTTTAACATGATTATCTTATTTATGAAGTTGTATAAAAATTTAAATACATTTTACAAGTATAAAGTTGGGCTAGCGAAAAAGAGTTTTGTTGTAATTTGTATAGATTACGTGCACGTCTAGTGAGAGATTTGACCTCGAGCCATAAATAACTTCATTCATGTAATTTGGTCCAAGGCTTCAAGTTTTACGTCTACATTTATATAAATACATATACATATTGCATTACACTATAATAGTTCTAGTTTCTTAACAAAATTCTCTTATTTATTACTATAAAGTTGGCCTAGTGATTAAAAGTTTTGCTGTATTATAAATAGATTATGTGCATGTCTAAGTAATAGAACTGACCTCAAATAATAAATAACTTTATTCAAGTAATTTGGTCCAATTATACAAGTTGTAGACATGATGGTTAACACGTACCCCAAAGATTAGATAGGAGCTAGTGGGGGTGGCACTACCCGCATTCTAATGTTTTTTTTTATATAAAAAATATAAAAAAATATTAATATCTAAAAGCATTAGATTTATATATAAAATTAAACTCAAGAGCCTTAAGTCTGGTTGCAACGTATGATTCAAGAGTAATATTTATAATATAAATTAAAAATAATATTTTTAATAATAATAATAATAATATTAAACTTGTTTGATTCAAGTTCTTATAGTTTTTTATCCCTTAAAATCAAATTAATGGTTTTTCTTCGATAGTAATAATGTTTTTTTAAAAAATTATTAAAGATAATGATAACAATAATAATAACAATATAAATAATACTAATGATTATAAACTTGGATCTGACGCCTCAGCCAAACCCAAGTTTCTGGGTTCTGGTTCTTCGAATAATAATAAAAATAATAATATTTATAATAATAATAATAATATTAAAATTATTTGACTCAAGTTCTTATAGTTTTTAATCCCTTCAAATCAAATTTATGATTTTTCTTAAATAGTAATAATATTTATTTTTCAAATTCAATAATAATAAAAATAATAACAATATTAAGAATAAGAATAACACTAATAATCATAATAATAATAAGAATAACAACAATGACAACAACAACAACAACAACAACAATAATTTTTAATTTTACCATTCAAATCAAATCTATGATTTTTTTTCAATAGTAATAATATTTTTTAAAAAATTTATTTATAATTATATTAATAATAATAAAAATAATAATATTTATAATATTTATAATAATATTAAACATGTCTGACCCAAGTTCTTATAGTTTTTAATTTTACCGTTCAAATCAAATCTATGGTTGTTTTTCAAAATTAATAATATGTTTTTCAAATTTATTAATTATTATATTAGCAATATTTATTATAATAAAAATAATAATATTTATAATACAAATAATAATATTAAATTTGCATCACCCAAGTTTAAATGGGTCTGGCTGTAAGACCAGACCGAAGAGCCTTGAGTGTGAATTTGGTTGCAATGCCGTATCATGAAAGTATGATAACTAAATAGAAAAACAAATAATGAAATTAAAAAAAAGATTAATTGAAAAGGAAAAAAAAAAAACAAAGTAAAGAACTATTCCAATGAATAGTGCTTTGCGAGGAGGGGTACAGTAAAATCCCCTCATTAAATTACGATAATCTAATGAAAAGTAAACAAAACAAATCATGAAGTTTAATTCTCAATTAAATCGATATTAAAAGATGAAATTAGAAGAAAAAAAAATTAAAAAAGAGAAAAAAAAATATGAATCAACTGGTTAGCCCATCAAACTTTGGATCCATGTCATGAGAGTATGATAACTAAATAGAAAAAAATTTAATATTAACTAACTAAATTAAAAAAAAAATTAATTAAAAGAAAAAAATAAATAAAAAAGCAAAAACAAAACCTATAACTAATTATATTTTTTCAAATTTATTAATATTATATTAGCAATATTCATTATAATAAAAATAATAATATTCATAATACAAATAATAATGTTTTTAATATTAATAATAATATTAAACTTGCATAACCTAAGTTTAAGTGGATGTGGCTACAACATTAAATCCAAGAGCCTTGGATATGAGTCTGACGGCAAGGTCGTGTCATGAAAATATCATAACTAAATAGAAAAAAATTTAATAGTAAAGAATGAAATTAAACAAAAAAAAAAAGATTAAGGCTCCGTTTATTTGTTGAAAAGTAGTTTCTTTCTGGAAAGTGATTTCCTTGAAAAATGAATTCCTGAAAAGTGAATTATTTTTTGATGTTTAGTAGTATTATGAAAAATAAGTTGAAAAATATTTTCCAGTGTTTGGCTGTGTCATGGAAAATGAGTTGGAAAATAAATTGTTGATATTTTTTTAAGTTTATTAAAATAATGAGGAACAAATCTTACAAATTAAAAAGTTGACTGAGAATAAAATAGAAAAAAAATCTAATTTTATAAATTATCTCAAATAAAATAAATAACAATAAAAAGAATAAGAACCAAATGTGATAGATAAAAAAATTTCAATTAAGAAAATGATAGGAGAAAAGTAAATAGCAATCATAAAAATGAGGACCAAAGTTGATATAAAAATCAAATTCTAAGGGATGAAACTGAAATCAAAAGATTCAAAACAAAATATATAGCAATCAAAAGTTTGAGGACCAAATTTAATATAATCAGCAAATAACATGATATTTCTAAATTTTTCACAATTTCTGGAAAGTGTTTTCCGTCCAAAATAAAAGAAAAACACTGTTCTAAAAACCAAACTAAATTTTTCTTTGACTGCAAAGTATTTTTCGTTGACCAACTTTTCTAATGATAAATAAATGTAGGAAAGTTTGGAAAGTTGTTTCCAGGAAACTATTTTTCATGAAACAAACGGGGCCTAAATGAAAAGGGAAAAACAAAGAAAAAAAAACAAAGCAAAGCACTATTCCAATGAATAGTGCTTTGCGAAGAGAGGTACAATAAAATCCTTTCATGAGATCACGATTATTTAATGAAAAGTAAACAAAAGAATTCATAAAGTTTAATTCTCAATCAAATCGATATTAAAAGATAAAATTTGATGAAAAAACTAATTAAGAAAAAAAACTCTGAATCAATTGGGTTAACCTACCAACCCAAGTTAATCCATCAAACCTAGGATCCGTGTTATGAGAGTATGATAACTAAATAGAAATTTTTTAATATTAACGAATTAAATCAAACAAAAAAATGATTAATTAAAAAGAAAAAAACAATGAAAACATGAAAATAAAAACCTATAACCAATAATTATTTTCAAATTTATAAATTATTATATAGCAATATTCATTGTAATAAAAATAATAATATTTATAATAAAAATAATAATATTTTTAATATTAATAATAATATTAAACTTGCATGACCTAAGTTTAAGTGGTTCTGACTGCAATACTATGCCTAAGAGCCTTAAGTTTGGCTGCAACACCAGACCGCAGAGCCTTGGATGTAGGTCTGGCTGCAAGATCGTGTCATGAAAGTCTGATAACTAAATAGAAAAAAATTTAATATTAAAAAAATGAAATTAAACAAAAAAAAGATTAATTGAAAAGGAAAAAATAAAGAGAAAAAAACAAAGCAAATCACTATTCCAATGAATAGTGCTTTACGAGGAGGGTACAGTAAAATCCCCTAATGAAATCACGATAATCTAATGAAAAGTAAACAAAACAAATTATTAAGTTTAATTCTCAATCAAATCAATATTAAAAGATGAAATTAAAAGAAAAAAACTAGTTAAGAAAAAGAAAAGAAATCTAAATTAACCAGGTTAACCCGCCAAACCAGGTTAACCCATCAAACCTGAGATCCGTGTCATGAGAGTATGGTAACTAAATAGAAAAAAATTTAATATTAACTAACTAAATCAAACAAAAAAGATATTAATTAAAAAAAATAAAGAAAAAACTTATAACTAAAAGGCACCCTCCTTTCACTGTGGATTTGCATAATGCGATCTACTGTGAAAAAAATAAAGAAAAAGGCAAAAAAAAAAGTATAACCAATAATAGTTTTTCAAATTTTATTAATTATTATATTACTAATATTCATTATAATAAAAATAATAATTTTTATAGTACAAATAATATTATTTTTAATATTAATAAGAATATTAAACTTGCATGACCCAAGTTTAAGTGTGTTTGACTGCAACACCAGACCCAAGAGCCTTGGATATGGGTTTAGTTGTAAGGTTGTGTCATGAAAGTATGATAACTAAATAGAAAAAAAAATTAATACTAAAGAATGAATTTTTTTAAAAATTAATTGAAAAGAAAAAAACAATGAAAAACAAAGCAAATCACTATTTCAATTAATAGTGCTTTGCTAGGAGGGGTACAATAAAATCCTCTAATGAGATCATGATAATCTAATAAAAAGTAAATAAAACAAATTATAAAATTTAATTCTCAATTAAATCGATATTAAAAGATGAAATTGGAAGAAAAAAACTAATTAAAAAGGAAAAGAAATCTGAATCAACTATGTTAATCCGTCAAACCAGGTTAACCCGTCAAACCTGGTATCCGTGTCATGAAAATGTAATAACTAAATAGAAATTTTTTTAATATTAACGAACTAAATAAAATAAAAACAATTAATTAAAAAAACAAAGAAAAAAACCTAAGTTCAACTAGCTAGATTCTAGAGATCCCACATGCATAAGTTCATTGATACATTATAGCTAACAAGAAAGGATCTTAATTCTTTTAATACCACAAATTTTAATCCTCTTATGTTTTTGCAAACGAGATGAATGATGTTTGTAAGATCTTAATCATAAATTTTAATTGGTTTATTAAATTTTATTTTAAATTCATTTTGAATTGTCATATTATGTTAAAATTAATTTTTTTTAATCAATAACTTCTCGATCATATATTTAAGTAACTTCTTGCTATCCATATTTGAATTCAAGACTTCTCTAATTTGAAATTTACGAACACAATTCATCTTATTTGAGAGGATCCAATTAATCCACACGCCAAATACTCCTTTTACTCTAAATAGGAGAAATATCTCATTTATCTATAGGTCAACTTCAACGATCCCTATAAGTATTATTTTGTTTTTAACTTTTAGTAAGATCCTTCTATCATTATATACATATCAAGCAATTCTTCTCGTAAGAACTTAAAGAAGAGTAGAAAAAATGAATTTTTAATGATTGAAGATGAAGATCAACCTATACAAATCTTTCTTTAATTTGTAGGTCTAATTATCTAATCTTTCATAGTAGTCGAATAATTGATTTATAATAAAAAGTATAATTTGAATCCTTTAGCAAAATAGTTTTAAAAAATAATTAAATTAAATTATTTTATTTTGTAAATTTTAAAATTTAATTAAATATCATTCTATTACTAATAAAGACATCATACATATTTTTTTTCTTTCTAAAATTAAATTTAAAATATTAATGTTTGCAAAATTAATGGTAGTCGTACTCATGAATATATTTGATATTTTGTTGAAAACACTCAATTAGTTTTTTGTTTTTAATTTATCCCATAAAAAAAAACTCATTAGAGGAGGTAACAATAGGAAAAATGTGAAAATCAAGACTCTAAAATTATTAGAAATGAGTCTATAAAAAATTATATAAAAAATAAATAACAGAATGAAAAAAACATAAAAATAAAAGAATAAAAGTTACAATAAGTCATGTGAATGGGCAAAAGGCAAGTAGGTCGATGCCATTGATATATAGAAAATAATAAATTATTGAGGAAAGTTTATTTTGAAAAAATAATAAATCATATGAATGGGCCTAAGGCATGTAGGCCCTTGCCATTGAGATAGAGAAGATAATAAATTATTAGGGAAAATTTATTTTAAAAAAATAATAACAATAAAAAAAACATAAAAATAAAGAAAAAAGGTTAGGCCACATGCACGATGAAAGCAAGCTCACCGGTCAATTTGTGTGTTGAGAACACAGTTGAAATTGTATTTTTTTTAAATTTAATTGTTTTTGCTTAAAAATATTTTTTATATATTTTTAAATTGTTTTAATAGAACAGGGATAAAATAAAAATTTTTAAAAAATATATATTATTTTAAAATATTTCAAAACAAAAAATATTGAAATATTTTAGACATTGTTCGGTGTTCAACTCATATCTCGAGTTTTAGAAGTCTAAATGAGTCCATTCTTTTTTGGTTGGAAAGCTAAGACAAATACTCATAAAATAAGGCATTTGCCATACATTTAGGTATGAGGGTTTTCAGATAAAGATCTTGTTCTTGGTTTTTTGTTTTTTGTATTTTTATAATATTCAAGTTTTATTTCATGTTATTCTCATTAATCTTTTATTTACACTTATCATTTCTTTTACTATACTTAGTCAATTTATATCATAACTATATTCTTATCTTATTTAATTTTGTTTGTCTTCTTCATTATGTTTAGTTATGTTTATTTTTGTCAAGGTAAAAAAGGTTACACTAATGGTATAAGAATAAGTATAGTACAAATTCAATATGAACTTTAATATTTATATTCAAGAAAGTTTGCTATTAGCATGTTTTATAATTGTTATCTTACTCATTCTTGATACTCTGCTTGTTAAGTGGTGAGTCTAGATTCATGGTGTACAATCATTGACAAATACTTGATTCTTTCATAGCCTACTGTATGGATAACCGACATTTAGACTATGAAAGGAACTCGATTTGTCTTTCATATAAATTAGCACCGTGAATACGTGACAATATTTACAAGTATTGGTGTTACTCAAATAAGATAATTAATATGATCATGTTAATAATTTAAAAAAAGTCATTAATGATAAATCATTCTATTGGAACCGTCTTTGTGTATGGTTTACCATTAATGGATCCTTTAACCTTGGTAATTATTTTATCTTTGTTTAATCTTTACATTAATATCATATCTCAAAGTTCTCTTCAACTCGGTTTCTTTTATTATTTGTGGTTTTATATGGTTAACCTCTCTGTTGATCGACTCTGGTCTTGTTGGGTTATTTATTACTTTGACACTCTTGCACTTGGGAGAAGACATCAATTATTTGATCTTGTAAGTTTTTTGATGTCATTCTCAGGTAGGTAAATCACTGTATAAATTATAAATTTTATTTTATCTCTTTTCTTTCTGCACTTGCATTAGAGTTTGGTCACACACATTAAGTGGTGGACTTTCTAGGAAATCTTCATCCTCTTTTTTTTTATTAAAAAACATGGCTAAAAAGGATAACCAAACACTTCATAATAAGTATAACCATGTTAGAACACTTAGAGATCACATAAATTCGACAAGTACAACTGCGCCATCATGTATAGTTTTCCCTCCTGACATATCTCACTTCAATTTTAAATTAGATATTATTCAACTTTTACCTACTTTCCATGGCTTAGATCTAGAAAATACACACTTGCATTTGAGAGATATTGAAGAGGTTTGTAACACTTATAATGACTTAAATTGTAGCATGAGCACCATTAGATTAAAACTTTTTCCTTTTTTCTTAAAAGATAAAGCTAAAACATGGCTGTAAAATCTTAGGTTAGGATCCATTCATGCTTGGGATGAAATGTAACAACAATTTTAGAAGAATTTTTTTCACAACAGTGTTTGAAGAAGTTTTTTCCTTCTCATAGAACAAACTCTTTCAAAAGACAAATCACCACCTTTAATAAAAAAAAAAAAACTAGGAGAAACAATTTACTAGTGTTGGGATAGATATAAAGACTTGTTTAATACATGTCCTCATCATGGTTTTGAAACATGAAAATTGGTTTCACACTTTTATGAAGGGTTAACACCTAAAGATAGGTAAATGGTGGAATTGATGTGCGAACTATTAAAGATAAAAATCCTAATGAAGCAATGACATACATAGACTTATTAGATGAAAATGCTTAAAATTAGGACTCTACAGACACTTGTGAGGCACCGGGTAAATCTCAGCCTCATACATTTAATGGAGGCTTGTACAACCTTAGGGAGGATCATGACTTCCAAGCTAAATTTTAATCTTTAGCTAGAAAAGTCGAGGCATTAGAATTGAAAATAAGTTATCAATTAAAATCTGTTCAAGAAATTATGTGTCAAATTTGGGAAATTAATTAACACTCAACCAATAATTGTCTAATTTTATCTTCTTTCAAAAAATATCTTAATAAACAAGCCAATGTTTTAAACAGTTTTTAAAGGTCAAATCCTAATCCATACTTGCAAATGTACAACCCTTGTTAGAAAAATCATCCAAATTTCAGTTGAAAGAGTTGTAAAAATAATACACAAACTTCTTAGCCATAATTTTTAAAATTCTTATGGATATGTATCTTCTTATGTTTTCCCTCATAGAAGAAGTCTTGAGGAAACATTAAATGCATTCATTGAAACACAAGAGACAATTAACACTCAAAATGCTCAAATTGTGATAGATTTGAAAGATACTCTTACAAAATTTACATTTGCTCTTAGTTTTCAAGAGAAAGGTAAGTTTCCTTCTCAACCACAGCAAAATCTTAATGGACAATACAATTTAAGTGCAAGTAGATCGGGAAGCCAAGATATAGATTAAGTCAAATCAGTTATGACTCTATATAATGGCAAGGTTATTGAAAAACCTATTGTTGAACCTTGTGATAAAAATGATGAGTCAATCTCTGAGGATAGGGAAGAGTTTGAACTTGAACATTGCAAAGAAAAGATTGATTCCCCACCAGCACTTCTATTTCCTCATTCCATGACCAAATAAAAAAAAGCCAATCACACTTTTAAAATCCTTGAAACTTTCATACAGGTAAGGATTGATATATCTTTGTTGAATGCTATTAAACATATACCTTTTTATGCTAAATTTTTGAAAGACTTGTGCATCGTGAAGATAAAACTGAATGTGAAAAAGAAAGCCTTTTTAGCCAAACAAGTATGTTTCATTTTTCAAAACAATAATGCTTTGAAATATGAAGACCCTGGTTGTCCTATAATTTCATGCTTTATTGAAGAACATAAAATTAAAAAAGCATTATTTGATCTTGAAGCTAGTGTGAATTTACTTCCATATTCAATTTTTAAAAGTCTCAATCTAGGTGAGTTAAAATCCACTTCTATAAATCTTTTACTTATTAATAGATCTGTAAAAGTGACTAGAGGTATAGTTGAAGATGTGTTAATACAAGTTGATAAATTCATTTATCATGTAGATTTTATTTTTTTTGATACACAACATGTTGAAGCATGTAATTTAATTCTAATTATTTTAGAACGTTTATTTCTTGCAACTTCTAATGCATTGATTAATTGTAGGAATTGAGTGATGAAGTTATCTTTTGAAAATATAACATTGGAAAGGAATGTTTTTAACATTTGCAAGCAACCTAGAGATGATAATGATTTACAAGAAGTAGACTTTATTGAAAAATTAGTTTATGATCAATTCAAAACTACTTTGAGTAAAACTGAGTTTAATGAATCTGAAGATTTACAAATGATTTATTTTTAGAAAGTATCAAAGGCAAGTAGTTGGAGATTAAAAATTAAGAAATTGCCACTACGATCAATACCTTTAAGTGTTCAACCTCCAAAACTTGATTTGAAGTCGTTACCATCTAATCTCAAGTACTCATTTTTAAGAGAAAATAAAACTTTTCCGGTAATAATCCCTTCCAAACTTGATGCACATTAAGAAAGTAAGTTATTACAAACTCTAAAAATACACAAAAATATATTAGGATTGACCATAGCTGATATAAAAGGAATTAGTCCTTTGATTTTTACATACACGATTTATTTGGAGGAAAATGCTAAATCATCTAGAGAAATACAATTAAGGCTTAATCCTAAAATGAAAGAAGTAGTGAGAAATGAAGTCATTAAGCTTCTATAAGATTTGAAACTCTTTTCAAAACTCATTCCACCTTGTGCAAGAATTTCATAATCAATATTATTTAAGAACAAGCGGAACATCTTCTGTAATTCACCAAGAGTGATGAATCATTTCTTAATCACTCAAATATTTTTATATAATTCAAGTTATATCCAATATATATCCATTTATTACCAATGATTAGGATAACTTATAGTCAGAATTAAAGCATAACATTTTTTATATAAGATAATTAAGTAATTTCAAGAATAAGAGTCACTTACACAAGTGTACATGTCATCTGACAATTACCAATATATTAGTTATAGATATCCTTCATACCTCAGCTTGTAAGGACAACTACTTTTTTTTATAAAGAAAAAAAAATATAATATGTATCAATGTTATCAACTTTAATTAATGTTTTCTTAATATAGCATTGACCAGCAACATTAAAAAAAAAAATAATGATTTGATGCAATATGAATCTTATAATTATAACCAATTTATAAATTCTTTTGTTTAGTATTTTTATCTTATAGATTTTATCTAGAAAGTGTACTTGACTTAACACTTATTCCTTGTATTGGATGATTAACCATCAATGAAAAAGATATGAGTATCTTCATGGGGTTTATAATCAAGTCAAGTATGCAATCACTAAAATTAATGTTAAATACAAGACATTAGTAGATAGTCATTGCATAAATATCACTTTTAAGGATGGAGACATATTATGGGTTGTGCTTACTCATGGTTGGTTTCTTTAGGGGTGTATCATAATCTTTAAAAGAGGAAGATTAGGTTTTTTATGATGCAATAAAAGATTAAAGGCAATGCCTATAGACTTCGTCTCCTTAGTCATCTAAAGACTTTAGATGTCATCAATTTATAACATTTGATACCATGTTTTGTGGACAATCTAAACTCGAGGGCAAGTTCTTCTTAACTTGGGTACACTAAAATAAGAGATTTTAAAGGAGATGAGTTGTCAAATAAGAAGTTGATGGCGCTAGATTACATTGACAGGGCAGACCAACACAAAGATAATAGTAAATAATAGTTTGAGTTTAGTTTGAGGATGTTTTTCTATAACTTTTGGTATTTTCACCATAACTATAGACATTTTCTAGGCATATGTCACAAGCTATCAACATTGCTTATTAGGGGTTGTTTTGAATATCCTATGTTTCCTCCTCATAATTATTTTTATCCATTTTTAAAACTTTTCAAGATTTTATTTTGTGATAATCTTTATTTTCATTGTTGATTAATTTTTTTCAAATTTGTTATTTTAAGCATTATTTTTAATTTATTGAATAGTCAAAATTTACATTTTTTGATAAATTCTCAAGCCCTAGCTATTTAAGCCCGGCTTATGGGTTGTTTTGAACATTCAAAGTTTAATTAAGAATTTTATTTCTTATTATGAGACGTATATAACTTTTACGGTTCTTTTTCACACCCTTTGCATTAATTACCTTAATGATTTCCCCTTTTAATATCAATCTTAGTTTAGGTTATGTTGGATAGTTTCTCCATGACTGCTTCACTTGCAACACATTTTTTTGTTGTACCCGGCAAGTGGCTCAAGTTTTAGATTATTTTTTATTATTATTATTTTGATATGCTAATATAAAAATAAAAAATAAATATGAAATTATTTGTTCACATGATATTTTTTATTATTTTAATGTATTTTCAAATAAAAAATACTATAAAACAATGTTTGGACCACATCTCAAACTTGACACTACTCTTTTTAAACCAAATATGAAATTATTTATTCACATATATACATTGTGTGGAACTATTATTAATTAAGGATTAATAACTCAAATTATCTTTATATAATACAATAATTATTTAATTTATCCTAATATTCTTAATTAACTCAATTTCATTCTTGAATATATAAGTTTATGTTCAATAACAAATATAGGTAAGACCAAATAATACACACAACTTGAATGGTTAAATATTAAATGGGCTTTTCAAAGCCTCGCCATCTTATGTCCTTCGAATAACTAGATATACTAAAAAAATAGTAAAAATAATTGTTTTTCCCATCATTCTAATTGTTTTTTCTCTTTTATGAATAGTAAAAATACTAAAATGACCTTGGATCAAAAAATTATAAGTCTTTGGTCTTAGGATATTATCAGTGTTTTTATTTAATTTTAGTGAACAAGTGGATTATTAAAATGCCATTTAAGTCAACAATACCAAAGCTTTCAATCAAGGGTTATTAACGTATTTTCAAGTTAGTTTTTTTTGTTATTTTTTGGTCAAGGACATTATTGTATTTAACCATAATAAAATAATAATTAATTTAAAAAAATTGTGAGTGTATGATTAACATGAACTAGCGCGTGAGAGACGTCCACAAACTTTGGACCAAGGTTGTTAAAATCACGATTCAACTCGTAAAATCGTATGATTTTACGAGTTAATGTGGGCTTTACATGCTAAATCATTTATAAAACTTGGAATCGGGTAAAATCAGGTCAAAATCGGGTAAAATCGTTAAAATCGGGTAAAATCGCATCAAATCGCGATTTTACACCCGATTGAACGATTTTGGCGGCAAGAAATAAAGATGGAATTCAGCTGCCAAGTGTCGACTGCCTATTGGCTTTACCAGATCAAAAGCAATTCACATTTGACATTTCACTGAAACAATCAGTCTTCTCTCTTCTCTTCAGATTCACCGTTCACAAACTTAAATCAAAGAATCAGAACATAAAAACCCCTAAAATCGAAATCCTCAGACACTCAGTCTCTTAATCTCTTTCTCTCAACCATTATCCACCTCCACAATAGCCCTTGCCCCTCATCTTTTTTATTTTTCCACCATCGACGGCGTTCTTTTTAGCAGCCACCGTGAGACCCAGAGTCCACCCAACAACAACGGCGTCTCTCCATTCTTCACCAGGTAAGTTACTCTGTTTTTCTGGTTTCATCTCCTACAAAAATTCACCGGTTCTCTCTTCTCTGTCGATAACTACCTGCGTCTCTTTTTCCCTGTTGTTTCTTACTTTGATGTTAATATTCACTGGTACTTATTTGATTGAATTCGCAGGCTCCAACCTTGACTGCAATATTGATCTGCATCTGCTCAGCCTCGGTGCTCACTGCTCAGAATAGAGGTAAGCTTCTTAGTTTCTTACCATGTCCGTTTCATTACAGTTTAATGATGTTAATTGTTAAAGATTAATATTTTGATTCAAAGTTTTTGTGACTCTGTTAGTCTGTCTAATGTCTATTGTTGAGAGTTTGCTTGTAAATTTTAGATTCAAATTTAATCGTGCATGTGTGTGACTCTATTTTAGATTCAATGTTGCATTGCTACTGCTGCTGAGTTGTGAATTGTGATTTTGTGATGAATGGATTTATAGTAGAAATAGGTGTTGCCATTCCACGTGAAAGATGCTTGGTATTTATTGTTTACTTGGTATTACATTATTCAATGTGATTCATGTGAATTGCTAAGAAAGATGCTATAAATGCATAATTCGGTATACTGTTCTTGCATTATGTATTTTGTTCAATCAATTTGTATTCTGCTGCTGCCTACTGCATTGCTTCTGCTGCTGAGTGTGTACTAAAATCAAGTTTGTAACCTGTTATAAAATGTTTGGATTGATTACAGGGCTGATTTGAATTGATTCTTGAATTGTTGAACTTATGGCATCTAGAAAAAATTCTTCTGGTAATAGGCTTGATGTGGGATGGCAACATGGGATAGATATTGACAAGAATTCTAGAAAAGTTCAGTGCAAGTATTGTCAAAAAATTATTAGTGGAGATATTTTTCATTTTAAACAGCATTTGGCTTGCACTTGTAAGGATGTTGAGTCATGTCAACAAGTACCAGAAAATGTTAAACAGGTGATTTTAGGTGTTTTGGTGAAAAATCTAGAAGCAACGGAAAAAGAAAAGAAAGGCCCTTCAATATAGTGTAAATGAGGATGATGATGATGAAATAAAAGAAATTAGCTCAAACGACAAAGGAAAGAGAGTAGCTAGTGGGAGTTGAAGTACACAAACAACCCTATATCAATTGCTAAAAAAGGATATTAAAGAAGAAGCATGTCGACAAATTGCTAGGTTTTTCTACACTACTGCAATTCCATTTAATTGTGTAAAAAACCCTGAGTTTATTAAGGTACTTGAAATGGTTGTAAAGCATGGGCCAGGTTTCAAGCCTCCATCCTACTATGATATTAGAGAGAAGTATTTGAAACAAGAAGTGGATCAAACAATGAAATTACTTGAGGAGTACAAGCTAGAATGGAAAAAAACAGGTTGTTCAATAATGTTTGATGGATGGACAGATAAAAAAAGACGTTGTATTTGTAACTTTTTGGTTAATAGTCCTAAAGGGACAGTTTTTTTTATCATCGGTGGATACTTCTAATATGTCCAAGACTACTGATAAGGTATTTAAGATGTTAGATGCCATTGTGGAGAGGATTGAGGAGGAACATGTTGTCCAAGTAGTCACCGATAATGCTGCAAATTATAAGGCAGCGGGACAATTATTAATGGAAAAAAGAAAGAATTTGTTTTGGACACCATGTGCTGCCCATTGTATTGACTTGATATTAGAAGATTTTGATAAGAAGTTAGAGGTTCATCAAGTAACTATTGTTAAGGGGAGGAGAATCACCTCATATATTTATTCAAGAACCATTCTTATTTCCATGCTAAGGCACTTTACGAAAGGAAGAGATTTGATTAGGCCTGCTGCCACTCGGTTTGCTACTGCATATTTGACTCTAGGATGTTTGAATGATCATAAAATGCAGCTGATGACTATGTTTACTTCCAACCAGTGGAGTTCATATAGGTTTGCAAGAATAGAAGAAGGGAAACGAATTTAAAATTGTGTTTTGGACAGCAGGTTTTGGCATGATGTCACTATATGTATTAAGGTAGCATATCCTCTAATTAAAGTGCTTCGATTAGTTGATTCAGATAAGAAACCAGCTATAGGTTTTATATATAAAGCAATGGATGAAGCAAAAGAGAAGATACAAGTGAATTTTGGTTTTGTGAAAAAAAAAGGTATATATTTTGCTAATTTTTATTTCAAATGTTGTCATCTATTAATATGAATGTTTTTCAATTGATATATTCCTATATTGTAATGATATTTTTATTGTTTTTTTTATATAGTTATATACCTATATGGAATATTGTTGATGCAAGATGGGAACTTCAACTCCATAGACCTTTACATGCAGCAGCTTATTATTTGAATCCTCATTATCATTATAATCCCAATTTTAAGGTTAATG
>Ga0325411_1000526_pt1 | contig 40410 bp, 17 predicted proteins | sample PopdelMetagenome_13_FD_206181 | JGI IMG/M metagenome (GOLD analysis project Ga0325411, IMG submission 206181) | Populus deltoides microbial communities from Bellville, Georgia, United States - Xylem-PdIQD-R4 | ecosystem: Host-associated > Plants > Phyllosphere > Stem > Wood/Secondary xylem...
GCACAACTGTTCTTCAAAATTCAAGATTTACTTTGACACTCTGCCAGAGGAATTCAAGACTGGTATTCCCCTTTGATCTGCTACACTTTGTCAATGATACTTTGTCAACTTGGAAGCAACTAACTTGGAAGCAACTAACTTGAAATAAGATACTAATCTTTAGTTATTGCTTTGAGATGCATTTTTCCCCTTTAGTTAATGCTAAAATTCTGATGCGCGTAACAATCATATAATTTTGGGGGGGGGGGGGGTGTTTGTTCTAAAAGTGAAACTTTGTTGATGGCAAGTTCATGATCCTTCTACAAAAGGTAATCTTAAAATCTTATCGCTTGAGCATTTTGGAAGTGAAGCTGATTTGCTGATCTCCAAGTATTAATTTCATCTTCAATTAAGTGTATACTATTTTGGGGGAAAAACATTCATGTCTGATTGTATCAAGGCTGTTGTCTAGTGCAATAGTAAAAAAGTATGAAGTTGCAAGCTTGCAATGAAGAAAATGTAACTTTGATGCATTAGAATAGCTATCTCAAGCTAAATTGCTGAAGGGTAACAACTCTAGAGTTCTCATCCCGGTATCCCACTCTTGCAGGAGCAAGTATGACTAACCCCTTTTTCTTAATTCTAAAATTTGCTTATTCTGCTTCTTTGGCTTCAATTCCCTCATCTCCTTTTTGAATATATACAGGGCTGAGCTTTGGAGTTGATGCAATCATGGCTTTGGATGGAACCTTGCTTTTAGAGGAGATAATGCAAGCAAAAGAGGTAATTTGGCATGCAAAATACTGTTTTTATGTGTTAAAACTTTGCTTCTTACAAGGGACACTAGAGTGTGGGCAAAAAATATTGATACTGTTAGATGACCTTTGTTTTTTTACGATCTAATGCTAGTTTGCTGATCTCTGATGCATCAAATGTCACAAGCTATTAAATTAAGGATTGAAACCCTTAAGAAAAAAGAATTTTTGGAGTTCGAAGGATCTCTATTTGCCAAATCATTGAACTGTTATGCGACTAAGGGATAATTGCTGTATATCAGAAGCAGGCTGTGCCTTACACTCTTTCCAAGACATTAATTATAGCATCATAAAATGTTCAAAATAGTTTATGTTTTACTTTTATATGCATATAGATGGGAAAACATTGTGTTATTTAAATTTATGCTTTCATTTGCGAGTCTGAATATGGAAATAAAATTTCTGACTTTTTCCCATTAGGATTTCATCAAAGCAATGGTTCTCGCTGATTTTACATGTGCAGCAGTATATGTTTTTGGAATTTAAGAAATAACACCTTAATCTGGTTTATTTGTTACCTCCAATTTTCACAGCACTTGCGAGTTCAATATGATGAGCTGGTTCCTCCACTGTGCAAAAATTATCCCGATGTATTTTTGCCAGAGCTCTACACATGGGAGCAGTTCTTATGGGCTTGTGAACTGTGGTACTCTAATAGCATGAAAGTTATGTTTGTTGATGGAAAACTGAGGACTTGCTTGATTCCTATTGCAGGCTTTCTTAACCATTCGGTATACCATTCCTTCCTGGTTTCACCATTTTTTTGTGCTTAGTTGTGTATTTTTATATCTATCTAGTTTAGACTAAACTTAAGGCTCCCAAAGGTAGTGGAATTTGCTTCTGAATAACATGCCTGGACTGGAGCCACTACTATATATTCTGCCACCCTTATGCTGATCTCTTTGTTGATTTTGTTGACTTGAAAATTGATACCATGATCTAATTCATTTATGCTAGGATATACTTTTGTCGAATTCTCAATTTTTTGCTTCCCAAAAAGCTGATAGTCCGTAGTTATGATCATTTCACTCCTGTGTTGGGCTTCTGAGGTTAATTGCATGGTTGTTTGCATGCAAAGTGCTTTGCTGTTTGTTTTATTATTCTCGACTTTCTTATCATACCTTTACACCATTTTGGAGAAGCATGCTTCTTGTTCATGTTCTGAAACCTTTCTTTGCAGCTCTACCCACACATCGTTCACTATGGTAAAGTAGATTCTGCAACAAATACACTGAAATTCCCACTCACACGGCCTTGTTGTTTTGGAGAGCAATGCTGCCTTAGCTATGGAAACTTCTCTAGTTCACATCTAATTACATTCTATGGTTTCATGCCTCAAGGAGACAATCCCTGTGATGTAATTCCATTGGGTAATCTTCTTTGCCCCAAACACCCTACAAAGGAAAAATCGTAACCAATGCTCAGGAATTTGATGTAATTCAGGGTTATTGTTTCCTTCTATGAACTTGGAGTCAGTACTCACTCACGAACATGTGCAGATATTGATGTTGGCGATGCTGATTGTATTGAGGGTTGCCCAACATCAAGCTGGACTTCTCACATGGTGAGGGGAACTTGGCTCTCAAACAACCATAATATATTCTATTATGGCTTGCCATCTCCATTATTGGATTATCTACGTGGAGCTCGGAGTCCTGCACCCCACACCAAGACCATTGTAATTTCTATGCATATTTCCTAAATTGGCTTAACTTCGAATATATTTTTCTTTAACCCTGCTTGACTTTGATATCTGTTTCTTTGTAATTGTAAAATTAGGAGATATCAAACCTGGAGAATGAAATAGAAGTTCTCAAAGATCTCCAGTCAACCTTCAGTAGCATGATGGAAAATCTTGGCGACACAGATCTTGTCGACAGGTAACGAATTCTCTATTCATCAAATAGCTTAGAACATGTCTGTTATGAAACAAATTATTTACATTTAAAATTTTAATGGAAGGTTTTATGTCATCCTTGCAGTGATGATGCTAGCTGGGATGTGAAGCTGGCATTGGAGTTTAAAGATCTACAAAGAAGGATTGTCTCCTCAATTTTAACATCATGTGCCGTGGGTCTCAACTTGGTGCAAGATGAATTGTCTGAGCTTTAGATGAGCTGGCTTGAAAGCACTATGTGTGTGCTTCAATCCTGGGATGTAGTCTCCCCAACCTTTAGATGGAGCGTACTGATCATGACGCATAAATCTTGTAGTATTGTTACCCCACAAGGTCAATGGCCTTTTGGTGTCCCAAGCCTCCATAATTTTTTTTTATGCAAGGGAATGGACAAATGGGTGGTCTTAGCTGGGAAAGGATGCTCTTTGTTCTTGCGTTTGGATGCGTGGCAGATTAAAATAATGGTAAATCAAGAGAGGCTACATTATGTTGGAGACTAGATACGGATGCCCAAATTTGACTTGACAAATAATATGTTTTCAAGCATACCAAATCATGATTTATCGTCTTGTTTCTTCTATAGATTTGTTGAATTTGACTAGAAATTGCTGAGAGAATCTTGTTGAGTGATTAAATCAATTGGTGTGTGATTTTGGAGTTGTCTACCTAACAAGCTACTCCAAAAACCATGTGGTCTATGGGGAGAGCAGAACTCTAGCGATTCAAACCACACAAAACCAGTTTAGAAGAAGTATCTTGCTTGGAAAAGAAGGTAAAAAGGAGCAACCCTCAATTACAACTCATCAAATACTAAAGAATTTTCACTTTAGTTAATTGAGCAGCAGGCAAGATCAGGAAAAAGCAACCGCTGCCACCTCAAATCTTGTCTATCATGGAGTTAGGTCCGCGCCGAAAAATCAAACAAGGGAATAGAACCTTAACGAACCACAACCACCAGCTGGGTTGCCAGCATATTGGCGTATGCCCACTTGTTTTTAAGACAAAATATCTACTCTTCACTGGAATTTCAAGCAAGAAAAAAGAAAAAAAAAACTAAATTCAACAGCAATTGCTGCTGGCAGGCTGCTTCCAATTTGCTCCCTCCTACCATACATGTATATATAAAAGGAGTGGTTGTTGAAGCGGTGGTTAGTGAGGTTATGACGAGGAGGAAGGAGGAGGACGGACCACCTTACCTTTTTTATCACGTCTTTCATCCTTAATGCACTGCTTCTTCACTAACCATCATTAACAATTCCCTTTGCATCATTAGTATAATAAATGTTCTTAAATTAGGATTTTACTTAGACACGACAGACGACACCACAAATTGTTAGTATGTCTAAAGTAGAAATCTTATCCAGAAGAAAAAATAAAATAAAAATAAAGGGAGAATACAATTTTTATGGCTAATGGGCAGCCCTCCCTTCTCCTTTCCCTTTCTTTAAACTTCTTTCTTATTTTATTTTATTAGTGCAAGAAAATAAAATTAATTTAAGATTAAAATCACTTGTGCACAAACAACACCGCATCTCCATCCTTCCACCTTTTTTTTGGACAATTAAAGATAAGGGCGATAATGGATAAATAACAATTAATTAGCCGAAATAAATACGGATTTTGCTTAAGAAATTTAAACAGTCAGAATTGGATACAAAATCTTAAATCCAAATTCATGGAACAGTTAAAGTATAATGTTGTCACTGATTAATAATAAAAGAAAAGAAGATTATTTCATTTAAATTAAAATGTTGTTTGTGTTTATGAAATCTGATTTTCTATACATAACCTTCCTTTAAAAATATAACTAATTAAGTATTAATGAATTAAATATTAAACTAAAAAAATGTGAGGAGAACACGGTTTTAATATCTATTAGCATTGTGAATTATAATAGTAATCAATTTTTTTTTTGTAGTTTGATGATTATTGATTTTTTTTTTATTTAATCCTATGTTTTGATGGAGATATAAAATTGATAATTTATTTTTTATATGGTTACCGCAATATCAAAAAAATATATCAATATTGGGTTGATATCAGAAATATCTCAACATCACAGTATGATCTATTTTTTAAAAAGATTAGTTAAAAAAATAATTTTAAAAAAAACTAGGTTATTAAACTTTGTGAAGTCAATGACTCGGTTTACTAGTTTAACAAGATAACCTTGGTTGCCCTGATTCGCGGGTTTAGCAAGATATCTTTTTTTTCTAATTAATATAAAGCCACGTGACTGTTTGGGAACATGGTTGAAACCACATTTTCTAAAAATTTAAATTTTTTTGCATAAAATTATTTTTTTTGAATGTTTTTTTTATCATTTTGATGAGCCGATGTCAAAAATAATTTTTAAATAATAAAAAAAATATTATTTTGATGCATTTCCAAGTAAAAATAACTTTAAAAAACAACTACTACCACACTCCCAAATACCCCCTAAAAGGTGTGGGGAGAACATAGTTGTCCCACACCCATTAGTATTGTGAATCACAATTTTTTTTTTCATTTTCACCTCTTTTTTTCCCTTTGGTTATTGATTTTTTTTTAATTTAGTCCTTATATGATGTGTTTATGGGGATTTAGAGTTGATAATTTATTTTAATTTGTCTTTTATTTGGTTATCACGATATCAAGAAAATATTTTATCATCGGGTTGGTATTAGAAAATATTCCAACATCATGGTATGGTTTATTTTTTAAAAACATTTAGTTAAATAAAAAATTATTTAAGACAAACTAGGTTATTAAACTTTGTGGAATTAATGACCTAGTTTGTGAGTTTAGCGAGGTAACCGTGGTTGTCCCGGTTCGCTGGTTTAGCAAAGTTTTTTTTTCTTGTAATTAATATAAAGCTAAATGACTATTTGGGAACACAGTTGAAACCATATTTCTTAAAAATTTGAATTTGTTTGCTTAAAATTAATTTTTTTATTATTTTAGATCGTTTTGATGTACTGATGTTAAAAATAATTTTTTAAAAATAAAAAATATATTATTTTGATGTATTTCCAAGCAAAAAACACTTTAAAAAATAACCGCTACCACACTTTCAAACACCTCCTAAAAGGTTTGGGGAAAACACGGTTTCCCACACCCATAAGCAATTTGGATCACAATTTTTTTTTTTTTCATTTTGACCTTTTTTTTCCTACCTTTGGTTATTAATTTTTTTTTTAATTTAATCCTTATATAATGTGTTTACGGGGTTTTATCATTCCATTAAAGAGATTTCCGAAACTATTTTATTGTATTAATCCTTAGGGTTTCGTTAGATAGAAAATTTGTGTTAAGGTTTAGCAACCCCATTAGGTATTGATTTATGGACATATAATATAACAAAAAAGATAATTTATTTTGATTTGTCTTTTATATAATTATTGCGGTATCGAGAAAATATCTCAACATCAAGTTGATATCAGAAAAATATTTCAACATCGCGGTATGATTTATTTTTAAAAAAATTTATTTAAATAAAAAATATATATTTTAAAAAAACTAGGTTATTAAATTTTATGGAATCAATAATTTTGCGAATTTGGTGAAATAACCCTGATTATCCGAGTTCGCGGGTTTAGCAAGGTTCCTTTTTTTTCCACTCTAATTGAACTAGATTATGTGGTTGTATTTTTTTTTATCATATAGTTTTAAAAAATTGTTTTGAAAAAAAAACATGTTATTAAATTTTAGAAAGTCTATGGACCTATTGACGGGTTTAGCGAGTTTAACTTTTTTAATTTTTTTTTTGTATTTCATCATTCGATATTGAATTGATTGAGAATTGAGTTTCATAAGTTGTTTTGTTTTGCTTTTTATGAGGTTATTATAGTCTTCAAAAAAGTCTCAGTATTGGTTTAATGCTCGATTTTACCATTGCTTATTTTTATTATCATATAATTAAATAAACAAAGTTTAGAAAAAAAACAAGTTATTAATTTCAATGGAGTCCATTGCCCGGTTTATGGGTGTGACTTGTTGACCAAGATTACTCGATTCATGGGTTTAGCGGGTTTACCCATCAAACCTGATAATTTTTTTTTTTCAGTTTTTAGTCCTGTAATTTTTCCAATTGTGTTTTTTTATTTCATTCTTCTTCAATATTGGATTGGTTGAGAAATAGAATTCATGATTTATTTTTTCTATTTTCTATAGGGTTATCACAATCTTAAATAAACATCTTTTTTTATGGTTGGTGCTCGATTTTACAGGCATTTAATTTTATCATAAAATTAAATAAAAATAAGTTATAAAAACAAAAAAGTTATTAAACCCATTGAATTCCATGACATAGGTCATAGAGTGATTAAGGTCGATCCAATTTGATATCGTCTTAAAATTAAAAACAATTATTGTTTTAAAGTTTTTTTAAAAAAACTATGCCATGTTTTTACAGATCATTTAAGTTGTCTATATACCCATTAAATTAAATAATTCATTTATAGTAGTTTTAATGTGATTTAATTTAAAACTCGAGTCAGATAAAAACTTGGTATCGTGAATCTTAAAATAAAACTATTTAATTGTATTTAATAATATTATAAAAAAAAATTACATACTCTGAATATTTAAAAAAAGTAGTTCAAATCCATACGAGAGCGCTGACGAATATAATAGTTGAAGTCTAAAAAGTATAAAGAACATGTTAGTGTTATCAATAATAATAATAATAATAATAATAATAATAAACAGTACTATTATCTGTTATAATAACATGAAACTGTAAACAGAAGATAGAACCACTTAAATTTATTGCATGTTTTTTCCATTTTTTTAAATTAATAGGAAATAATAAAATAAGGGCACAATCTTTCATCTACAGAGCGAGCACGCCACATAAGGAAGAAATGGAGGCATAGTATTTTTTTTTTCAAAAAATAAAAAATAAAGAGAGAGAGTGAAGAATTTGCTTAAACGTCTCTTTCTTTCTTGCTTTCTTTCATCTGTCCTCTCTTCTCTCTCATTCTTTGCTTCTTCTTAGTACAGAAGAGAAGAGAGAAGAGAGAAGAGAGAAGAGAGAAAAGAAAGCATATCCGTCCAAGCAAAGCAAAAAAGAAAAACATTTGTTGATAATTTCTGGGTTTCTGTTTGTGCTTGAACGGGTTTCTTATTGCGTTTGTTTTGTTGTTGAATTTCAAGTGAAGAAGATGATGGTAGCTAACAGCTTCGATCTATGGCAAAAAGATGCTTTCTTTTCTGCTGCAGAGGAGGTTCAGGAATCTGCTGATGTGTACGTTTTCATTTCATGCTTTACATTCTATATTTGTTCGGTACAACAATTTGTTTGGTTTCTCCAGTTTTACGACTATGGATTGTATTTTGAATTGGGTTTTGCATGCTGCATACTGATGTTTATTATATGTTTTGCTTCTGAGGTTGTCTGGATGTGTGTTTATTGCGCTGTTTTAAAGGTTGTCTTGTAGATTTTGGGGTTTTCTTGGTTGAAATTTCTGCCTGTTTAGTTAATGGAATGTGTTTGTAGATGTGTTGTGATGTCAAGCTCTTCAATTTAAAGTTTGGCACCAAATATGCGGATGCGTGCCTTATTTCTTTGTTTTTCAGGTCTTGTTGATGTGAAAATGTGGGGTTTATGTTGTTTGTTTTGTAATGCATGACTATATATTCCTATCTTTGAAATTGTTGATCTTCAAGTATCATAAATTCTATTTCCTGTAATTTTGGAGAGTTTTCAATTTTCACTAGCAGAAAGTTATTCTTGTGCTCTTTGAAGGCAGGCAGCTCTGTATTCTAATGAAATCAACAAGTTATTCTTGTGCTACAAACTTGATAATCATTAGAATGCTCATATGCTCTTAGACTTCTATTGAACTGAAATTGAAGCAGTTTTTGGTTATTTTTGTTTTTGGCAGAATGGAATCAGCATATAGAATGTGGACAAGAGAGAAGAGAGAGGGATCAAAACCAGAGGATTTGGATCAATTCTCCAGAGAGCTCCAAACTGCTTTAGGCACCGCCAAATGGCAGGTGTATTTCGTTCTTCAAACCTCTAAATTTATTACATGCCTCTCTTAATCCGTTTCTTTGAACTACTTTTCAGTATATTGAATGTTAAACTTCAGTTGAAGGACTATTTCCAATTCTATGTTTTCTATTATTTACATCTGACAGATGAAAAGCTAACCTCAACTCATCCAACTTTGAATCCCTTGCTTAGAGTGTGTGCTTTTTCCTAAATTTCACTTATCAATATTATTAAGTATCATAATACTTTTTCCCCTTTTACTGCACACCCTAGCCAAATGAACTGAGCACTAAGAAATCACTATAAATTTTGTTTTCAATTCTTACAGTTGACTAATTTCTTTTTCGCTAATAGTTCTCTTTTCTTTTGTTTCTCCATTTTTCCCTGCATCATTGATCTTTGAACCATGAAACAGTTGGAGGAGTTTGAGAGGGCTGTTCAGTTGAGCCATGGACTTTGTTCTGATGATTTCACCGCATCTAGGCATAAGCAATTTGTCACTGCTATTGAAAGTCAAATATCTCTTGTTGAAGCAGCTCTAAGGGAAGCTTTTAGTGGGGAAGGAAAGCAACCTTTTCGATGGGTGAATCTAGATAAAGAAGAATGTGATGATTTAGCCATGTTTCTATCTGGAACCATCCAAATTCCAGAGAATGTGAAAGATGATTGCACCACGGCCAAATCTCCCATGAAAGGTTCTCCTGGAGAGAACCCTCATAAGAGAAAAAAAATGGACCATAACTCTGGGCCCACCTGTAGCAGAGGTACTTCTGATGAAAATGAATTCATTACTGATAATAAAAATGGAGAATTTATTATAGATATACAAGAGAAAGAAAATCTTGGAATGAGGGATGATATAATCAGTCAAGTTGATAAAACAACTGGTTCAAGGAGAACATGGAGTTCGCCAAATTTTGGTTCTATGAAATTCGTGGTTGCTCGTGATGACAAACAAAGGGACAAAATGAAGTCAAGTGTTGAGGCCACTCCTAAAGAAAAAGGGTACGAACCTATCTTCTGGAAACGAAGGTGTGGAGAACATTCTCGGGCAAAGGGATCGATTACTTTGTTCAATCAGGTGAAATAGTTAATTGCTTATGATATGTGAAAATGGATTATTTATCTGTCTGAAATAAATGTCCCTTTTGAATTATAATTGTGAAAGTGAAGGCAGGGATGGTTTCTCATATTATTTTCAATCTAAATGGATCAGTATTTGTGCAATTGTCAAGATCTATTTTTTTTTACTTCACAAATCATTATGTTTTGGTAGATTCCCAGGAGATCTTATAAATTTTTAACCTCCTGCAGCTCTCTGGTCAGACTGGTGGTTTCCAAAGGCAATTGCAAACCCCACTGCACCTGCAGTTCAGCTGTTCCATCCAACTTACTCTTGCTTTAATGCTCAGCATTTTCTTAATTGGTAAGTTCTTGATTCTTTTGAACTTCATGCACTATTTTGTTGAAAAATGATTGCCAAACACCATTCTCTTGGTTCTCCCCTTATACTAGCTGGTCAAAGCACATAGCCAGCAGCTGGTATTGGAGACAATACTTAATTTGAGACCACTGATCAACATATTGGAATGATCCGGTATTGTGGACATCGTTGAACGAGTATATACTCTAGGAAGTTATGTAGTTAAAGACAATTTACTGGCTGAATGAAGTCATATTGAACTAAGCAGATATTCTGTTGTTACTTTTGGCCTTAACAGAAGATGTGGTTCCATTAATTTAAAATTGTTAGCTCCTTGGAGATATCATTCGATGGTTAGGTTTGGATATTTAGCATATCCAAAACCAATTTCTGCACAGAATGCTTTTTCGCCGCTAGATTCACGGGTGCTTACTGGCACTACGATAATGATACCATATGTCTTAATTGATCAAGCAAACTACCAACAATCTCATCTTCATGCCATCATTTTACTCCAGAACTCCTTTACTTGTTTGGTTTATCTTGTTGAAAATGCATTTCAAGTTACCAGGTTAAGCTTAGAAGTCCTTTCTATGAAATATGATATCCAACTTTTAACTTCTCATCAGAATTGTCTACTTTTTCTATGAAATATGTTAACCAGCATTTTCGAATCCAAAATTCCTGAAGCTCATCTTCTGTCAGACAGGCATTCAACCTTTGTAGATATTAGGAGCCTTTTTGTTTAATTTGGTCCCATCACACGATAAGGAACTTCTTTCTTTGATCAGTGAGAAATATCTGATTGTTCTGTCAACTTTGCTAGCTCATTTGTCAATCTTTACATTATTTTAGCTCAACAAAAATGTACTTTGGAAGTATTTACCTAGCATTGAAATCCTGACTATTATCATTTCAACATTTCCTACATGACATGTGTCTGTGGATGAGATTTTGGTCCAAGGGAACATTTGTTTCTGATCAATGGAGCATTTTAAATAACTGGGTTTGTTAAGTCCTCTAGGTGCTTGCACATGAAGTAAATTTGAAAAAGGTGATGCCATCATCATAACCCTCTCTTTTGTTAAAACAAAAAAAGGAAAAGAGAACATCATAGCCACATTTGCAATTTGGACATGTAGGTGTAATAGAACGATCCTGTGAATGATATGGATCACTTGTCCCATCTTTATTTTGTACTTGTGGCTTCAATTTGTGAACCGAGGAAATAGATTGGAAATTTGAGCTCCTGTGTTTTTTAAATGATAGAGAGAACTGTTGTAATTCATATTTTTTATGATGTTTTATTGCCCATGCTTGAATCCTTGTTTAACATTACACTGATTAAGGTTATTAACTTGCTTCTCTCTGCAGTGCCTTTTCTAGTTTATTCAGCTTGAGAAGTAGTATTACACTGCTCATTATTGAGGTGAAAGGTAATTCTATTCCCTCGAAATTTATTTCCCTATGAACTATACTCTTGTGAGATATTTAACAAAAATATAAAACTGAGGTAATATGGCATTACTTGTTAGTGGATGATGTAAATATCCGACATTGCCAACTCTGAGAAAAAAATGGTGACAACTTAACATAAAACACTGACATTGTGACTTTGAGTGTTTGGTTGCTATTCTTATTTTGGAACTAAGACAATTGTTATGATGGATTTTTGTCCCCTTTTCAGACTGAACCAATTTTGTCTTCTTGACCCAGATTCCACTCTGAAACCTATGATGATCTTTTTTGCATGAAATCAATTAGATGCTTCTTTGTGTTTTGGCACCCAATTTCATGCTTTACTCAAGTCTTTTGATATAGGGGGCATATTGTAATTCTTGTACCACTAGTACATGAATTTTTTGCAGCTGCTATGTTCTCACCACTTGAAATTGATATAGCATAAGATCTATCCTCTTCCCAAATAAATGCTTGTTGACAAAAGTCCGTTTCTATAGCAAAACTGAAGTTTCAAATTGAGGAATATTGTAGCAATTGATAAGAGACCGCATGGGAAAGAGTTGGAAGCTCCATTTTGCTTTCAAACATGTGTTAGAAACCATTATCTCTGAGGGTCATGGATCAATCAGTCTTTTTATGTAGCTTTGGGCAAAAAATGTTCAATGTTGTGGGCTGCTGCAATGGGCTAGTCGGTTTTTTTTTTTTTTTTTTTTTTACAGATGCTTAGGAATTTGAAATATGAATGACTTGTCAACACTGGAGCTATTTATGAATGCTAATAATGATTCCATAGTCTAAAGTCCAATCGAAGTGCAGTGTTGAGTCTTGAGAATTGGTGCATCCAAATTGGGGATCATAGAGGGGGAGCATGGAGACAGTCTCAAGTGTGGATACTTTCTCAAAATTCTGTGTAATGGTATTTGATGTTGTTAGTAAATGTGAATCTCTTGTGCAGTTGAGATGACTAGATGATAATTAGTTTAACTGTCAGATGTCCAAAGAGACTAAATCTCCTCTTTCATAAACTCCAGTCTTTTGTTTTCTTCCTGTAGTTGATTTTGGTGGCTTAACATTTGGGTGACAAGATTTGGATTGAATGCACTTCTGACAGATATTTCCCTTTGCTAAATGGTTATAACACAGTGATGATCTCCATTTCTATGAACTGCAAGATTGAAAGGATCCAATATGCAGGTGTACTGAATTTCTTTCTGAAGTGTAGAAAGCAAGCACCGAGGAGGAAGATAACAGTTGTCAATATCTTCCCTGTTGCTTTAGAAATTCAGGGTCCGGCTGATCTACCTCCACGAAACAGGAGTAGAAGAAGCGCAGCAGGAGTGGATTGTCATTTTATAGATTCCATAGCCATATAAAATGTATATGTATTCATGTAAACTGAAAATGTGCTTCGAAGAAAGAATATTTGGTACTACACAAATCCAAATTATATGTAAACTGAAAATTTATCACCGGGAGGATTGCCAGTCATGACATGTTTGAGGGACCAAAATGCAGGACTCTTATAACGTAGCCAAAATCATAACCATCTTATAGTTTGTAAAATGAAAATGTGCTTTTTATTTGCTAGATGTCCACTAATAATCTGTTTTGATTAACCACGTAACCTTTAAAATTCTGTTTATTTTTGTATTATAAAAGGGTTTATGAAAAAAATTAAAAAATTTTATTTTTTTGTTTTTTAAAATTATTTTAATTTATTGATATTAAAAATAATTTTTAAAAAATAAAAAAATATTATTTTAATATATTTTCTAATAATAAAAAAATAATCTAACATGTATTTTTAAACACATATCAATCCACATCTGTTTTTTAAATGAACTTGTCTGCATCTCTCTATCATTTTCAAGCAAATCCATAATAGCAAAGAAGAAAAGAGACTTTTCATGTTTTTGCTTTCAAACTTCGTTGTCCTCTAATAAATGAAGTTCCTTTCGTTTTATGCGTTGGACATCTTCTATTTTAATTATATTATTAATATATTTATAGTTGAAACAACAAGCAAAACTAGCGCCCGTGGCCTAATGGATAAGGCGTCTGACTTCTAATCAGGCGACTGTGGGTTCGAGTCCCACCGGGCGTGAACTTCAATTTTTGCCAATGAGGTTATAATTAGGGCAAATCTTAAAAATACAGCTAATTGATTTTAAGTCTTTAATTATTTTTTAAAATTTTAATACTAAATTGATATATAAATAGTTTGGGAATAAAATTGTTAATAAGTATTTGGTGAAATGTCAATGTTACCCCTAATAATTATTACGTGGTGGTGATTTTTTTCAACTTATTCATATAGAGTTATTTTGTTGTTAGGGTCGTAAGAGTCGCAACTCTATGAGTGAAAGCCTCTCCCTCACTTCCCACAGGAGATATTTTGGCTATCTAATTACATGAAAGGATTAAAAATAATAATAATAAATAGTTTTTTAGTTTTATAAAATTACTTTTATAAATTTTTGGGCAAGCAACTGTCATGTTAAAGGAAAAATAACAATCACCATAAAACATTATACCTAAAATAAATTACATTGTTGATTGATTTTATGATAAAAATACTTATTATGCGTACATGTTAATATTTTTCCTAAACTAAATAGATATGTTTATTAGAGTTACAAATTCATAGGATAGTGATTTGAAACTTAGGTTTGACAAGGAGATATAATCCTTTTTTTTATTTATTGCGGGGTAAGATTTGAAATAATAGTAAACAAAGAGTCGAGTTTTGAATTATTTTCTTTAATTACTCAATTTATATTAATCCACCACAAATTAATTATATTTCTCAATATATTCACAATAAATAACTATAAATATTCCAACCAATTCAGTTAATTAATGAGTATAAATACAAAGAGAAAATCATGTGCTCATCGCAAATTTATTCAAAACAAAATATAAACTAATACATGTTTGCAAGTAAAAAACTAACAAAAATTCACAAATTACTCTAAAAAAATAAATCACATGTAGGGATTAAAACAATGTCGAAACAAGTCATCAAAATGGGTTGGAACTTCACCAAATGGTTGAACGAAGAAAAAAAAGTACTAGAAAAAACAATATTGGTGCATAGACTACATGTGTCGATGACCGGTTTGGCTTTCAAAGCTTTTTTTTCATGAGCCACTAAGGAAAGGAGGCACATGGACCCCTCCACGTCGTAGACAACTACTTCCTCTTCTTGTTGGTTCCAGCGGTGTCAATAACCTCCATGAGAGACTTGAGATTGGAGGCTAAAAAATCAATTCTATGATGCTAGATTTTCTACGCAATTTGATAGCTTGTATTTTTTTGTTCCTTTTTTCTTTCTCTTCCTTGTGCTAGGTTTTTTGGTAGTTTATTTTGCAAGCCATCTAATTTTATGGTTACTAGAAATCCTAATTAGTCTTCAATTTTTTTTAGATAATGGACTAATTATGTTAAAATAAAGATGGAAATCATGAAAAAAAAATCCTACCAAGTAAGCTATATTGTTTTTTGATTTTAAGATAAAAACACTTATTATGCATACATGTTAATATTTTTCCTAAACTAAAAATATATATTTATTAGAGGTAAAAATTCATAGAATAATGATTTGGAATTTAGGTTAGATAATGATGTATAAGCCTCACTTTTTTTTTATTATTATTATAGGGATAATATTTTACATAATAGTAAATGATTATTACACAATGAGGTTAGACTCGGGTTTTGAGTCTTTCCTTTAATCACCCAATTTGTATTAATCCACAATAAATCAATTATTTATCCCAACATATTCATCATAAATAACCATAAATATTCCTACCAATTTAATGAATACAAGTCTAAATACAAGGAGAAAATCATGTGCTCATTGTGAATTTATTCAAAACAACATATGAATTAATACATATTCACAGGTAAAAAATTAACAAACAAATAAAAAAATTATTCTAAGAAAAACATATATGAGGATTAAAAGTAACCTTTACAAGTCATCTAAGCAGTCTGGAACTAGACCAAAAGGTTGGAAACAAGAAAAAAAAATGTGATGGAAAAAGCAGTGTAGGCGCGTGTGCTACACTTGACGACGATCAATTTAGATTTCAATGTGTTTTGTCACGCACCACCAAGATAGGGAGGCACGTGGGCCACTCTATATCGTAGATGACTAGATGGAAAAAATTTCCTCTTTTTTTTTGTTCCAGCAATGTAGTCGCCTCCATAAAAGATGGGAGATAAGAGGTCGAACAATTGATGTTGTGATGCTGGATTCTTTAGGCAATTCGACAACTTGTATTTTATTTTTATTTTTATTTTTTACTTTGTTTTATTTTTTCTTTCTTTTGTGCTAGGGTTTTTGGTAGTTTATCTTGTATGAGTATCTCCTTTTCAATCTCAATGTGTCCCCTCATTGGGGGAATGCCTTCTATTTATATTGTTTGTGATTCTCAGCAAAACAAGAAAAACTAAATTGAAAAAATAATATTAGAAAATTATATTATTTCTTTCTTGACCATAGATTTCTAATTAATTAAACTTTCTTTTTTTAATATGTAGGATGTCTTTTAATAATATTTTAATTTTACTTGATCCTCCAATTTATTTTTCCTTTTCTTTTTCGCATAATTTCTCATATTATTTTTTAGTCCCTAATTACCTGAGTCCCCTGTTCTCTCTTTCTTTTTATTTCACTATTTAAACTCTTTTTTTTTATTTTTCTTCTTTTTTATTTCTTCTTTTTATTTTTTTTTATAAAAACTTGTCTCACAATAAAATAAGTGAAAGTGCCAAAAATACCATAAATTAACTAAATTGCTTTAGAAATACATTTTTTTAAGAATTTTTTTATATTTTTAAAAATATTTTAGAAAATAGGGGTAGAAAATGAGTTATGATAGTTGCCCTTCTTTACAATATTTATGGTACAAAGACATTGAAAAATTCATTTTCCTTTGATTTTGTATAATAAGTTTGTAAAGAAATATAATACTAGAAAATGTTTTTTTTTATGATAAAACAATCTCATAGAAAAGCGACTACTCTCATATCAAATAATTAAAAGATATTTTGATTGCAAACTCGGCTTCAATTTTCTAATGATAGGGCTTGAATTTTTCTAATTGTATGGCTCACACTTCCTAATGGAAGAGTTCAACTTTTTGACTTTTTGACGGTAGAGCTGAACTTTCTAATTATAGGGCTTGAAAATTTCCTGATTGCAAGGCTTGAAATTTCCTAATTGCAAGTTTTGACCATAGCAACAACTTATTATGATTTATTTGTAAAGTAAAACTTATATATTTTGAAACTCCATTATTATTATAGTTGGCATCTACAGAGACCTTCATCTTTAGAAATGTCAATCACTAGGTACTTGAATACCTGAACTGTTTAAGTGACCTTAATACCTTCATTGCTTGCCATAAGTTTGTCTTCCAATGAATGCTCTCTCTCTCTCTCTCTCTCTCTCTCTCTCTCTCTCTCTCTCTCTCTCTCTCTCTCTCTCTCTCTCATCAATGAATAAGAATGATTCTTTCATCATATTAGCTTAGACCAAATGGACTTTGCTTGTCATTGCCCTTAAATGTAGTCCGAGATTATATGTTCATTATTTTTCATTTTTATCATCTCCATGAAAAATTTGTCACTTTAGCTCGTGATGGAGTTCATCAAATCATTGTTCAACTATTGCCATCATAATTGGTCTCTTCAAGATGAATTGCCCCCAGCTAATCTAGTTGTGGCCATTATGAGGCACACATGTAACTATGAGGCACACATGTACCTCATTTTTTTTTTCATGAACTTTGTAAATTTAGTCAATGAAGAAATTTTGTAAAAATATTATCTTTTGTGTTTTCGGACTAAGACAAAAATTTATAATTGTGTTCATGTAAATTCGATTGTTGAAATGAAATCATTGTGATGTAAATTTTAAAATATTTTTATTGAGTGGGAAGTTGTTTCCTTGGTAAAAAGCCTAAAACATGTCATTTAAATGCTAAAATGTAATTTTGAGTGCTGGCATATTATGAAATTGTTGTTGGTTAGGCAATGGAAAAGAACAATTATTTCAAAATCTTGGCTATGAATGGCTATAATTGATTTTTCAAAATATGGAGGGTTATTTTATAAAGAAAATAATAGGTTCTAAAATGAGAGTTTTGACTTTCAAAAGGAGCATCTTGCTTTATGTGATTTTGATTTAATGTCATTATTCAATAAGTTATGATTTTTTCTTGAATTTTTTTTTCTCTTTTAAAGGTTAACACTTATCAACATAAATAAAATTTTATTTTTTTTAATCAGAAAGAGCTTTTAAAAATATGTAATGTAGGTTAAGGCTCAAATGATATTTAAAGATATAAGGACATAAGATCACTTGTTTATAAACTAAGATCTTCTATGCTTCTCGTCTTGATTTTGACATTTATGTAATTGGTCTCACATCAATCTCAATTCTCCAAGCTTTATATCTCATTGTCCATCATTAATATAATGTCCTCAATTCTGGACTTTGTACCCATATTAGGGATGTTCTAGAGAGTTTTTTTTCATAAGTGTCATTTTCTTTCTCTTATTTGTAACATTTTTCATCCTTTTATCATCTTCTTATTTCTTTTTATTTGAAGAATTTCATTGATCATTTAGAAACTTCCAAAACATACTTGGTGTGAGGGGAGATCTTAGTCTGAGTTATTATCCAAGAAAATATACAAGGTTCAAATAGGGACGACAAAATATAATCTTTTACTTGTGATGGATATATCAAAAATGATCTTTCTTTATCTCAAATTAAAATATATTCATGTTGATAAATCTTAGCCTTATTGTTAATCATGAAAACCTTAAAGAAAAAATGGTGGGGATCATGAACGGTGTGCATACTATTTATCATCATTTATGTCATTGCTTCAAAACTTGGAGACTAGTAGGATTTTATCCTTATAGGTTTAATGAGGGAGGAGAATATATTTTAGGGTTGAAAATAAGAGATAAATTAGACTCTACCTTTTAAGGTTTATTGGGATTGGAAATGAAATTTCAAGATTCATAAAAAGACAGACTGCCCTTAGTATTTGTATGATATATTTTGGAATTCGACCAATTTTGAATGAATTTGTCATGTTACTTTCAAATACGCATCTCATGGTTTCAAAACAAGAACAAGACATATAAAAGGCACACTTCATTAAAAAAAAGATTTAATCCCAAAATACATTAAAAATAAACTCGAGCAAATAAGGTTTTAATGACTTTATCCATAAATTCCAATAACAAAAATGGGTTGACAATGCAACATTCACTATAACAACTCCTTTCATCAAGAATTTTATGGATAACTGATCGCTTACTATAATAATGATGGATTAAACTAGGAGACCCATTCTTAGTAAACCATCATCCATACTCAACTGATTTGCATGTTTAAGTGATTTCAAAACCATTAAAGCTACTTTTTTCTCATCATATGCCATGTCTTCAACAATTACTACATTCACACCCTCAATATTGGTGTTGGTATGGAAGAGGGTTTTTAGTTAAATTAGGAGTGCTTGTATATTCATCGAAGGATATCCAACCATGTTTAATCAATAAACCAACATGTCTTTTAAATGCAACACATGTTTCAATGTCATGGTCTATAACCCTGGTAATCATATCTCATATCAGGTTTGTACCGATAAGGGTTAGGTGGCTACACATGATCATTAAAGATAAGCGCAATTTGGCCTAGTTCTACTAGGTGCTAGTATAGTTTTTTTAAATGCATTAAGAGTGGTGACAATCTCTTTTTGTAAACCCCTGGCCTAAAGGTGTAAGATTGAGGGTGAAAGTCTTTAGTAATTAGTTTAAAGTAGTGTAAATCCAAGACTAAAAAATGATATATTCAGAGGAAGATTTTTATTATTGGGGGTGAAAATCCTCAGTAAATTAGTTTAAAGTCCTTAACAAAATAAAGTAATAAATCGATATGCGAACAATACTCATGGCTGGGTAATTATGTAAAACCCTATGATAATTTTCTTAAAATCTTGACAAGGAAAGAATAAATTAAAGAAATTTTTTTTATATGGGTGAAATTTCATAAAATATTAGAGTACAACTTTAGAGGGAATAAAGAAAATAGTTATACATGAAAAATATTGAGAATCATAGAACTAACCAAAATAACCTATAGATATTATAAAGAGTGGAAAATCATAAATAAGAGAACAAGTTCCTTCCTCTTCTACTTAAGTTGGTTGGTGCCAATAATAGAAATAAATAACTTAGAAATTCTAAAAAAATCATCTCCTCTTTTCTTTTTCTTACAAGTTTAAATTACTAGATGATTGGTTAGTAAGGTTTACTTAAGACTAAACCTTAGTTAGTGATTTTTAGTGGGAGTTTTGGTGGAAGAACTAGAAAGAGAAATTTGGCTGAATTGAAAAGGAAGGAGTGAAACTTTGGAAATGAGCTCAAAAGGCTTGGAAAGTTGTATTGAAATACTTTAATAAAGTATTTTTTATGTTCTAATAGTGTTTTTTAATTCTCTTATTGTGTTAGAAATTGAAAAATCCTCAAATTAGAAAAACTTACGGTTTATATCAATTTTGGAAATTTTGGTAAATTAACATAAATAGTAATGGGTTGTGATGTTATAACATGAATTAAAGTGTAACTACCAGGGAATAAAAATAAATTATGCTTTATTTTAATTAATTCCATAAAAAAAATTCAATTCTTGAACTTTAAGGGTTGTCGTACATGGACGCATGGAGTGAGCGGCATCGTGGGGGTCGAGTCACAATCTAGTTATTTGATGCAGGGTCACTAGAAGACCCAAGTGTAAGAGTCGTATCATAAATGACAAAGGATAAGGGACTCGTTGTGGCTAGAAAATATAATAATACATCTAGCGCACCTTACTTGAAGTAAACTTCATTGTATGGTCTAGATATAATTTAAAGGTTTTGATGGGTTCCTAACTGATGGTTTGTCTATGATTCAGAATAAATATTTACTCTCATGAATAAATCTAGCATTTCAAATATATTATGGGCTCATATGCCAAAATAAATTCTTATGAGAAAGGTCCATATAGGTGTCCTGACAAGGTTCACTTATATTGAAAAGCAAAATGGTTCTTCACAACTTGTATATTATGTAGGGCTGAGCATTTCCGGTTCGGTCCGGTTTTGAACCAAAATAAACAACCAAATCGATTTATTTTTTTTTTAATTTTTTAAACCGAACCGAACCGAAAACCGGTTCAAACCGATTAATTTCGGTTCGGTTCGGTTCGGTTTTTTTCCCTTCCAAACCGGTTCAAACCGAAATTATTCCAATTTGTTCACAGTCCAAAAAAAATCCCTAATCCCTACGTTGAAGAAGGCAACTAAAAATCTTCATTGTTTGGGCATTTTGATGCTCTGTGCTCCGACCGCCTACAATTAAAACAAGAGCCTCCAAATTCAAAGCTTCTGCTACGCATAATAAAGAAAATATGTCATATTTGTTTGCTGAAACTTGTATGAACAAATTGTCCAAACCAGCAGCCACACAAGCCTACAAAAGATAACAGGGAAAAAAAAGGGGGGAATGAAAGGAAAAAAATCCACAACTTGGCACTTACCCACATCATGCATGCACCCCATAAAGCCTGTAATTTTAGGTTTACAAAGAGTAAAGGGAGGAGAGAAAAATCAAAGCAAAGGATAGTAAAGGGAAGGGAGAGGGATATGCAGAGAAGGGGGGGCTAAAAGGGATATGCAGAGAAGGGGAAGGGGAGGCTAAAGGGAGGGAGGGATATGCAGAGAAGGGATGTGCAGAGAAGGGGAAGGGGGGCTAAAGGGAGGGAGGGATATGCAGAGAAGGTGAAGGGGGGAAGGAGCGGCTGATGCTAAAAGTGATTTTAGGGTTAGAAAGTGTTGTATTTATACTCACTTTTTTTTTAAGTGGTGGCTGGTTGAACCGGTTCGGTTCAATCGATTTCTGACTTTAGAAACCGAAACCGAACCGAACCGGAATTTTTTTGTGTTTTTTTAATCGGTTAATTCGGTTTTTTTTTTGTTCGGTTTTTTCGGTTATTTTTTTTCCGGTTTTCTCGGTTTAATCGGTTTATCGGTTTTTTTGCTCACCCCTAATATTATGGTAAAAAATACTTCCAATTTAAATTGATGAATATCTAAAATAATTCTAAAAATTTTCCAGTCAATTTCTGGCATTTAAATATCAGTTTACGTATAGGTCTAGCATTTATGTCAAGATATTGACTATTAATTTTCTTGAATTAAAATTTTCAGAGTTATTGAAATATAGGCTAAAATCCTTTAAAATTTTACAACCTATTGTAAAATCAATGCAATATTCTTTTTTTTAGAAAAAAAAAACATGCCATAATGTTTTTGAATTTTAAAATAAAAAATGCTCAAATAATTTTAAGGATTTTTTAGCCATATACAAGAAAAAAAGAAAGTATTTGTTTTATAATTTTTATTGTTTTTTTTTCTAAGCTTTGTTTGATAAAAACCTTTTTTGTTTTGTAATAAAACTCTTCAAAACAAACCTAAGGGGTGTTGGTCAAACTTACCCTTAAACCAAAAAAAAACTTTAGCAAAAATATTGTTGGCCAAACAAAGCCTTAACCATTTACTCAATTTTAACTCAACCAGGTTGACCAGAAACCATTGGTCCGACCATGAACCAAACCAAAGACATGAGTTTGACAAAAAAAAAAAGCAAAGGACAAAAATAGATTAAACTTATCAAAAACACAAAAAACTCAAAAAATTTGGTGAAAATGGATCAAAACCTAGAAAAAAACAAAAAACACAAAGAACACAGATGAACATTTAAAGGGATTCCAGTAATACGAACTATAAACCAAACAAGATTTCATGAAATAAAAGGAACAGAAAGGTTCGAGACCATGCAAGGACCAATAATCAAGCAACAGAACTCAACAATTATCACTCAATAATCCCAGTTTGACCAAAAATATTTTAGTACCAAAAACCAAAACCTTAACATTAAAACTCATTGAAAATAGTTATTGATGCTTGAAAACCCTAGATCATTGTTTAATGATGTCATGAGAATGTGAAGATGCAAAGAAATGAAACAAAACAGGTCAAAAACTCATAGCTAAGATAATGTTGTTGGGAAAAACATAAAGAATACCAATCCAGATTTTGCCCAGAAATGCATTAGCCTGCTACTAAGTCCAGGAATGCATACCAAGCCTCAAAGTTGAATCTTTTTGGTTCACACAAACCATATTGTCATAGTCATATACATTTGAATCAAAACAAACAACAAAAAATAGCAAATCATGAAAAACATGCATGACATCCCATTTTTCAAAATTGGCAAATAAAATTAACAAGGTTATCTATGCAATTTGGATTCAAATATGATTTATAAAATATATTTTGGTAATGACAAAAGCCTTATAAACCCAAAATTAACAACATATCTTATCAATGCATTAATTGAACTAACAAAACTGAAAAAACAAGCATTATTTTATCAAAAGCTAACTTAACTAAAGGCTTTTCAACTATTCCAAACACATTTTCATATCTGTAAACTTAAACACAAACCAAATGATAATAAAAATCAAATCAAGTAAGTCACATGGACTCTAATTTTAGGTTAAGAAATATACATTCAAACCTCTAGAACATCTATTGCCCTTCTTTTCTTTTCTTTGTAAGGTTTTGTTTCCACAAACTTGCTGCATTTTCAAAGATGAAGAAACTCTTATGCTAGGCTCATAAAATTTCACAACTATGATATTTTCTTAGTATTTGTCTCCTTTTTTCTCCTCCTTTCATCTCAAATTTCCAAGGTTATTTATAGGGTTTTTCTAGGGTTTTTTATGGATTTCATCAAAAATTAATCAAAGCAGAGCCCTTTTATCAAAATGAGAGTTCTACAAAAAAATTCACAACTGGATACTCTATCCTTTAATGGTTTTTGCAATGGTGGTTTTGGCCTAGGTGGGTTTCCTTTGCTTAGAGATAAAGGCATGCATTCTCCACTTTCTGATCTTGGGGGAACAATTTATAGCCCTTGGTAATAACCCTTTAGGAGCTTTGAAGTGTTAACACATGAAAATGTTAGGTGGTTTTGCACCAATTGGTATCTTAGTAAAGGCTGATTAAGTTGACCATTTTCGAGGCTTCATCGAAGCAATTCCGACATCATCATCATTGAAGACCTCTTGAAGTTAGTAAAAGGGGTGCACTTTTTTTTTATCGAACCTTGCTCAATTTGGAGGTCTGTAGCTCCACATTTACTCGTTTGAAGGTGTCAACTCGATCAGTCCATAATCTAAAAATTAAGTAATGATTAATCAGGGACAAGATGTTGGAGACTTATATGGAAGAATTGGGATGTAAATGCCTAATTTCATGGAAATGAGGTTGTAGAGGGGATGTTCCTCTTCCATTAGCAAAAATCGCATGTCATTTCGAGATCTAAAACTCCACAACAAGCTCTTACAAGGTGTCAACCCAATCATTGTGAACTGCCAAGAAAAAAGATGAATAGAGGTTGAATGACGTGTCATCTGGGTTAAACACTAAAGTTTAATGTCATTTTCTTTTTGATCTTCGGTTTCTGATTTGTTCAATTGGACCTCGAATGGACCATTGAACTTTTAATTTTCTTCAATTCGGTCCTTGATTTCACCAATTTCTACCCCTAAAATTGCGTACCATTTACAGGTTGGTCCTTGGACCTGAATTTCTTCAATCAAACCCCTAATTAGATACAAAATTTTAATTTTTTCATAATTAAGCCCCTGATTTAGCCAATTAAGCTTTTCAAAGTCCAATTTCAACCCCCAAACTTCAATTTCTTCTAATTAACACCCAAATTGACTCTAAAAAAATAATTTTTCTTGCAAATAAGTCCTTAATAAAATTAATTAAGCTTTTCAAAATTCTTATTGAGTCCTTACTTATTGAATTTTGTATTTATTTACCTCAAATACAAATATTTTCACTGAATTGGTCTTAAGAGTAATGATTCACCATACAATGCAGATTACTTCAGGTAAGGTGTGCTAGGGGTATTAATTCCTTTCCTAACCACAACTAGTCTTTTACCTTAGAATTTGATATAAGACCAATTCACCTGAGTCTCCTTGTGACCCTGAACCAAACAATTACGTGGCGACTCCTCGACCCCGACGTCCTACCACGCCACGCACGAACGTGTTACACCAATGACATAATATTTTTTAACAACATAATAACCTGTTAGAAAGAAAAGTAAAATAAATTATCAAGCTCAATTTTTAATTTACACAACGTGAAAAGATAAAATAAAAAAAAAGTTAGATGAACGGAGTATAAAAAAAATACTGAAGGAAAAAAAACATAGAGAAATTATTATTACCACTCACAGTAAACTTGTCCACGCTTTATCACAAGTCAGATCAAAAGTTAATCTCTAAAATGAAAAAAAAACCCTTTAACGTTTTAATAAATCTCAATTGAAACTAAACACCTGTTGGATTAGGCTCTTGCTTGACCTAATTCTTAAACTAAACCGAGTTAGAGTTGATTTTATATGACCTGATTTACTAAATGAGTTAAAGAGCGATCCGATCAACCCCCAAAAAACCTGATTTGACTTAAAAAAATAAAGGCAATGGTTCTAATATTGATTTTTAAATATTGAGACGATGATGTCTTGGATCGACCCACATTAACCAACCAAACATATGATCTAATTAGGTTTAACAACTTTATTTTTTAATTAATTTCATTCTTAATAATAGTCATGCACAAGTGATTGAATTATTAAAAATAAATATAAAAGGTTGTATAAAAAAGCACTTGCTAATATAATAACAATAAAAAAAACTATGATCTTAAGGGAAATTGGATTACATTCAATTAAAAATTCTCAAATAAACTGATAATTAGTCTATTTTAATGGTTTAAATTAAAATTCCAAGAAAAAAAGCTAAACAAAAGACAAAATAGTTAGGCTTGTGAGCCTAGCACATAAAAAAAAGTCAGGCCTATACACCAGGCTTACAAACCCATTTCTTTTTATAAAAAAATATAGACAATTCATTGTTTGTATTTTTAAATTTCAACCATCAATGAAATGATTTGAAAATCATGCGGTGAGTTTTTCAATCCAAAAAACTAATTTTCAATCTATTTTTATCTAAAAATATCTATATGTATATAAAAACATTCTTAAAACCTCAATAAATCAATTACTCAACCCAATGCACCCCTAAATTCATCCAAAAATATAAAATCAAACCTGAAAAAAAAATCTTTGTTGACCATGATATAGTTTCTCAGTTAATACGAAAGGTAAAAAGATACCTTAATAGAGTTTCTTTCATCGAATAGAAGCTATTAACATTAAGAATATGTTTTTTTATTTTGGAATATTGACAACCATTGGTTTTCTCTCTCTTCTCCTATTTATGAAAACTTTCTCTCTCGTATCTCAAAAGCAACGACTTAAAAATGAATAAAATGAAGTTTTTGATTAAAATGTATAATTATCGAAATAAATGAAAGAGAAATATCAATGAATGTTTTTCCAAGAAGATGTTGGACAAACAATGCTTAGACCAAAGAACGGTTACATTTTTACCTATTTTCAATCTTGGTCCATCCATCTTTGATTTTTTTTAATAATTAAATTTAATTTAATTTTTCAAAAATTGAATCAATTCAACGTTGGTAATTTTTTTTTTTGACATGATAATAACAAAATAGAAGGCCAATGTAGAAACATCATCAAGTCCAATTCTTAGAAAATGAATATAAAAGGAAAAAAATTGAAGAAAAAATAGTTTGTTAAGCAAAGAAAAGCATTTATAAAATATAAAATACTTCTACTAACACTGCATAGTGTATTGTCTAGTAAAAGCATTTAGTTTTTTATTTACTTATTTATATTTTTTAAAATGTTTTTTACTTGAAAATACATCAAAATAAATTTTTTATTATTTTTTAAAAATAATTTTTAATATCAAAACATCAAAATAATATGAAAATATCAAAAATATATTAATTTAAAATTTAAAAAATAAAATAAAATTTAAATATTTCCAAAATACTTTTTAAACACATAAACAAACAAACAAGTATTAATCTTGTAAAGTGTTCCAAGTGAGCTCTTTAGGTGGTGACGTACCTGTTGGGCTGTGATGACCTGGTAATGGCCTCGAGCCCTCAAATACAAAGGACTCAACACGTCAATATGGATAGTACACGTGTTAGGCAGGCATTGGTAGACATTTGCATATATATATATATGTATGTATGTATGTATGTATGTATGTATGTATGTATGTTAATCAGGCTAAAAAAAGAACCTGTAGAGAACAGCCACCTCCAAAACCTGGTCGAAAGTGCTGGAAAGAAGTGCCTCCCTCTTCTTCAGTAACGTCCACTCCCTCTCTCTCTCTCTCTCTCTCCCCCCTCTTGTCCTAACTATGTAACACTCAATTCTTTGTTTTCACCCTTTCCAAATGGCTTTATCTCTCCCTCCTACAAAGCCAAAACAACACTACGTTATCATAGAATCCCTACGTTATCATAGAATCCCCACATACTCCAAAACTTAAATTATTATATGTACATGGTCTTAATTTGCCTCTCTTTTTCCTTAACTCTATACATAGTATTTATATTCTCCTTCTCCTCTATTTTACAAGCATTGATAAATGCCAAGAAAAGAAAGGAGACAGGGAAAGAGAGACCAAAAAAATTAAAAATTAAAATTCCGTTCTTCTCTTTTTTTCTTTTTGTAGCAAACCTCCTCTTAAGTTCATAATATAGAAACCACAAGAACATTCGATCCCCCTCCCCACATTTGATTTCTCTCTCCAGAAATATGGGAGATTACACCAATCTCCACCGTGATCGAGAACAGGAACACGACCAAGACCGAGACGGAGACCAAGAAGAAGAAGAAGAAGAAGCTCTCTCTCTTTGTGACTTCCCGCTACAAGGCAGGAACAAAGAAAGCCCAGATATAGCTGCCCACAATAGTGCAAGACCATCATCGGAGCCTGCCGAATCCTTCGAGTTCTTTAGCGACGTAAGCTCAGAGATGAGTTCAGCTGAAGACATTATCTTTCATGGTAAGCTCGTTCCCTTCATAGAGCCCTACTTTACTCCCCAAAATCAAACTAAAGAAGACCAACAACGCATTTCTTTTCGTCGCCGATGCGATTCTTTATCCGAGTTGCAAAGTTCTGTAAGTCGTTCGAATAGTACCAAGAATAATATTGCACTCATGAGAAACAGTCGGTCTCTGGATTATCGCAACCTTGAAAGGTTTCCTAGCTCTAAGAAATTTTCACCGGAATTGGATATTGAAAGAAGTTCATCATTAAAGAGTATCCATGCAAGAGGTGAAGTTAAGAGGACGACCTCAAAGCCCCGATGGTATCTGCTAATGTTCGGGGTGGTTAAGCCTCCTACAGAGATGGACCTTAGCGATATAAAAAGCCGGCAAGTTCGCCGTAATTCTTCGATGACCATGTTCCCGCCTGTTGATACCGACGGCAAGAAGGCGCCGGTTAGCCAGAGTTCTATTAGCAAGGGCTCTTGTAGGCTGCTTAGAGTATTAAGCTGCAAGGACCCTGCTAGTGTTGCTGTAGCGACGTCGTTCCTGACGCCCCAGGTATGAGCAGATGGAAACAAATGGAATTGGATCTGGCACTTGCCATGCAGGTGATGTCCGTCCAAATCAACATTTTCGGGACAATATTGGGTCTAAAAGTTTGCTGTGCGAAAAAAGAGTGGGTGATTTTGGTGAGGGTAGAATGGTGATTGGATTAAATTTGAGGATTGATTTGGTTGGTGCCTTGGTAGCGAGGGTAATGTAATTGTGACTCAACGTAGAAGCAAGGGACATGATTTTGGTGATAAGAGTAGAGTGATGGAACATGCATGGTTGATAATATTTATGGCCCCTTAGTAACTGAGCATTCAAGATTTGAGGGTTTTTCTTTATTTTTATTTTTTTTAATTTTTAATTTTTAGGTTAGGTGGTGTAGAGTGAAGTGAAAGATGATCACGAGAGTCCTGCGAGTGGCATAATTAAAAATACCGATATTATCTGTTATTTATACCTAATGCTATTGTCACTTTTGGGATTTTGTCTCTTTATTTATACCTAGATGTTGAAAGTGGGTGGAAGATCGATATTATATATTCAATAAATAATTTTTTTTTTGTTTTTCTTTATACACACCGATGCTTCCATGGGCTCATCATTTATACTTATCATCTAAAGAGAGTTTCAGTATTTTAAGAAGCTGACAAAGTAGAAAATGCAGTGCAATTAAACCAAGTTGAAGATCGGATGATGCATTGCTGGATCATCGTCTCTGTTGTGCCAACCACAACTCTCATGATCTCTGCAATGTCATTTGTACAAGTTGACAACCATAATTGTATATGTATTGATGAGAGAGGCCAACAGCCGGAATAATTGATCATACTTACTAAATTGGTGGTTAATAATGGACTTCTATGTTTGTCCTAGTAAATAGTTTGGAGGCTTTATCATCTCAAAATCAGTGTTCCCAACCCTTGCATCATTATCAAAATTTTTAGATTTACTTACGAAATTTTCTATCGGTATTTATACTCTTAATCCGTCAGCACGAATTTTAGCAACGGGCTCACGAACAAAAAATCTCCGTCAAAAAAACTCTCGTTGGTGATTTGTGGTCTATCGGTGAGTCCGTCAATAACAATTTCACCGATGAATTTATTGATAGCAAAAGCACCTAAAAAAATTACTCGCTTCATTCTGTCAGTATTTCCATCAGTGAATATAACATATCACCGACAGAAAAGTCGTATGTGTATGTAATTCCATCAATGATTTTTTTTGTCCATCGGTAATCCCCTCAGTGAATTTGACATATAATCATCAAACATACCGTCTGTAATTTCATTGGTGAGTAAATAGTGGTAGTGACATTTTCAGTAATTCTTTTCCAACTATCTAGAATATACCGACAGATAAACTCCATCATTAACCTCATTGGTAATAATTTTAAAATATTTTTTAAAAAAGAATCTATTAAACAAAAGTAGAAAATAATTGAATTAATATAAAAATAAAATATTTATTATAAATTTAAACATTTATTAGTTCAAATAAAATTAATCTAGAATAGAGGCATAGGAGAAGGAGGAGGCAGTTCTTCACTGAGACCATGGGGCAAATCAAAGGGAGCATATGTACCACCCATCTATGATCTCGTCTCCATCACCGATCGACAGAGTTCGGTCATCTCAACACTAAGTCGTTCATTATCAGCAGCAAGATGGGTTGTTTGAGCTTGAACTCATTGGTCTAAAATCATCTTGAACTTCAGAGTTTGAATGCTTGAAATTGATTGTGAGCATCCAATGGTTGAAACATCACGGGTCGTCAGCAAGTCCTCGGTCGTAGTGTTAGAGAGACCATACATCCGATTTCTATCGGGTCCACTGGATGAACCTCCCTATAACCACAGATCCAGATCCAAATCCCGATGGGTCGAAGGATCGTCCTTGTATCTATACTTCAACCAGGTGTTATATGTATCCTAGAAAACAAAGTCAAAAAATTCAAAAAAAAATAACTTAAGAAAAAAAATGGTTGAAAACTAACATACCACAAAGTGTTGAGCTCGACTATCCACAAGATGCTGCACTTTTATTTGGTGGTCATCACTTCACATGTGCATTTCCACATAAAACTCCATCGGGCTTAAGTCGCGTACAAGAACCGTAGCCTGCAAGAGAAAATTATTGTTAGTTAAATATATTAAATAAAAAATTGATGTAATTAATAAAGAATCTTATCATCCGTTTTGCATGTGAAACGAATGGAACAGAGCTGTTGGTATGCATGGTAACAGAACCGTAAACACAATGGTTCTGGTTCTCCACACCGGAGTGTGATCGTCACACGAAACGTTCAGACATCATGTGCTGAATATTTTCTGCCCACACAACCTCCAAGATGTACGAAGGTCTAAAATCCTCCAAAACCATCATGTTCTTCTAGCTTAGAAACTCTCTTTCTTTCGCATATCTTTTGGTTTTTTTGTATCTCGTACCAAAAATCCCACAAACTTTATGGTAAAAATGAATTATCTGTTAGTAAATGAAAAATAAAATTGAATAAAAGGATTAAAAAATTATCTTGATTTCAACCTTACCTAGTTGCAGCGTGATTCTCCCAAACCCACCTTGCAATTGTGTTGTCACCTCTATCTCATTTAAAATTTTCCTTGCGGTTAAAATTTGTAAAATAAAATTTTCATTAATATTAATAAACTAACCAAATTAACATAATAAAAAAATATTTAAGTCATTACTAACCTTAAACCTTCTAAATCATGCATCAATCATAGGTTTTCCACTCAGGATGTTTGGAAACCTGACTCCATTGAAGCAAATTTAAAAAAAATAATAATTTCAAAAAAAAAATGGTTGAAAACCAACATACCATAAAGTGTTGAGCTTGACTATTCACGAGCTGCTACACCTTTTTTTTAGCAGTTATCACTCCATATGTACGTTTCCATAAAAAGCCTTATCAGGCTTAAATCACATCCAAGAACCGCAGCCTGCAAGAGAAAATTATTGTTAGTTAAATATATTAAATAAAAAAATTGATGTGATTAATAAAAAATCTTATCATCCGCTTTGCATGTAAAACGAACGAAACAGAGCTATCAGTATGCGTAGTAATAGAACCGTGAACACACTGGTTTTGATTCTCTACACCGGAGTTATGGTATGGTATTGGCAGCCCTAATGTTTGTAAACCTGAAATTTCATTTGTTAATTAAAATTAATTTTTCAAAAATTATTAACTTGTTGATGTAAAGGAAAAACAAACTTACATTGAAATATCGTTCTTCCACTGAGCCTAGTACTTCCAGGTAAATGGATCCTACTATGAAGGGACCCCCCTCAATGTGGTGGATGTTTATCTCTTAAGTGTTTGTTCTTGGTCAATACCTAACGACTCATGGTTGTCTGAATCGTTACTAGGAGAACTAGCAGTAATCATGTCCATACAATGTGTTCTTGACGTTCTCATAGGCATCTACATCAATTAAAAGATTAAAGTACTGTAAATCATTTCTATTTTCAAAAACAATTCGGCAACAGATCCTCTATACAGGAGACTACCCAAAAATTTTAAACCTCTAAATACACAACAATTTAAATTGGATTGCCACAAACCATTTGATTTTACTCCAATCTATGTCAGTCTAATCATTTCAATTATGTTAATTTAACCAAATTTGCCATTAACTTTGCTACGGCCATTTGTGAAATGATCAAAAGAGATAGATATAAACACGTTAAAGTATTCGTAGTATCAATATTTCACATTAAAAAACTATTCATTTATCCTAACTATTATCTTAGCTATTTTTTATTTATTTATGATGGCTACTATTTTTTATTTTTATATTTTAAAATAATTTTTATTTTTCATGAAATAAAAAACTTTTTGTTATCACTAACAAATCAATTAGCTAACCATAATGATTATGTGGGTCTTATAAATAAAATTATAATCTAATAATATTTAATGAAAGATAAGAACATAAAAATTAAAAAGAAAATTAAAAAAATTCCAACAACATTCATACAATCATTAAAGAACATAAAAATTAAAACATTTAAAAAAGTCCCAACAACATTCATACAATTATTAAGAATAGAAATTTAAAAAAAAATAATGCAAAAAAACATTAAAAAAAGAAAAATAAAGAATGTTATCTTATTGTCGTTGTGAGTTCTCGTGATCTTGAGAAGAGAAAACAAAATTCAAACATTATGTTAAATAATAAGAGAAGAAGAGAAGGAGAAGACATACATGCTCATGGAGAAGAAGAGAAGAGAAACAAAGATGAAGATTTAGGAGGAGAAGAGAAAAGCTCCAAAGGAAGAGACATGTGCTCGTCTGTTCTGATTTCAGGGATTCTAATCTTTTAATTTAGGGGATTTTTACAAACAAAATTCCTAACAGCCATTTAAATATTAGTATTTTTAATTTTTCTTTTGGTATTTCCATCTATAATGTCTAATTAAAAATTTTAATTAGAAGATTTTTCCGAACCGTTAGTGATTCCATCTGAGAAAATACCGACAAACATTAACCATTAGTGATCCCACTTGTACTGGATAGTAATAAATAGTGAAAATGAAAAGTGAACAGTTCCTTAACTCTCAAGAAAATACTAACAGACATGAATCGTTGGTGATCTTGTATGCATTGAACACAATGAACGGTATATATGTTGGTATTTTACAAATTATCGGTATTTTCATTAGTGTAAAACAATTTTTGTTGTCAGATTGTATTTATATTCCTTATGTATCTATCCTGTAAATACTTTAAATTACAACAGCACAATAACACTAGTTTTGTGTATAATAATAAAATCACATAAAATAAATGCTTCATTGTTATTTAATAATAAATAAACATCATTGTCATTACATTAAAGGTAATTTTATCCTAAAATATTACATTATATTTTATGGCATTACACATTCATATTGTGCAAATTAATCAGAATTGTCTTTTTTCTTCAATGTTTTCATCTCCATCACAATCTTCTACATTGATTTCATCGTTATCATCATCTTCATTGACTTGTGTATGTTTGTTGGCTCTCGAAACATCATTTAACTCTCCAACGTCAACATTAACATCAACAAAAATATTCTCAATGACATGAAAATTTGAATATTCTTCTAAATCATTAGGCAGAGGAACTCGATATGGATCAACTAACTCATCGAGTTAAAAGACATTATCTCTCATATTTAATTCATCATTGTCATCTTGAACAACAAAGACACGACCCCTCAGTTTGTTTTTCACTATGGATAACCAATCAACTCTTGAACAATCCTTTCTAAAGGAATGAGTGTATGCATAATAAATTTGATGGCATTGCTTGGCGAAAATAAAGCATCATCAACATTGAGGAGTTAACTCTTGAACGATCATTTCTAAAGGAGGAAGTGTATGTGTAATAAATTTGTTAGCATTACTTGGCGAAAACAAAGACATCGTCAATGTTGAGGAGTTTAGCCTTTGTATTAATTTCGACCAAACCATGATGAGGATCTATTTTAATTTCTCTGTCAATGGTATCATACCAATAACATTTGAATAAAAACATTGTATTATGCTCTTTATGATATTATAATTCAATGACATCTTCTAACTTTTCATAGTAATCAACTTCAAACTCATTAAAATTTAATCCCTTAACACAAACTTCATTGTTATATGTTTTTCTATCATGACCATACTCTTCAATATGAAACATATGTTTATTAACAAAATACACATTATAGCACTTTGCCTTTTTTCAAGACTCGAACTTAGTAAATTCAAAGTAATATTAACATTTACTCCCAATTGATAAACCTGGTACATTAATTACATCTCTTTCACAATATAAAAAATAAGAATAATTAAACAGTCCTTACATGTGTTTTGAACTACATGGAAAATTGTTCATCTTATAATTGAAATATTTGGGATCCAGTTAGCTGTGGGTTTTAGAACAGTAAAAATTAACGATATTGCTTACGAGGAATTCAAAAATCTATCAGTTTATGATAGTGTAAAAGATAAATTGTTTGAAAGTAACAACATGTTAAGTATTAAACTTATTGGATAAAAGGTCTCAGCTCATTATAGTTAAATAGCAAATATTTATGCATATGTCTAAATTATATTTCTATTAAATATCTTTCCCTCGAGGTATTTTTTAGTACGGGTCATCCAGAATGGGAGAATATTGATAAGTTCTCACTCGAAGGCACTTCCCTACTGTCGTCATGTTTGGAACACGTTTGATTCTTAATTTTAAGTGAGGCTCGAAATAGTTCAAGAAAAATGTTGAGATCTCTTTAACAATATAAGCCTCACATATTAAAGCCTAGACATGCGCCTTATCTTTTACTTTTCTCTTGAGGTTGAACAAGTACTTACATGCAATTAAATGAATGTTTTGAATTTTTTTTTAAATAGAGTTTTAATTATAATGCATGTGTAATCCCTAACCTCTCGAATGGATACATCCATCTATATTGGATTAGGCCTTCAACTTTTACCTCAAACAATAGATGTTTGGGTAGATGCTATATTGAGTCGAAGAATGATGGAGGGAATATCATCTCAAGTTTGCAGATTATCTAGACGATATTCGTTTCAAACATCTCCATATGTTGTGTTTACAACTTGTTAGAGTATATAGCTCTAAAGAAATGACTAATCTCCAAGAGTTCATCCCATATCCCCTTTGGTAATAAATTTTGGTATGCTAATGGAATGGTCACAACTTTTCATTCCATACAATCTGCAATCCTCCAAATTCACCAATCTTAATATGTTCAAATCATGTCCATTAGAAAAACACAGACTCTTAAGTCATTGGTAGACAAGTAACTATGTATTCATATCTAAGATGAAGCTGGCTTTGAACTTCACAACCCCTAACCCATCATAAACCAACTTCATATTTTTACAGTGACAAAAGAAAGATATATTCATTACAGCCTTGATGTTGTTCTTTGTCCTCCCTTTCACGTCTATAACCGTGTTGAAAATGTTTTCAAACACGTTTTTTTCAATGTACATGACATCAAGGTTATGACGGAGAAGATTAGTCTTCCAATAAGAAAGCTCCTAGAAAATACTTCACTTTATCCAATTGTGAGTCAAACCAAAACCAAGAAACTTCTGCTAACTGGATTGAAAACCAAAGATAATGTCATTGTACCTCGATACCACGTTATACAATTATTCACCCAATAATAGCAGCAGTCCAACATCCATTTCAACTCTACCAACAAAGTCTTTTCTATTCTTTCTATACTTGTGGTCCGTTGGCAAGAACTGTTGGTGGCAATAAAAAAAGACGTTTTACTGTCATTTGTTAACATACATGCTTTGTTATTTTCCATACAGTATGGACATGCTAGTTTTTCATTCGTGCTCCAACCAGAAATCATACCATACGCAGGAAAATCATTGATAGTACATATTAAAATTGACTTCATCTGAAAATTTTGTTTTCTCGATATATCATAAGTCAAAGCCTTGGATGACCACAACTGCTTCAACTAATAAATCAATGGTGAAAGAAAAATATTTATATTCTGACCTGGACTATTAGGACAAGGTATAACCTTAGATAAAAACATGAACTCTAGCTTTATACACATCCTCGGCGGCGAGTTCTAAATCGTGAGTATCATTAGCCAACAAGAATAAAAAGTAGCAAATGACTCAAATTGATTGAATCCATCTACACATAACCCAAAATGCACGTTTCTTGATTCCATTGAATACTGAAGATGCATTTTATTAAAATGTTTTCAGGTTTCACCATTAGAAGGCTGCATCATAACTCCATCCATCGTATCATGTGGATGATGTCATGTCATATGCTTATCAATCTTTAGTGTCATGAATAACCTTTGCAATCTATATGTGATTAGAAAGCATGTAAGTTTTCTATGTGCAACAAGAGTCATTTTCCTGTCAGTTCTGGGTTTATAATGAGCATGTCTACATGTTCTACACTCAATCAACTCTATATTTTCAATATAGTATAACATGCAGAAGTTTGGATATATATCAATTTTCTGGTATCCTAGGTCGAAGGGTTTCGCATAAAATTTCTCTTCCAGCCTATTCCCTTCAGGTAAAATGCTTCTTTCCTATTCGATAATTTTGTCATAACTGGCCTTACTCAACCCATGATCTGACTTGATGGTGAACACATGTGCAACAACCGATAATTTAATGTGATTTGTGCACCCATCTCATAATGGTTCGTCGGAGTTTTTCAAAATATCAAAAAACATAGTTGTGTCTATATTAGACTCTTCATCTATAATTGGAAATTGACCAATATAACTCTGATTCATTTTTATCGCATCCATAACTATATTTCTGTAAAGATTAGTATTGTCATCTATAACTCTATGCACATTGCTAGAACTAGAAGTTTACCCAACTATCCTTTCTATCATGGTCTCGTAAGGAATATATGGTTATTGGTGTGCAAACCAACACAACTATCTCTTCATGAACTCTTTTTGTAGAAGATGCATTGTTATAACATCTGGATCGAGAAACCTTTTATTTTTACACCTCTTACATGGATATCTAATACCGCATGTACTAATATTTCTCGAATTAGATAGTATGTAATTAATAAAACCCTGAAACCCATTACAATAATTCATCCTACGCAATTATTTGGGTGAATGTCGATACATTCATGAACAGTCATTCATTACTTATATCAAACCTATAAAGAATATTGATGACTACATGTATTAATTAATTATGTAAACTAAATAAATTTGTAAAAATTGGTTTAACTCAAACTTATTCACTATATTTTAATAGTACTATTAATTCATTATCAATTATCTATATAAATTCAAATTTCTATACATTTACCGAAAATTTCAACTCAACAATAAAATTGACAAAATATAAAATGGACTCGTTAAATAAGTCATTATTTATTTTATCACAAAACAACTAAGCCACAAATTCAAAATACATTTATTCAATTTACAAACAAATATAATTTTATAAAATCTCAAACAAACTCTAACATGTACAAATCATATATTCATACAACAAATTTCTATGGGAAAATGCTATAAAACAAGTAAACACCTAAAAAAATACATATACTACAAAAACATGCAATAAAAATCAACATTTTAAAATTGAGCTCAAATAAAAAAAAAATAGGTATTTTTTCTTACTTGAAGTGGAAAATCCTCGATAAAATTTGAATCAAAACAAAGATACTGACAAACTGATTGTTGGGGTGGCCAGATTTATAGTGGGAGGTTTATTTGTGATAAAATTAGGGGGTGTTGTTTGTTGTAGATAAAAATGGAGGAGGGAGAATAGAGGGTCGCTCGTCAGGTTATAAATTAAATATTACAAACGGATTTACTAATGGATTTCAATCCATCAATAATTCTATCAGTAAAAATAACACATCATCGTATTTTGTGGCTTTTTTTTATTCCTTCTTTTAGCACTGTAATTCTCTCAGTATATATTGATGGAATATTTCCATCGGTTTTTACCGATGGCATATTCTATCAGTAAAATTCACTACAATCTACCAACAGAATAATTATGTCAATGTTTTAGTTTAGTCCTCTTACATGGCTTGCATTAAACTAATTGTTTGATCCTTTTACATGGTGTGCTGTTTTATAACAAAATTGATTGATTTTGTAAGAGTAATAGCTATTTTAACTCATGCTTTGATATGGGTCAGATAATTTTTATTTAGCAAAAAACAATATGCATGTTTTTTCATGTTTTTTTATGGAAAAATCCTAATAATAAATCAAGAAGCTTATATATGCATTTAATTAAATAAATTGATAATTGTGCCAATAAATGCAAAAACAATTGTTAGTGCGTTTATTCTATTCGCTTCATCACGGGTCGGATAATTTTTTTTCTAACATAAAATGATGAATGTGTAGGTGTTGTTAATGTGTGTTTTGACATTGAGGGAAAAACATAACTATGAATCGAAAAGTTGGTACTTATATAAAATAAAATAAAACGAGCATAAAAAAAATGTTATTAATGCAATTGCGTGCGTAAGATCTTAAATTAATTCTTAACGTAGTAGAAAAATAGGACAATCTTGTGACTATGTTTCACTGTATCATGATTCTCTTAACTAAAAAATATAAAGAAATTTCAAAATACTGGAATTGATAAACTGAGAAAGAGTTGTTAATGCCAATCAGATTCTAAAATAAAAGGATAATATTTCTCATAAAGTAAAAGATAGATAAGTATAATATTTAACTCAAATATTTGCCTTTAATGCACATTTTTTTTATCTTAAAGGTTTCTTTTTCTTACTAAGAACAAATAACTTTTTAATTTAAAAAAAATTTATTTATATAAAACAAAAAAATTATAGATGAATTATAATAACCTCTTTAAAATATTAAAAACATACAAAATAATTTTTTAAAAAATAACTAATATTTGAAAAGGCTAAATAAACAATCTAAAAAATCAGATATAAGGGTTATTAATCTAAATATAAATTAAAAAATTATTTTAAAGAAAAATACATATAAAAGAGTTATCAATTAAAAAAATAAAAATAGAGGAAAAAAAACAGTTAGGCATTTTTGTACTTAGGAAGCTAGGCTTGTGTGGCTGGCTCGTTTTGAAAAGAGCTCATGCATGTGTGCTCTTATTTTTGCATTTGAAAATGGGGTGAATGACATGTCATTTGCCCTAATTTTTTTTTTAAAAAAAAGTCAGGCTATGTGTCGCCCATTTTGAAAAGAGCTCGTGCATGTGTGTTTTTTTTTTAATTTGGAAATGAGGTGGACAGCACGTCATTGGCCACAAATTTCTTAGAAAAAAATCAATTTTCAATTATTTTTTTATCCAAAACACCATATATACCTTGATAAACCCATATATAGCATCAAATTACCCAAAAAGATCCATAAGTCTAAAATCAACTTGAAACATAAAAACTTTGTGAGTTGATATCTATCATTTTAGGTGATGGGAAGGCCAAATAACATCTAGGTGAGATTTTCTTCATCGAATAAAACTTATTGACACCAAGATCGTACCTAATCAATGTCAACCAGACTCTTTCTCTCTATCATTGAGATCGGGCAACTTTCTCTCTGCTCTCTCAAACCAAGGACTGAAAAGTAAAAAAATAAAGTTTTACATGACAATTGAAATTTTGAAATATTGAGGGACCGAAAAGCTATGGTCTAAAAAGTAATATGACCAAAGTGAATTGGGGGCATAAAAGGATGCAATTGAAGAGAAACAAAATTTAAGGACTAAATTATAAAAAAATTCATTATGTGTTACAATGAAAAACTCACTCATTTTAAATTTTGTTAATGTAGAGCGAGATTTTCTCCAATTGCACTACTTTCCAATCACCAATATAACAATTAACAGAAAAATCATATAATAGACATGCTACCAAGAGGAAAGAAATTATAGATAAAGCATACCATCAAAATCAACAATCCCTATTCTCTCTATCTCTCCCTCTTTCTTTCTTTTTTAATCTTTTTTTTTTGTTAGAATATCTCTAATTTATATCATTTATATCAAGAGCATTGAAGTGTGTATTGTCATATTAAACTCTGTTAATTGCATGCGTATAATGTCATATTAAAAATGATGAGTACGTGAAATAAAATAAAACTTGATTTAATTAAGTGTATATTTTATATCTTGGTGCAATTTGTTGAGCATGGAGAAAGTCATACATTTAATCGAGTTTTGGGCTATTAAAGCCTCTAACCCACCAAGTACTCTTTCTTAACATCCACGCGAAAAAAAAAAAAAGGAAAGAGGAAGAAAAAATCATTCTCGCTTGTGAACGAAGGATAGTGATGCTTCCTTACGAATCATGAAACTCTACCATCATGCTGTCAACAGTAATAATGGACGAAATTATGGCTTTAAATGCTAATCGAGAGAACATAAGACGAAGATGGAAGTGGTCTTGAAGCTTGACAAATTGTAGAGCAACCGGTTTAGAAAAGAATGGTGGCGGCGTGGGGATTGTGCCACCGGGCTTTGCAGCCAGCATTTCGCTAGTTTCATTCATTGCTTCAAATAAATTTAAAAAAGTACTTGGAAAAATTAATTCTGACAAGAAAAGAGAAGAAAGGGAAAATGGCCGGAGTCAGGCTATGGGGGCGTTGATTCTGCCCTTATTTTTGCCATAAAACCTAACCGAAACTAGCTGGATGGAATTTTGTTGAGCAGT
>Ga0325411_1000527_pt1 | contig 40387 bp, 20 predicted proteins | sample PopdelMetagenome_13_FD_206181 | JGI IMG/M metagenome (GOLD analysis project Ga0325411, IMG submission 206181) | Populus deltoides microbial communities from Bellville, Georgia, United States - Xylem-PdIQD-R4 | ecosystem: Host-associated > Plants > Phyllosphere > Stem > Wood/Secondary xylem...
CTGCAGCTTAATTTAAAAAATTATGACGTATGAGAAAGGAAGTTGAAGACAGTAATCTCCCTGACCTCGGCTATCAATTTAATGGATACAGTTGAAGTAATTGGGTGTTATATATAGATTACTAACTAGATATATATTATCAAGTAGTTCTTTAAAAAAAAAAAAAGATAAATTGTAGCCCATCATATGGTAAATTGGTAATTCATCTCTCTACCGGTTAAGATATATCAAAATTTAATTTTGAAAAATAATTTTATTTTAAAAATTATTATAAATCTTAAAATTATTAAGATTTGTTTTATCATTAACTTAAGGATGTCAAGAGATTTACTGAGAAGCGTTTAAACTGGCTATGAAAACTCTCACGGTTACTGAATTTTTTTTTTTTTATCACTGCAAATACATGTGATGGGCAATTTCATAAAAAGAAAAAAGCCACAACTTTTTCCTCTATTGTCAGTCTGTGGCACTGTACAATCTGTCATGGTACAAACCACCTAAATTATTGGCCATTAATTGCTAATTGTCATAATGTACGAAGCTGTTTAGTTTCATAAATGTCTCCAATGCTTTCTCCTGTACCTTGGAGGAAAGACAGCTAATCAATGCAGTCCTGTCAGTTCATTTAGCTGATGTCTAGCTATCAATCTCTAGGGTAGTGGGTTTGTTTTGGTGTCGAGTAAAATCGGTTCCCATCTCAACAAGAAAGAAAACTGGCGTTGTATTTTTTGGACAATACTTGTTCATTTTTCCGGCAACAACTGGATAATTACAGGCAGTTGAAGATAGATCACCAAAAACCAGCTGACTCTGTATAAGAAAGTAGTTGTAAGTTGAAAAGTTTTAAGGGAAAAAGGTGGCCAAACATCAAGGGTCCTGATTAGGTAACTGGCTGCTTGTCAATTCCACTTCACCACAGATGTGTGTAGATGGTTGAAGCAGAGAGGGGGAGAGAGCAATAAAGGATCATTCAAGGTAATGGCAGCCAGTTAAACATTGGAGATGAAAACATTTGTTTTTCACCAAAACAGTGGGTCTCAAGGCCGCAGCATGTTTCTCTCCTAGGGTGGCTAAAATGATGGAAAATATCAATCTTGACATTATCTTTTAGGGTTTGTTCTATTTGATCCATGTGAAACTTGTCAGCTGGTAAAGTGGTCATTTCCTCACAAGCTGACAAGGCGACTTTTTACAGTCATGAATCAAGATGGAAATTTCCACCTGCAAGAACCCATAGATCCATTGAAAACCGTTTCAACGACCCGTTGATGTTTTGGCAAGTTAATAACCTCTATCAATGCCGAGGACAGTAATTAAACATGCTCAACACCATACCGGAACTATACTGGCTAGATTTTTGATCTTTATGACATTTGTATGTATGTGTGCAGAGGGGAGGGGGCCTACTTCATCAACAAATATGTAGGAGTTCTGCCTGTTAAATTAATATTTTTAAAGTATATATTTTTAAAATTAATTTTGAATTTTTTTTTACTTTAAATTAATTTTTTTTTATGTTTTCAGGTCATTTTAATATGTCAATATAAAAAAATTAAAAAAATTATTTTTATATATTTCTAAATATAAAAATACTTTTAAAAACAACCATTATCACTTTTATACACTCACTAAAATTAAAATTATGACTCATGCCACATTGCTGCATTGCCATTCTACATGAACATTGTGACTCTATCTTTTTTTTTTTTTTTTCTGTTTTTGTTTTTTAATAGCAGCAACAATGGACCATCAAAATCCACAAAAACACATAAAAACAAGTGAACAGAAAAGCTATCCCGCTCAGATATTCTCCTTGTATCTGCGTTCAATGAATAAAGAGCAGCCCTTTAATTTTGGCACACAGAAGCTCCATCCAGTTTGGAGAGTGTATATGCTGTTTAATGGCAGTAGAACCACGAGTTCGAGGAAGCCCCACTTCGCAAGCAAGGAATCGGTGCTCTTTCTTGCACCAATACTTATTAACGGTGCTTAACTACTGTTATTTTGTTAGTTATTTCTTGAAATTTATATATATATAAAAAGGTTGATACGAAGAGAAGAGCAAAAAATTCTAGATGTATATATTTTTATAGGTTTTTTTTTTAAAAAAAACATGAACCAAGATAAAAAGCAACGAATAAAATATCATTAATGATTTTTTTTTATTACTGTAAATCTTTTTCTTATTCACCTATATATCTTGGAGACAGAGGGAGCTGTAGTGAGGTCAATTTGAAACTGCAAAAGCCAGTCAAATCTTGAGGAAAGGACGATGATCATAGGATATCTCATTCACTTTGGTGTATGGAATATTATATATGACGATTCTAGATAATGCCATCATTTTAAAGGCGCTGTACCCTTCTTTAACAAACACAAACCTATTATTTAACACTACTTTATGTAAATAATCCCCTGGGATGATCCATGCTGTTGTTCTTAATAATAAATAAAAATAATTGAAATAGAATAAGATTAATTATGTGCTGAGTAGATTTCACGGGGACAAGTTTTCCGGTTGGAAACAAAAAAAAAAAAAAAGGCACGGGTACATCTCCAGATCCACTCATCCTGTTGAGATCGGGAAAACTTCGAGGAAGACCTGGTTCTTCTCAAGCTCGAGGGATAGTACGTGGTGGCTCTTAAGGGTTGACATGGCTCGAATAATTGTAAAATAATTAGTTCTCTGGTGGGTTGAAGACTCTCTAATAATTAAATCACATCAATAGACGAAGGAGAGAATAGTGCATACAAAGGCTAGTACTTGAGAGTTTATTTGCCGCTAGCTTGTTTTTAAATTTTTTTTATTTTTCTTATACATGTTTTCATCTTTCATGTAATTGTATAAAAAATAAATTCTAAAAGATAAAATATTATTAAAATATATTTTTAAATAAAAAATAATTTAAAAAATAATTATTACTACAATAATAAACACACTCTTAATGTAAAGTAAAAAAAAATAAACATTAACTATATATTAAAATAGCTCATTCTTTTACTGTAGCAGAATTACCGCTTACCATCTCATTTTTTTACTCTATTATAGTGATGTATTAGCCTTGGTGTCTGCGCTTTGCTGTGCAGCTGGGCTATTTTTTTAACAAAAAATGGTGTTCATATATTGAAATAGAGTAAAAAGAACATTAAAAATTGGGCACGATAAATGTGTATTAATGTTAATTATGGTTAAGCTAATGCAAAACACTCTGCCAAACCCGTGATTTAGATTATATGACTGGAATAACCCAATAAAAAATAAAAAGAATTATAAATTTCCTTAAAAAAATATGTTATCTTTTTAAATCTATGACGCGAGTCATTAGACTCGAAACATTCAATCTATAAAAATCATGAAGTTTAATTTTCAATAAATAAAATGCTAAATGATGAAATTGACGGAAAAAAATTCAATCATACAAAAGAATTTTAGAAAATAGCAAAATCACTATTACTACTAATAATAATATGTAATATCATCATTGATACCATTATCATTACTACTACTATAATTATTTCAATCACTGTTAAAATCACTATTATTGTTATTACTATTATTACCATTACTATTATTACTGTTGTTGTTGGTGGTGGTGGTGGTGCTAACATTATCATTATTAGTAATAATAGTAACAATTTTATTAGTATTATTATCATCTTAACAATAATTGTCACAATCATCATCACTATTATTATTAATATTATCGTTGTCATTATTATTGTTATTATTCCTATTATCACCACTACTATTATTAGTGTTTTTATTATCATCACTATTCTTCTTCTTCTTCTTCTCCCTCATATTATTATTGTTGTTGTTGTTATCACATTATTGGTATTATTACTATTATTATAATTATTATTATTCTCACCGCCATCAGTATTAATACTATTATTATTACTACTAATACCATTATTACTAATATCATAACCATTATTTTATTATCATTATCATTATCATTACAATTATCACTACCACCACAACGATTATTATTATACCAAACTATTATTACTATTGTTGCTACTATTACAATCATTGCCATCCCTATTAGTATTATTATAAGTATCATTATCATTACCACAATCATCATCGCCATTATCACCATCATCATTACTACTACTATTATTATCACAACTATTAATATCATCACCGTCACTATTACTATTACTACTACTATTACCACCACAATTATTATTATCACAACCATTAATACCACTATTAATACCACTATTATTACTACCATTACCTGTAGTAGTAATATCAGTGTTACTGCTACTACCACTTCTATTATTTTTATTATCATCAATAATTTTTATTATTATTATAATTACTATTTTATTATTATTATTATTATTATTATTATTATTACTAGTATTATTATAACTAACATTACTATTTTTTTATCATCATCATCATCATCATCATCATAATCGTTGTTATTAATATTACCATCACTGTTGTTGTTGTTGTTGTCGTCGTTGAAAAAATAAAAGTCATGAACATGGGTTGAATGATAGAATTAAAAACTATAAAAATCATGACAAAGGGGCCAAGAAAAACAATAAAAAATAAAAAAAAAGGGATTAAATTGGAATCGTTGTTATTATTATTGAAAAAACAAAAAACTATAAACTTAATTTAAAAAAATAAAATTGAAAGCCATAAAAATGTTAATAAAATATAAATGACAAAAATAAAAAACTAAAAGTAGAAGTACCAATTCAAAACCTTGGTGAGAGCTAAAGGTCCCCGGGCACACATGCATCCCAGGTGTATCACAACCAAGGAAAAATTAAGTTGAACCAGAATTTATAACAATTCAACTCAAATTCCGAAAAGATGGTGAGAAACGGCGTTGCAAACGGAGAAAAAGGCAGAGATTATAGGAATGAGATAACACCGAGAGTAAAGCACTCTTGGTTTTTTTAAAAACACACTAGAAAACTTAACGTCTGCTAGCACCCTCCATTTTCAAGCAAGTAGCTATGATTTCCATATTTTTAATTTGATTTTTTTTTAAATTTCTTATTGGAGACATTTATTCCAGACCAAACTCCGAAGTCCGCTTCCCTCCGGTGTTCAAAATGGACGAGCACGTTGTCCTAAATAATGGGTCTAATGGCGGTTTTTTTCCCCTTAAACTATTGAGGTCGGAACACATTGAAACCTGTATTATCAATTTAGTTAGTTTTATTCTTAAATTATTATATTTTCAGCGGATATTATCCCTCTGTTTGGTTTGATAGTTGGTATGATCAAAAACCCATTTTAAATTGAACTGAGAATTTTAATAGATCCTAAAGAAAATTCAATCCACCTCAACAAATAAATTTTAATTTTTTTGAAATCTAAAATTATTATTATTATTATTCATTTTGTTAAAGATAAAAAATACAAAATAAGTTGGAATTATCTCAATTTTCTTGGAGTTTTGAAGAGGTCATATGAATCCAAGTGGATAAATCTAGTACAGTTCTTAAACATTTTGCATTTGTGTTCTCAAAACTAACCTATTTTAAGCTTAGTTAGGTGTTCGCATATTTGACCATGCAAATATTTTTGAGAACCATACTATGACTAAGCAGATAAATTTATATGATTTCTTAGGAACCTCAATAAAATCTAAAGATCATTTCAAACTATTTTCTATTTATTTTTAATTATTTTAATATCTAAGGAAAAAAAAAGATTTCTTGACCTTGAAAATATTTTTTAAAGCTGATTGGATTTTCAGCTAAAAATACCAAATATTATTGTTTTAAAAGGATTTTTATCAAATGACGATATTTGCCTAAAACATTATATAATTTTAGGAAAAAATAAATCGAATTGATAGTACAAACCTAATGCGCCTCAACCTTAACAGTTTTGGGGCAGAAATGTCATTTAACCATAAATAATTCACTACTTCCAAAAACATGAGTTCCATAAAAACTTTTGACTGATCACAATATTCTTGAACACTTTTAAAAGACTATAATACCCTTAAAAACAACAACTCGAGGGGGATAACAGCACGAGGCCAAACACCAATAACATCATGTAACACCGCCCTGGACAGGAATAGCATTACCACTGGATCTATCAGGCTTAAGAATCGCATGAAAAACATTATTGCAAGGCAAAACAAAAACACAAAAGGTTCCAAGCACCATGCAGCTAGTTACCAAAAAATAAAAACATCATGTGACCTTGTAGAATAGAATGCATTCCTCAAATCATATGACTGAACTTCCAAGAAGCAGCTGAGGCATTAGCCACAACTATTATGAGGTTTCTTCTGAAATTTTTTTAAAAAAATCCATCCAAAAAGTAAATTTTGGTCCAGGGAGTAACTCCCCCCTAAAACTGAATTATTTGTGGAAAAATTCGCCGACTAAATTCTCAGAAGTCAAGATTTTCATCACCATCTAACCTAAATGAAACGACAAGAATGAAGATATAGCTTCCATTTAAGCACCGCCAGATCCGTACTTCTTGCCGAATACAATCAGCTGCAACTTGTCATAACCGGCAAGCACACCAGCACCAGCAATGGCTCGGAGGATGTTTGCTCCAGCACCCTTGAAGAGAGACTTGGCACCCTCATTCTTCAAAATCTGAGAGAAGGCATCAAGTGAGCTTTTATACTTGACAGCTTCACCAGAGGTCATCATCATTCTTCTACGAACAGTGTCAATGGGGTAGGAAGCAAGACCAGCACCATTGGTGATGAGCCAACCAAGGGCAAAGCTTGCAAAGAAACTATCCTGTAAAAATCACAAACATAAAACATGTTACAAAAACCAAAACTGAATCCCCTATTTCAACAGAACTTTAAAATAAACTATCATGTAAAAATCACAAACAGAAAACATGTTGAAAAAGCCAAACTAAATCCCCTATTTCAACGTAACTTTTAAGAAGTTTAAACAAAAACAGTGAACTTGCAATCTGATTTCCAAAATTAATAAGATAAAGCAACCATCTTGCACGCACACAATGAGTTAATTGCAGTGTACATATAATTAAAAAAATCTAGAACTCCCAACACAAAAAATTAAAAGCATATGGTTTTGTACAGCGGAACCATGTCAAAGGTTTTATGATGCCTAGAAAACAAAAGAACTAAATACATTTACAAGGGAAAAAAGAAAAACAATTGATGTCTCAATAAGTGAATAAAATTCAGTTGCTAAAGTGTAAAGCCTAAGCTAGTGGGCAACACAATCTTGCAACCATGTAATCATCAGACAAATAAAGCATAACAGAAGTGTTTCCACTAACCTGCATGTCTCCGGTAAGAAGCACAGGTTTCAAGGAGTCGTACATTCCAAAATAAAGACCGCGATAGACAATAATTCCAACACAAGAAATGTTAAATCCACGATAAAGCCCAGCAACACCATCAGAAGCCATTGTCTTCTTGTAGACATCAATGAGCCCATTGAATTGCCTCTCTCCTCCCTTCTTTGCAGCCTTGGCATCATTGGCCAAACGGGTTCGAGCATAATCCAAGGAATAGACAAAGAGAAGGGAAGAAGCACCGGCTGCACCTCCTGAGGCCAAGTTCCCAGCAAACCACTTCCAGTAGCCATCTCTGTCTTTCTTAAAGTTGAAGAGCCTCTTGAAGTAATCCTTGAATGCAAAGTTCAAGGCCTGACAGTTTCACAAACACAATGAGCAAAAAATTGAAAAAAAAAACATATTAACTGAAAAACAACTTGAAAAAGCTTGTATACCTGAGTAGGGAAATAACGGATGACATTGGCAGTGTTCCCTCTCCACAATGAACCAAACCCTTCCTCCTTCACTGTTCGCTTAAAACAATCACCAATGCCCTTGTAGGGTTCAGAGAGCCTACCAGTTTTAAGCATCTCGTCCTGGTTTTGAATCAAAAGCTTAACACGCTCAATGGGAGCAGCAGCAGTTTTGGATACAGCTGCAGAGACTCCACCCATAAGGAAATCAATACCGAAGCTAGCTAAACCTTTTTCTGCTGGGGCTTGAACAAGAACAGATGAAGCACTAGATGGAACAATAGATAATTCAGTAGCTGCTACACATGCCCATCCCATGGGGTACTGGAAAGCAGGATTTGAGTAGTTGCCATAAGCACACCTTTGGTGCAGAGCAGGCCTCTGGAAAGCCCCATCACAACCAAAATCATTAGAAACACTGGAATGAAGGAACTGGCCAGCTACTTTCCGCATAACAGAAGGGTGTTGAATCTGCTCAGCCATTGTGACTTTTCCTGCAAAGATGGCAGCACAAGCTGTTAAAAACAGCTTATTTTAAAGGCAACATTAACAAGAAAACTGTGTTTAGGCCAACACAAATGGAGATACAGATAATAGGATAAGCAGACTATAAAAATCAAATCACAAAGCAGCCAATGTACCATGCATAAAATCACATCAGGGAACATTGGTATAAAGAAAAACAAATAGTTTCTGGTTCCCCTAGAATACTGGGGCAACATAACAAGTACTCTAACGAGGATAACTGATAAAAAGTACAATGCCAATCCCGCATTCATAGCAAGCAAATGAACAGAAATATAAATCAGAAAAAGCTAAAGAGAAAGGATTAAAAGACAAATAATTTAAACAAACCAATAAACACAACAATAGTTTAAATAAACAGCTCAACTGAATTCATCTAAAGGTATAAAAATCAGAATTTACCAAGTATGTGGACGTACCATAAGGAAACAACTTTCCACATGAAAAATTATTTTTTCCTAAGTAAATGCATATTTCGTTTTTTGGTTGATCAAGTTGGCAAACATCAGCTAAAAAACAAAACCAGGCAATGAGGAAAGGATTCATCATCCTATACAATACCGGTTCATCAAATCATGAATAGAGGTAGAAAAAAAGTAACCAATAAGAAACAACAATCAAAATCCCAACAACATCTAATCAATCGTCCACTTCCAAATAGATAAAAATAAACAATTGTTATTACACAACCAACAAAATTATAGAATCCGGTACAGGTTGCCAACTTTTGAATAGACATAAATATGTTGAAACAAATCTATCGAAAAATGAACTAGATTCTATTAAAACAACGCTGAATCAAAACAAAAACAACAAATGAAAATAGAAGGCGAGAGTGCGCAAAAAAAAAAGGTGTGAAGTGTTTCTGCAACAAATCCTACGTAGTCAAGTAAAACAGTTCATCGGAACATACTTTACCACATAACTCCGGAACACACGAGCAGATCTCAACAGTAATTTCATAGCATACGAAGTGGATTTTCAAAACTCGAAGCATGAAAATTTTAGTTAAATAGATCTGAGATAATTGAAAGAGAGAAGCAAAAAATACAAGCAGATCTAGTAAATCAAAGAGATAGCGATGACAGTTCAAGAACACAACAAGAAAAGAAGATGATATCAGATCCAGAAAACCAATCAATACATAAACAGATCTAGTAAAACAGAGAGAAGAAACAATAACTGATTAGAACTGACAATTTAGATCATTCGATGGAAGAAATCGAGAGATCTGAGAGAGAAAGCAGATAGAAATAATAACGGCAAAGGAGAGTAGATCTGAAGAGTAATTTACCTGATCAGTGGCTGCGTGTGAGAGACTGGAGGAGGCTATCGAGAGAGATTTTTAGGGTCTCTCCAACTTTCGCTGAGCGTTGAAAGAAATTGCAAAAGCGAGAGAGAGATGTGTGGAGGAGGGGAGGCTTTGAAAAGAGTGAAACTATCCCCTATTTATTGGTGATACCAATGTGCTTTTTTTGCTGTGTTTTGCTGACCATTTACCATGTGACTGTGGCATGCTGGGTGGGTTCTGATTTGTTGCCTCGCCAATCTTTGGGGAAGACCATGCAGGTGCAGCTGTCACCCTTTTTTTATGCGGTCAACTAAGACATTATTTCTTTTTTAATATTGTATGCCCTAGGCTAGAAGAAATTGGTTAGTTTCAAAATAACAAGATCAAAATTTGAGAACAGAAAATAACAAGATCAAGATTTAGATTTGGAGCTAAATATGAAGAATATCAAGTTGGCAGCATGAGATCTTCTACATTTGACCGTCCCATGTTAAAAGAGAATCTGGTGTTTTCTTTTTATTTCTGCAAGATTTTTATATATTTTCTATGTATGCTAGAAATTAGAAAGGTGCAATATTTAATTATTTTTTTATTATTAGAAAAGAGGATAGTATTTTTTGGTGGAGTGAAGGGTTGGCCGGTGCGCCTACGCCATGTCCCATGCGGCGGGTGAGGCGTGATTCGTTACGGGAGACTTGAGCGGTGGACAACGGATTGAATGGTCAAACTGGGCTTCTTTTTTTTTTTTTTCATTTTCTCAAAGCTCTTTTAACGTTATTTTTGTATGCAAAAGAGAATTCTTTGGGCCCCAGCCTGCTTATGGACCGGAATCAAATTTCCATAGTTGTTGTTTTTGCTAGCATCTCTTTTAAGGTGCTAAGATATTTTGTCCAGGCCCAGCTCAACAAAAAGGCTAGCATGTTATAAATGGTCCGGGCCATGGTTTATCTGACGTTGGAGGCCCCATCCGAGGCTAGCCTTTGGAGTTTGGACAGGGCCTCGAGTAGATTTTCTTTCCCTTTCTTTGTTTTTAAACCCCCCACCCCCAAATAAAATAAAATAAATAAAATCAGGAAACCTCAATCTAGTCCTAAAACTATATACCCTTTCTCACTTGCATCCCAAACCTTAGCATTTTTGATCTATTATGTATATTTATGCACTAAAACGACATTAACTTAGCAAGCTTTTCTTTTTTCCTGGCCAGCGAAATGCATAATTAATTTTGAAAACTAATTTGTGTGCAAAATTCGCTTGCCTTAATTTAGTTTGCCAAGCAAGGTCATCTAGTCAATCTGCAGACATTTCTTTGTTTAATTAAAAATAGAGTCCGGGCTTTCAGAAGAATGCCATAGGGAATTGATAGTTTGCTTCGGCTGAAGACAATAATTGAAGGGCCCAGACCGAATTTCTGGGTTATTTATGATGTCAAGTTTCGAACCACGGGCCTGCTTAGACCAGTGCCCTTCACTTGGGATAATTTGATCAGTTCTTATAGACAAAAAAGCTAGTAGTCCTTCTCTGCTCTGTGAGCATAGGTCGGCAATCCAAAAAGTCATCTCCGACAAAGCGAGGGAAAGAAAAGAGGGGTCGGACAGCTACAGATAAGAGTGAATGCCCGAGGCCGAGGAATGGCTACCCGGCGAACACGAGGTCCCGGTCACTATTCATGGCCAGACAAAAAGGGACCACTAGCCTAGAGAATCAAATAAGGAATAGGCCATGAGTTCACCCGCTTGCCCGAGAAGACGAAGCGGAAGAAAGAGATGCCAGGGACAGAGTAACCTCAGGGTTCATTTCATGCCCCCGGAAGGTAAGCCACAGGATCAGGAGCGGGGAGAAAGAGGGAAAAGAAAGAGGAGAGGAGTTTTCCCATTCGATTGATCAATTCAGAGTCCCGAACCGAAGCCCATACTCCGACTAAGAAAAATGGAAGTTCCTACACGGGGAACATTGACATACGATCTTTCCGGATTAGGGAGCAGAGTATGAACCTGCAGCCAGTATGAAAGAAAGCCATCAAGCAAGATAGGCAGAGATCGAACTGTTAGGTTCTACAAGGTTACTGCAATTAAACTGTTAGGTCCTCCAAGGTTCCATTTTGTAATAAAGCAAGTACATGACAAGTAAAATACAGTTGAAATTAATGTGACGAGCAACTCTTGTCAAGAATATGAAATTAAAGCCTTCCTAGCGTACTTGCTGTAATGTTTATAACACTTTCAACCATTAAGCAAAGTAGCAAATGAGAGAAAATGGTCAGAAACAATAATGTCACAAAAGTTCGTGAACAGTGAGATCCAATCATAGTATTGGATTCCCCCCCTCTCTTGTAAACAACCCTTAGAGGACCTGATCAGATGTCGACCTCTCAAGGGTCATCATCATTTAACTGTTCTGTGAGAGGGAAATCATAGCATGTGTGACAGGATTTAAACAGTTGATTAGTATTTTAAGCATATGTTTTGGTTTTCAAGATGTATAGAACTCAAAACCATCCTTTTTCCTGCCCTTATTTTACTTGGAGGAGTACTGATATTCTTTAAAATCATCCAGTTTAATTGTACAAGAGTAATGCTAGTTTTACCCAGACTACGACTATACTTCGCAAAATATAACCGCCATAATTGAATTTGTGAGATCCGCTAGGACTACCATTGGTTCCATTTATTCGATGAATGAGATTGTTCTTTCTTATTTCGAAGATAATATTTCGGGAAAGATTAAATTAGGATTATTCATTGTTGAAACTACGTTTCAGAACTAAAGATGTGCTCGGAGACGCTCCATATCTGAAATGACTTCAGTGGTTGTGTGCTTAAGGACTGGCAATGCTTGACCACTGGATCGGTGGATGAGGGACCAATATATATTTTGTGCCCAGGGCACTGCAATCAATATAAAGCAGGAAGTAAACTTTACTTAATTTTGTTGCAAATCTATTTGTTTGTTTTGGTCAGAGACCGCAAGCAAAATTAATATAATAAACAAACAGTATTTGTGATTTGATTTGGACTTTTATTGGATTTTCAATTTCGGAGGCGGTTGGTTGGTATTATCAAAACAATCTTGGACATGGAGACTCAAAAGGTCATAATTCCCATTTCCCGTAGGTACACACTCGTGCAATCTTGGAGACATAAAATTATAAGAAATGAGCTGTGGTCAAATTAAAGACTCCAAGACAACATTTGAAAATATAACCAATAAGAGAGCTTACAGGCATGGAAAAACATGGTTTTCGTTCCTCAACGAAATCAACCTTTTGAGATGGACAGATTTCTCAGGAGTTCAAATGCTCAATAAATACTTGATGCAAGCTGAAATGATTTCGTCTTCCTTTGTGATCAGTTGTAGAGCTAGCTCAGCACCCCCTCCACCACCTTCTGATTTATTCGCCAAGTGCATGTGTCAGATATTCACGAATGAAATCCTAAGAGTACAGATTTATTGAGGAAATTAAGTAACCCTTCCGCGCACATAAAGTCTCCATGTATTGAGAACATGAATCTGGGAAGTGCAATTTGTTAATTATATATTTTCTCAATTTCTTTGATTCTAACTAGGAAGTTGGTACTCTTAATTAATTTTAGTTGGGATGAAACGCACCTTTTTTATAATGTCTAATAGTCAACATAGCTCCCGAAGAAGTCTTCGTTCAAAACCAAGTATAGTTATGGTTTGAGGAATTCAAAATCACGGTTCCCTTTGTTTATTATTGTTTTTTAATGTATTGGCGGTGAAATTGGTTTGAATTTCTGATCTTAAGCTAGCTTCAGCTACCATTTCCCAGAAGATACGTGCAATAACATGTTTATATAGGTTTTTGAATAAGAGACCTAGCTCCTCCTTTTTTTTTATTATTATCATCATCATTATTTTGCTATTATTATTATTTTGCTAGTATATATCCTGTTATATAGTAATAAAGAGTAGGTATTCAACGTACTTTCCTAAATCTTCGCCCATCATATATACATAATGCTGGCATTATCATGCTCCTATATGTGATTATTAGTTTTCTAGATTAATCGGACGTCTCGGATTATATATATATATATATATATATATATATATATTATGGCGAGGAAGAGCATGTACGTGCGTGTCAAATCTGATATGTTCAATGACTCAATATATATATTTGTTGTAAAATATAAAATTGTCATGTCAAGTGTTTTGTGTTCTATCAAATTAAGGAGATCGAGGGTTAATTTAGAGCATTGGATTCCAAAGCTAAATCTGTTGGCCAGGTAAATCAGCGACGACAAGCAAATTAAGCCGCACTAGTAGCTGGTGATGAACTATAATTGGTAATATACACTTGTATCAAAGCCAAAATGACTGTCAAATATGCAAATTCTTTCCTTGTAAGTTGTAACTGATCACGTTAAATTAAGCAGATATAAACAATTTTCGTTGTCCTTAACTTTGTATCAACTTCGTCTCTGCCCTCCATTGCCATCATTACAAACACATACACGAGTGACGAGTGTACAGGTGCAAAATCACTTCGGAGAGTAGAATGACAAATCGAAAATGACACTGTTTCTCCTAGCAATTAACCGGCCAGCCTAAATTCTTGAAGAACACTGTACACATCCTCAAATCCTGAGCCTAGACAGGCACGTACAGGAGAAGTCACTACTATATTCTGGCTTCCTTTTCATCATCATCTTCTGACACACAGAGCCAGTCATTCTATAATGATGTGACTTAACATGGTAGCATGCATGGAGTCCGAGATTTGTCAATATGTGTCACCTCATTAACTTTTACACACCCCGTCTATGCACGTAACGAGAAAAGGTGGTTGCTTCCACAGTATATCGTACGATATCAGAACCCAACACCATTCTTTAACGAGTTTGTTGACTGATCTAATGGCCGTAAAGAATGCCGCTGGTAAAAGGGGCATTTCAATCCAACAATCTCTTCAAAATATTCGAAGATAATGTTTCTTTTTCTATTTTAAAAATATTTCAAAAAAAAAAAAAAACCACGATCGATACATATAAAATAACCATCACGCCGGGTCTGTATGCTTTTGTGTATGTTTGTATCCGAGCTTACCCTTATACCTGGGTGTATTGCCTTGTTAGACAGTGTAGGGACCAAGGCCCACTTTAGACATCAATTGATTATGGACCACCTAGATCAACGGAGTTTCTTCAAAGTCGCCGCCACCCCTAGAGCGGTTGTGAACCCAGGATCTAATGTGTTCCAGGGTGCATTCTATAGTAATTTTATAATAACTAGGAATTTCATTTATTAGATGGATTGACTTGAAGAAATAGATAGATACAAGGAAAAAAAAGATATTATTAGTGAAGATATTCTTATTGTTTTTATAGATTAAGAATTATATTGAAAAAAAAAAACTAAAGCATGCATGTTAAATACTATAGTGTTTATTATTGTTTATAATTCATTGTGTACTACAATAGTAATTTTTTTCACAATTTTTAATTTGATTTTTAAATTTTTTTCTTCTATAATTGGGCCATTTGAATTCATATTAGCACTCAGTTACATGTTTTTTTTTTTTTAATATGGTTGAATTGAAAGAAAAAAAGACTATAATAACAAAAGGGCAAAATAGATGGTGGTTTTTAATCTTGGATTAAATATGAGTTTGTCATTCCAAGATTAAATAAAAAAAGGACTAGATTATTCTTCCACAATGCATGAATTGTTGTTTTTTGTTCTTTTTACTTTTAAAAAACATGTTTTATATAAAAAAATTATCATGCGCCTTAATATTGCCGTGTAATTAAATAAAAAATAATCTCTTAGAAAAAAAATATTGATTTCAATGACATGCAAGACTCTTCCCATGAGTTTGTTTAGTTGAATCGAATTCACTTTATTTTTTTAAATCAAATGTTGTCTTTTGCTAATTTTATTTTTCAACACTGAATTAAAATAAAATTGAGTTTTCTTATTTTTTTTAAGATTATCACCACGAGTTTCACAAATTAGCACAATTTAATCCAAGTGAATTAATTGTTTTTCTATCTCAATATCATTCAATTCATGGTTGAATTTTTTTTAAAAGACACGCTATCAATATATAACTATTTTTTGCATTTAATTTTTTTTATTATGATTATCACGATATATTGTGAGCTAACTAAGTATTACTCTTTATGTAATGTTTATTTTTTTTTAAATAGACACAACAAATAACCAATAAAAAGTCGGTAATTACTCTTTTTTCCAAATTTTAGGCTCAGCCTTGCCTAATGCTTTGTGTCATGAGGCTGTATTTTTAATATAAAACCCGGACCCATAAGGTGCATGCATCCCTTTCCATGAAAATGGCAAGCTTAGACGTGAAAACAAACATAAAACACAACCACCAAAGCAAATGGCGAAGGGGCTAGTAGCTGTTAATTTCAAGCAATATCTAATAAGAAAAGGATTTTAAATAACAACAACAACAACAACAGAATGTTACCTCTCTCTTTCTCTCAGAATGCGTGGTGCAATCCGCTCCTGGGAGACAACCTTCTGCAGGTCCAATCTCTGACTTTTGTCTGTCTTTTTCTTCTTTCTTTCCTTCTTTATTGTCATTTCATGCATGCCCATAAGTTTCTTCAGTTAATGCAGAGGGTAATTTCTTGACTTTTGGACACCCTTTCTTTTTACTACTGCCTCGTGCTCTTCTTGTTGAAAGGTATTCAAGCCCTCAACCATCTCTCCTGCCCCTACTTGGTGCTATATATAGTAGCACAGTCTATTCTGCTAGCCAAAGTGCCTAATCACACTCTCCTTCCTCTCTTGCTTCTTTCACCATGGCAGACCCTTGTTTCAATCTCATCACTAGATCTTTCAACTTCATGCCTCTTAATCCTCATTACACGGCTTTCACTTCTTACCCAAACAACCACTTGTTCAACACCAAATCATCCATTCCTTTTGCCCCGCCTCAAAAAGAACCACCTCCCCTTGTAGAATATTTAGGCCCTATAAGACAACAAGAACACCATGATCTCGAGTCCTCGAGTAGTTCCATGGAAGAGAACAAGAAAATGAAAAAGGATGATGAGAACCTCTTTTTTAGTACTAAAGATGGTAATGATAAGCCAGTGTCTGTAGTTCTGCATATAGGCCTCCCTAACCCTAGTTCTGATCTGCAGAGAGTACGTAGGGTTTCCCCATCTGCAAATGGACCAGATAAGGAAGATATTAGTGCAGTTTCTGGGTACCCCTCGGAGAAACTAAACAAGGATCAATATTGGATTCCTACACCTTCCCAGATTCTCATTGGTCCAAGTCAATTTTCATGTCCTCTTTGCTTCAAGACCTTTAACAGATACAACAACTTGCAGGTATATTGCCACATTTTCTTGAAACATGTCTCATTAAGCTCTTCTTGTTTGTCTTTTGCTTTTATCTACTTTGTTCTTGCTCCATTATCAGCTGGATCTTGGTATTTTGTTTCTAATGATTAATCAACAATAATTATTTAACTTCTTGCAGTAGTAGCATAATACTAGCCTAGTACAGAAGGTCTCTGTCTACCTTAATTTGTTTGTTTGACTTCCATTTTGCATAAACTTCATATATCTTAACTATCTTGAGATCTGTCGTGAGTAATAGATTTTTCTTTCAAGTTCCAACTGAGATTTTTTGCGTGATTTGACCTTTCATGAGACGTCCTTGTGCTTCTGTTACTTTGAAGATTAGGATAAGGTCAGCTACTGCGGTGGCTTAAAGAAAACAAATTCAGTGCTTCAGAGTTCTGAAAATGTGCAGATAAGGCTTGCTGAACAGTGAAATTCAGAATGCTCCGATCCCTTTCATGTCTGTAAGAGTTCACCGAAGATTCAGGTTGTTTTTACAGAAAACCTGATCAGCTCCCAACCCGAACACTGTGTGTACCTTTAAAGGCACATGCTAATGTCTGTTACAACTAATTCTAGTATTTGTGCAACCCTAAGTTAAGCTTAAAGCCTGGCATGCACAATCTCTCAAGGTTATCTTTACCAGTCCCTTTGAATATTATAAGGAGGCTGCTAGAGTTTGATCTCCCAACCTTACATTTTCTTGTAGTGAATCTTGCCTAATTTCTTATATATATTGTATAACCCAAGACCCAGTACGCATCTCAGATGGATCAAATGTCATGCCCGCCTCTACCCAGGGAATTCCTTTTGTAGCCATTGATCACAACGCTTGTTTGCTTGCTTGTTTCTCTCTCTCTCTCTCTCTCTTTATATCTAGCTCAGCTGGGTTATGGTTAATATTGCAGATGCACATGTGGGGACATGGATCTCAGTACAGAAAAGGACCCGACTCTTTAAGAGGAACCCAGCCAACAGGAATGCTAAGACTTCGATGTTATTGTTATGCACAAGGTTGCAAACACAATATTGATCATCCAAGAGCAAGACCACTCAAAGATTTTAGGACTCTCCAAACACACTACAAAAGAAAGCATGGAATCAAACCCTTCATGTGTAGAAAATGTGGCAAGTCATTTGCAGTGAAAGGTGATTGGAGAACACATGAAAAGAACTGTGGGAAAATATGGTATTGCATTTGCGGGTCTGATTTTAAGCACAAGAGGTCTCTGAAAGACCACATTAAGGCCTTTGGCCATGGCCATGCAGCTTTTGGCATTGATTGCTTTGAAGAAGAGGATGAACTGGCATCTGAAAGCGAACATGATTGTGAATCCTCTATGTAATCAATAGGATTTAATTTAGGTGAATCCTCTATGTAATCAATAGGATTTAATTTAGGTGAGTCCTCCCACCTTTATGACTATATCCTTAGCTTAAACTTTATATTTCTCATGATCGATGGGGGTGCATTAATTTGTCTGGTTGCCCGATTTTTCTCGCTTGCGTATTTCTAGGCATAATGTTAATTAGTTTCCGTAACAATGTTAGACCAGGTTGTCAAACTCCACCCACTTACAAGGAAGAAACTAATTAAACCAGTGCAAGTCTTATTATATATATAAGCTGTCCTCATTGCTCTGTAGTGCGTGGAGATCTTTCTCAGATAGTCAAATGGAATTAAGCGCATAGTTTTGATAAGTGCTTGCTAGTGCAAGCCTTGTTAATTATATGTAAACTAGTTTCGTTACTAGTGTATTGTGTGTAGATTCTTCTTCTTTCGCCTTCAATGGATGCGCTGTGAAGCTTTGATGATAAGTGCATGCTACAGTATTATTACTGGGATGTTAATTGCTTATTTTGTCTGGGAAAAAGTATATTTACGTAATTATTAAATTATTGTAAGTCTTTAGGATAGATATTAAAAATAAACAGTAAGACTAGGATTCCTTAAGCTGTTTTCGTGATTTTCGTCTTCTTGATTTTCTTTTATTCCTAGCTTGTCTAGTCATTTCAGGTTGCACAAGTTCTTTTATTTAGAGCTATCTCTTGACGTGTCCATTTTTTATTTATTTAATTCATTTAAATCATGAAACTCTTAAATTTATTAAACAATTGATAGTACTAGCTATGTTTTACATGTATAAAAAAAAATAGAGGATCACAAAGAAAATTAGCCTTTAATTAGCCAGCTATAGCATGCTAATGATTGAAATCAATGGAAAACCTAGGGACTTTTCTAGCTGAAGCTCCTTAAATTTCTCGTCAGGCTCTTAAGATTTCCTTATTATAATTGGTAGGTTGGATGATAGATACGTGTTGTTGCGAGCTGAATTATTTTTTTTATGTAAATAATACAAAATTTAAAAAGTTTAAATCTCAAGTTATTAATTTAAATTATAATTTAAATAATATATAACAAATAACAACAACAATAAATAAGCTCTCAATAAATAAACCACATCTAAACTCATTTCAATTATCAAACAACCTAATGCTAATCTAACCGAAGAAGAATAAAAAAAATATCAAACTAAAAAAAACAAAAAATATTAGCTTAGAAAAGGAGTGGGACCAAGTGAACCTTCTAAACCTAATCTAATGTAAAAAGCTTGCAACTTGTTAAATCATGGGACCGGGTTCAATTAAAAAGTTTAAATATTATCTAATTTAATTTTGAAGGGTAAAATTATTGAAAAAGATATTAATAAAAAAACTTGCAAGAGAAAAAGAATAACAAAAAAAAAATGGAGCTAAAATCTGATAGAAAAAAACCCAACAAGGATGAAATAAAAAAATATCCCAAATCAGAAAAATTGCAATTAAAAGAATTAGGACTAAACTTAAAAGATTAAAAAAATCACAAGGGATAAAATTAAAAATCATTTTGTAATATAATATGTTATTTATAAATTAAAAAATGATAGAGGGTGAAATAGAAAAAAATTATTGAGAGCTAACCCAATAGAATCAAACCGGAAAAAAAAGTTTAAAAAATAGAATTAAACAAAAAAAACAAAAAAAAGCTAAAAATGATAAAAAAAATTAAAAAAAATCAATTTAGAAAAAAAAACACAGGCGGACTTGAAAAAACCTCTTAAACATGATCTAATACCTAAAAGTCGCATCTTGATGAATTTTTTATCCATATTCAATCAATAAACATAATTCTCAATCAATTTAATTTTGAAAAATGAGATTGGTAGAAGAATATTAATAAAAAACCTACAAAAAAAAATAAGGATATAAATTGATAGAAAAAAAAATTCAAGGGGAATGCAATTTAATAAAAACAATAAAAAATAATCTAGATAAAATAAATATCAATTAAAAAATAAAAATTAAATTTTAAAGATTAAAAAAATCATAATAATGAAATTAAAAATATCTACAAAAATATTAACTAATAATTCAGAGATTTAACACAAATACCCCTCCTCCTAATATTTGAAATGAGTGATGAAATTATATAACAATACTTTAGGGGAGAGAAGAGCAAGAGCCCATTATTGTTGTTTAAGTGACTTGATCCATTAAATAGTCATGGACATGACCCTTTATCCTTTTAAATTCGAAGTGATGTATTTATCTTTATTCATTCGGAACAGTATGATACATTAACTTAATACTATATATATTAATCTCTATATTTATCATATAGAGTTTAGTTATTACGTATAAATTCATGACCAAGCAGGTTATGGAGAACTTGGAAAGTATTGTATGGACAGCTAGGCAAATGATGGATATGCCGCTTTTCTTTCGGGCTACTCTCTTCTTTCTTGCTGTTCGCGTTTCGAAGACTTGTTATAGTGGGACAAATAACTCAATATGGATTTATCTCATCTTTCTCTTCCTGTTAAAAACTCTAAACTACAGCATTTCTGATTATAGAGAGCAGAAGGATCAGTTGTCAAGAGTATTAAAAAAACTACATACAGTGTTGGTGTCCAACAACAATCTCTCTAGCTTGAAGAAATTATCTTTGACAAGCTAGTTTTTTTTTTTTTGGATTCGAGGAAACCGTATTTTCTGGAAAGCGCACTTTGTGGGCTCAGGTGAGTGAGTAAAACCCCGGCTGTCCCAGGCTCTTACAAGAGATGTACGCCCTGACTCGAACTCAAGACCTGCTGTGCAGATCTCAAACTTTTTACCATCACGCTACGCCTCTTGGGGACTTTGACAAGCTAGCTGCTCGAGCTAATATCTAGACCGATCGTACAAGTCCTCTGAGATTAAGAAACTAGTTTGTAGAACCAATCTTTCAATGCAAGTACTTTTCCTGTAATTTTGATTGGGAAAATGGTTCACTTATCGTTGTTACTCGACAAACTTGAAACAGGGACTTGATGATGGAAAGAATTAAGAAATGGAAGGAGAAAAGATGACATAGGCCCATGTTTCTAGATCAAACTTCACGGGCTACTATTATATTCTGGATAATTATCTAAGCTATAGGTATAATTGGGCTTTATGATAAAGTCTCTAGCTACGAGCCCCATCAATGACCTCTGTCTCTGTGGTGAATTCACCTGCAACATGGCTATGACATGCTCTCTCTCCCAGACCCTTCACTACAAGCCATCAAATGCGTTAAAAATCCGGTTATCTTCAAAAATTGATGAAACAAAACTAAATATCACTCGAATCCAAGCCATGAAACGTTGCTTGAGATGCAATACTCTTTATCTTGACAAAGATAACTCCCCAACTGCCTGCTCTTTCCATGGCCACACCACGGGTATGTGCCCCACCTCACCTAAATGAATTCCCAGTCTCTCTCTCTCTTTTTTTAATGGGAGTTTTATGTTTACAATGTTTTGTGTAGGGGAGAAGGGGTTATACGCTTTGGCTCCACCACACCAGGGTATTGACGGAGAGTGGAGTGACCGCTCTGGAGTGATAGTGTATAAATGGAATGACAAGAATAACAGACCAAATACTGGAAGTGTCAATTGGAAGAAAAGATGGAGTTGCTGTGCTGAGTATGATGAAAATGCTTCACCTTGTAGACGGGGGTGGCATGTTTCATATGACGATGGCTTCACTCTGTATTAACCCAAAAATTGTTTTGTTAGCTAAATTCAGAAGCACAAGTAACAATTAAGGATACAATTTAGGATGAGGTGGAAATGCAAGAATCGATAAAGTTTGCTTGGGTAATGTCTGATGTTTAGACAAATTAGGCTTAGACATTAAAGTATATCCTGTGTTTTTCTATTTATCTACATTTTGATTAACAAATATCATTTTCTTGGATATTAAGCTCCCTGTCTTGTTTTTTCATTCAAGAGGTACGTGGCTGAACATTTTCATTTCCTTGTGGACAAGTAGCGCAATTTGATTGATTTTTCCTTTTTGATGCTCAGCAGCAACGATTGCTTGCAAGTTGTATTTGGAATTGATATAATATTATCTGAGGGTGAACATGCTTTACTTTTAAGCTGGAATTCAAAGTCTTCTGTTTCAGGATATCTACAATTTAAGCTTTCAGACTACCCGGTGATCAAAGAAACACAAAATTCACTGCCAATCTGTAAATATGTATCCTGCTACCTGAGTTAATGATGCTGTTACCATTGTCGGAGTGCATTTTGATAGAGAATTGCAGCAGAAGCCAGAGGTCATGCAAAGGCCAGTAGAGAACGGAGAATTCATACAATTATGCATGCCTGTCCAGCACAAAAGCTCATGTTGCAGAGTAATGTATCTCTATCCTTCCTTCACATGGCTTAATCAGAATACTAGAAGCAATTGATGAAGAGCTATATATCCATGGTGAATTCGCAAACCATGGTATTGTTAGGGCCAACACTATGAAACAGAAAATCATGCAAATGAACCTTTTAATGATCACTTGAGATCGGCCAGGTTTATTTTTCCTGTTTTCAATCCAACAGCTAATTCTCTTTCTGATTACCAAAATGTTCACTTGTCATGATCTCAATGAGCAGCTGTTCATATAAAATTCCCCGCTGTATATATATTACAAATAATACATATCATTACATTGCCACAAGTCAGAATATTTTTGACAAGCTTGATTTCCATTTCTTGTTAGTGCTGAGTTCCAAAGGGCACAATTCCAGACATAAATTTATAATCAACTAATAAAGATACATGAATAAGATACAACAAAAGGTTTTATTAAAACAAGAAGTCTTTACTTTACATGAAATTCTAAGATCAAACATACTCAAAACAAGCAATTAAGCTTCAGCTCTTATTAAACCAAACCTTTCACCTCCCCTTTAATATTAGACAACAGTCTTAAATGACTGGTGAAGATGCCTCAAAGTCTCTTGATCCTTATTCCATTCAGGTGTTGGTGCATTGACAAAATGAGCATATAGCTTATTGTTAGCACAAGTAACCTTGATCAAGCTATGTTTCCCAACCCCATCAATCTCATAAACATAATACAGTTGTCCATTCCCATCTTTCTCCTCTACACTCACCACACTATCTGCACCAGATATCAAGTCTTGCAAGTCCACATCAGACAAGGCCAAGTTGTTTAACACGGAATCTTTTGGAGCTAGCTGCCGGAAACCAGCAAGATATGTCAAGTACTCCTTTTCAGTTCTCTTCTTTGGATTGTAGAACTCGCTATCAGTTCCATTAGTACCCTTTTCAACTTTGGAGACCAAACGTTCTTTCCATCCATCAGGGACATCATAGACGTACTCAGCAGAAGCTTTCTTGTCCGAGTTACCACCATATCCGCCGTAATTGGCGGCACTGGCTGCGGTGCCGTAGTAGATGTGGAATGTTTGTGAAGGGTCTGCCAGGGAAGGAGTGGTGGCAGTTAATATGGTGGTGGCTGCAATGGTGGCAGCTAGTGTTGTAAGGTGTGGCTTGTTGGGCGGGGAAATGAGCAGGTGGGTTTTGGACAGCGATGGGGTTTGTGGTGGTTTTTGGGCGGTGGAGGTGGAGGAGAGGCGGGCTGATGAAGAGAGAATGGTAGCCATGGGATTGGCTAATAGGGGGTAAGGTGCTTTCTTGTGTTTTATCTTGAATTCAGCATTTTTCTTATCCAATCAAGGTATGAGGAGAGAGAAGGTTCAGTGTTGGAGCAATGAACATCTGCCAGGTCATGTTAGTTTTGCTTGGATTTTTTTGGATGGAACCCATTTAAGTCAATCCATTTTCTTAGAATCAAAAAATAAAAAGTATGTACGCAAGTGGAGATGCAGGGGATCGAACCCTGTACCTCTCGCATGCAAAGCGAGCGCTCTACCATTTGAGCTACATCCCCTCCGACGTAAATGATCTTTATTTAACATTATATATACAAAACACTCATGATGCCTTCCGTTCTTTTTAGTTCAATTTAGCTATTTCCACGGATATAGGGAGGTCTGTTTAAAAATATAGAGTCGGGTGTGTTTATTTCACGAAAAAGGTTGACTGAATTGAACAACCGTGTTTCTCGTTTCGTGATTTAAGTTATATACTTCAATTATAGTTCATGCTCTGTTATGTCTCGAACGTAATTAAATTCGATGCACGGTAATGGAACCTCAATCCTGACTTCAGTTCTCTACATGACAAGTTGGTTATGTTTATGTTTCTCGTAGATAGATTCTTCTTACAATAATCATGATTGGTCTCAAATAAAGAATCCATAACTTAATTTTTTTCTAAATTGAATGTGAACATCCCTCGAGGAAAAAATAAATCGTATCTTTGTAAATTTCTCTAAATCATTGCAATGTAAACAAGATCTGTAAAATTAAAGATAATAACGTGTTACAGATGTAAAAATATGAGATTAAAAGATTTGTTTTTCTTATAATTTTTAATTTGAACTATGTGATTGCTAATATAATAATCACCGAAAGTTTACATAATCATTAACTTCAGAGCCTGTGAGATTTTTCGAGATATGCGCAAACTGACTCAAACACTCACATTAATAATAAAAAAATATTAAGCTAAGAAAAACAAAAAAAAAAATTTAAAGTGATTGATAATTAAAGCCACCGCACTCAAGTTTATGACACTAAATTTTACTTTATAATCCTAAGTTAAATTTATCTACCTTAAAGAACATTGACATATTAAGGAACATTAGCATAACAAGGAGTCTGCAACCAAAACAATTATAAAACTCCAAATCATCTTTTGATAACAGAGACATATTATCAATAAAATTATTGAAAAAAATAAAATAAAAAAAGGAAATAAATTCTAAACTTGCACCGAGATCACAGTCTTCGTACTCAAGTTTATTTTAAAATGATATTATTTTAGAAAAAGAAAATAAATAAAACATATAAAGGCTATCTCTATAATCATGTCATAAACTTGCCTAAAGAGCTAAGAAAATCACACAAACACCCCTCTACTTGTTAAAATTTAATTTCTGCCCCTCAGAACTGGCCAATTATCAATTTTGTTTTAAAGCATATTTGGTCCTCTACCTAACAAGTAGTAGGCGACAGAGCGGAAGATAGGTAGAGTGAACGGAAGAGAGAGAGACACCTTTCGTCTTCAAATTTGGCAAACTCGCTCGCGTGATTGACACCCTTCTATTTCGCTTCCTTTCCTTTCCCCTCCTCTTATTTTCCTTTTCTTCTCAGTTTCCACTGATATTCATAATATTATAATAACAATAATCACTTTGGTTAATACAAGCTCCAGATTAGGGTTTCAGTTATTCATCCGCCTTCCTCTCCTAAAAAAATAATAATAAAACTAAACCGCTTTCGTTTTCTTTCGAATTAATTAACATCATTCTTTATGTCTAGAAGGTAATTAATCTTCTAAAGTTTTTGATAGTTTCTTTTACTCTGCTCATGGTCGTATATGTTTGATTGCTGATTATTAATTCATGATCAATGCATTTTTTTTCCAACTATGATGTGCTAATTTTGATTGAATTGTAGGGAAATGATTAAAATAGTTGTTAATTTATTATTGAATTAATGGATGGGTTCTGCTTTTCAAGTTTGAATCTCTGTTTTGATATGGTTGATGTTCATGCACCTAGTCAGTTGAATGATGATAAGGGCATGTAATAAGGTGGAGGATGGAACTTTTATTGATCATGATTTTGTGTTTTTTTTATTTTTTCAGGTTACTATGCAAGTTCTTTGCTCATGGGGCGTGTTTGAAAGGGGAACATTGTGAATTTTCACATGACTGGAAAGATCCTCCAAATAATGTAAATACTATGTTTTAGCTATGGTTTAAATTTTTGCTTTTTTTTTTTCCTGCTTTGTTGTTTATACGTGGTTATTTTAATTATTGCCTTTTAATTGTTTGTTAATGCAGATTTGTACATTTTATCAAAAAGGTATCTGTGTGTATGGCAGTCGATGCCGATATGATCATGTTAAACCTTCTAGGCCTGAATCTACAGCGTCATCTTCTTTGACAGTTCTGGCCTCAACTTCTGTTTCCTTGGCCCCTCCTGCAAGAACTGTATCAAGTGGGGTGAGGACAGTGCTGGCGGTTCCTCCAGAGCTTTCAGCTTCAAGTACACCCTTTATTGCTCCCACTACGCCAGCATGGGATTTGGAGTCTGTGCAACTTGATTTCTTAGAAGATGGTGATGGTGAGGTTATACAGCCTAGGAATGTTAAACCAGCTGATCGATCTCTTTGTTCATTTGCTGCTGCTGGTAGCTGTCCTCGTGGAGATAAATGTCCTCATATTCATGGTGACCTATGTGCCTATTGTGAAAAGCATTGCTTGCATCCTTTCAGACATGATGAAAGAAATGAGCATTTGAAAGCATGTGAGAAGAAGCAAAAGAACCTTGACTTATTAAAATATAGTCAAGAAATAGAGTGCAGTGTATGCTTGGATCGTGTACTTTCAAAGCCCACAGCTGCTGAGCGGAAGTTTGGGCTGCTATCAGAATGCAATCATCCATTCTGCATATCATGTATCAGGAATTGGCGTAGCAGTTCCCCAACCTCTGGAATGGATGTTAATTCTTCATTGAGGGGTTGCCCAATATGTCGCAAGCTTTCATACTTTGTTATCCCAAGTGTCATTTGGTATTCCACTAAAGAGGAAAAACAGGAAATAGTGGATACCTACAAGGAAAAACTCAGGTAATTGTTTGTCAAATGTATTTTGCTTCCATATCTGCTACCCAATTACTGGATCATCAATATATTCTTGATCAGTTTTGAAGAATTTGCAAAATTTATGGACAAAATGTTTGAAATGTTTCAACATATAACTGTCATTTTTCTTCATATGGTGAAAAAGGAAAAAAAGAATCATCTTGCATATTCTCCTAGGAGACTGGTATGTTATTTTGTGATAATGTAGGCTGTAAAGTTTCATCTTGTAAATTTTACTTGTGATTAAAAACCAGGTAGATAAACAATGAACTCAATATTTTTGAAGTTGTCGAATAATCATATATTTACTTTGACTTTTGTAGGTCGATAGATTGCAAACACTTTGACTTTGGGAATGGGAACTGCCCATTTGGAACCAGCTGCTTTTACAAGGTAAAGTTCCTTCTTGGTCTGTTCATTGGAATGTTATGCAGGGATTCTCACTGTAGTTTGGAGAAATTTGTTTTATCAACTCCATTTTTGCTCATTAAATGCTAGCAAACCAAAAACGATCTATCATCTGTAGCTGTGTTTGCCCCCATTTTTTTTCTCCTTTTCCCTCCTTCTGTGACCATAAGAAGCAACATGTGATGAGGTATCATGAATGCATTTTGCTAATAGGGATAATTTCTCAATCTCTCGTGTTACTTTTTTTCTGCATGCCATTCTATTGACTTCTCAACCTTGTCTCATAAAGTTTTGATCGTTGCTATTCTCAATTTGCAGCATGCGTATCGAGATGGCCGCTTGGAGGAAGTGGTTTTACGTCATCTTGGAGCTGAAGATGGACAGGGTGTGATAGCTAAAAATATCAGGTTTGCTTTGTTCCTGCTAATGTTTCACATAACTAGCTGACAAAACTTTTGTCTTTTGTCTATTATTAATGTGTTTAATCTCTTCTGTTAATTAATTTATTGTTGCCTCAGGCTGTCTGATTTCCTTGGTGGCTTGCAAATAAGGTGAACTGGTGGTGTTCAAATATTTAAATGTAAGTTTCAAGTTGTTAGTATTTCTGCTTTTCCAGGTATCACTGATTTCTGAACTGTCACGTGCACGGGCTTGTGTATGTGCACAGACATGCATGCTTGCATTGGTCTCTTAATTGCCAAAGTAACTGTGCACTTTAACTTTCCCGAAATATTCAGGATATCTATCAATGTCAAGAAATTTATTCAACTTTATTGTGGAAGGTCTTCAATCTTCGGTGCCAAACCCAGCTGTTTGCAAGGTAAATTGCCTTGCGAATATTATACCCATCAGTTTATCCTGTATGATGAACTTGTTGTTCTTTGGTTTTTGAAAATGCAATTCTGTGTTTTTTAAGTTAACTTCGACTTAATTTATAAATTTCTGGTGAAATTGCTTGGAATCTTATGCTCTCCAAATGTTTCCTGTTCTAACAACTCAACATGTTCTGTGATATATTCTCGTTACTAACCATCAGTTTCTATGCTATTCATCATTTCTTCCTATGGATTTCCTTTGTGAAGACCCGATGGGATTTTATGAAGATTTATGGCACGGGTATACTTTATGTCAATCAATCAAGGGTTCATACTACATAATTGTCATATGTTCATAGGGTTTCATTAACCTTGTGAAGTTTCCTTTTATACTTTTCAGTACTTGCATCCACATTGTGGGTTCTGTTCTGGTCTTTTCTCTTCTATGTACTTAAATGATCCTGTGGGGTTGCAGGTGGCGTGCATAAAATTCAGTCTGGAGAAAAACTATTTGCCATCTTAATATAAGCTTAAAGTTCACAGAATTACTTAGATTTTCCATGTGGTTGAATAATAAGTAGGTGCTTTGAGTTACTCCTTAAGCTAAACTTTTATTAGATGGTATTGTTTTAGGCCATATTGCTATATACCCCTTTTATCTAGTTTCTCACTACTAGGCCATATTGTTTTATGTTTCTGAAAATCCTCAATATGAAATTTACTGCCAAATGTAGGATGGCTTTCTGGAGGAGACTCGATTTCGGGAAGCTGAAAGGTGTGCAGGTGTGTTATAATAAGCTGCCTCTTGAGTTATTTTGAATAATATCATTAAGAACATGCCAAGGCGTGAAAAAATATACCAAGAGGTGATAAATTATGTACTTGTCAAGGAAAAGGATTTGAGTAATGGATGTTTGCGATTAGAATTTGCTTCCCTCACACCGCAAAGGACAGTGAAAACCACTGGGTTTTGCCTTAATGGTTTGTAATAATTTGAAGTTTTGATGGCAATGTCATGATGTGGTGTTGCATCATGCTGGAGTGGCCTCTGTATAAAAGTTTTGAACTTTTGAGGTATACATGAGATTTAATACAATGTAGCTCATTTGTATCAATTCACTGTACTGTCATCTTGTGGTGACGATTACAACTTCGTTTGGTTCTCTCTCCCCCTCCATCTCGTATGCAATTTCTTGTTCAAGGCCCTACTCTGTGTTGGGTTATTTGCTGCAGAGAGCTATTTGTTTGTACGAATTGCTGAAATTTACGCGTGGAATCTAATGCAAAAGTAGGTTGCAGACTCGTAGTTTCTAGCGTGAGAATGGGAGTATTCTTTTCTTATAGGAAAAGGAATAGTTGTTGATGCTAGATTTCCTTGGAAGCCAGATATCTTCTTTTCTTTTCTTTTTCTTCTCTTTATTTCTGGGTGCTCTCGCTCTCACCAGCCTTGAACCGTTGGCTATGGATTGAATCAAGCACAAACCATCACGGCTGGTTGTAAGCCAGATTATCCTATCTTTGTTAGTGTAAATGTTCATGATATTGTTCATATGCACGAGTCATGTGCACTGGTAAAAACAAAAACAAAAACAAAGAAAAGGTCATCTGCACTGGTTAGCATTCCCCCGGAGTTTCATGTATATTTTGTTTGGTGGGCTTGTTTCATCGGAAGACACGGTTGGCTTCGGCTATACAACAAAATGGTCCTTTACCATCCCTGAATCCCACTCTCGAACATTTCCTAATGGAAATCCCATGACGAAATCGATGGCTGGCTCCCTCGGAAATATGCAGCTTTTGTTGTCAACCAAGGTTGTCTTTCCTTGTATTTTTAAGGCCAACATTTTGAGGGGTGCTGTACTGTTGTTCCTTTCCTTTCTTTTCTTTTTTTCTTAAAAAAAATTAAATAAATCTTTTCCTTACTAAAATTAATAGACGATTGCCACTAAAATCCCCCAAAGCAGGCATACAATAAATTAATTATCGTGTGTATATAGTGTGACTCTGGTTCATAAATATTAATCTTGATCCATAATAGATGATAACTTCTGCAATTTATAACACCATTGTAAAAAATGAACTTCAGCTTCTATCATCATACATTATAGCAATTGATCATATATACGTTCTATTTTCCTAGCTAACAATTTGTCATGATTTACAAATTTCTTCGGTCTGGCAAAATTGAAAACAAAATCAACATTGTGCCAAATAAAACTGAACCTTACAGGAAAAACAAACTCAAAATTGTCATTTCTCTAGAGTAAAAAATGTGCATTGGCCATGCTTTTAATCCATTTCCAACTTTGTTCATGAGCAAGTTTTGTTTCGAGATACTTCGTAGGGCTTAAACTTAGACAGAGACTGTGTTCATGAACATTTGTGCCCTGTCCTAGTTCATATGAATTGTGATGGGTGTACACAGTATCACTCTGATGGTTAAAGCTACTGCATTATGCATTCATAAAAAGAGATGCAAGTATGCCTGGTAGCCAGATCAGGTGAACGCAAAAAAATAATGGCAAAAAATAAACCAATTCACCAAAAACAATATTATATGAACCGCATTTTATTTATTCTTAAAATAATAAATAAAATCATGAACAGGAAACCATTTTCTCTTTTTGCATCAACAGATAATAAAATCAAGAACAACAGGCAAAGTAATTATACAAAGTTCCTCAAAAAGAAAGTCAAACGAGCAGCGCGATGTCCAAATTTACTTAATGCTTAAGGAAAGCAAGCAGAGACAACAACAGGGACGAGCAAAACACAGCCGCGGACATCCCCAGAGAATAGGCTGCTCCCTTGTCCATTGTTGGTGCAGGTGCTGGCTCCATCTCAAGATCTTGAGCAGTAGCAGTTGCAAAATACATGGCCACAACAAAGAAGATGGCCACAGCCTTGAATGTACTCACTAATTGTGCCATGGAGACAGAGCGAAATATAAGGTGCAAGAAAAATCTGGTGTTTGCTGAGTATGTCAAACTGCTTACTGTGCGCTGCTAGTACTGTCTGTGCGCTCTGAGAGAGCTCAGACCCGAGGGCTATTTATAAGGTTTTGTGGAGGCTTGTGGGACCCCAGAACAGAACTTGGAACACCTGCGCCATGTTCACAGGTGAGAACCTTCTGAGTCGAGCAAGTAAAATCAACTTTTGTGGTCGCTAGCCAGATGGTTTGGGTTGGTTAAAGCTGCTTCCATCCCAAGGACCTTAACTTGTAAGGAAATTTCTAGTGTGGGGCTTTGAATAATACGCCCTTTCTTTTATTTTTTTTCCGTCCATAAGTTTCTTTCTCGTGTCGTGATTGAATTAAAATCAAACATCAATTACAAGGTGATTTTGGGCCCAGATTGTGACAAGGACGTTAGCTAGTGCAATTTCTGAATTGTCACGATTATTAGCCCCTCTAAGATTTCGTGCAATTTATGGTGCAATTTGTTAATTATATATTTTCTCAATTTCTTTGATTCTAACTAGGAAGTTGGTACTCTTAATTAATTTTAGTTGGGATGAAACGCACCTTTTTTATAATGTCTAATAGTCAACATAGCTCCCGAAGAAGTCTTCGTTCAAAACCAAGTACAATGCTAAAATTTTGAACCACATTTTACAGCTTAAATTTCAATATTTCTTCGAGTTGGCCCATGTTAAAACACGTTGAAGTTTAAAGAAAACCTTCGTGGCTAAGATATTATTTGTTTGATGGAGAGTGTTTTTTAAAAATTATTTTTTAAAATTATTTTTATTTGTTTGTTATTAGAAAAATTAGTCAATGGAAAACACTTTCCAGTTAAAGAAAAATTTGGCTTGATTTTCAGGAAAGTGTTCTTCTTTTATTTTGGGAGGAAAACATTTTCGGAAAACATTGTTATTTGCTTTTCCCTTATTATTTTTTAATTGAAATTTTTTATTTATCAAATTTGATCTTTATTTTTTTGATTGGTACTTATTTTATTTGAAATAATTTATGAAATGGTAATTATTATTATTTTAATTTCTTCATCTTTTAATTTTTTTATTTGTTAGATTTGATCTCTATTATTTTAATTATTATTTATTTTATTCGAGATAATTTATGAAATTTTTTTTTCAATTCCATTCTCATTCAACTTTTTAATTTGTAAGATTTCTTCATCATTATTTATAAAACATTAATAAGTTATTTTTCAGTTTATTTTTCATAACATAACCAAACACTGGAAATTGTTTTTCAACTTATTTTCTATTACACTACCAAATATCGAAAAATAATTCACTTTCCCGGAATTTACTTTCTAAAAGGAAATTACTTTCCAACAAACAAACGGGGTCTAAATCACTATAGCCATATTCACATGATTTTATTCACTATAATATTGTTTTAATTTATTTATTTAATTTTTTTAATTTCATCACGATCCAATCATTGTTTTTTAATTTGCTTTTAATTTTAATATTCAGGTTGATTTAGAAATTCTGTTTTGTAATTTTTTTATATTTACTTATATACTAGTTTCATGAATTCAGTTTTTTTCTCTCAATTTCCACCTTCAATATTAGATTTGTTGGAAGTGAGGCTTTATAATTTTTTCAACTTCCTTTTTATAAATTTACTCAGGTTGCGGGTTTAATAAGTTAACTGGGGTTGGCTCGGGATTTTTTTAGCCGCCTTTTCTAATTGATTTTTTTATTTTATTCTTTAATATTGGGTTAGTTGAAAATTAGATTTTATTTTTTTATCTGCTTTCTGTGGAGTTATTCCAATCTCATTCCATGGGTTGCGAGTTGGACAAGTTGATTCAGGTTGACTTTATTTAATTTTTTAATACTTTTTTAATTGAGCATTTTTTATGGGGCTTTATAATTTTTTTATAAGGTTATCTCAATATCATGATCTAGACCACAAGTTTAGTAGGTTGACCCAAATTATCTCTATTCATTTTTTAAGTTTTTTTTAATTGAATATTTGAATATATTTTAAAAAATTTCACTGTTCAACAATTCAAATCTTTTTTGTTTTAGTTTTTTTTTTCAGTTTCATCTATTGATATTAAGTTGTTTAGAAATTTAGCTAAGTAATTTTTTTCAATTTTTTTTGTAGAGTTATCCCGGTTTTATGGATTTAATTTTTTTCCTTTAAATTTCAACTTTCAACATTAAATCTATTGAAAATAGAGCTTCATGACTTTCTTTTATTTATTTTTTATGATGTTATCTCAATCTTATGATTCGGGTTGACTTTATTTAATTTTTTTATACTTTTTTAATTGAGCATTTTTTATGGGGCTTTATAATTTTTTTATAAAGTTATCTCAATATCATGATCTAGACTACAAGTTTAGTAGATTGACCCAAATTATCTCTATTCATTTTTAAAATTTTTTTAATTGAATATTTGAATATATTTTAAAAAATTTCACCGTTCAACAACTCAAATCTTTTTTGTTCTAGTTTTTTTTTTCAATTTCATCTATTGATATTAAGTTGTTTAGAAATTTAGCTAAGTAATTTTTTTTAATTTTTTTTTTGTAGAGTTATCCCAGTTTTATGGATTTAATTTTTTTCCTTTAAATTTCAACTTTCAACATTAAATCTATTGAAAATAGAGCTTCATGACTTTTTTTTATTTGTTTTTTATGATGTTATCTCAATCTTATGATCTAGGTCACGAGTTTAACAAGTTAGCCTGAGTTGACTGGGGTTATTTCTTGTCATTTTTAATTTTTTTTATTTCATCATTTAAAACCAGGTTGGTTGAAAATTAGGCTTCATAAGTTTTTTTACTTACTTTTTATAGGGTTATCTCAATCTTATAACCCAGATCATGAGTTTTGCAAGTTAACTCATGTTGACTTGAGTGGTTTTTTGGTCCTTTTTTAATTTAATATTTTTCTTTAAATTTTATCATTCAACATTTGGTTGATTAAGAATTTATCTTCATTATATATTTTGAATTTTTTTTTATAGAGTTGTTACAATCTTATGACCTGAATTTGCTTCCTTTAAGTTTTCAGAGATGCTAGGCAAAAGAAAGGACTAGAATGAGAATACCTAATTTGATTGTACCAGTAAGCTATTTTTAAGAATTTAGTTCTTAAGGACAAGCCTTGAACTTGAATCAATTAATCCCCTTTCCCCTTGCAGGAAAAAAAAGAGAGTAGCAGACTATGTAATTTTTTATATATATATAAACGTAGGTATTCGGACCAGTTTCATGCACCTCGATTAATCTCACGGGTCCTGAAGTTAATTACCATGTAAACCTCCAGTGGTCATTATATTAACAACTACAAGGCTCAAACCTAAGACCACAGGGGAGCAAACCTCTTAGTCCCAAACTATTATCACTAGACCACCTACTAGATAGGTTAGACTATATAATTAATTAATTCCTTTAGTATGTACTAAGAAGTTATTGGAATAATTTTTCTTTTCTCTAAGAATATATGACAGATCGCATTAATGCGGATTAGTCCACGCTACCCTTTTTTCTTTTGGTTAAAAAAATGGATATTTAATAGTTTTATTATACATCCAACAAGAATTATTGTATTTTTCTCATAAGTTATTATATTTATGTCAAGATTTAAATTTATCAGGAAACCGTAGTGAATAAGATTATTAGATATTGATTTATCTGTTAACTATTTATGATTTATTAATCTCCATTCAATTTTTTTTTCTACTCTAGTAATTGACCAGCAGACAAAAGTTGATCGCCTCAAAGTTCCTCGATTTTTTTTTATAAATTAACGCTGCTTAAAAATTTTTGGTAAAATAATATATCCATAAAAAAAACTCGGAAACGAAAAAGGAAAAAACAAAAGCTCATTTAATTTGCTAAAATGAATATTATAAAAAGAGTTGCTAAAACGAAATAATAATTTATTAATATCAAAGAAAATACACAAGTTTTAATAAATTGATATATACATGCCCCTCATCTAAAAACAAATACAACCACAAGACAACCCATATATAATAAATAAATCTTTATTTCACCATATAAACAAATAAATAAATTATACAATATACTAAAAGGACTCAGTGTCACTCTTACCGTTTACCTAGACTCATAACACTATGGATTGGAGCAGTGTAATGGCAGCTCAGCCGTTACCAAAAAGAGTTGCAAGGACAACAGGAAATGGGTAAAGTTGTCTTTTCGATGGGATGCATTTGACATTGAATGGATAGTTGAGGAGAAAATGGTCACTTCAAGTTTTGCTGGGGCTGCTCTAGGTGTTAGTCAGGCCCGTGCACCCACGTGAGGATGCCTGGTGCTTGGGTTGACTTGCCCTTGTCCCGGGTTAGACCCGAGCACCACGTGGATCTGGGGCTGGCTTGCCCTTGCCCTGGGTATTAGCCAAGCCCGCGCACCCACATAAGGACCCTGGCGCTTGGGCTGACCTACCCTTGCCCTGGGTGTCAGCCAAGCCCGCACCCCCACATGAGGACACCCAGCGCTTAGGCTGACTGCACTTGCGTTGGGTTTGACCAAGCACCACGTGGCACTAGGGCTGGCTTGCCCTTGTCTTTGCCCTGGGTCAGAGCCGAGTGCTATGTGGCGCTGGGGCTAGCGTGCCCTTGCCCTGGGCGTGAACCAGGCTAGCTTCCCATATGGGGACACTTGACGCTGGCGCTGCCTTGCCAATGGCCCACAGCTAGACTGCCCCACTTAGGTCCGGACACGCTCTACGCTTAACAACCAGGTTGGGCATCGACGCGTCCAGGTCCAATTCCATGTTGGGCCTGGACGCGTCGATGCCCTACACCACGTTGGGTTTGGCGTGACCGCGTCCACCTCCATGTTGGGTCTGGACTCCTCCACGCTCAACTCCACGTTGGGTTTGGACGCGACCATGTCCTGCGTTGGGCCCAATACAATGGGTTCTGTGCAGGACCCAAGTATAATGAGTCCTGCCTCAGGATCTAATTTGCTTGGATCCTCACCAGGACCCAAATAATTTATGTTATAAATATTCTTTAGTTTTTTTAAATATAATAATGTGTTATAAATATTATTATTTCTCTTATAACATATAGTGTTTATATCAAAAATATTATTATTTGTGTTATAATTGTCGCACCCGACATCGCGGCGTCCTTAAAAAATAATCTATGATTAGGGAAAAAGAACAGATTTTTGGCATCTTGTTCTTTTAGGAAAAAGGTTTTGTTTAAGGAGTCGCCACCTAGTATTATGGTCACTAGGAACCCTAACTGGTCAACAGAGATTCTATGGTTCGAGACTGGTTACGTAAAAGGAAAGATATTATCACCCCTTAAATGTTCTGCCTAAGGCAAACTGCATTGCTGTTTTTTGTCTTAAATTGCTAAATCTTTATTGGTTTACGTTCTGATGATTTATTCACAATATTCCTGACTCTGGCGTCAGTGAATATTCAACTATGGATAATTCTAACTCTGGCGTTGGTAACTATTGCGTAGCTATAAAATAAATTCAGATTAATATTTTTTATTCCTGACTCTAACGCTAGTGAATAAACAAATAAACTAAATTTACGCATTCACATATTTTTTATTTTTTATGTAGTTAAATAAAAAAAACAAAGAGAATAATTAAATCAGTATTTTTATTCCTGACTCTGGCGTCGGTAAATAAATAAATAAAAATAAATTTATTTTTCATACATGCACGTATATTTTTTTGCTAAATAAAAAAATATAACGAATAAAAATAATATAAACTTAAACTAGTATTTTATTCCCGACTCTGGCGTGGGTGAATAAACCAGTAAATTTATATTATTTTTATTCATGCATACACATATTTTTCTATTTTTCTATTTCTTCTATTTTTTATTATTTTTGGGGCTGGGCCCAGCTCAACCCACATGGGCTGGGCTGGACCCAGCCAGCCCGGCCTGGCCTGGTCACTGGCCCAAGCCAGTGACCGACTGGGCAAAGACAGATGAAGCACGCGTGGAGTGGCTCCACGCATGCATCATGCACAGTGTGAAGGTAATTAATTTACCTTTGCACCGTGCAACGTTACATTCAAATTGAATTTCAAAGACTTACCTGTTCTCTGGAGACGGTGTGGATGATGGCAGCGCAGTGGCCCTCCTTTGCTTCAGCTTTCCCTCCTGCTTTCCTTTGCTTATGTGCCCGCTGTTCCCTTTTTCCTTTGTTTTTCCCTGCTTTCTTGGTCCTCAGCTTTCCATCCTGCTTTCTTTTGCTTCCGTGCCCGCTGTTCCCTTTTTCCTTTGTTTTTTCCTGCTTTCTCGATCCTTGCGATGAAGAACTGAAGGCGGTGCTGGCTTCTCCCTTCAAATCTGGGTTTGGGTTTTGTGTTGTGTTTTTGCTCTGTGTTTTTTGTTTTTCACCGTGCGTTCCTTGTCTTCCACTCGTCCTCTGTTCTTGGCTTGTTCGTCTTCGGGTTCTTCTTTTTCTTCAGGGACGAAGACAATGGCAAGACTGATTCTTCTTTGTGTTGCCTCTCCCCTTTCTCTCCTTCTCTCTGTGAATTTGTGCCTTTTTACTCTGTATTTCTGCTCGGTTTCTTTTAGCTCTGGATCTTCGTCCAGTCTTCCCCTGTTTTCCCCCCTTTTAGTCCCCGGTTTTTCTTCCTTTTTTCTCTGGTTATTCGTCCCCTTTCCAGTCCCAACTCCCTGGTTTTGCTCTTTTTTGCCTCTGGTTTTCGGGTCTTTCTTTTTCCAATCTCCCCACTCTCCCTCTCTCTCTGGTTTTTTATAGTCGGCGAATGGCATGCGTTTCTCTTGGTAATGAAGACTCAGGACCGTTTATTGCAGGAGCAGTGATGGCAGGGGCGTCCGTTTCTCTAGTTTGGTGAGCGGAAGAAGACGAACAATTCTCCTGAAACGACGCCGTTCGATTGCTAATGGCCATTTGCGTTTTGGTCCTTGACGTTTTGGAATTTTCATAAGCAAGCCCATGGACAAACTTTAATTGGACCCCTGCATTTCAGTGTATTTTACAAAACAGTCCTTGGACTCTAATCTGTTGCAATTTTGACCAGAATCACCCCTATACTTTGATAATTTTTCAATTAAGTCCCTGAATAAATTAAATTCAATTAATTCCAAACTCAATTAAGTCTCAAAATTTATTAATTCTTCAATTAAACCCTTAATTTGATTAATTAAATTAATTCCAAGCTCAATTAAGTCTCAAAACTTATCAATTTTCCAATTAAACCCCTAATTGGATTATTAAATTAATTCCAAAACCCCAAAACTTCCAATCATGTTGTCTTTAACCCAAAATTTAATTCATTTTTCATTTAATTCATTTTACTTGTTTTTTTATCATTATCATCATTTTTTTATCCTTTTCAATAAATAAAATAATAATAATAATAATTAAAATAAAATGGTCAAAAATTGGGTTATGACAATAATTATTCTTGGAATTCTTAATATAATTTTTTTTATTATAACTCTAAATATTCATATAAAAATAATATTATTTTTATTATAATTAATAGTATGAATATTAAATTTTATAGTATTTTTTTATAAAAATAAAAACTAAACCCGTCGTGTATATCGTTACCTAACACTTAGTCCCCATGTCAAACACTCAACGTAGTTTGTGTTGACAAGGAAAGTTAATACAAAAAATTGATTTCAAATTAATGGGATTAATTTAAGGAGATCAAAGTTGAAAAACTAAATTTTAAATGATCATTAATTTATCTGTTTTTTTAAAGACTACGTACTACATCTTTGTAGCGCTATTGTCGACCCAGCAATGAAAGGCAACATGGTGATTAAAAACTTCAAATTAGTGTTTTTGTTCAACATTCAATGCATAAAAAAAATAGTGAGAAATAAGAAGGCAGTCGTTATCCATGTCCCACTTCCACACGCATGATCTGTTCTTATCAATTTTAAATTATGGGATGGTACTGACCTAATTAATTTAACAATTCAACATCTTAATTAATTTTCTTAATTATAATAGCGAGAAAGAAAGCAGTTGAATGAGTCTATTTAGAAGTATAATCCCAATGATTTTTTAAATGCTTTTCATTAAAAAAATATATTAATAAAATATATTTTTTATTTTTTTAAAAGTATTTTTCAAACACAAATACAAATATCCATGTCCCTCCTCGACACACATGATGTGTTTTTATCAATTTTGAATTATGGGATGGTACTGACCTAATTAATTTAACAATTCAACATCTTAATTAATATTCTTAATTATAAGAGTTTCTTCATCCGGCCATGTTTGACGTCCTTTATTCTAAACTCATCCAAGCGCTGGTTGTACAATGAAATCAACACCAAACACCTAAAATATCAAGAGAGAAGAAGTTCAATCCCACATCAAATAATTAAAGGAGGAAAGTATTTTTTTTTTTTGTTTTAGAGAGAGAGAAGATGGAAATAAATTAATTTTATTCAATGTGTGGGATTGAAAAGATCATGATTAAATTGACGCTAAGGGTTTAACTAATTATGATAAAGGAAAATAAATTAATGTGTGGGATTGAAAAGATCAAGATTAATACGACCTATATTTGTTAAAACAGGACTTACTGATAATTTGTCCAAAGAATAAGGTCATGTCTGCAAATAACAGGGTTGCTCTCTTTGTTGAAATTTAATAGTTTTCCACTGTACTGAGTAAAAGCATGTGCATGCAAAAATAAATCTGAAACGGATAACGTTGAAGTACAGGCGCTTGAAAAGAAAAACATTGCAGTTTTCTTATCTTAAATTGGGCTGGGTTAGCCGAAATGTACGCCATTGATCGATTCATATAAAGTGATGCTCTTTTGATAAATAATAATAAAGTGAGGTGCTCAAACAAAATAAGTAAAAGCTGAAATACTTGAACAGAAATTTAACAAAAATAGAGGTCACATCATTGCTTCAATTTTCAAACCATGATTAAATTGTGCTTATAGAGACGGCACCGAAAACTCCAGATTTTTCAAACTCGCGAATCTGACATTACATGCGTTTTATTCGTACAGTGTTTATGAGTAGAGAATTCAACTCTTCATTGTGTTGCCGATGTCGATAACAAATCGGTATCTGACATCTGTTTTCAAAAGCCGCTCCATGGCTGTGTTCACATAATCCATCGAGATAACCTCAATGTCTGCCGTGATGTTGTTCTTGGCAGCAAAATCAATCATCTCCTGTGTTTCCTTCATTCCTCCTATGCAACTCCCACCCACTATTTTTCTTCCTG
>Ga0325411_1000531_pt1 | contig 40255 bp, 29 predicted proteins | sample PopdelMetagenome_13_FD_206181 | JGI IMG/M metagenome (GOLD analysis project Ga0325411, IMG submission 206181) | Populus deltoides microbial communities from Bellville, Georgia, United States - Xylem-PdIQD-R4 | ecosystem: Host-associated > Plants > Phyllosphere > Stem > Wood/Secondary xylem...
TCAAGAAAGACAACTGCAAAAATCTTACAAAGTGGATTTTACTGGCCTACCATGTTCAAGGACTCACATGTGTCATAGCCCAATTTTTAACTTCTTCTATTTTATTTATTATTATTATTATTATTATATCTACTGAAAATGATAATAAAAAAATGATGAAAAACAAGTAAAAAATGAAATAAATGAAGAATGAATTAAAATTTGGGTTAAAGGCAACATGATTTGAGGTTTAAAGATTTAATTAAACTCTTGACTAGTTTAATTAATCAAATCAAGGGCTTAATTGGACAATTGATAAGTTTTGAGACTTAATTGAGCTTGAAATCAATTTAGTTAATCCAATCAAGGTTTTAATTGGACAATTGATAAGTTTTGAGACTTAATTAAGCTTGAAATTAATTTAATTAATCCAATCAGGGGCTTAATTGAAGAAATATCAAAGTTTGGGGTTTAATTGGGGTTCAAATTGCAAAAATTAAAATCCAAGGACTAGCTTGAAAATGGCGCAGAAATGCAAGGATCCAATTACATTTTAACCAGGGGTTTGATTGCAAAATTATAAGAATTACAAGGACCAAATTCGCAGTCTTTAGAACCAGGAAACGGGGTCGTTTTGCAACGACTGTTCATCGTCTCTTTACTCTGTAACGGCTCTGCTATTAAAGGCAGAGACGTTTCATCCATTGGCAGCCAACGCAAACGTTTTCTTTATTGAAGGCGTCGGTAACGGAGAATTTAGGAGGCCAGCCGTTACCGCCACCGAGGCTGCCGCTGGCTCTAAAAGGCTGAGCAAAGGCGACCTCGTGAAGGGGAGGCAAAAAAAAAAAACACCGAGGGAGATAGAGGAAAGAAACTCATAAAACAAAGACCAATACAAGCAATAAACCCAGAAAACCAACATTAATATCACCGTCTTCTCAATCGCCCCCTGCAAACTAGAAAATGGAAGAACCCAAGCAGCAAGCCGTGACCTTCATCATCACCGAAACAAAAGGAAAACAGAAAGGGAAAGGTCATACACAGACGAGAGCAAAATCACTGTGCTGCAAGCCTCCTCACAATCTCCAGAAGCAGAAAAAGGAAGAACCCAAGCAGCAAGCCGTGACCTTCATCATCACCAAAACAAAAGGAAAACAGAAAGGGGAAGGTCATACATAGACGAGAGCAAAATCACTGTGCCGCAAGCCTCCTCGCAATCTCCAGAAGCAGGTAGGCCATTTTCATCTTCTTTTCATTCTTGTTTGAAATTGTGCAATTGTGAAAACTGTGCGAAGGTAATTTAATTACCTTCGTACAGTTGATGCACGCGTGAAATTGTATCATGCGTGCACCTTAGTTAACTCAGCCGGGCCACTCGCTTGGGCCAGTGGTCGGGGCCCAGCCCCTTTTGGGCTGAGCTGGGTCTGGCCCAAAAAAAAAAAGGGAAATCATGTCTTAGAATTTTTTTTATCAACATACTGGTGTAGAAATAAAAATTTTGCATGTTCTTTTAAAACAAAAATATTTTTGTTTTTTTTATTATTCACTGATATCAGGATCAGGAATAAAAAAAAATATTTTTCAGGCTATGAATTTTTACCAACACCAGAGTTGGAATTATTCGTGGTGGAATTTTTAATTGGAATTATTTGTGTTGGAATATTTACCAACGCCAGAGTTGGAATTATTCGTGGTGGAATTTTTAATTGGAATTATTTGTGTTGGAATATTTACCAACGCTATTGTTGGATTTATTCGTGGTGGAATTTTTAATTGAAATTATTTATGGTGGAATATTTATCGACGCCAGAGTTGGAAATATTCGAGATCAAATATTCATTGACGCCAGAGTCAGGAATATTATGATTAAACCATCATTGTTTTTTTAAAAAAAAATAAAAATAAAAAAATACACATGCATGGATTTAAATTTATTTCTTAGGTTTATTCATTGAAATTAGAGTCAATAATATCATACGTTTTTACACACAAATCAACAATTTTTTTTTATTTAGCAATTTAAGATTAAAACAGCAATGCAGCTTATCTCAGGTAGGGTGCGCTAGGGGTGCTAATACCTTCCCTACCCTCAACCGGTCCTGTACCATAGGATCTCTCTTGACCAGTTAGGGTTCCTAGTGACCATAATACTAGGTGGCGACTCCTTAAACAAAACCTTTTCCCCTAAAAGAACCAGATGTCAGATATCTGTTCTTTTTCCATAATTCAAGATTATTTTTAAGGCCGCCGCGATGTCGAGTGTGACAACATGCATTCTGCAAGACTTGTAAAAATTGTCAAAGTTGGGATCTATTTCAGAACATCACATGATGCCTTTAAATCCTATTCTTGTCATTGAGATCTTTAACTGTTGGGGTATAGATTTCATGGGTCCATTTCCTCCATCATTTGGTTTCTTGTACATATTAGTTGCAGTAGATTATGTTTCAAAATGGATAGAGGCAATTCCAAGTCGAAACAATGATCACAAAATAGTGATAAAGTTTTTGAAAGAAAATATTTTGAGTCGGTTTGGAATCTCTCGAGCCATGATAAGTCATTTGAGTCTTTATGAAGAAATATGGAATCACACACAAAGTTGCCACCCTTTATCACCCTCAGACAAGTGGACAAGTAGAGCTTGCTAATAGGGAGATCAAACATATCTTGGAGAAAACAGTGAACCCTAATAGAAAAGACTGGTCTTTAAGATTTAATGATGCACTTTGGGTTTATCGAACTGCTTATAAAACATCATTAGGTATGTCACCTTATAGACTAGTCTATGGAAAACCTTGTCACTTGCCTGTGGAACTTGAACATAAAGCTTATTGAGCTATTAAAACTTTCAATTCTAACCTTGATGATGCTAGTTAGCTGCAAAAATTACAAATAAATGAGCTTGAGGAAATAAGAAATGATGCATATGAAAATTCAAGAATTCATAAAGCAAGAATCAAAGAGTTTTATGACAAGAAAATACTGAGAAAAACATTCAATGTTGGTCAAAAAGTCTTGCTTTATAATTCTCAACTCCATTTATTTCCTGAAAAATTAAGATCAAGATGGAGCGGTCCTTTTATTGTGAAACATATGTATCCATATGGGGCTTGTGATATTGAGAATCTAAAGAATGACAATGTTTTCAAGGTAAATGAGCATCGTTTGAAAGTTTACTTTGACAATTTCTTAGTTGAAAACGACTCTATTGAATTGAGTGATCCTGTATATAAAGATTGATTCTTTTTCTCACATTGTTTTTGTGTTTCTTTTTGGTGTGACTTTTGTTTTGCTAGTCTCTCTCACCTCGATCAAATGGCAGATAACGGTACTCCGTGACTCTTAAGTCGGTTCTTTTAGTTTCCTATAATAACTGATATATGTGTCTATATTTGTGCAATTCTTTGCTCTTTCTCCTTTCTTTGCATCTCTTCTCCAATTCTCATTTGAAAATAGACACCACTCTTGAAAAATTAAAAAAGTATTTTCCCGCTTTGCTTCTAAATGCGATTGCAAAAATTTACCGTGCTAGGTATGCAAAATTGAGGTTGTTAATGAATCATGGAATTCCTGAAGATAATCGCTGGCTAATTGAAGTAAAGGTCCGATTATCAGGTGAGTCCTTCAATTCTTTCATTTCATACATGCCTCGAACAGGTAAAAGCACTTTTGCAAAGAAACATCGTGCAAAACTACTGAAAGCCTGTCACCGATGTGCCATATGGACTTGTAATGCACAATGCCATTTTTTAGAAATGATATCTGTAAGCCGTGAATATAAAATACAATTCATTAAGGATGGGCTGAGTAAGGGGTATTTAGATAATCTTCTATTGACTCTTGAGACGCATCCTAGTAGAGATTTGCATCATGCAATTCATGATTTATAGCCCCAATTCCATAAAGAACATGCTCGACATAGTCTTGGGAAGCCTATCTCCGACCCATAGAGGGCGTTTAAGCCGTTCTTGGATGTAAAACCAAGGGAAGATGTGATCCACAATCACAACTACCTGTACATACACATACTTTTTCAAAATAAATAAATAAATAAATAGAGAGAGAGAGAGAGAGAGAGAGAGAGAGAGTGAGACTCCAGCTGGCCTATATATAGGTCGTATGATTGTATTTTCAATTTCTCATCTATAAAATCTTCTCTTCCTTCCCTTCATTTCTACTCAACCCATACATTCAACAGATATAGAAGTGTGTAGAAATGGCAGGTTTCTCAAGTCATCACATAAAAAATATTTGTGTTTTCGGTGAATCCAATCCTGAGAAGAAAATAGAGTTTTTAGAATCAACAAATCATCTTGGTCAGGTACTATCTGAGAGAAAGATTCATTTAGTGTATGGGGGAGGCAGTCTTGGGTTAATGGGGGGTTTGGGGGGTGTGTCAATAGCTGTATTTTTAGGAGGTAGTCAAGTTTTGGGGGTCGTCCCTAAAGCTTTAGCAAAGGGGGATATCATTGGAAAAATAATTGGAGAGGAACTACAGGTCTCCACAATGTCTGATCGAATGAATATAATGTTTAACCATGCTGATGCCTTCGTTACCTTACCAATAGGTTTGGGCACATTGGAAGAGGTCTTTTATATTTCCTCTTGGGCCCAACTACACATTCACCATAAACCCATAGGTCTGTTAAATGTTAATGGTTTTTATGATAATTTGTTATCTTTTCTTGATCATGCTGTGGAATAGAAATTTCTAACATCTTCGGCAAGACAAATCATAATCTCTGCTGCTACTGTTGAACAATTGATTGACCAACTACAATCTTTCATCCCTATAATTGATCCCTCCATGAATTGCATAAATTGGTCAACTAAGGAGAGCCATAAAAAGTTTAGATTGGATTTGAGCCTTCGTTTGTGAAACCTTGTGTCTTTTGGTTTTGTTAATAGCATATTATTTTGTTTTGTTATTTCTTATATTTGTTTAAGTGTGTTTCATGTTTGTCAGTGTTCGTTGTTTCAGGTGATGTCTTCTATACTCTATCTTTCTACCATAGGACATTGAGGACAATGTCTTGTTCTGGTTGGAGGGAGAGGGTAGTAGTTGACATTAAAAAAAAAACTAACTTACTAACTGTTTTTGCTTATTAAAACCATTTGACAAAACTGTTATTAGGATGACAAAGTAAGGAGGAATTTTATTGACTCTTGAGACTCATCTTAGTAAATATTCTTATCAAGGTCTATCAGAATACTTCTTGAAATATTCAGGTTTACGAATTCTCGCATTGTTATCACTTGATTCTGCTCATATACTCATTTAACAAGTATTCTTAAACCTTCATTTTCACACACACACTTTAATATATGATTGTGGGTTGCACATTGGATTATTACATTATTTATGTTCTTTTGTTAAAGGTAACAACTAAGGGAAAATGATAGTATATAATTTACAAAAGAAAAAAAAAATTTAAAAATTAATGATAATAAAAACGTAGATAAGTTTGGTTTTGTAGCCTCCCTAACCTAAGCAATTTAGCCCGAAGGGGTGTTTTAACACCTAATACCCTAAAGTCAACTGATTTGGGAGCTATTGGCCCAACGCTTGTTACATGGGTCAAGGAGAAAAGCTTAAGGGAATCAAACATTGCACTATCTACGTATCAGTATCTGCAACCCGAGCTACTACCTCGTAGGGATGTCTCAACACCTAATGCCCTAAGACCAACTGGTCTGGGAGTCATTAGCTGAAAGCTCATTACATGGCTTAAAGATGCATTGTGTTTTAAGTTATATGTATATATATTAAAAAAAGAAAAAGAAAAAAAAAGATAATAATCTCAACCCAAGGGAGTTAACCTTAAACATTAGAACAAAAAATTTGTTTTCTTCCAAGAAAAGCCCCATAACTATGTGTTGATATATTGAGCACAAAAGGAAGGTTTATTAATATCTTGTTTAAGAAGTATGAAGTAGATATATAAATTTAATGAGAGTTTGTTTACTTAGATAGATTAATGGAAGTTGAATGATGAATGCCTTGCTTTGTAGAACTTGCAAATAACTCCTTAACAAAAACATGTTTTATAATAACAAGTCTGATACTATAAGATACTTTTGATTTATGGTAAATGTTCATCTTAAATGCAGGCCTATCACATAAATCAAAGAATTGATTCATGAGTTTAACTACTGAAATTGAGAAGACAAAGAGAGGGTTAAGTTTAGAAAAGATATGCTGGTTCAGTCCAAACCGAACACTATTCAGTCATTGGGTCATATCTGAAGCTGTAGATCTTGGATTTCAATTTGGTTTATATGGCTAGAAAGCTAAGACATAGGCTTAAAACATTCATGGGAGTGAAAGACTCAATTCTGCTGTTTGGAAGTCCAAATCTTAGCAACAATGGAGAAGTTGGAATCTGTCCTGCGACCCAGACACTATTCAGTGTTAAGCCCATATCTTGATTTCTAGAAGTCAAAATACACTGATTCTTTTTTATTGGAAGTTGAGACAATTTCTTAGAACTTTCATGGACAATCTGTTCAAATTCTGATGTTAGCAATGATATTTTGTTCAGACAAGAAGATAAGGATTGTCACCAAGTCAAGATGTGGCCACCCACTTAACAATTAGTCATCAAATCAATAGTTCCAAATTTTGGCCTATAAAAGAAGGCATTTGCCATGTATTTAGGTATCTTGGTTTTCAGATCAAGATCATGTTCTTGCTCTCTCTCTCTTTATATTTTTGTAATGCTTAAGTTTTGTTTATATTAATCTCTTGTTTATGCTTTTCATTTCCTTTCCTTTACTTAGTTAACTTATATCTTATTTATGTTCTTATCTTGTTTATTTATGTTTCTCTTCTTCATTATGTTTAGCTAAGTTTATTATGTCAAGGTGAAAAGGTTACACTAATGGTGTAAGAATAAGTATAGTATAAACTCAACATAGACTTTAATGTTTGATACTAACATGTTTTGTATTTGTTATCTTAGTCACTCTTAATACTTTGCTTGTTAAATGGTTAATCTAGATTTATGTTGTATAACCTTGGTACAACAAATACTTGGCACTTTCATAGCCCAAAATGTATAGTATAACCGACACCTGTGCTATGAAAGGAACTTAATTTGTTGTTAACATAAGTTATAATCATGAATACCTGACAACATTTACAAGTATTAGCATTATTCGAATAAGATAATTAATGTAATCATGTTAACAATTTATAATCCGATTGGAACCTCCTTTGTGTGTGGTTTCTAGTTGAGTAATAAGAGTTTATACTATACTTGTTTGAAATACCATTAGTGGATTGTCTAACCTTGACAATTGTTTTTATCATTGTTTAATCCTTATATCAATATCACATCTCAAAGTTCTCTTCAACTTATTATTATTATTATTATTATTATTATATAGTTAACCTCCCTGTGGTTAGACCCCGGTCTTGCCGATTTATTTATTACTTCGACACTCCTACACTTGTGAGAAGACATCAATCATTTGATCGTGTTATTAGTCCACCTATCGTTCATCCCACCGTCATCTTTGACTGTTAGCCTATCCTCACCAGGAAGGTCAAAATTTAATGGCTCATAATCTTCCACAACATGATCTGGTAGATGGTCAACAATGACGCTTCCTTTTACAACCTTCATTGTCATATAAACAATGTCATATTTTACGAACAACACTTGCCATCTTGCTATTCAGCTTGACAAGTAAGGTTTTTTTATATAATACTTGAGCCTTTTTACGCCCCAAACCAAAGCACAATATAGCCTTTCGATGACGGTATACTGGGATTCATAATAATTAAACTTCTTGCTCAAGTAGTAGATAACTTGCTCTTTCCTTCTTGACTCATCGTGCTGGCCTAACACGCATCCCATGGTCATTTTTTTCACCATCAAATATAGGAACATAGGTCTTTCTAGTATAGGAGGCACTATCAATGGCGGATTTTACAAATACCTTTTGATCTTGTCAAAGGCTTCTTAGCAATCACTATCTCATAACCCGACATTTTTCTTTCTAAGTAAACAAAAAATCAGCTCGCGTGTTATTGTGAGCTGAGATATGAACTGGGCTATGTAGTTCAAACGCCCAAGAAAACTTCTTATTTCTTTCTCTATATTTGGCACCAACATATCCTGGATTTCCTTTACTTTGTTCAGATTAACTTCTATTCTTTAACTACTTACTACAAAACCCAATAGTTTTTCGATCCTTACCCTGAATGAGCATTTTAAGGGATTCAGTCTTAATTAAAATTTTTGTAGCCTTTCAAATAATTTTCTCAGTACTAGCTCATGATCTTTTTTTTCTTTGATTTGACAAGTATATCATCTACATAGAATTCCACTTCTTGGTGCATCATGTTGTGGAACAAAGTGACCATTGCTCTTTAATACGTGGCATTGACATTCCTCAATCCAAATGGAATCACTTTATAAGCAAAAGGTTTCCCTAGACATGACAAATGTAGTTTTCTCCTTATCTTCCTATGTCATTCTAATCTGATTATATCCTGAGAACCCATCCATGAATGAGTATGTGACACTCTTCGCAACATTATTGACTAAGACATCTATGTGGGTTCGGGCTTGTCTTGTTCAAGTCTCTGTAATCCATACACACCCTGATCCTGCAGTCTTTCTTGGAAACTATAACTACATTAGCCACCAATTAAGGATAATGGACCACATTCAGGAATCATGCATCCCACTGTTTCTATATTTTTTCCTTCACCCTAAGTAGTATATCTGAGCGCAATCATCTAGTCTTCTGTTTATCCGGCTTACTTCTTTCCATTAAAGAAATCCTGTGTGCCACTATTTCAGTGATCCTCATAGTATCATAAAACTACTAAGCTGAGCTTCTCATTAGATGCTTATAATATGAGGGACTTAAAGGTGTTGGTGAACAACATCACCATTTCTGTTTCTATTAGCAGAGGTTGGACATGTATTGCCTTATCTTGTCATCTTTGCGTATATGCTCTCATGCTCTCATGGATTCTTGGTTTCCCTTCTTCATGGCTATCAGACTACTCCTGTCAGTAATAGTTTCCAAATTGAATTTATACTACTTTAAGAAGACGTCTGCCAGATCCTTCCATTTATTAATTTTGGTACTATTTAGTCTTATATACCAACTCAAGGCAGATTATAAGCCTGAAATAAATAGATTAGCATTTTTTCATCGTGGATAACTTCATCCATCTTGTTGCAGTATGATCAGAGATAAGTGTTTAGGCATTCTCGTTTGGTATACTTGACGAAGTCCGACACTCTAAACTCCTTTAACACCATAATATTTGGAACAAACAACCTTCAACTACTAATATAGGGTCAGTCAGATCATTTCCTTCAATTACTCTCAATCTCCCTTAAAGAGCAATCCATTTATCATGGTCCATGAGACAAGTAGATCTTTCATTAGAGGGTCCTTCAGCTGTCAAATCCACAGTAACCGGAGTTTGAGTTGGTTGGACAGGGGCAATATGGATAAAATGTTACCAGGTCGTTCAATCTGCCCTTAACTTATAAGGTGCATGAGGGACATGAGCTGTTGGTGTCTCCATAGAAGGCTGTGCAGATGTTCCTTTTCTACTCTTGAAACTTAATGCTTGTTCAATCAAATTTGTGAGTCTAGCCACTTAACCTTTGATGCTCTCAATTTCCCACTTAACCTTTGATGCTCTTAATTTTCTTTTGATAACAAGCCTCTATTTGGGTCTTTTCATTGTTTTCCATCCTTTCTCTCAGTTAGATGTAGTAGACCTTTTAGTGGGAGACCTGTGTTTCAACCTATGAACATGCATTCTAAATGTATGAGCATGCATTCAATATGATGAGCTTGCCCTTCAAGGGGTGACACAGTCATAACTCTTATATGATGAACAAAAATTTTGATTATTGCGCAAACTCTACAGCAAAAATTTTCTGAGTGATGACCATTGTGTCATCCATAAGTTTTGAATCTAAGATGCTTCATGAATGACTTACCTTGATGCAAAACATGGGTAAGGAGGAGCATACACTAGAAGGTTATGTTATAATTCTTTTATGTGAGACAAAGGGTAAGTTTACACTATTTGGTCTCTAAAAGGGTCTCAGATCTTCCTAGTGATGGTTTTTGTAAAGATAATATAGGGATATTGTGAGGAATGGTTAAGACATGTATGCCCACCATTACCGAGCAGACACTCAGATATGAGTTAAGTGTTTAACATATCTGAACTCTAACCAATAGTCATAGATTAGATCGATAATCCCCTACCTAATCTAGAAGTTTATATGTGCTTTTCAAAATTAAATCAGGTGATGTATGAGGCATTAGTCCATATCTAATATACAAAAGCATGTGTCATATATACAAAACAATGCATGTTGATAATAAAAAAAAATGATAGAAAAAAGAAGTAAAATTTAAAGCATAAAAAAGAAAAAAAAGGTACATATTAACAAAAAAACAAACACAATAATCAGACAAACAAACAAAATGTAATCCACGGGTTCCAAGTGGAGTCTTCATTCTGTCGCATGTGTGCGGCGTCGTGACGATCATCTACCTGGATCAGGATCGTCAGGAATGATATGGTTTGAAGAGACAAGAAATTCTTGTTCTTCATCAGTAGAAAAAAAGGAATGAGGGTCGCTACCTAGTATTTTGGTCACTAGAAACCCAATTGGTCTCATAGTCTGGGTAAGGGGACTGATTGCGTAAACGGAAGATATTAGAAGCCTAATACGTCTTACCTAAGGTAAGCTGTATTATTTATTTATCTAATGTAAACCAATGTAATGTTATGTTTTCTTGGTCTATCTAGGGTTTAAAAAAAGTCTTTTTCAGTGAGGAGATCCTTATTTTATCAGGTTAAAAATCTAACAATTCTAATGCTAATATAAAAAATAAAATAAACTATCTTTTTATTTAATATCAAGAATATGTTTTGCGTATATGTTCATAATTTCACATATTAAAAAAATAAAATAAAATTTTTTTTGGTAATTTTGAAATGTAGGCCAAAATCCTTTAGAATTTTACAAACTTGTTGTAAAATCCATGCAATATTTTTTTAATACATGTCAAAGAATTTTAGATTTTTTTAAAAAAAAAATGCTTAAATAAATATAGGATTTTTAACCATATAAAAATAAATTATTTTTTTAGTTTTTGTTTGGTAAAAATCTATTTTTCTTTGAAATAAAACTACCAAAAAAGGCTTAAAGTGTTTTTTTTTTCCCAGACGCCATTAAAAAAAAAAAACCCTTTACAAAAATCATGGCAAACCAATCAAGGCATTGAACCCTTTGACCCAATTTGTTTTACCAGGTTGAGCCAAAATTTTGGTTTGATCATAAACCAAACTAAAAATCTTGGTTTGACTTGAAAAAAATCTAAAAACAAAACCAAAACAAAAAAAAAAACAGATTAAACACCAAAAAATACAAACTAAAAAAAACTTAAACAAAACAGATCAAACACCCAAAAAAGATGAAGAACACCAAGAACATTGAAACGAACCCAGCAACATGGAACCGAAAACATACCGGATTTAGTCAAAACGAAGGCATATACATGTTGAAAATCATGCAAAGATCAATAATTTAGCATCCATTTACTTTGATTATCTCTTAAACATTATAATTTTGTCAGAAAAAGGTTCTAAACTAAAACCCTAGGATTAAAAACCATTAAAATCATGTTATTGATACAAATAAATACTAGATTATTGATTAATCATGCATAAGGAAAGGTTATGTGCAAAGAAACTGATCAAAAGTGATCTAAACCTAGTGGTTAAGACAATGTTCTTCCTAAGAACACGAAGAACATTGCCTAAAAACCCAAAAATAATCTCAGCCAAGGTAGCCACTGCCGAACCCATAAATGAATATTTTTGGCTTTTAAAACATGCTCTTTTTATTCCAACAAGTTACAATATCATACACAAATATGTTTGAACAAAAAACTAACAAAAAAAAAACATCAAAGCATTAAAATCAAGCATGAGCTACCATATCAAAAAAAAAAAAACTATCAACTTAAAACAACCTATATGTCCATGTAATATGGATTCAAAATTTGTTTTTTAAACTCATTTTGTGCATGAACAAACCTAACAAACTCAGGGTAAACACCCTTGCTTTAACTTGTATGACTTAAGTTAAACAAAAACAAAAACAACATTGTATATTAAAAATAAACTTAAACAACTTTAATATATAAAAAACAAATAAAAAAACTTCAAAATAACTTCATTAAATAAAAATCACATCAACAAAGAGGTGAATGCAACATCATTTGTTAAACATTCCAAACTTCAATTCTATGCTTGTAAATATTAATATAAAACAAAAACAAATAAAAAAACACGTCACAAGGGCATGCTTTTGGATTAGATGGTATACCTAGAATAATTACTCTCTCTCTTTTCTTTCATTTGAAAAGTTGTCTCTCACAGACTTACCACGCTTAAGAAACTTGAGATAACTTTGTGCTAGCCTACTAAACCTTCACACTTAGTTCCCTTGTTAATATCCCCCCCCCCCGCTTCGTCTCATTCCCCTATCTTCTTGATTTTGAAAGGGGTATTTATAGGGTTTTAGGAGATCATGAATCCAGTTTTGACCTTTTGATCATGAGAAAAGTGTTGTAAACCCTTAATAAGAACCAATTGAGGAGCCTTTATGTGTAAACACACAAAAAGCAAATCGATTTTTGCATGGTAATTGCACTGTCGATACCACATAAAATTGATAGAGGGAATGCGCACCTTTCATTTGGATCTAAACTTGCTTAATTTAGAGGTCTGTAACTCTACATTCATTTCTCAATTTTTAAAACACAGGTCAGTCAACTGAACGTGTCTCACCTTCTCTTCATTAAATCTGAATGACACGTCGTTTATAATTTTTAATTTGGTATTGACAAATTTTAATCGAGTCTATGTTCTTCCAGTTGCTTTTAATCATACATATAACTGCCTCAAAACTTTTATTTTCATACAATTTCACCACTGTCAAACCTAATTGCCAACCCCAAAGTTAACCACTATTTTTATTTTAATCTTTGGTTTTGAATTTGTGCTTTTCAATCCTCAATTGACTAATAAACATGCAATTTCTTAATTTAATGCCTGATTTGGTTAATTTCAGCCCCTACAATCACGTGCCTTTTTTAGTTTGGTCCTTCATTTTGGATTTCTTCAATCAAATCTCTAATTGCCAATCAAACTTCAATATTTATACAATTAAGTCATGATTTGACCAAATTAACTCTTAAAAATTACAATTCAATACCCAACTTTATTTTCTTCCAATTAAAATCTAAATTGACTTTAAAAATCAATTTTTCTTGTAATTAAACCTTTAATAAATTCAATTAAACCTTGAAAAATTTCAATTGAATCATTTAATATCCAATTTTAAATTTTCTTCCTCAAATTGAATTTTTCTTTGCCGATAATACCTTCATCAATAAAAAATATACCGTCAAATTTTCTCAACCAACCTTCAGCAATTTCCTAGATATTTTGATATATTCTCCTTACTAATATATTTTTGTAATTTTCTTCAAGCTCCAAAATAAATAACACTAACGTTAAAAGATAAAATTAAAAATGAAAAATCAATTGAAAAAAAAACAAAAAACCAACTTTAATCAACTCGCCAACCCATTACAAGAATAATAAGATAAGAATAATCTTATTAAAATCAAATCACAACAAATCTCAAAATATAATTATCAATCAATCCAATATTAAAAAATAAAATTAAAAAAATCAAATAAATAAATAAATAAATTAAAACCAAGTTATCATGTAAAAAACATTATGAAATTCAGGATATAATAAAATCCATTTCTCATTTAGTATTTTGTTAATTAATCAAAAGAAGGCAGTTTCATTTTAAAAAATCTAGCTGCGCTTTCTATGAATTAACATTCATAAACAGTAAATTAAGTTATAATTTAAGGTCAGAGACTAAATTGTTATTATATCGCTAAAAACACAGGACTAAATTATTATTTTACACCATGTAAAACCAACACCACTTTAGCTCTAGCATCTTCAGTCCTAACAGCAGAGCACCACCCAAAATTTCCTGGAATCTGCCAAAATACTCGCTGAGCTACAACAAAGCATTCACCACCATCCCTCAACCTCTAAACATCAAAACTTGGCTGCATATAAGGATTTCACCTATTGATTTTTAACCAAATACGTTCTTTAGAAGGCCACTAGTTTATAGCATTTGCACAGTTTGCTGAAATATCTACCGCAACTAGCTGTCAAGAACTTGTAAAATGATTAACGGTTTATAAAATTCCTTGACAAAAATGATCTGACTTTTCCCTCACTCTTCCTAGGATAAATAATTGGTAAATGTACAGGCAGGTATTCTACTTTCTACAGAAAACACCTTCAATCTAAATTCTGCCGTGTCCTCCATTGATTTAACTTCACAAAATCTGTGACAAAACTGTAAATCTACCTCTTTTGATTGGACTGGGGAAGCAATGAATGTTCGCATGATTTACTCCAACAGCCAAGCCACAAAAAAAAGAACTATTGGAAACGTTTTCTTTCTCCCCTTCCCCTCTTTAACTAGTGAGTGAGATGGTAATTGAGTTTAAATCAGTTGCTTACAGGCCGACGTTTTCTATCCTCCATAGGCATTCTTTTCGCAGAGGGGAGTCTGTAAATATTGCTTTGATGAAATCTTTTACCTGCAAAAGTGAAGGACTTTTAAGCACAGATGAACATATAACACATACCACCAGTAAAATACAGTTAGGAAGTACAGCTAGTGGAACACTTTTTCCTTGCTGTACTAGGAATGAAGCTGGAAGCAGAATAGGAAGAAAATCAGAACTCTGGTTGTATAATTGAGTTCTTAGATAACAAAGAACATTTCTTTTTCTTTTCTTTTTTTTGGGGGGGGGGGGCTAATGATGTGTCTAGAGTCCTTTCACCATACATCCATACCAAAGACATAAATTCCCCTCGCCTCACTAGCACTGGGCAAGTTAGTGGGACAAGATCGATGGCTGGGGGTTACAGATAAGGTATCTGACTTATTGGCTTCTTGCTAGTGAGCAGAGTAGAGTCAAACTCAAACTGCTATGGGACATGGGTGACGCTAATGAAAGTAGGAGGAACCACTAGATACAACTTTTGGTATTACAAGAAAATTTCACCATGGCAAGAGCATCTGGTAAAACTAAAATGTAACTAACTTCCTTTTCCATCAAATCACAGCAAAACCTATAGATGAGATGTATGCCTAAATAGAATCCATTCATATCAAATTGGAGACAACTAAGTATTGAATTCAAGACTCATAAAAATAATTCCACCTCTTATAGATGGAAACATGAAAAAAGTAGGGTCATTGCCGAATGTGCAACCCAGCTATTTAATGCAAGAGATAGAGAGTTTGCCACAAAGACATACCAAGAGAAGAGAAGGCAAAAAAATAGTAATTGCTTTTTCTCAGATACGCATATATACCTCTAGCATCGTAAACCCAATGCTGATGAGTTCCCCACTTTCCCAAGCTGTTGTAATGGATTTTAAAGGCATGTCCAGAAGTTCTGAAAATTACAAAGAAAACTACAGATAAGAACAAACATTGGTTGCAAGACAGTCATTTGCCATCCACCAGTTTCAAGAGATAACTTGATTGACAGACTGAAAACTTGCCTGCAACTTTACGGATTTTACGTAATGATGGTATTAGATCATCTACAAGACTTGTATGATACTCTTCTGGCCTCTCCTTTTGAATGACAGTACTCAGAGATTCCATTAAAGATGATATGCTTTCCAGCATCAAATGGATCAGTCTTTGAAGCTGGGCACATATGAACAGATTAGATGTCTAGTAAACAGATAAGCAGACACAAATTGAAAATTCATAGTAAATGAACGTACCTGTAATGTTTCCTCAGCTGCCATATCATCTAGGAGGAGTATGTCTTTCGTGACTCTAGAAAAAACGGACTCTAGAACCATACACAAGCTTTTCTTGTAAGTAGATGGCAGCAAGAGTGGCTCCCAGATAATATGTACTTTTTCAAGAATAAAAACAACCTGATCATGAAACATTTAGCTCTAGTCATACAGTTACAAGAAAGACAATAACAAAAGAAAAGAAAAAAAAGTGCAGTAATAAAATATATGAACCTGATCTATGCTAAATTTTGCTGATTCAAATTGCTGAACCTGATGAGTGTTCTGAAAACCATCAGCACCATCTATGGCCTAATAAAACAGTATTTTTCATGAGTTGAGAGAACAGATAGTTCAAAATGTCAAGGTGAAAAAAATTCTGGCATTGTCAGAGTAATATTTCAGTCACTAAACCTCTTTCAAATTAGAAATAACGAGCTGAATTTGTCTCTGCAGTATCTCCTCTGCCATTACTTGAAATCGAGGAGCTAAATCAACAAAAACAGCATGTTCCTTGATGGAAATTGGAAAGTCTGACCGATACTGAAACATCATTTGAACATATGCAAACAGTTATTTTTCTATTCCACTTAAAAATCAGTTTACACAAAATTCGTTATTAATAAATCTCCTTGCTGAAACAATAGAGGTGGATGTCATATAAAGAGTCCAGGAGAAGAAAATGAAAAGCAGACTGCTGCAGAATTATGGATTCCTAATTTCTAGATTACAAAATTACACATGAGAAAGAGAGAGAAAAAGAAACAAAAACTAGCATTAATACGAACAGATTAGCAGAATTATAGTACATCGATACCTCAAATGCCAGTCCAAGTATCTCTTGAGATAGATAGAAACAGTCATTGTGCATGAGAACAGCAACCTGGTTGACTCCATCAAGCTGCCTTTCTAGCTTCATAAGTTAAATTGAACGTTACTAACATAATCGCTGACATGGACAGGCCATGAAACACCCATATATTTTGTTTTTAGCTATCATAACGATTGCAGAATAAAGAAAAAGTACCAGCAAGCTCTGGTAGAAATGAAACATACTACAAGAACAATCCATCTCAAAAGAAAAACCAAGAATAGGCTTCTCAATAAATTTAGGAAATTGAGCACACCAAAGCCATTGCAAGGAGTGTAAGAACAAAGCTCAAATGACATTATTATTTAAAAAATCAAAGCAGCTTTGTTGACAGTAGCTGATTATAATTAGCCTTAAATCAAAGAGGAAGAAAAACCTCCACATAATGAAAGCATAGAAAAAATAATTCCCTAGCAAGTTTTAACCCATGCTTTTACCAAATGTAAGTTGCAGTGGTTTTTATACACAAATAGCTACATGTATATAAGTTTTGCAGTTAAATCTTTGAGTCAAGAGACTGCCTTCCATGCACTAACCTTGACAGGAACAACAGCCTCATAGAGAAGGATAGCATCCCTGGCAGCATGATAGAACTCCAATGCAACTCTGGGAGAAGACAAGCAAATGTCCTGCACCAAATGGCTATTAATCATGAGCATAGTGAGTGCGCTTTAGGTGTGAATTTAGAAGCCACACAGCTTAGACTTTTCAACACTCCAACAAGAAAAACATGCAAATGCTTGAAAGAACTCAGGACATCTAAATTATCATGTGTATACGAGTTTAAGTTTTTGTATCTTTAGACCAGTTACCTTCAGTGTCTGATGTACAAGATCCATCAGTTGAGTAGCTGCTTTGGACACCAAACACCTCTCGGACAGAAAAAGCAAGTCAACAACATGTTCATAATAATTTACAGCTGTCCCACTATTCTTCATTGGATGACCTTTTCTTGTATATTCCTGCAGAAATATTCATTATTCATGGTTTAAAACATATCATAGTATCTAGAGACATGCATTTCAATCTTAGAAGCTCACTTGAGGAATAGTGAAGTCACACTGTAGAAGCAAATTTCTAGCCTTTGCCAAGATTTCGATCTTCTTCCTAGAAGCAAAGTGAAGCTCGACATTTTCAGCAAAGTTGCTCAACTTTTGGTCTGTGCTATCAGATGCTGAAATAAATGCCACCTCCTTCAAAGCAGTTTCAAACTCATATGTGTCTTTGATGATCTTCTGAAAGCCAGCAAGTTTAGAAGCATCTTCAGGGACAGCCTGGAACAAGAACTCACACTCAATTTCATCCATGGGGCTTCTGCCAAAGATAATTGCATAAATATAAAATATATATATTGTAAGAAAATATTGCCAATCAGTATGTCACCGATGCGATTAACCATGAACTTTGGTGGATCATTAGGAATTCAGTGGATCACTATGGATTCATGAATAGATGTGATAAAATATATTTTCCAGTTGATAAACAATCTGATTGATCATCTGATATGATGCTATCGAGGACCAAGTTAATGTCTTATATGTTACCAATTAAATTCTACCACCAAAATACTTAAAATCAGCTCTATTTTTATTTTTTGTTATACTAACAAATCAAACCTGCCCTTCACCCTTCAAAATACCTTTTGTTTTCAATTAAATTGAAAAGAATGAAATACTTTATTGCAAAATAGTAAAATCTAAAGCAAAGATTTTGCAATTGTTTGAGAATAAAACTTGATAATAAAAGCTTTTAACGGATACTTGATTTACATTAAGTAGATATTTCTAAGTAAAAGTGGATAATGAATCAATAGAATAAAAATACCGGGTTCATGAAATTGTGGAATGTAAAATTGCAAAAACAGGTGATTGACATTAAAAATATGATTTTCAAAATATGCAAGTTAAGAAAAACTATGAAGTATGCGAATGCATAATCATTTGTTTGACCATTACCATTAGACTTTTAAATTTGAATATTATTTCAAGTCAATTAAGTGATCATATATATGATACTGATTTTTAATTTTTAGAACATGTAGACCTGTTTACTTAAAGAATTTTTCATAAAAGCAATAATTGAAACAAATTATATACCAATTATGATAAGTCATATTACAAAAATTAAAAGATTGAGGTCAATGTGTTATCTTTTTAAGCTTACATATTTTTTATCTTGGTTTTATTATATGTTTCATTCTTATCTATTTAGGATTTTAATTTTTCCCCATTTGTTATTTTTTCCATGACTTCTTCAAAAATCTAGAGCATATTCCAAAGTCAAGGTCTAAATGAGAAGTGACTCACTAATGGTATTGACATACTTGAAGTATAGGGGTTATAAGACATATTTTCAATGGACAACTGCATGTTACAAGAGACAAAGTACACAGAACTCAAGCTCATTAGCCTCTCTTATTGAACTCTTTGCATATAAAGAAAATAAAAGGCAGCATCATTTTGGACATGATCGAACATCTACTTTAAGGAGACGAGCACCAGATGAATCCCCTATAAAGTCTCATTCCTTATCACTACCACAAATATGAGGTAGATTTTCTTAAAGCACGTCTCTCATCCATACACTTCAGCGTTTGGGTGTCTCTAGTAAATCCATAAAACCCACACTACCAATACAGTATGGAAAACTTAAATGCGTATGCCAATTTCAAACTTCATATAACCAAGTCAATGATTCACAAGCCTCCATCATGTCCAAAATTTAGTACAACTCTGTCTGTTTGTTTTTTAAAAAAAAATATTTGATACGTCAGTACATTCAAGATTGTTACGAGTGTCCCCCATCTCACATTCATTATGGTCATAGGTACAATGGTTTGTCCAGCTAGTGTTAAAGTAGTCCCAGAATGGGACGCAACTTTATTTGAAATTGGTTGAGAATAACTACACAATTCATAGTCTAAACAAGCAGGCATCATAATCTTGGATAAAATTTACAAACAAAAATAAGACAGGTTCTAAATACTTGTTTAAAGTACAAATGTTGTCCATTAATAAATGAATGTGTACTCAAACATTTGGAAACAGTATGATCAATATCAATACATCTATCTAAAGATTCAATGGGAAAAATAATAAACATAAATACCAGCATTAATGAATTATCAGGAAAAGTGAACAAAATACAGAACAGAAAAAACATTGTAGCTAAAGTACAAAGATTTCAGAAAAACAAACCTTGGAGAGAAAGTTAGAAATAACAAGTTCTGATATCCTTGGCCATGTCAACCTTCCAAAGCATCGGATCCAAGAAGGATTCTCAAAACATATGCACTTGCAAACAAAGTTTATAACCTGAATAATCCTTGAATAGATGATCTCACCATCCACATCGACCTTCGATATTGGAGAAAAAGGAAATGTCAAAGCAATGATAAGCACGCTCCAGTAAGAACATAAATAAGGAAGAGACCTCATTGGATTGATCTATTGACAGACACATTTACTCCATCTGTAAGACTGTTAATGCTGTTTTTGGATGGAAAGTATGAAGTTACATATTCTCAAAACAATGCCCTATCAAAATGATAAAGCAAACACTATTGGTAGGGTTTCAGCAATCTGCATAACATTCATTGCCATTAACCTCCCACTGTAATAGAAACCAGTGCAATATAAGCGAAAATTTTAGAAAATGTTATTAAACCATATTTACCATTGGATTGCTTGTTGATAGTATTTTCAATATTGCCTCAGTCATTTCTTTGGAGACGTCTTTCAGATCTTCCATGGATGAAATGGATGATCCTTTCTTTACAACAGGAATGATGACATGCTTGATCATTTGGTCAGCCACTTTAGCAAACCCATAGTCTAATATACCAATCACCTACAATAATCCACCAGAAGTAAGTGAATTTGACAATTGAAGCTTCCAATTGCACAGAGAACCATTTGTATCAACATAAAGCACATCCACAAACGGGTGTTATTAGCTCGGGGTTCTCTTTGGGTTTTTTTTTCTCCTACTGGTAAAAATCCAGTGAAAGGAAGAGTGTCAAATAAATGTTAATGTGAAAGGTGATTTGAGTTTTTCTATAGCAAGTAATAGTTCTTAATGCACATTAAGAAAAAGTACTGTTTCTTTTACAGAACTAAGGCATGCAATTGCACCCCTTCAACACAAAGCCTCAGAGATATTTTACCAAGGCCAAAATACTACAAATAAATATCAATCAAGCTTCACAAACAATAGAGGCTTAGACAACAGAATTTTTCCATACATTAAATTGAAATAAACGGATCACAGAATTCATGAAATGCTTCGATGTTATCACTAACACCTCAACTTCAGGCGTGATTAAATTATAAACACATCATGTTTGAAAACTACTTTTGCATTTACACGAACAAAAATGAAGAGATGATGGGTGCACTCACTTCCATTGAGTCCAAAACACTGTGGAGATCCACAACCCCAGCAATGCCATCAACACTCAACCGATACTTGACTCGAACAATACTAGAATCTGGCTCGAACTGCACTGCATTTTCCACGAATTTCACAAGCATCTCTTGAATCTACAAACCCAAATCCAATTCCTCTAAAAAACAATGATACACTCAATAAAAATCACAAATAAATCAATCACAATCCACTAAGAAAATAAATATCATCACTTCACTTAAACTAACAGAACTATCTTACTCAAATGAAGCTTTTGTTAACTCGTAAGAAAACAATTCTGCGCTTCTATATATCCAGCAAGACTTTCGTAGTTTTCCTTTTTTTTTTCTCAGCAACCAAACAGAGCTTAGCTATCTCTCCAAAAATAAATAAATCGAAGAAAGAAAACCATTACCTCCTCGAAGCAATCGAGCCACTCCTTCCTCAACAAACCATACACAACAGGCTCTCTCTCCTCCTCATCACCAATCCTCAATACCTTCTTCAAATCCCTAATATCAACAGCCGCAAGTCTCAGCCGTCCATTCTTCACTCCCTCTTTTATCCCTCCCAACCTCTCACTAATTCCCACAATTATCCTCACCAAATCCAATATTTCCCTCTTTTCCCTCGCCTCCTTCATCGTCCCACTCAACTCCTCAACAGTCTCCCTAATCTCGCCATCAATCGGAGAATCGGAAACCAGAGCTAGAAGATCTAATAGGCACTGGTTAATCTGGTCGGTTCGAGAAACGGCGTCGTTGCAGAGGGAGAAGAGAGAGGAGAAGTCACTGTGGTGAGCGAGGATGTAGGATTTGACTTTCGATTTGATTTGGAGAGAGTGAGATTCGAGGCGGGTTATGAGGAGGCGGAGATCGGGTGCGGAGAGGGGTGCGGTTGGGTCCCTGAGATCACTCGTTGAGAGAAGGTCTCGAACATTGATTGCGTCGAAGAGAGCGTCCATCTTGAAACGATCAGAGGATTTTGTTTTTGTGACTGAAGGAAAGGAAAGTTGATGGCGGGGGAGAACGGAGGAGAGGAGCAGCGTGCGCTAGTCTGGTAGCTGTCGCGACGTGACATGAACGGTTATGGGCTTTGAGATTTCTATTAATGAGCAAGAAAGGAGGCCCGCGTAATCCCGCGGACTTGTGACATGTGAGTTTTCACAGGTTTATGGAAAAAATTATAAAAAAATAAAAAATATATATAGAAAAAAATTATTCCAATCTATAATTATAAAGTTAAAATTCCCCACCAACTTAATATTAAAAACATAAAACCGACAAAGATAATTTAAAAAATATCATAAAAAAATAAAAGGAAAAAAGCCATACAGGAAAACACTTTAGTAATCTATAGTGCTTCATGAGAAAATCTGCAATTGTAATTCTCAATCAACTCAATATTAAAAATAATAAAATTAACAAAGATAATTTTGAAAAAAATCATAACAAAAAAATTATATAGGAAAACACTATAGCAATCTACAGTGTTTTAAGGAAAAAAACTACGAAGCTAAATTCTCAATCAGCTGAATATGAAAAAAAAAGTCTACCAAGACAATTCTAGAAAAAAAAATCATAAAAAAACCATGTGGGGAAACACTATAGCAATTCACAGTGTTATAAAGAAAAAAAACTACAAAGCTAAATTTTCAAGCAGTTCAATATTAAAAAATTAAAATCGACAAAAACAATTCTGAAAAAAAAACAAAAAAAAAAAGAAGAAGACAATTTTGGGGAAAAAAAGCAAAAACAAAATGAAAAAAAGGGGAAAAACATGTGGGGAAAGTTAAAGCTAAATTCTCAACTAGTTCAATATTAAAAAAAACAGTTCAATATTAAAAAAAATATTTGACAAAGATAATTTTGACAAAAAAAACATGTGGGGAAACACTGTAACAAAACAAAAACCACGTGGAGAAACATTATAGTAATCCACAGTGTTTTTTTATAAAAAAACTACCAAGCAAAATTTTTAACCAGCTCAATATGAAAAAAATAAAATCGATAAAGATCATTTAAAAAAAATCATTAAAAAAAAGAAAAAAAACATGTAGAGAAACATTATAACAATTCATAATGAAAAAAATTACATGATTAAATTTTCAACCAGTTCAATATTACAAAAATTAATAAAGATAATTTTTTAAAAAAATATAAAAAAAAGAATAAAAACAAATAAGAAAACAATCTTGGTAGAAAAAAAAAACATGTAAAACAAAAATAAATGGAAAAAAAAAACAAAACGAAACGAAAAAAAAAAAACTCTGCTGGATTGGAATAGTGTCACTGTCATGGGATCCTAATAAAATACTCTTAAGCATCTGATCTGGTTCGTCCAGGTGTTGTCTTCAAGGACAACTCATCTTAACAACTGAACAAAGCAAATCAAAAAGCAGTGCTAGACCGACAACGCCAAAAACAAATTGGAGTTTGGCAGATTAGAGAGATTGGGGCCTATGATGTTACAGCTTAGATTAGTAGACGCCTTCTAATGAAGGATAAAAAAAATATGGGGAACTAACAGTAATTTTTCCACGCGTTTTAAAATATTATTTAATTTAATAATTAGTGAGCAAGAACGGAAGTTTCAGCCTCGTTAGAGTTTGAAATTTACTAAAAGGTTGTTTGTAACAATTTCATTTAATTTAATTTATAAACAAATTTAAATTAATTTGATAATTTATTATAGTTTTTATGTTAGATATTGATTAGTACTTAAAAGTACATTTTTATCAAGGTTTTATATCATCATTTTGTACTTGAAATATCAATAACTTCTTAACTAAAGCATGTTTTATAATAACAAGTTTGATACCATAAAATATCTTTAATTTATGGTAAATATTCATCTTAAATGCAAGCCTATCACATAAATAAAAGGATTGATTGATGAGTTTAAGTACGGAAATTGAAAGGACAAAGAGAGGACCAAACTTAGAAAAAAGATGTTGGTTCAGTCCAAACTGGAACACTATTCGGTCATTGGGTCATAACTGGAGCTGTAGATCTTGGATTTAGGTCTGCTTTATATGGATGAAAAGCTAAGACATAGGCCTAAAACTTTCATGAGGAGTACAAGATTTAAAAAGGCCGTTTTCAAGTCTAAATTGTAGCAACAACAGAGAAGTTTGAATCTGTCCTATAGCCCAGACACTGTTCAATGTTCAGCCCATATCTCGAGTTCTCGAAGTCCAAATGACCTCAACTTTTTTTTCTGGAAAGCTGAGACAATTTCCTAGAACTTTCATGATTTAAGTCTGTTCAAATTATGACGTTATCAATGATGTTTTTGGCAGACAAGAAGATAAGGATTGTCACCAAGTCAAGATGTGGCCATCCACTCAACAATTAGTGAACAAATCAATAGTTCCGAATTTTGGCCTATAAAAGGAGGCATTTGCCATGTATTTAGGCATCTTGGTTTTCAGATCAAGATCATGCTCTTGTTCTCTCTTTATATTTTGTAATACTTAAGTTTTGCTTATATTAATCTCTTGCTTATGCTTTTCATTTCCTTTCCTTGTTTATTTATGTTTCTCTCTTTTATTATGTTTAGCTAAGTTTATCATGTCAAGGTAAAAAGGTTACACTAATGATGTAAGAATAAGTATAATATAAACTCAACATGGACCTTAATATTTGATACTAATATGTTTTATATTTGTTATCTTATTCACTTTTAATACTTTGCTTGTTAAATGGTTAATCTAGATTTATGTTGTATAACCCTTGGTACAACAAATACTTGGCACTTTCATAGCCCAATCATATGGTATAACCGACACCTGTGCTATGAAAGGAACTTGATTTGTTGTTAACATAAGTTATAATTATGAATGCCTGACAACATTTACAAGTATTAACATTATTCGAATAAGATAGCTAATGTAATCATGTTTACAATTTATAATCCGATTGAAACCTCCTTTGTGTGTGGTTTCCAGTTGAATAATAAGAGTTTACACTATACTTGTTTGAAATACCATTAGTGGATCCTCTAACCTTGACAATTGTTTTTATCATTGTTTAATCCTTATATCAATATCACATCTCAAAGCTCTCTTTATTATTACTATTGTTGTTGTTGTTGTTGTTGTTGTTGTTTATAATTTAGACAATTAACCTCCCTGTGGTTCTACCCCGGTCTTGCCAGGTTATTTATTACTTCGACACTCCTACATTTGGGAGAAGACATCAATCTTTTGGTCGTGTCAGATATATTGCCCGCACCTCATCACAGATGGAACAATAATTTTTATATGTAAAAACAATAATAGGTTAAAAAACAAAATTCAAGTTCCAAATCATTAGTTAAAGTGACAATTTAAATAATATGAAAAAAAAACAATAATAATAAATAAATTGATAAAAATAATAATAAACAAAAGATAGAAATAACCACATCCGAGCCTATATAGATTATCAAATAATACGATGCTAACCTAACCGAAGGAAAACCAAAAAGAAAAGAAAAGAAAAGAAAACACCAGCTTTAAAAAAGAGGGGAAAAAACAAAGCAATCCCAAAGTGAACTTCCTAAACCTAATTTAATCTAAAAAAACTTGAAACTTGTTAAATCATGACTCGAGTTCATTAAAAAGTTTAAATGTCATCCAATTTAATTTTGAATGATAGAATCATTAAAAAAACTATTAATAAAAAAAACTTGCGAGAGAAAAGGAGAAGCAAAAAAAAAAAAAGAATGGGCCTAAAATCTGACAGGAAAAAACCCAATAAGGATGAAATTTGAATTTTTTTTTAAATTATCCCAAAAAATTACAATTAAAAAAATGAGGACCAAACTTGAAAAATTAAAAAATCATAGGGGGTGAAATTGAAAATCATTTGTAATATGATAGATTATTTATAGATTAAAAAATGATAAGAGGTGAAATAGAAAAAATAATTGTTGAAAGCAAACTGAAATTTTTTATTCAGATTCAATCAAGAAGCATAACTCTCAACTAATTTAATTTCAAAAGATGAGATCACTAGAAAAATATTATTTAAAACCTTGTAAAAGCAACAAAACATTTGAGAAAAAAATCAAACACTTAGGAAATGAGACTAGGATGACACTATAAATAGGAAAGCTTAAAAAATAGTGGTAAAAAAAATTAAAAAATACTTTAAAAACATAAGAAAGTCAACTCGAGTTAATCTTTTAGATATATGACTCAGGTCATGACACTAGTGTGACCCCATCAAAAGCAAACTCAAAAAAATAAAGAAGCTAGATTTTTAACCAAACAAACATTGAATGATGAAATTGAGAAAAAAAATCAATATAAAAAACAATGCAAAACAAAAAAAAATAGCAATTAAAAGAATTAGAACTAAATTCGACATAAAAATCAAATGAAATTAAATATTCAGGGATGGAATTGTAAAAAACCAACCCTTTAAGAAAATGATTTTAAAATAGCAATTAAAAAAAGCAGAACCAAATTTGACACAAAAATTAAATAAAACTAAATGCCTAGGGGTGGAATTGTAAAAAAATAATTCAATCAAGAAACTGATTCAAAACAAAACAAATAGCAATTAAAAGAATAAGAACCAAATTTAAAAATAAATTTCAAAAATCAAATGACTAGGTATGAAATTAAAAATAAAATCCAATTAGAAATAATTAATGTAAATTAAAAAAATTGCAAATAAGAGAAGAGGGACTGAATCTAAAGAAAAAATAAATTGAAGGGTTGGTATGATTTTTTTGCATGGCCAACGCGTAATCCCGAGAAGAAAGAGAAGTAAAAGAAAAAAAAATAAAAGAAAAGTTATTTCCGACCAAACCTCGCCGAACCATCATACATGCATCATCTAGGGAGAAAGAGGACCCTGGGACTAATCAAATGATACGGTAGAAGCACCATTACATCCACTGGTGTTAGCTGCATGTGCCACCATAAGTTGGCGGAGTGACCGGTGCGTAATTTGCACCAGCTAACAACTTTTTTGTTTTTGTTGTACAAAATTGAAAATACCCTCAAGACCAATCAACAATAACAAACAAACCATGAGGAAATTGCTACCAAGCTCTTAAATCCAAGGCTAAAAAATTGGAATGACATGAGTAATGTAATAATTTTACTGTTTTAGCGAACATGAAAAATACAAAAAGGCCCTTGTATATAAGGCATTAGATTATTATTCTAGGGTTACATTAGTTATTTTACTATGCATTTTAAAATGCAATTACCAAAATAACCTCACTCGATTATCTAAAGACATTTATATCACGGGGAAAAGACCACCCTACCCCCAAAGCAAAGGTAAAAGAGAAAATGGACAAGGGACACTATAGTAATTATGCTATCATAATGAATAGTAAATGGCACCTTGGAGCACAGTAATATCACCATGAGTTTTAGCCTTCTTGTTAATTTAAACTTATTATAATTTTTATATTTAAAATAAAATTTCAAATTATATAATTGAATTCAATTATACTATTTAGAATATCATTGAAACAAATTGAATTAACAATCTTTACTATTTTATCTTTAATTTAAAAATCATTTATTTTTATTACAAGGGTCATTATATTTATTTAAAATGATATAAAATATAACTATTTAAAAAAAATATAAATAGATTTATCTCATATTAGTTCTTTATTAAACATTCATTAAAAAAGGTTTTCAATCAAATTAATCTTAAGTGGTAGAGGTTTTCTTTTTCAAAAAGCTTTGAAACACATCTTTCCATCTCACATTTTAGAAGGTATTTAGGATTATAGTAAATGTTGTTTTTTAAAATGTTTTTTCTTAAAAATATATCAAAATAATTTTTTGTTTTTAATTTATAATGTGTGGCATAGATCATGTCAGCTGTCATGGCTATTATTGGAATATGGCATAGGCCTTTTCTAGTACTTTCTTCTACCATGAATTCACCATTCATCTTCTTATTTACCATAAAATTTAGAGTTGGTAATATTAGTGGCAAGAAGGATCATCTGAGAAAACTTAAACACCTATTAACAAAATTCTAAAACGCATGAGTTTTCTATTAGACATGAATACACTGTGAACTGAGAGACAATTCATTGTGGACTTACTGTACATGCATGCACTGTGGACCAAGATACAATTAACTATGAACTTGCACAATTGCTTTGCTATGTATTAAAACGTATGTGGATTTTCTACTGTATATGCACTGTGTACCAAGATACAATTAACTATAGATGACACCGTAGCACCTTGGGGGACGTTCCTTGCCTGTGTTTTTAGTCAAGAATTGCAGCTCAGCAGCAGAGGCGACAATTAATTAGATCAGGTTGTCGACACTTGGCGCTTAGGCTGCCAAGCCAGGGCGTAGGGGCCGACCACACGCCCCTGGTCGCAGCTCCAAGCAACAGACACCTGGCTCTATGGCTGGCCGAGGCCATAACATGCAAACACCTGACACAGGGTGTGGCCAGCCTTGGGCGCTAGGGGCGGACCCGCGCACTTGGCTGCAGCCCCAGGGCGCTTGATTATTTGTTATAATAATATTTATAATACAAATAATTATATTAACAAACCGTATGGAAAAACATATGGAAAAAAAACAAATAATATTTATTAACAAACCGCTTGGCTACATAGTTGTTTTACTATATATTAAAACATATTGAAAAAATATTGCAGAAACACTATAGATTTACTGTGGATACAGACACATTGCCCTGTGGATGACATTGTGGCCATAGAGTATTTGCACTGTGGACAACATTATAGCACCCTAGGGGGCGTTCATTTCCTGTGTTTTGAGTCAAGAATTGCAGTTCAGGGCGTGGCCTTCTTTGCCCCAAGCCGTTAGGTCTGGCTTTGGTAGCCGGACCCAACGTTGTTGGGTTTGGTTGACAAGCCAGACCCAAAACACTTTCAAAAGTGTAAATAGCGTTGAGCCTTGCTTCACTAGGACCTAACAACGTTTGAGCCTCCTTCCCACTGGGACCCAACAGCTTTGGGACCTCCCTCCCACCATGACCCAACAACATTGGGCCCTCTTTTCATTAGGACCCTTAGCAAATCTTAGTATTCTGTAAGCAAGCAAGCGATACCACTGGTTGACTATAAGCAAACTTTTAAACGAAAGAAGAGGATGAGAATCACGACGGAGGGTTACTACCACTGGAAGAAGAAAGCCTTTAGTATTTTATAGTGGAAAGAGCTTTTTTAAATAGTCATCTAGTATAGAAAAAAAATAAAGTGTCCCAAGTTAAGTATTCTGAATGTTTCTTCACAATAATTATGATGATAATTATGACGGAGAAAATACCAATTCAATTTGAATGGATTCAAAATGTTGTTACTGTACGGATCTTGATTAACAATTTACTGTTTTCATCAATTAAATAATATTTTAGTGTTTCCTCTTAAAATGTTTTTTTCTTTTCTTTTATTGATGTTTTTTTTCATACTGTAAAGACGAGATAAATTGACGTGACCTTTTTTTTATTGTACAAAAGTTAGGGGTGATGATGATTTTTTTTGTTTGAGGTTGGGTTGAATTTTCTAATTAAAATATATTTGATTTTGCATTTCAAAAATTCTATGAAAAACAATTTGACGAATTTGAAAATTTTAAATTTTTTTCTTTACTTCAAATTAATATTTTGATGTGATTATATAAAAAATAAATTTCAAAAAATAAAAAATATTATCTTAATATATTTTTTAAAAAATATTTTAAGATATTTCCAATTTTAATTTTTTTCCTCTTGATTTTTTTTCTTCTCTCTTATTGATTTTTCTTTTCATTATGTAAAGAGGATATAATTAACGTGACCTTTTTTATATTATATAAAAGTTGAGTGATGATAAATGTTTTTCTCATTTCAGGTTGGGTTGAATTTCCTTATTAAAACATTTTTATTTTTGCGTTTCAAAAATGCTCTGAAAAAAATTTGAATTTTTTTATTGTTTTCTTTACTTTAAATTAATATTTTTGTATATTTTTTAAATATAAAGATTGGGTCTGGCCGAGCTGCCAGACCTAAGGAGAATATATTAAGTTGGATTCGGCTAAGCAGCACCCAGTCGAGTTGGCTCCTACCTTAGAAAGACCCAAATTAGCTTCGAGTCCTGCTGCAGCTGGACCCATCAGCCTTGGCTCCTGCTCCAGAAAGACCCAAAATAGCTTTGGGTCCTGCTGCTGCTGGACCCATCAACCTTGGCTCGTCCCGCGAGCAAGACCCATCAATGTGGGTCCTGTCAAGCTGTTGGGTTTGGCTTTGTTAGCCGGACCTAACACTGCTGGGTCTGGTTGACAAGCTAGACCCAAAACACTTTCAAAAGTGTAAATAGCGTTGGACCCTGCTTCACTAGAACCCAACAGCGTTGGGGCCTCCCTCCCACCATGACCCAACAACGTTAGGCCCTCCCTCCACTAGGACCCTTAGCCAATCTTATTATTCTGTGAGCAAGTAAGCAAGCGATACTACTAGATGATTGTAACGGACCCGACTGTATGACATGATCAATGTTAAAAGATCCCAACATATTTCTTAGCCTGAGGATAATTTTTTTTATCTACCAAAAATTCAGTAGAGTTTTGTTTGTATTTAGGACATCCCAAGTTATCGACCACTATTAATTTACTCAATCAACCCATCATCACAAGGTCCCAAAAATCCGGACCTTACATTAATCATTATAATTCAACAACTCACCCAATCCACATTATATATCCTACGACTAAGTTCAATATCAATATAGCCCACATATCATATCATAAAATTTAAAAGAAAAAGAAATGCTAACATGCAAAGAAAGCATTACAACATAGCAAGTGTTCTTAACCATTTCAAAAGGGTTAATTACAAGATAACTACAGTACTACATGCTAAGCTGAACTTTTATAAATACATCAATGTTTCACAAAAGCATACTACATAAACGCGTTAATTCCTTTTTGTTTAAGTTAAATATTTACATAAGCTTGACAAAGTAGAGTCCTAAACTAGTGATCTCCTTCGATATTTAATGGACCTATTACATAAATAAACATATCATTATGTTGATAAAAGAAATATATATATATATATATATATGCTCATGTAATGTATCTGAATGAAGTATTAATTTTCTATCGGATCCATAAGGATTCTAACAGACATTTTATATTTTACTTGTAAATCTTTTAAACCAAATTAACACTCATTTGCATATTCTTAATTTGAATGCCCTTATTTACTTGTATGAACCGGGTGACCTTGCAAAATCTATTCTTGTGATCCATTTCCCGGCAATCAGATCACGGATACCATTAGCCGAAGCTAATCTTAAGATTCATTTCCTGGCACTCCTATCACGGATGCCATTAGCCGAAGCTAATCTTATAATTCATCTCCCGACAATCCTATCACGGATGCCATTAGCCGAAGCTAATCTTATAATTCGTTTCCTAGCAATCCTATCACGAATGCCATTAGCCAAAGCTAATCTTAAGATTCATTTCCCAACACTCCTATCACGGATGCCATTAGCCGAAGCTAATCTTATAATTCATCTCCCGGCAATCCTATCACGGATGCCATTAGCCGAAGCTAATCTTGTAATTCATTTCCTGGCACTCCTATCACGGATGTCATTAGTCGAAGCTAATCTTAAGATTCATTTCCTGGCAATCCTATCACGGATGCCATTAGCCGAAGATATTCTTATAAATACACTAGAGTTTATTTAGAATACCCCTAGGTCAATCTTTGAGAAACACTAAAATACCCCTAGATTTAAGTGATTTTGATATAATTCTAGGTATGAATTGGTTAGGCAAAAATAAGGCTCGTCTAGACTGCTTTACAAAAACAGTAACCTTCCAAGGGGCTAAGGGTGAAACAATGGTCTTTAAGAGGGAGAGAATTTCCAACTTTACAAATATAATCTCGGTTATGAATGCGAGAAAACTGCTAAAGAAAGGTTGTACAACATACCTTGCCTGTGTGATAAATTCGAAAAAAGGTAAAATAGGACTATCTGACATTCCAATTGTGAGGGAATTTCCGGACGTATTTCCGGAAGAATTGCCAGGACTACCCCCAAAAAGAGAAGTTGAAGTCACCATCGACATATTGCTTGAGGTGTCTCCTATAGCCCAACCACCGTATAGAATGGCCCCAAAAGAATTGGATGAGTTGAAAATTCAATTGCAGAAGCTCTTAAACAAAGGGTTCACACGACCAAGCAACTCACCTTGGGGGGCACCTGTATTATTTGTGAAGAAGAAAGATGGAACGTTGAGGCTTTGCATAGATTACTGTATTATTTGTGAAGAATAAAGTGACGGTAAAGAACAGATATCCGCTTTCGTGGATAGATGGTTTGTTCGATAAGTTGAAGGGTGCTAAAGTATTTTCAAAGATTGATTTAAGATAAGGATACTACCATATGCGAATCAAAGGGCAAGATGTGGCGAAAACTGCTTTCAGAACTCGCTACGGACACTTTGAGTTCTTGGTGCTACCTTTTGGATTAACTAATGCTCCAACACTTTTTTATGGATTTAATGAACTGAGTATTCCAACCATACCTTGATAAGTTTGTTGTTGTATTCATCGATGGCATCTTGGTTTACTCCAAATCCTATGAGGAGCATGAACAACACCTAAGATAGACACTACAGACTCTAAGGAGCCGCCAATTGTATGCCAAGTTGGATAAATATGACTTCTGGTTAAAAAAAGTTACCTTTTTAGGGTATGTAGTGTCTTCAGAAGGCATTTTTGTAGACCCTCAGTAGGTGGAAGCAGTTTTGAGATGGGAAAGGCTTACTACAATAACTAAAATTCATAGTTTTCTCGGCTTGGCAGGGTATTATAGAAGGTTTATCGAAGGGTTTTCAACCATAGCAACTCCATTGACATGACTCACCAGGAAGAACATAAGATGGGAGTGGTCAAATGAGTGCGATGAGAGCTTTCAAGAATTGAAGAAAAGGCTTACTATTGCCCCCGTACTAACCCTTCCATCCGGAACAGAAGACTTTGTAGTCTATAGTGATGCCTCAAGAAAAAGGACTGGGTTGTGTCCTAATGCAGCATGGAAAAGTAGTTGCCTATGCATCGAGACAATTGAAGACTCATGAAATCAACTACCCAGTTCATGACTTAGAATTGGCAGCAATAGTTTTTGCCTTATGAGTATGGAGGCACTACTTATACGGATCCCAAGTTCAAATTTTCACGGATCAGAAGAGCCTTAAGACAGGAGGGAATGTCAGTACTTGAGTACGAGAGATGATTTTATGACCTCTCACTATTCGCACCACATTATGTCCCATCAGAACAACACATGATAGAAAAGTTAAGGGATGGCTTTAGACAAGAATTGAACCAGGGGTTGATTGTTTTACAATTCAAGACAGTAAAGGAACTGATTGAAGCATTATAGGCTTTGAAGGCTTGTATGGAAGAAGGCCAACAGAGTCATGGGGGTGCAGGAAAATGAAAGGATATGGAATTTTTAGGCAGGCCATCGTTTCCAAAGAAAGGTAGAGGTGAATAGTTCCTTTAATTAAAAAAGAAAGGGGGGACGTCAACTAGCTTCCGACAGGATATCGGTGGGAGGTTGGGAAGTGGTTAGACCCGCTCCAGGGCTATAATTGTGAGGGGGCATAATGATCAGAAGGAAATTGTTTACCCTCGATGTGCTCAGTGTGAACAAAGACACCCCGGGAGTTGTATGTTCTCCTAGACCATGCTATATATGTTGAGAAGAAGGTTATAAGTGGAAAACCTGTTAGTACTTGGGAAGAAGATGTCACCACTGTGGTGAGAAGGGTCACTTTAAAAGGGAATGCCCCTAGTTAAACACTGAACAATCTCAGAGACGTAGGGAGCAAAGTCAGAGTTATCAGCAGTCCATCATAGTAAATAGACCGGAAAGGTCGACTCAGTCAGGAGCTAAATAGACCGGAAAGGTCGACTCAGTCAGGAGCTAACTCAAATAGGGGACGACCTAGAGTGCAAAATGAAAGGGATCAAGGAAGGGTTTTTCATATAACCCAGGAGGATGTTAGACCAACATCAGATGTGGTGGCATGTATGCTGCAAATGAATGACTATCAAATGCATGTTTTATTTGATTCTGGTGCTGCTCACTCCTTTATAGCAAATAAAAATGTAATCAAATTGAGTAAGGAAATAAAAAGGGTAGAAAAAGGATTTATTATTGGGACATCTTTTGGTGAAACAGTGGAAACAAATGTTGTTCAATTTCTGGGTAATCCCTTACTCTCAAGTGTTTATCCCATCAATGAACTCTTAATCCTGGTTGGGTTCTTGAAATTTTAGTGTTTCTCTCTTAATTTCGCAAGAATGGGTATAAAACTCTCTATTTTCTCCACTACCAGAAATTCGCTCAATAGCAACGGATTTACCAACGGAATATTTCTATTGGTAATTTGAGATTGAAATTACCGATTGAAACTTTTCCGTCCGTAATTCAGTCGGTAACTACCGATGGCAAGTGTCCGTAAAAATATGAAGTTGGTTTATGATGAGTCACGAGTCGCAAAACCAAAAAACCAAGAGCAAGCTTCGTGTTAGAGAAAAATGCACAACTGCTAGTCTACAAATGGCTTAAGAGTCTGCGTTTTTCGGATGGACATGCATCGAACATATCAAGGCTAGTTAATATAGAGGACTGCAGATTGTATGGAATGAAGAGTCATGACTGCCATTATCAATAATGACATTCAAAGCCCGACCATTATGCTCCAGACGAGTGTGAAAAATATTAGTGCGCAACTACTCAGGATTAGCTTGAAGTTCCTTCCTCGTTCCTGTCAACACTCGATGGATAACATAGCTGGGTAGGTCTGATGCACCCAAGTGTTCTTCTTCATTGTGCCCACTTCCATCGATTTCTTCCCCCTTCATGTCTTCAACAATGTCCTCTGCTATTAATTCTTTTTCACAAATGAATGCTAATTTTTTCTCTCGTAGGACACACCACAGCATAGTGTCCGAAACCTTTACACTTATAACATTGTGGTCCTTCATTTGTAGCTTTGGCTTTTCCCTTATAATCCCCACTTATCCCTCCTCTAGCCTGGTCTTTCAGCAATGGAGGCCTTTGGTTTGCAGATGCTAGGGTATATTTTACCCTTGAATCAAAAGATGTCACTCTCCTTCCAACTGACGATCCCATTTATTTCTCAATACGGAGTGCCAATTGATATGCTTCTTCCACATTGATTAAGGGTGCAGTCCACATTTCTTTACGCAGCTCGCTGCGTAGTCCCATGCGATATCGAGCTAAGGTCTGTTGCTCAGTCTCCACAACCTTACTGCGAATAGTTAATTCGTGGAAGCGATCCGTAAATTGATCAACGCTTAATGACCCTTACCTGTGTTACAACATCTCCTCGAACATCATTTGCTCATAGTCAATGGGCAAATATTTTTCTTTTAGTCGTTCTTTCATCTCTGCCCAATTAGAAACTGTCGGTCTGTGTGTTCGGCGTAATTGTTCTTCCACGCTACCCCACCACGCTCGTGCATGCCCCTTCAATTTCATCCAAACGTAACGAACCTTCCTATCCTCTGAAATGGAAAACCAGTCAAAATAATCCTCAATAGCCGTTAACCAGTCTTCAAAAGCATTGGGTTCTAATTTTCCAAGAAAATCTGGCACATCAACCTTCATTCTTTTGGTTAGTTCATCAAGAGGATGATAGCCGGCACCATGATCTGCATGCCCTCGATGCGTGTTTTGCCTATGATGTCGGACTCGAGGCTCACGATTTTCAAACTCCTGGTTTCCATCTTCTCCTTCATACGCGTCTCCATCGCTGTCACCCAACCCTTCTCTACAAACTGTTCTAAGCCTTCGTCGATTGAAGGGTCCATTCTCCTCTCGAGCATAACGCTCCTCCATTACATCCAGTCGATGAATGAGCTGTTCCATTATTATGGAGATCTGATCAACTTGGTATCGCAGCTGAGGTTGGTCTGTGCCTTGGGTGTTTGGGTTTCGGTTGTTTGGGTTCTGGTTGGAAGAGTTTGGGTTGTTTGCCATGGCGTATGAAGTATCACTGCGGGTTACATGCATGGGTGTTGAATACTGCAATTAAGGGAACCGGGTAACCACACAGAAGCTCTGATACCAAGTTGGTGCAATCCTTGAATCAACCTCACGTTAAAGCCAATGACAGGGTAAGACACAAAATCTCTCTGTGTTTGTTGGAATCACTCCAATGAAAACTTTATTCAAAGTCATTATTTAGCCAAAAATTGATATCCTCTGTTCCTTTCATTCAGCCTTTAAATATTAATCTAAACATCCAATTTCAACTAGGAAACTAGAAAAGCAATAAAAGACTAAATCTGTAACTCTAACTAGGAAAATAATAAACTAGGAAAATACTATCAGGAAAGAAATAGAATTGCAGCAGCTCCTAATGTTTGTGGAGGCTTTTGGTCACGGCACTATAGGGGTCCCTTTTCCAGATTTGCATCACTTATACTATAGATTCAAACAGTGTTTATAGCTAAAAATATTTTGTTGATCTTGCATTTAATAGAAAAAACTAAAAGAGATAAAGATAAGCATTATGGATTGTAAGGTATTTTACTAAGGACTGAAGCAGTGTTGATCGCTAAAACTTTTGTTGATCTTACAATAATTTTGTTCAACTTCTTCTCCTGCTTTGCGTCCTTCCTTTTACCGAGAGACATGGCTGTTTGGAGACCATAATTTTTCCTTTGCTTTTTGATTTTTTGGCAGCTAAAAGGTCAATGCATCTAGGCTTCTTCTCCCTCTCTTTCCCACTCAAAATTAGTGCATCCAGTCTTAATTTCATTTTATTTTTTTATTTTAGTAGGTAATTGTAGATTATTGGGGTTTTTAATTAATTATTCCAGCGAACATTGTTTCTTTGGTTGTGCGTCTTCTTTCTTTAAAAGAAAATTGGTTGTTAAAGCTAAGGATTTCTGCATGCAGGTTGTTCTTGCAGGCATTGATGACGAGGGGAAAGAGGATGAACTCTTGAAGTTAGAGTCATTTTTTGGAGTTGGATTTTGCTATTTCTGCTCCTGAAAATCGTTACTTTGTCTCCATTCTTTTTTTTATATATAGGTTTTTTTTTTTTTTATTGTTCTTGCATGTAGGGATAATAGGAGATAAATGGAGGAATCTTCATTTACCTTTGCATATTAATGGATTTTATAGGTTAATTATTATATTCATTGATGAAATAATTGGTTTTGGTGTTTTATTGGTTCTTCTGCGTAAGATTTATGGCCTTTATTTATTTATTTATTGGAAAAAAGAATTTACCAAGCTTTGACCCTTTAATACATATACTAAACATTTTGTTGGACATTTTTTCAAGGTTTGTATTTAGCGGCCTTCAGGAGAAAGTTTTAACCCTCTTTTTGTTAAAATTTAGAATTGTTTTTGCTTTAAATTAATTTTTTAGTATTTTTAATTAATTTGATATGTTGATGTTAAAATTAAAATTTTAAAAATTAAAAAATATTATTTTAATACTTTTTCAAACAAAAAATACTTTAAAAAATAATTACTACTATATTCCCAAACATCTTCTTAAAAGATTGTTTGTTACAGCTCAATGGTATCAAGATTAGTTCCCATATAAACAAAAATGGATACTTAGATCACATTTCGTTTTATCTATTGTGTATTTAACAATAATGTAAAGGATTAATAGGTCAGAGATTCCTATTAGTTATGGTTTAACAGCAATGTAAAGGTTAAATAAGATTTCATTTTATCTAATGTGTATTTAACAATATTTTTTTTTTTTGTGGTTTTTTGTTCTTGACTATATATTTCCAACCTTGGTTGTTTCTATTCTTTTTTTATTAGATTAATATGGGTGTCCGGGCCAGCTTACGTGCATCTCGACTAATCTTACGGACCCTAAAGTTAACGACCATGTAAGCCTCCAGTGACCCTGAGATTTGTGGGACTCGAACTGGTGACCTCTAGAAAACAAATAAAAAGTCTAACTAATTAAGCTACACCTCTCATGTTGTTTCTATTCTTCATTTTAGCTGTGATAGTGTTGTCTATTTGCTTGCATAGACTACGCAAGGTTGTTTTACAACAAAAACTAGCAGAAGCTTTATGGCTCAAAGCTGGAATTTGAGTATTTTTGGGATCACACATATGTAATGGTATAGATAGAAGATTTATGATCATGTAAATATTACGTTTTGATTTTGGTGGTGTCGTTGATAGTCACACTTCAGGTAAAATATAAATTTCCGGTCCAAAAATAAAGTAATTCTTAATTGAAAAAATGGTAATTTAAGAAGGAAAATTATTATAAATGGGGATAAAAACATTTAGTAATTTAATTTAAATTTTAAATGAAATAAAGTAATAAAATTAATATGTGAAATGTTAACAAGTAATAAATCATGTAAACTCTCTGACTGGGTAAATTAATTATTTTAAAGGAAGATTTTTTTTAATGAAATTGGGGTGAAAATATTTAAGGTAGTTATAAATAAAATAATGTATGATCTTATGCTTGAAAAATATTGATTGCCGGTATAAGTCCCGCGTATAATCACGTTATTTTGATCGAAAGTGGTGAAATCTCCGAGAAATGTTTTTATTATGATTATGAATATCAGTTAGATGAATTAGTTTAAAAATATTAATAATTTAAGTAAATAAAATAGTATATAAATCCAGCTTTTAGTGTAAAATTACCTACTGTCCAGGTTTTCAATCTTACATAATTTTTAATCTAATTGTTGAATCGGGTTAAAATTTAAAATTTTACAAAAAGTATCCTAACATATATTTTTTTTTTTTTTATCTTAGATTAAAATTTTAAATTAATCAGACTTTGAAAAGGCTTTACAAGAGTTCTAATAGTCAGAAAAAATACAAAAACTAATACCGAGGCAATTAAATGAGTCAAAAACTCCGTTTTTTGGTTACTGTAACAACCGCCAACCATTGAAAAAGAAATGGAGTTCAAATCTTCTTATTTTCATTGCAAAATTTTGTTTTTTCTTCTAAGGTAGGGGTTAATAAGTGTTAGGAGATGATTTTAGCCGGGGAGAGCACCTAAGAGAGCAAATTTAGAGAGGGAATGAGGTTGGAAAGCTTGTGTTATAGAGAGGAAAAGTGAAGGAAAATGAAAGAGGAAGGTGGAAGCTTGTGATTTTTGACAAGGAGACAACTTTATGGACTGAATTAGTTAGGCTAAGTGGTTTTAATCCATTTATGACACATTTTGGTGAATTTTTCATGTTGGATTGAAAATTTTCAATTCTTCAACTTAGGATTTATGAGAAATTGTGTGTTTAAATGTTAATAAGAGGAAGAATCATTGTTGTTGGGTTGTTTATATGCATAATTATTAATTTAATTAGGTTAGTTTGGTGAAGAATAAGAAAACCCCAATTATTAGCAATTTTAGGGTTTATGATAAATTTGAGAGAAATGTAAAATTGTTTATAATTTTGTTTAACTGGTATGTGATGATTGTTATTAGGGGGATTATACACTGGTATGTGATGATCTGGTTCTTTCTCTGCAGCTCCGTTTTCCTTTCGTTTCCCCTTCTTCTCTGTTTCAGGCGGCCGACTCTGAGGTCAAGGCGTCTTTGGAGGGGGTGGCGGCGTTGATGATCTCCTCTCCTGGTGGTAGCAGCGGTAGTTGGGCTTGCTGCTGTCGGTGCTGCTTCTCCATTGCTTTTGGCAGTCGGTCGAGGGAGAAGAAGGTGCTGTTGATGGGGGAAGGTGTTGCTGCTACACAGGGAAAGGGACAGTGTGTGGTTGGGTCTGTGTGGGAAATGGAAAGGGAAATGGGGGAAGACTGAAAAGGCAGAGAGAAACCTTTTGCTCTTTGGCTCTTTTTGGCCGAAGGGAGGTGGCGTTGGATTTGGGAGGAAAGGCCGGTGAGCAAAGAAAGGAAAGGCCTTGGCTGGTGAGAGGGGGAGCGACTGGCTGGCTTCGGGCAAAGGGAAAGGAAGAAAACCAAGAGTTGCTGGGAGAGAAACGATGAGATAGCCCCGGGGGATGTGAGGATCTGAAATGGCCGGGGGGGGGGGGGGGGGGGGGGGCGTTGGGGGGGGAAA
>Ga0325411_1000537_pt1 | contig 40090 bp, 20 predicted proteins | sample PopdelMetagenome_13_FD_206181 | JGI IMG/M metagenome (GOLD analysis project Ga0325411, IMG submission 206181) | Populus deltoides microbial communities from Bellville, Georgia, United States - Xylem-PdIQD-R4 | ecosystem: Host-associated > Plants > Phyllosphere > Stem > Wood/Secondary xylem...
TTTCCATTTGATTTATGATGAAGCCTTTCTATTTGGTTATGTTATATTTCATTTTTTCTTTAAAATTTCCGGTTTAATTTCAGATTTTATGTTGTTTTTTATATTCAATATATATATATATATATATGACTTTTCTTTCTTGTAAAAACATCTATTTAAAGATTGTAAATATCTTAAAGAAAGATTACTTTAAAGATAAATATGTTTTTTATTTTATAATTTGGGTTGGGCTGCGTCACCCTCTTTCTATTATTATTCCTTTTTAATATTAAATTGTTATATATGAACAACAGTTTTTTCACTAAGATTGAATAAGTCCATGCTTATCAATGAGGGTGGTTGAAGTGATAAAGAGCTTGTTTTATTTAAACGAGATTTTGGTTTCGAGTTTCCGGATATGCAGCAACATCTATTTATTAATAACCTCACCTGTTATTGTTAGATATACGATCCGAAACGACTACCAAATTAGCCGAGGTAACTCGGTTAATAGGGCTAAAAAACAAAAAAAACAAGCACATACTCTCTTTAATCTTAAGGACTTTTTAAATTAATAAAGTACAACAACAATAATAAATTAAAGAATGAAATTGCAGGTGTGAATTCTATAAAGAACAAAATTACAATCCTGCCATGACACCCTCCTCTCTCCCCACCCTTTCCAGACATTCTAATTATGGTTACAGTGTCTCAACATGTATTTCACTGCTGTTATTATTTTAATAAAGGACCAGAAGACTCATAAGTCTCATGACGCTAACAATTACGTAGATTTCTATTACATTTGGTAACGTTATATATAATATTTTTTAAAAGTATTTTTCAAATTAAATAAAAATACATCAAATTTAAAACAAGTTAATTTTAAATAAAACTAAAAAAACAATTAATCAAAATACAAAGGCCAGAGATTAGCACGTGTTTTTCTTTGGAAAAAAAGAGAGAGTCAATCTTCGTTATAATTTTCAATTATCAAACAACGTCAATACCTTGAAGTTTCTCATACGTCCACCATGAAAAAACAACAGGCTTGACCCTAGCGTGCTTTACCCACAAAAACATCACCACCCACGTCAGAATCCCTCTACAAATAGGTGACTCGATCTTTTTAACTCCAATCTTCTTTAAACATTGTTCTCTTTGGAAAGAAATTCTTAGGCAATGGCAGAGAGAAGCAGGATTCTGTTCATAGGAGGCACAGGATACATTGGAAAATTCATTGTAGATGCAAGTGTCAAGGCAGGCCACCCAACTTTTGTTCTTGTCAGAGAGTCCACTCTCTCTAGCCCTGCTAAATCCACTGTCATTAACAACTTCAAGAATCTTGGTGTCAATCTCCTCCTGGTAAGTCATTTTTGTTTAAACTGATCACAAACATTACAAGGTTACTGCCAGATGTTGTGTTTATGAATACAATATTGCATCGTTAATTTGTTCATTGGTTTGACGTTATTTATTTATGCTTGTTTTTTGTTTTAATATGTAGGGAGACTTGTCTGATCATGAGAGTTTGGTGAAGGCAATTAAGCAAGTGGATGTTGTGATATCTACCATTGCTCACGATCAGTTATATAATCAAGACAAGATCATCGCCGCCATTAAAGAAGCTGGAAATATTAAGGTATGAGTTAAACTTGTTTGAGTGGATGAATTGTAGCTTAATTGGCATGTTGTCATTCCGGCCTCGTACCGGACCAAGGTTCAGATCTCCTTGTAACTTCAAAAGAAGTGAAAGAAAACTGCTTGGTCGAATCAACTTTATTATTAGTTCTCGAATAAACCAGGATAGCTAAGAAGAACTGTTTCTGTTGCAGAGATTTTTCCCATCAGAGTTTGGAAATGATGTGGATAGAGCGCATGCTGTTGAACCTGCAAAGACAGGATTCGCTACAAAGGCTAAAATTCGACGAGCTATTGAGGCTGAAGGAATTCCATACACTTATGTGGCATCAAACTCTTTTTCTGGTTTCTTTCTTCCAGCTTTGAACCACTCTAGGTCTGGGGGTTTGTGGCTGTATCTCCATGCACATGTGCAGGCTTCAACTTCAAGCATTGGTAGCAATGCAGAAACGACAACATTGAAACAACCTGGAGCTCCTGCCTCACCTAGAGATAAAGTTGTCATTTTGGGTGAAGGAGATACCAAAGGTAACATATAGCATCTTTTAGTATTCGATTACAGTGTTTTACTAGATGATTATTGGTTGACCTTGAAATCAGTTCTTGCCCTCTCTGGATTGTTTCGTGCATTATGGCCTGTGGATAGTCTAGGCAACTTTTGCAAGGCATATAGTGGCCTGCAACAAGCTTAAGCCGGTCTATGCTTCCCAGAATCTTACAGTTTCATATTTTGATCAATAGTGGTTTTCAACAAGGAAGATGATATTGCCACATATACTATCAAAGCGGTGGATGATCCAAGAGCAGTGAACAAAACCCTCTTCATTAAACCCCCATCCAACATCATCTCATCCAATGATCTTGTTTCTTTGTGGGAGAAGAAGATAGGGAAAAAAATTGAACGGATCTATGTTCACGAGGAGCAACTTCTGAAGAATATTCAAGGTATGATTATATATCATTTCATTGACTTCGAATGAAAATCTGTCCATTTCATTAGCATCGATCCTTCGGGCTCTGCCGCCTCGAGTTGAATAATTTTTAGAGATACTGTTGTTCTTAGTTTCAGTTGTTCAAAATTAACACGGTGAACTAATCAGGCAGTTTAACATTACTTCTCTTCTCTCGCTGCAGAAGCTTCAGGTCAACGCAAAGTGATTTTATCGATCTGTCACTCTTTGTTTGTGAAAGGAGATCAGACGAACTTCGAGATTGAGCCATCGTTTGGTGTAGAGGCTTCTGAGCTTTATCCTGATGTCAAATACACTACTGTAGCTGAATACCTTAACCAGCTTTTTTGAGTCTCTGCGTTAAATAAGCAGCTTTACCTCAATAAACAATAATCTTGTACATACGATATATATAATTAATTGGGCCTCGTAGTGTGGGGAATAAGGAGGGTGCGTGCAATGCCTGCACTTGTATAAGTCATCATGTTGTTTGTGTACCACGTATCTTAGGGACCTGCTGATCCCTCTTTGCATTATTTCTTCTTATGACTACTTCATATCTGACATTGTGGGATTCAGGCTTGATTTTATTAACTAGTTAAATCCATGTAAGTAAAGTTATTTTGATACCTTAATCCAGCTAATTTCTTACATTATATCCTATTTTGATAAATGCATAATTAAAACAACGTGGCTTCAGGCTTGCACTCTACCGAGAATCCTTTCTTGCCAGTCTGACTCTCCATGCCACCCAGAGGGATTTCAAGGACAGAAGCCATGCAGTGATTACACACCATGGATCAGCAAGGATGCAAAAAAATAATAATATAAAAAACCCCTTTCAGTAATTATATAAGTATCCCTCTTGAGAATGAGATTTCTGGTTGTGTGCGTGCATGATTGTATTATGCTAATTGTAATTAATTAAGGTTTTCAACGATGGAGACCTCCACAAATTAAGATCATCATTAATTTTAACAAAACTCCCTTCCCGTTATGATCACTCTAAAAAAAATTGGAGAAATCACACCTCATGAATTGACAACCATTTGTAATTCCCACACAAATCAACATCAAGTGGGGAATTGCTACACAAGAGGTGGACTCTACCCTCTTTGCAATTAATCTCAGTGTGTTCCCTTATTTTGTAGCTCTTAATGCAATTAAGAGAATCTTTTTCAAAAGTATTTTTTAATTTAAAAATATATTAAAATATATTTTTTTTATTTTTAATATCTTTACGTCAAAAACAATAAAAAAAAACCTAAAAATAATTAATTTAATATCTTTTTAAATAAAAAATAATTTAAAAACATAAACTAATACAATACCAAATAAATTGCAATTTTTAAATATATTTATATCAATACTCTTAAAAAATATTTTATATCTCAGTACTAAACACAATAGAATACTCTTACCAACTCACTTGAAAATTGATCAGCTGCTTTAGAAGGCTTGCAAAGATGACAAAAAAGTGAGGGAAAAAAAACAGAAAGGACAAGAGACAGCAAGTCTGGATTTAGTCTTTGCCTGCTTGTCTTGATTGACCCCTGGATTGATGAACTAACTATCAAGGACAAGAAGGAGAGCCACCATAATTTATAATATCTATTAGTTTGTTTCTCTCATTAATAAAGCATATAAACTTGAGGAGGAATTAGGAAATAGGATGGTGAGTGGTGACCCCAGTTTTCGCGTTCTTTGCTGTATGCCTGTATCCCACTTTTATATAGTTGATAGCTCATAGCAATAGTTATTTTCAGATACACAAACTGGAAGCATCAACTGTCTTCACCTTCCTTTTATTCTATTATGTACTTATATTAGCAGTGTTTTTGTTTTTTTTTCCTTACATACGTTTATGTTTCTGTCTAGATCTCGAAAAACAGTGCTAATCCAAGGGTTGAGGAGATAGATATATTGAAGTGAAGAAAGAAAGAAAGGAACGTAGAAAGATTGAAACTTTACAAGGGAGATGGGATTGTATCACTGTTGTAGAATTGTCTTCTTCTTCTTTCTCTTGATGGGTCTCTTTGCTTCTCCTTCTTTTGCTTCTACTTTCATTTCAGGTACTTATTTTCACTTTCAAGTATGCTTGCTTTTGATTTTTGTTACAAAGATCCATTTTTTATGCTGTGTCTTTCTTTGTTTATTTGGATGCAGATGGTGTTTTTGAATCTCATGCTTCTACTGGCAGGAATCTTCTTCAGACTAAGAAAGGTTGCCTTTTTTAACTACTTATTTGCTCAATTTTGATCAAATTTTGTTTTGGGTTCTCTAGATTGTGATCACAATAATGCTTTCTTCTGTGATGTAAGGGATTCCAGTTTTTATTCTTTTGTTATGTGCCCCATTTTGTTTGAGTTAACATCATGCTTGAGGTGTCTGGGTTTATCTTTAGTTTTCTCTCCTCTGGAACTCAAAGGTCCTTTTGGTAGGGTTTCTAAAGGAAATTTCATCATCACTTCAACCTCGTGATATTCTTTTGGATATAATAAAACTACAAGGACTGTAATCTTTATTGCCCAGTTGTGTTTGCTAAAAGCTCTTGTGGAAAGTTATTATCACCTATGTACTATTTCATGTCCACTGTTGATCCGTCAACACACATAGTTTGTTTTACACTTTCACAGCTTGAGTTATTTTAAATTCTTTGAAGTGCTTACACAAGTTTGATTACTCTTGCATTACTGCAACAACTTAGGTATTCAATGTTGCAGATCTTCCTCTGCAAATCATCATGCATGCATTTCTTTGTGAATTTGGAGGAGATATTACTTCTTATTTATTTGATAACAATTAAACAGTATATACACTTGCAAGCTTGGTGATTGGAAGCATACTTGGATACAATAATGATTGTGTTTGCATCAATCGTGTTCAGCTACATTAACCTCAATGGGAAATATCCTCCTGGTCTTTTTGCCAATGAATGTAAGGATGGGAAGCTGGGACTTGAATGCCCTGCACTACCGCCATCAGAACTGGCCAGTGACAAAAATGGGAGTCAGATTATGCATGGTCCACCCTTGCTGCTGATTCTTTTAGCTGGTTTCATAGTGGAATTATTTTAATTATTTTGAAGGCCTTAAAATGTTTTTTATCATTCTTTTTCCCCCGCAATAATTTCTTTTAACCTTGGGAGAGAGAAAATTCTCATTCCATTCTGTAGATGCGACATCTAAAACTGTTTATTTAGGCATACTGGAAAAAAGAATTAAAATATGTATTCTTCCCCTTAAAAATACTTCAATCTATAAATTCAAGGTTTCCTCCAATTTGTTTCTTCAGATATCAACTTGCCCTTTTCATGCCAATATTGCCTGTGCCCTTATGCTGTGTACCTGAGATGGTATTGTCTTCATATGAATCATTTTCATCCTTTGATTTTGTTCGTGGCAATGAATAGATGATGCCATGTTTATCAAAAACCATTTTATATCAGCAACAACTGTCATCTTTGCCTAGCTGTGAGCCTGTGAGATATTTTCTAGTTTGAGCCGGTTGTGGAAGACAACTCCATCCTTAACTAGCTGCAAGCAGCATTGGCTGCAGCTGTGGGAATTGAAATAACCTCTTCAATATCAGCAATTGCAACTGCCACATGGCGTCTTCTCGAACAATCTCTCCTCATCTCATGGAGGGAAATCTGCTCCTCACTTGTTCAACACCAGCTACTATTATCTCACTTAAAATGCGCCACAACTTCCAGGAAGTAAAATAATTACATGCGCAGTTTGTTGGTCATCATCCCTCAAGTGATAGAAGGCTCCTCGATTCTTGTGTTACAATGTTGCAGATTTATTATGCTGTTCGATCTTGAGAGAATACCTTCTCCTGACGTGTTTTAGAGGGCCTAACAATGGGTAAGTTTCCTCATGAATCTTTGTTACTGTATGATAAATTCCTACTGGCTACCTTTCACCAGACAACTACACTACACATCTTTGTCCTTGAAGCATGCTTCCATTTGAAAGCTCTTTTTGAAGGAAAACAAGTGCATTGCCAGATAATTAAGGCAGGAATAGTACCAGATACCCACATCCATAGCTCCCTAATTCATATGTACACAAATTCAGGAAGCATAGATGACGCCGAAGGTGTTCTTGGAGAATTCTCAGAAGAGAATACGCTTCCTAAGAATGCCATGATTTCAGGTTACTTGAGCGAGGGTCATGTAGACAAGGCTAGAAAAATGTTTGATAACACAGCAGCAAACGATGCAGCATCTTGGAGTGCATTAATAACAGGATATATAAAGAATGGTATGCATGCTGAGGCATTAGCTCTTTTTCAAGATACGATAGTTTCACATATCCTGCCAAATGAAGCAGCACTAGTGAGTTTGCTCTTTGCTTGTGGACAATTAGGAGCTTAGCATCAGGGAAGATGGATACAGGCATACATTGAAAAACTGGAGTTACGAGCACTAAACTCAGTACTGTCTCATCAATATGTATGCAAAGTGTGGCAGCATTGAGTGTTGTGCTTATGAATTATTTCAGAAAATGCCCCAGAGAAACATTGTAACACGGGGACTTAAGATTTCAGCTTCTGCCATCTATGGCCAAGCTAAAAAATGTTTTCAACTGTTTGATGAGATGCTTGCTGATGGGATACATCTAAATAAAGTCATCTTTGTAGCCATGCTATCATCCTGCTCTTATGCTGGTTGTGTTGAAGAGGGCCGGCAATATTTCAGTCGAATGAAACATGATTTTGGAATCAGACGACCTGTTGAAGCTATGAATGCATGGTAGACCTCCTTGGCCGTGCTGGGCTGCTGGCAAGGGCAGAAGAACTAATCCTTTCAATGACAGAACAACCTAACTCGATTATCTGGTAACAGCAGGGTCGACAATTTTTTTTTAAGAATAATAAATTAAAAAAATTATCATTCTGACTAGAAAAATTCAAAAAAAATCAATGAATAATAGTGGAAGTTTTGACTCAGTAAAATCTGAGTCAACCACGGACTAATCAAGTCTATAGTTTCAAACATCAATGATTAGTGATTTGGAGTGGAAAAGAAACATTTATAAAAATAAATTTATAAAATGGACATAGAAATAGAAATTTATAGTTGTGTTTACTTATGAAAAAAATAGTTTTTTAATTTTTTTAAAAAATAAAAAGCTCAAGAAATGCATTATTAACTAGAAATGAAAATTATTTCCTTAAAAAGACGCATTTTCTAGTTCTTCATTTTTTGTAAAAAATTTAAAATACTGAAATGATTTTTTTTTTGTTTTTTTAATTCTCTACTATAAAAATAAAATTTTTGTTTGTTTAACTATTATTATGATAATTTCTTTTAATATTTTCAATTTAAGCGAATAAATACGTTTTTTTTCATTTAAAAAAATTGTATTTAGCAAACATATTCCCTTAATTTTTCATAAAACAATCATTTTAGAATAAATAAAAACAATGTTTTTGAAAATAAACATGAGCTATATGTTTCTAGCGTTGTATCTCTCTCTACTAAGATCTTTTGTCTTGTAATAGCCTCTTATTCTCTCAACAAAGCTTTTTACTATTGAGTTAGGCATGCACTTTATATATTTCTACCAATATATATATTTATTTTTTTCACATATGAAGCTGCACTATAAAATTTATTTTTTTATTGAATAAATAACTAATTACTGTTTTTATTATACAAATAAAAAAAAATGAATAATGAAACTATATTAGTAGTAGCTCAAGATGGTGTTATTAAACAATAACATCATTTTATAATTTTAAAACCACTAATTCAAGAGGATTTTATTAATTTTTTTCTAAACATACCAAACCAATATAAAAGATACATATTTAATATTATTAAAAAAAGTAATCTTAATTAAAATGTAAACAAAATAAAAAAAAGTAATATATATATATATATACATAATATTTAATAATAATTAAGTGATAGGGCCAAGGGGTAACTAACAAATTATTATCTATCTACCATAAGATATAGATAAAAACATTTTCCTATTATTTAATATAGCCATTATTGGTACTATTTAGCTCTGATATTTTATATTTCCTCTCTAGATCGACAAAAGGAGCTCCCTTTCTCCAATCCTCAAAGTTGCAACTCTCACCCGCAGGTACCATTTCTCTCTTTCATTTCCTATTTCTCTTCTCCCGATCTCAGGGTTCCTCAATTTTGGTCCCCATAACGTACAAAACTCGTTCAAAATTATTCCTTTTTTTTCTTTCAGTTTTTTTTTGGGTTAAAAGTTACCTACTTTAGGGTTTATATCGATTCCTCTGGTCTAGTTTTGCGATCCCTTTTTGTATTTGTAATCATAATTAAGATGGCGTTTTATTTTTTCTCCTGATTTTGCTTCAATTTGTTGAAAGTTTGTGACATTGAAATTCAATTGGGGTTTTGGTGAATATGGTTTCGTTTTGAAATTTTTTTAGTGTTTTGTTGTTTAGGAATTGAGAAATGATGAGCTAATTTTGGATTTTTTCTATTAATTTTAAATTATTGTCGGCGAACATATAGGAATTGAGAAATTTTTTTAGTGTTTTGTTGGTTTTTGGATTATATTGGTTTTTGGTCGATTTTTGTTTAAAGTTTGATGATTTTTGGAGTAATACGATGGAATGCTGTTAATTTCTAACTTACTGAATGCTTATGATTAAAGGCTAATCTAAACAAATACTATGGATTTGGTCCCTTTTGTTTTGTGATGCTTGGATGTCACTCTGTAATTACTTGTTCCTGGTGTTGATTGTTTTGTCATGGTGAATTAGTTTTGCTGCATTGGGTCAGTGTTTGTTGTTGCACAATTGTAATTCGTTACTTCATATTTTGATTCCACCTCAAGCACCTTCTTTATTTATATGAGCAGTGAGGACTGACTTGTTTATTGAATCTATGAATGTTATTACCTGTTTCTTCTGTGTATCATCGTGGAATATGTATGGATGTTCTGTTTTCATGGTTTTTGTTGTTGATTTGTGATTTGTCATCTTCGTGTATCTAAATGAGTTGACTATGATTGGTTGTCAGTAGTACTTATATGCAGTCATTCCTATAATCTTTTACTTGCTATAGACATTGAATCTATAGCTTTATTATTTCTCCAACCATTTTAATCTTTTAAATTTGGCAATTGGTTTGCGTGTTTATTTTGCTTTATGGTTACATCAGCTTCTGTTGATACTTGACTGATTGGCTTGAGTTGATGTTACAGGGTAGGTGGAATTGTTAGAAAAATATGTCCCATTACCAAGGGGATGATGCTGAATACATGGAAGATGAATATGAAATGGAAGATGTTGATGATGACATGGATGAAGAGTTTCGTGCTAGGGAGATGGGCTCAGACTCTGACATTGATGAATATGACTACCTGGTTCGTGTTCTTTACTACATTATTTGCGTGGGCAATCCTGGACAATTTTTGCCACTGTAACTTTGGTCTGATTTAGGATTTGAAGCATTTTTGTGTTCTGCTGCAGAATAATAAAGTAGCTGATACATCTGCTGCTGATGCTAGAAATGGAAAAGACATTCAGGGAATTCCTTGGGAGAGACTTAGCATCACTAGAGATAAATACCGGCAAACCAGGCTAGAACAATACAAGAACTATGAGAATATACCTCACTCTGGGGAAGATTCAAAAAAGGTGAATTCTTATTTCATCTCTGTTCCAAGAGTGCTCTCTGTCAGCAAGATCACTTCAACAGTTTTATACTGTCTTTTTCTTCATGCAGGATTGCAAAATTACTGAAAAGGGGGGCATGTATTATGAGTTCAGACGAAATTCCAGATCTGTCAAATCTACCATTCTTCATTTTCAGGTAAGTTGGAGAAGCCAGCTTTTTCTACAGAAAAATGTTGTGACAATTCATGGAGTCTGGAAAGTCTGGTACATCAATAGATGTATGATTGAGTGCAGATAGGCTTGAAGTGGTTGTAATGTTTGATTGACTTACATACATGTATCTGTGGTTTTTCATGATGCAGTTGAGGAACTTGGTTTGGGCTACAACAAAGCATGATGTCTACCTTATGTCGCATTTCTCTGTCATTCATTGGTCTTCCTTAACTTGCAGCAAGGCTGATGTTCTTGATGTTTCTGGACATGTGGCACCAACTGAGGTCAGTTTTGGCTTTACTTACTCTTATCTTTGTGCAGATTAGTATTCAGATTTGATTTCTTCTGTAAATTGATCAATTTGTTCTGTTTTCTAGAAACATCCTGGAAGTCTGTTGGAAGGATTCACGCAGACTCAAGTTAGTACTCTAGCAGTGAAAGATAATTTGCTAGTTGCTGGAGGGTTCCAGGGAGAGCTTATTTGCAAGGTAAGTTTAAGATCTTGCTTTTGCAAGTCTTTTTCTTGAAAGAAATAAAGAGATTTCATAAAATGGGTGACCAGTGTTAGTATATAAATGTCACTTTTATGGGGTGTTGGCACTTTCTCAGCTTGTTTTGGCTGCTTGGAAATATAAATTGTTTCTATAATCATGCCACCTCTGAGATTTGATTTAATGATTTCTCTGGTAGTAAAAAAAAAAGGTTTATTATCAAGCTTTTATTGGAATGCAGCATCTAGATCGGCCTGGAGTAAGCTTTTGTTCCAGAACAACTTATGATGATAATGCTATCACCAACGCTGTTGAGATCTATGATAGTCCGAGGTACATATTTTCCGTTGTGCTGATGGTGGACTATAACATTTTTAATGCAGAAATAACCTACCTTTGTTATTTTAATTGCCAGTGGTGCAGTGCACTTTACTGCTTCAAACAATGACTGTGGAGTTAGAGATTTTGATATGGAGAAATACCAGCTCTCAAAGCATTTTCGTTTTCCTTGGCCAGTGAACGTGAGTAACCAATATCCAGTTTGGTAACTCAACATGTTATTTCTTGTATTAGAAACCCATTAGCTACTGTGATACTTTAAACTCTTGCACTGATGAGACCCCCCTAACATGCCATCCATAGTTTCATCTCTCTCACCATATGCAGGTGTGTATTTTGATCTCTGTGGCATTTCAGATAAAAGGTTGGATTCTTCTTATAGAAAGAGGAGATCAAATCTTAGTAATGAATCAAAAATTTGTTTTCCACATGTGCAGATTAGTAATGCACATATAATGTCAAGTTTTCATAGTTTAACCGGTTCTGCAACTGTTGCTCTCTTTGGACAGTTTCAACTGTTACCAGAGTGTTGCATCTTTAGCCTCCTCGTGGGTTGTTTGTTACTTGTCAGTCACTAATTGAGGAGTGACACGCAAGCATTCAGGGAACCAGTTGTCTTTTTATATTAATTTGGTGACATGCTAACAATTTGTTGTATGAAGACTATCAGTCTATCACTGATAAGTGAAACAGAAGCATATTCTTTCATTGTCTCTGCAATCTTGAGTTCATTTTACTTGATTGGATAAATACTGTTTTCTTGAGTTATGTTTTGCCGGGGAAGGCATGGTGGCCTAGTTCTTGCCTAACTTGACAATAGGGGTGGCTGAGGCCAGGTTTTTTAACTACTGGACTGGAAATATAAACATTTGATGGTTATTGCATGTTTTGTTTTTTGTCATGTGTGCAGCATACTTCCCTTAGTCCTGATGGAAAGCTTCTAACAATTGTTGGCGACAGCCCAGATGGTATGTTGGTGGACTCCAGTTCTGGGAAGGTACTTGTCTTTCCTTGCCATCAACTTTACAAATATGAATTTTACAGAGGAGTATATGTGATGACTTGAATTTTGAATGCTTACAGACAGTGACATCCTTGTCTGGGCATCTGGATTTCTCGTTTGCATCAGCATGGCATCCCGATGGGGTCACTTTTGCTACTGGGAACCAGGACAAAACATGCCGCATTTGGGATGTTCGGAACCTGTCCAAGTCACTTGCTGTTTTGAAGGGCAATCTTGGTGCAATTCGGTCAATTCGATACACATCTGATGGCCAATATATGGCAATGGCTGAGCCTGCAGATTTTGTGCATGTTTATGACGTGAAAAATGGGTATGAAAAGGAGCAGGAGATTGATTTCTTTGGGGAGATATCTGGTGTGTCATTCAGTCCTGACACAGAGGCTCTTTACATTGGAGTGTGGGATCGCACATACGGTAGTCTCCTTGAGTATGGCCGTTGCCGGAACTATTCATACCTTGATTCTTTTGTTTGAGTTGCTTGAAGAAATGTGTGTTGGTATGGTTTTTTTCCCTTGATGCAATTGAGGAACCTAATAAAACCATATAATGTAGAAGGAGGTTTAGGTGTATATTGTATTACTATTGTGGAATTTTAGGTTCTCGTGGTTCCATTAGTCTTGGTGCCACCGTTGTTGTTGGGTTATTATAAGATGTGTAGAAAGGAGGGAATGTACAGAAGGCTAGAATGTATAATTCAATGTGAACAATAGCATGGAATTGAACTTCTGCTTCTTCAGGTAGATGATTTTTTCTATCTGCTGTCCAATGTAATCTTATTTCTCGTGATATCCAGTCTTTCTGATCTGTTTCCTTTCCAGTCCCCACCTCATTGCAATTTGCGAGGTGCAAACGAGATATCACATAGTTTCCTTTTGCCCTAACTATTTGAGATTCTCGAGTACACTTGATGAAAACTTGCATGCTTACATTTACCATACCCTAAGAGGACCATATACACATGACCAGTCTGTTCTGGGTCATTGCTTCGTTAGCAAACACAACTTCATATTCCTTCACGGATGATCTATCAGGTTTTGTGCCAACCCTCTGGAAGACTCTGATTTGAATGGATAGCATCTGCAGCCGACCCATTATTAATCCCGGTTCCATCATCAAGAAATCCAATTTTTTAATTCTGATTCAGTATAAACATGCATGTCAATTACTTCTCGTAGCAATATGTCTTCATATGTTTCTTGACTGATTTAGGACCCGTAAGTACCAGTATTATCATTGTTCAAGATGATCAACCAAAAGCAATGATAGCAAAGGTTGATGGTGGGATTATTTTCTGGGCTAACAAAAACTGATAATTGAACGAATTAGGGAGCATCTATTAACAAGAAAAAGCAACCGACCTCATTGTTATTTTTTCTTCTTGAGGAAATCCGAATCCTTCATGATTACCTTTGACCAACAAAATTAAAATAAATAGAGCTGTAAAGCCATCAAAATTAAATAGATTTTCGGCCCTAAAGGGTGACCATGCAAATTCCATGGTCACCATTTAGGGCCCAAAATATCTAATCCACAAAGAACCAATGATGCATGGCCATCTCACCCACCAAAATCTTTCCACTATCGCTTCCCCTTACAACACTAATCTTCCTTACACCACCACTAGCGGGATATATGATCTTTATGAAGCAAAGCACAATCTCATCATCTCCAAACCTATCTTCAACTCACAAGGCAGGCACCAGCAATGGCAACCTTTAGCTTGCTTCCCACACCCACCATCCAAAAGCACCACCACAACCTCACCCCATCCAACATCTCATTCCAAGGCCTTAGACCCCTCCCCAAGGCCAAAACCGCCTCCCTCTCCAAGATCACCCTCACTGCACCAAAAAGGAGCTTAGCTGTGAAAGCAGAGCTTAACCCATCATTGGTCATAAGCTTGAGCACAGGGGTATCACTCTTTTTGGGAAGGTTTGTGTTCTTTAACTTCCAAAGGGAGAACGTGGCAAAACAAGTGCCTGAGCAGAATGGTTTGACTCACTTTGAGGCAGGAGATGAGCGTGCCAAGGAATATGTTAGCCTCCTGAAATCAAATGATCCAGTTGGTTTCAACATTGTTGATGTTCTTGCTTGGGGATCCATTGGCCATATTGTTGCCTACTACATCTTGGCCACAGCCAGCAATGGCTATGACTGGGACCCCAGCTTCCCATGTTGCTTTTAGATCATATCACCATTTCTTCAATCGATTGTGCTTCACTTGTGTAAACCTTGTATAGTGGTAGTGGTTTATTAGAGAGGCTTCTTTCTTCTCCTTTTGGTTTTCACTTTTTTTTCTCTCTCAAAAGGTTTGCATGATCCTCTTTATGTGTAATCTTCACTTACCTTGCTTTGTGATGTTCTATTGAAGCACCAAAATGTCTTGCACTCTTAACAATTTTTTGGAGCAGAGGCACTTAAGCCACAAATGCTGATGATTGATGAATTGGGTTGTGCCTTGCTGGAAATACAACCAGCTAGAAGGGCATTAGTCCCAAAGCACACATTCCAATGCATTGAATTTGAGAAATACAGAATTTCAAAGCATTCATTTCCAGCCTTCAGGTCTGTGAGTTCCAAGTAAAACTTTGGGAGTTCAAAATTATGCTAGGCTGCCCTTGCTCCAATGCTGGTTTCCTAGTGCTCCATTTCTTTATTACACAAAGGGAAAAAGAGAAACGAGTAAGCAAAACTTTTGGCATTTTACTAAAAGAAATAAAACCCATATTGCAAATTGTAATACATATTTTTCACTACCCTTTTGGAATTATTTTCCTAGGATATTTGCACTTGTAGAATATGAATATATTTGCAGAGAAGCCAAGAGTGAAAGGCTCATTGCACACAACAACAACCATCCAATTAGCACTCTAAACACATACTATATAAAGAAATTAGAAATTCCTAAGTATACTTAATCAATCAATTCATTCAGGAAAATTACATAAAAAAATTATTATTAACATAATTAGAGTTTAATATTGTGATATTATATTGTATTTATATGGAAAGTAAAAACAAGATACACACCACTTGACTCATCTTTTAGTAAGATTTTTTATCATTTTCTTTTGAAGATTATTTTCCTTGTTGAATGAGATTTATGGTCAAATATCCATAGTTGAAATAGAAAAAAAAATCTCTGAAAATAGGATAAAGTAAAGTATTGTAAAAATTTAAAAAAGTTTTAAATTTTGAAATTCTTGTCCAATTGTTTTTACCCTTTACATCCTCATCACTTACAACTCCCCTACCTTAATTACAATCTTCCTCAAAGAGAGGGCTCTAATTTTCTATTATTAGCCTATCAAACCAGGTGAAATACAATTACCATGATAACCTTTCAACTTGCAAGTTGCAAGTACAACTATTTATAGTAGCTTTTGATCTTATTCTAATCCTCCCCTCTTCTTTTATTTACCTCACAAAATATTTCTGGGATTTTCATGCTCTTCTAATCTTATAAAAATCTTATTTTTATCTCTTACATCTTCATATCTATAGGCTAACTGAAGTCTTTCTGTTTGTGTTCTTGTCTTGTAAAAGTAGAAGGGAAAAATTAAAATTTCTGCTAGTCTACTTATATCCTTTTTTTTTTTTTTTTGTCTACCCAAAACAAAAATGTCTACCCTGGACCCAACTGCTACAGTTATTTCACCTCAGCAACAAGAATTACACAGTGAGAGCATAAATGGCCAATCTTTCAGGTCCTATCCTCCAGCTACAGCCAAGTATGAAGATATTGCTCAAAGTTCAGACCTTTTTTGGGAAAAGCTCAAAGCTTTTCATCAATCCTTTGGCACCAAATTCATGTAAGTTGGTTTTCCTGCAAACCCTTTAACATACTTTATTTGTTTATGTTATTATTATTATTATTATTATCTGGGTCCATCTTATTTGATGGATTCTTTCTATTTCAAGTGTTTTTTTTTGGGTTTATCTCATGAATTATGTCTTTATATTGTAACGATCTAGCTTCCTTTAGTTGCCATATTTGCTTCTTTTTTTTTTTCTGGCTATTAGATTTTTTCATGTTTGGTTGTGAAAATATTCTAGCACCTTTTGGGGTTAACTTCACCCCTCAATGTGGAGAGACGCATATTTGTATGTTCTTCTAGTTTCCCAACTTCAACTAAAATGGTCGAGCTAAAAAGTTTGTTGCTTTCTCCTAGATTTTTATGTTTCCAAGATTTGAATTACTCCTTGAGCACTAACTTTAAGATGCAATGTGAACTAGGATTTTTCTGCGTTGCCTTTTGTGTTTTATGACTTGTAGACTTCTTTGATATTTCATAAAAGACTTGCTTTATTTTCTTGGATTTGATCAATTCTTAATGAATGTGGTTATGGTAATTTATTTTGGTATGCTGATGATCTCCAATGACTGTTGAGATGCAAGTAATGAAATGAAATGAAAAAAAAAAGCAATGAAATTTATCATTATCAAAAGAACTAAAGAACAACACCTTAATTGGTTACTAGAGGGAAAAAAAGAGTAGTTTTTCTTAAATACTTCAACCATCCAAAGGCAATTGCTTATAAGTGGACCTTATAACTGATTTATTGACTATATGTTGTTAGGTTTTGGCTTCAATAGTATTCTCTCAGTCTAGATTCAATCTTATTTTAAGTAGCAAACTGTGTAACCTTTTCCCCCTTCCACTTAATTCTATCTCCTTGAGGATTTTCTATTGCTTGTCTATTTTAATGCGCAACTGGATTAAAATTGAAACATCAATGGTTTTCTTAAAAGAAGAAACTATGGATGGAAGTATGATTAACAATCTTTGATGTAAATTTTGTTAATGAATAGGGTTCCTACTGTGGGAGGAAAGGCTCTTGATCTTCACCATCTTTTTGTGGAGGTCACATCTCGTGGTGGCATTGAGAAGGTATGGGTTATTAATTTCTTATCTTCTGTCTAGGAGCTTTTTGCAAATGTAAAACTGTTACAAAGTACGCTGCCCTTCTTATATTCTGTTTCACCTCATCTTCTCACAATTGAATGAAGGATAGCATTAAGTGTGAGTTTTCTGGTGAAATGACTTGCCTGAATAATTTATTGTGCAAACCTCACAGAAATGTGGAACTTATTAGTGCCTTTGGAATCATTTTAAGTTTTGTGGGAAGTACCGTAAAATTCTTTCAAGGGCATTCTTCTTCTTCTTCTTCTTCTTCTGGTTTTAATTTCTCTTGAAATGGTTACAGGTCATTACAGATCGTAAATGGAAGGAAGTGATTACAGCCTTCAATTTCCCAACTACAATTACCAGTGCATCATTTGTCTTAAGGAAGCATTATCTATCATTACTCTATCATTTCGAGCAGGTTTACCACTTCAACAAACAAATTCCTTTAGTTTCAGGGACTGGTAATTGTGATCATATTCTTGTTGTTTTCTCTTTCCTTTTTTTCAAAATTACCCAATATATACTTTTGGCATTCTGTTCTCTCAGATGCAATGAATGGGAGGAGCCTTGTTAATGGATCTGCAACCCTAGAAGAAGGTGCCATTACAAACCAGTTTTCTAGTAAGGGAATGTGTCAGCTACTGCTGTCAATATGATGGCGTAGATATATTGTCCTATCTTAAAGTCTGGGTTGGATCTTCTTTTGCTTAATTTTTGCAATTTTTTTCTTTTTGTGACTTCAATAGATCCAGAGTAGCATATTTTCATTTGGAGCTTTTTGAAGAGAAACAAGCAATAAAAATGGCAGTATAATTGATTATATTGTGGCCTTCAGTATGGATAATCTTCTGGAGAGGTCTATAGCTTTTGACTATTACAATGCTGGATGTCTACTAGTAGTCGAAAACTTTACATCTTGAGGTTTATGGCTCAGCTGAAAAGTCATTTTCAATTTTCAATTTTTTTTCCCACTGGATGTGTTGTTGGATTCTCTCTTGTACTTTTGGAGTATCCTAATTCCACTTTTTGGTCAACTCTGAGAATTGCCTATGAAGGGGCAATAGGCACCATGAAGTAATTTACTAAATTTGAGCTGCTGAATAGATCCATCATTACTGGTTGAGAGATGTGAATGAGTTGAATTACTTATCCCTTAGTGTATTAATGAACTATCTCTTCAGTGATTGTGAAAAGTGTGCAGTTTGCTTTTGCTATAGTATACTTGATGAAAATTATGAAAAAAACACAACCGAAATTTTATTTCCTATTTATCATCTTGCTTCGGAAACTTGTATGCTACTTTAAATTTTGCATCAATGGTACCTTCTCCTTCTTGTTTGTGTGCTGAATATTTTCTGACTTCTGAATGCATGACTCTAATAACATCTATAGCTGCAGCATGTAGAGTGATGACCCTTTTCAATCTCAGGTAGTCAGCAATTGCAGATTGGTTGTTCAGTGAGTGGAATCATTGATGGCAAATTTGATAATGGATATCTGGTTACTGTGAACCTGGGCACTAATCAGCTTAAAGGTGTCCTATACCATATTCCTCTAACATTTCACGAGTCTCAGGATTCTCGTTCTTCAGATTTGCCTCCTCGCCGGCGCCGGAAGAGATCGCGGTTAGCCTTGCGTGATCCCTCTCAGCCCAAGTCCAACAGGAGTGGCTACAATTTTTTCTTTACTGAGCATTATGCCCAGCTAAAGCCCCTACACCATGGGCAAGAGAAAGTCATTAGCAAGAAGATTGGACTCTTATGGAACAACCTCACGGAGGCAGAAAAGCAGGTAAGTGAAATTGTTTATATCTGGGTTTCTCAATTATTCTCGGTCCTCCACCCCTTACTGTTATTGTGATGCAGGTTTATCAGGAGAAAGGTTTGAGGGACAAGGAGAAATACAGGAATGAAATGTTGGAGTACAGATCTTCATATGCTCAATAGCTTACATGCTCATCTAGGCGCTAGTACATTCTTCTATTTTCTTTTGTAGTTCTGTTGTGTTGTGGTTGATGCTATAGTTAGTGGTTCTGTTTTGTAGTCTACAAATATTACTGACTTTTGCATTTAGGAGCATCCATGTTAGAGGTTTATTATCACAAGGAATTTAGAGCAAGTAGACTTGTAATCAGTTAATGTTATGCTTATACCGTCATTTTATGAGTTGAGTCTTGGTAAATTATAATTCCTTCTCCCCTTCCCCGTTTAGGAGTTTGTAGTATCACCACCTCTGGCGTTCTCCTTGTAAAAGCCGAGTCTTACAAGGAGAAAAATCTAGCGAAGTCCGTGACCTTCTCAGACTTTCATGATTTTGACCATCCCCTTATGCCCTTGTTTGGACTCTTCAAATGTTTTTCTCATGCATGTACAAGTTCCTTCGCAAATATATGTCCTCATATTTGGATTTATTTACTCCCAAATTCTCTATGTTTTGAGCATAAAAGGAATCAAAAGAAGAGGAAGCAATGTGAATCAAGCTTGTGATCATTACGGATTTTGGATATCCATAGGGTATCCATAAAAAAGACTGGAAAACGTGTAAAAATCATTTCCTGGAAGATCATTCAGTAAAATAGAAAATCGTTGTGGTGATTGGCCCATTTGAGAGCACCTTTTCTAGATCAAGCCTGTGATCCGAGTAACCACAAATATAACAAGTGTTCGGTCCTGAAGAACACCCAAGGTCTGCAATAGTGATAGCTTGGGGAAGTTTGGCGTCACGGAAATCAAGCACTGAAGAGTTGTGCAAGCCAACAAATTCATTCACCAAAAAGGTCCAAATTCTGAGATGAGTAAGTTGTACGAATACATGGATTTTGCAGACCTCAATTATATGTTCCACGCCTTATCGAGTTTGACCCCCCAACAGCAAAAATATTATTATTCATTATACAAGAAGCTAAAAATTGTTGTGTTTTTACTGTTTGTAAAAACATATTATACGTGCTGTTTTAAAAAATTACAGTTCACTTTCTCATATTTTATTATTTTATTGTGAATTATAATAGTGTAAATTTTATAAATTTTTAATTTGATCATCAATTTTTTTTTAATATTGAAACCTTTTAAAACCAAATTAAAGCTTAATTATATGTTTTTTTTTAATAAGGAAGGGTTGAATTGTAAGAAAGAAAACTGTAGTTAAAAAAACAGGTAATACAAGTGGCAGATTGAAAATTTTTGTCAAAAATTCATTTGAGTTCTCATTATTTTTTAGCTATTAGGTAACCAGTCTCTTAAATTTTACAAAATTAAATTTTAATACCAAGCTTTATTTTACTTATTTTTCTGTCCTGTTTTTGTTTTTGGTTGGAAAAGAGAGATGAGGTCACCAATTCTAACTTAGAGAAAAAGTCTCTGTTGGTGAGGAATCCGATCACCCAAATGGTTGTTTTTGTATCGAATGATTTTATATGATGAGAAGAATTAAGATTAAGTATTTTTTTTTACCTTGAAAACACCTAAAAAAATCATATATGAGCTCAAGATTTTTTTTTCCGAATGGATTTCAAGTTTTAAAGTGGTTGTTTATGTTTTTTGTGGTCATGAATTGGTTTAACAAGGTCTATACGGTGTTTGCTAAGTGTTTTGGAAAAAAAATGGGATGAAAATGAGTTTTCAAATAAAAAATAAAAAGACCATGTTTTTTCAGCTTCCACGGTAGTCAGATTTTAGGGATGAACAGATGACGCTGATGTAGGTGATGCATCAATTGTTTTTCTTATGATGCATGGGGCAAATGATGTGTCGTCTTCCCCATTAAAATTAAAAAATATAGACCTACGTGCAAGTTGTTGCTTGATTGGGTCAGGTGCTTGGCTTGACTTGAATTTTTTTTTAATTTTGATTTAAAAAAAAAATGCATTAGTTGAATTTTTTTCCAAATAAATTGCGGGTTGATGTTTTAATTAGTATGTAAAGATTTGTTTTTTAATAATATTGAGTGTTTTAAGTTTTTAAAGAGGTAAGTACAATTCATTTGTGATTTTTCTTAATTTTATATAGATTAATTTTTTAAAAAAATATTGATTTTTATAAGATTTTTCATATGTACAGCCTTGTATTTTTTTTATTCAATATATTTTATGTGTGTGTTGATTTCTATTATAAATTTCGTGTTTTTCAATTACAAATTTATTTTGATAGAAAAAATTATTAAACACAACAAGGTAAATTACTTATGTTGCGATATTAAATATTTTTATCTTCATTTGTCGCTTAATTTTTTACAGCATCTCAGTATTAGGTTAGTGTTTTATTTTGTGATTGTATATTTTTTTTTATCATGAAGTTAAAATAAAAATAGTTTTGGAAAAAAAATTATAATTCTACTGGAGTCCATAACCCGGTTCACAAGTTTAGCTTGCTAGCCTGAGTTATTTGATTTATAGGTTTGACGAGTTCATCCACTAGCCGAATATGTTTTTTTGTCCGTTTATTATTTTTAATAGTTTTTTCTTGATTTTATCTTTTAATATTGGACTGGTTGAGAAATTAACTGCATAATTTTTTTATTTTTTATTTTTTTAAGGTTATCGCTGTCTCAAATAAATTTTTATTTTTGGATTGATGCTTAATTTCATGACTATATATTTCTATCATATAAATAATTTTAAAAATTATATAATTTTTTTTATTAAATTTAATAGAGTTCATGACACGCTTTGCTTAGGGACTAAGATGGATCTAATAATTTATTATTGTTTTAAAAGCTTTTGTAAAATAAATTATAATCTTGAAATTTTGTTAAAAACTAAGCTATGTTTTCATCTATTATTAAGATTACATTCTCATATATGAAATCAATAAATTTAATTAAAACCAACTCTCCAGATTTTAAAGTTCACCTATTAAATCAAATTTAATAATACAATTACAAAATTCTTCATAATACTCTTAATATTTTCTTTTTACTTCTTGAAAAATCTATCCGACTCGCATGCAGTATGTTTAACGATTAGATGTTTGCATTAGCAGAGCTCTTCAGCATATTAATGGAGGACGGGCTGCTGTTGCCGCCACGGTATGTTTCTGGCTGGAGAAGAGAGAGAGGAGAGAGGGAAAAGGAAGTGTGACAGCTGGAAAGAAACCCTAAATTTTCTTTATATATTGTTGGTATAAATATAAAATTTTCAAACTTAATGAATTTCATGTTGGTTTCTTGGTATAAATATAAAACCCAAACCAAAACCTGATTTTTTGGTCTTCAGATATTTCTTGAACTCGTACCAGAAGATCGTAGGATGCAAGTACTGTTCTTCTAATCCTACGTTAGTTCGGACTCTACTAAGTTCGAACCTCGTTCAGATTGGACTGAACTGTCGTCATTATATGTAATAAGAAATCTTCTTTCAAAGGAGGAAAAACATATAGGAGTAAGAGTAATCAATTAACAGCCCTATTAAACAAGATATCGTCTCAAACAACGTGACTGCCCACAATTTTCTCTGTGGGCTTTGGGTTATATAGGAAAATCTTTATACGATTGAAATTTTATGACTTCCCTCAAGAAACACGAAGGAAATCGAAGTCGGTTGCTTTTCCTTGCTTGCTTCCAACTCACGATTATATATAGATACAAACTCCCCAGTCTTTATATATACAGAAACGAACTTCAGATATATCTAATCCTAAAATTAACAGTACAATCATAGTGGTGTATCATACCTACCACTTTGTATATCCTTTGTACAATCAGGTCTGATTTACTTTATGCTAGCTGCAATTTCATGTCTAAATCGTGCAAAGTTTGCAACAAAGTGTTTCCTAGTGGAAAATCATGGGGAGGCCATATAAGGGCATGTTACAAGAAGGAGGAAGACGAAAAGGATCGAGAAGATACTGATGATTGGAGGGTACATGATTGCTCTTCTTCAGAATCAGAATCAGAATCAGAGTTTGAATTTCATGTTGATGTTGATGAGAGTAGTACTAAAGGGTCCGTGGAGCCCGTCGATCTGAGGGAGTATCTCCCACGGGGTTGGTCAGGAAATAGCAAGAAGAAAAGATCTAGAAAAAAGAAGCTCAAATTTGCTGCTTTAAATCAAGCCAGAAAGAAAAGTTTTGCAGATCACATTCTTGAAGCTGCAGCCTTAAACCTTCTACTGTGGTCTTCAGTCTGTGATAGCAAACAGAAGGGTATTAGAGAAGAATTAGCCAAGTACCAAGATAGGTTTGCTCATCAACTTGCCTTGAATAAGAAGCCAATGAAAAGCATTGCTTATACGCGAGAAAGGAGGCCCTCGGAGTTCATAGTGGGACATGAAAGAACATACGTGTGCAGGGAATGTGGATTAGTTTTTGACAGCTTCCAAGGTCTCGGCGGCCACCTGGCCGCCCACAATAGGAAGAGAGAGAGAGAGAAAGAAGGGAAATTGGATCTAGTAAGTGGGGTTCATCAAGATTCGAGAGGCAAAAACGTTATAATTGGTGATGCTCCTAGAAAAGAGTACAAGTGTAATCTGTGCGAAAGAAGTTTTCCAAGTGGACAAGCTCTCGGCGGACATATGAGCTATCATGGCACTGTTCATAAGGTTTACAAGCATGAAGGACATATTAGCCATCACACCACTGCTGATACGGAAAATAATAACTCCGCATCCAGCTATGAGGCATCGAATGGGGCAGATAGTCATTCCAATCCTCCATCTAGTGTACAAGTTAGTCACCTTGATCCTCAACCTGGTAGTGCATTGGATTTGAACATGGCTCCAGATGAGGGTGTATGGGGAAATGATGTTGGAGTTCAAAAAAAATCTCAGTTAAGTTAGTGTTAGAGTACTGGCATTAGATTATTAATGCACATAGTTTAGGGGACTTGACGTTGGATCGAGATTGAAAAATTCGTAGTCAAGTTAGTGTTACACTTGCATTTGATTGTTAATAAAATTAATAGCCTCTTTAATTCTTTTTTATCCTGAAATTATGCTGGCTTTATTTTACTTTTTTTGGTTGATTATGTGCTCCATTTAGCTGAACATTTAGCCTGTGGTCTAGCGCCTTCCTTTTAGAGAAGATCTTTACTCACTTCTCCGACGTGCCTGCTTCTCCATCCCCTATTTTTTCCATCTCCTCTCCTTTCATTGTGAACTTCGAGGAGTTCTTCATGGTTATTGCACATTGCGTAATGATTTTTTTTGTGCTTGTGGATGCTTTGCACTATTGCCTTGCTATAATTCCTACACTTAAAGTTCAGCTTACGTAGCGGTTGCCTCCTGCTTTCCTCTCTACGTACTTCGCTGCTGGTGTCAAACCGGTTGGAGGAGATAAACTTGTGATCTATCAAAAAAATTTCTTCTAAGTGATGATTCTTATCCATTTAGATGCTCTGTGGTTTATAGGGAATTCTCCAGTCTTTGCATCTTTTATCCTGCAGTTGCCCAACATTTGAATACCTTCGATCTGTCAACTATTTTTGACTGGAATGTGCTTGCTTCTCTTCGCAATCAGATGTGCAGCTAGCCTGGACTAAATTCTTTTTCTGACAGTAGCATTATATATCAGACTTTGAGACTAGCGGTCTGAATACTACGCATTCGTTGGTTTAGTTATACAAGTGTTAAGCTGGCTTGTCAAATCTTGGAGTAATATGATTTTGGTCTGTTCTAAGAGCTGAGCCTTATCCTTACACGGCTCGGTTTCTCTCTTAATCTGTATGTTTTCCCACCATGGCTCCATTGGCTACTGGTGTTTATCTTTGTTCATTAGATAGCATGTGCTGTCCTTAACTGATAAAAAAACTAGAACTGGAGGTAGATTTTCCTAATGCGTTTGACACTGCTTTACACCCAATTAAAAGAAAGTAACTACAGCGTCATTGTGCCTGGGCTGTGAGGGCTCTCGACCGCATGAATAGTTCAATGCGCTCATCAGCGCTTGACCCGAGATGTGGATCATCCAAGGCATGGCGTATTTCTCCTGTTCAAGCCGGGGTTTGAAACCAAACTTCTCCTCAGGAGGATAGCTAGCTCGCTCCTGCAAAATTACCATGGCTAGACGCTTTCAAGGATGTAAAAGCTGATACAGTCACTCGAGATGAATCACCAGCTGGTGGCAGACTGTTACGTAGATGTTGGGATTGTCTGTCTAGTATAGAATTATCCTGAAATACTCCCTTAAAAAGGTTTATAAAAGGTGGGTTTTTAATGGTTTAATAAAATTATAAATAAATAATTTGTGGTGTCGGTTTCATGGTGGGCTTCGTGGTGAGTCTTCGATATAAATATTTATAATATCAAAGTTTGGTACTTGGAATTAAAATTGTCAATAACATTATCATTATTTTTTTAAAAAAAATTAGAATTTAAATTTAACGGTAGATTTAATTTGGCTGTGAATGTTGATTAAACTGAACTAAGCTATTATTCAATTTAATTGAAAAACTTAAATGTTAATTCAAAAATAACTTAAATATTATTTATAATATATAGTTGTATAATTAACTCCAATGCGTTGTTCCAAGTATACAGATAATACTAGCTAGTTGTTACATAAAAATATATACACATCAAACGAATTTTCCCATTTGTCTTTACTTTCTATCTTTGAAGAGAAATGTTGCTTTTATGTAAAACAAATAAATATTTAAATATTATTTTTTACTATCCTTTTAAATCCAATCTGGTATAGTAATCAGCTCACAAGTTAGCTCACAAGTTAACTGGATTAATCTTAATTAATAAAAATAAATAGAATTAATTTCAATGCAATAATTATATAAAAAAAAAACACCTAACTACCTAGCAACACTTATATAAATTAAATTTAAATTTTAAACCAACAACATGATTGTAATTCAATATTCAAAACACAAATCAAATATAAACTATAAAATATTTAAAACAAAGCATTAAAAAATATAAATTCTAAATCAATAATACTTTTACTGATATTGAATAAACGCATTGAATTCTTTGGTGTCTATAAATATAAAATTTAAATTAAATATAGATGAAATTAAGTGATTCTCATCTTCACCTAATAAAATATCATACAATGATCATTAATATTTATGAAGGACTCAAGTATATGTATCTTGCCAGTGAAGGACTCATCAATTTTACCAGGTTAGGTTTCTTGCTAATCAATTACGCACTTTTCCCTCAAGAGACGGACTAATAATTTCATTGATTACAGTAAATAGAGAGCTCATCATGAATTATTATGGAGAATCTTCTCTCCAGAGGCAGCCTGCGAAGTGGTAGAAGCAGAGAGGCATCCCCGATATCTGGAAGGTCATGGTCTGTGCAATCACGAGTTGTTCTCTAAAACCACGGGTTGCTTTGCTTTCATGTTCGAATAAATTTTGCAGATAATCAATCACAAAGTGCTATCAAGCGCATTTCAAGAAAAACCCATCAAGGATTTAACTTGATACCAGGCCAAGTGGTTGAAGATCATGTTAATACGCAAACACTTTTTGAAAATTCATCAAGAATCAAGCTCTCTTTTCCCTACGTACGTTTTACTTTCTGCTTTTTATACCAAGTAGCAAACACAAACTAGTCAATTCCTATAAATTTGAAAATTCTTCTTAGTTCAGCAGCAAAAGCAATAACCAATCTTACAACCATATGTGTTAATACACTAAATCAAAGAGAGGAAACATAACCGGTATGGCTTCCCTTGAAGTCTTTTGAGCGTGGCTTATAGATTATTTCTGTTCTTTTTTGCAACTAGTAGGGCTAAAAAAGTATTGGGGCACGTAGGACTATGGAGAGATTAGGTTTTTTTGTCTTCTTGTTGCTTTGTTTGTCGGTAAGTGAATTTAATTTACCATCCCCAAAACATGATGTTTTACTTATAAAAAACACAATTGGATTTCATCTAGTTCTATAAAGTCGATTGGATTTTGTCGGAACAAATTTCTAGCTAGTTTTTGCTTTAACTCAGCCCAGCTTAGGTCCAAATTCATCTAGGTCCTGGGATTGACATGTGTAGCTACGTTTTAAAACTTTAATTTCTACACCATTAACTTTTTTATATTTATTTGTCACCATCTATGCATCATCAATAATTACAGAAAATAGCTCAACCCATCATCATTCTAGTTTGGATTTTATTTGGATTAATTATTGAACTTGATTTATGTTATTATTGAATATTTTATTTTAATGAGCTATCAACCTAATTGTTGTTGATAGTTTTATTTATAAGGATTTTCTCCACCCTTTCCCTTCTCTTCTCTTCTCTTCTTCAACTCCTTTTCTTCTTCTTCTCAAGCTTCTTCTTCCTCTTCTTTCTTCCTTTCATTTGAAAGCCATCCAAATATTAGGGCAAGTACTGAGAAAGATGATGAAAAGAAAGATCATAGGAAACAAATGCAGATGCATCAAAGCACACTAGTGACCAGTCTCGAACAATTAGGGCTGTAGGAGATTCATTATGATCTCAAATTAAGTTACAAGAATTACAAGGTATCCTCCCATAATTAATTTAAACATTTCCACTTACGCTCATAAATAAATTTTTTTATCCATCATGCATACCTGTTTGTATAAGAGTAATCTGAATACAATCTGAGTTTCAACTAAAAAAAAATAAAAATTGGCATTGTCATATAAAGAGAGGAGCAACAAAAATAATAGTCCAGTCATCTTAAGAGCTTGACTCAACAGTAATACTAGAAGAAATGAATTACAGGTGTGCAATGAAACTTGAAAACTTTGTTACAACTACAAATCCCATTCCCTAGATGATACTCTCAAACTTTGCTAAGAAATGCTGAGAATACACAGAAAAAAGACCTACTGTGTTACTTAAGTGGGTACAGCCACCCCACAATAGGGCGATAGCTGCAGCACTAAAAGCCAAAAAACCAAGATGAGCAAAATCAACTGAATGAGAAAACATGCAGCTACCTTACATACTTTGTTCTGCATCTTAAACACCTCTTCAGTCCCTAAAACATCCCCACAGTATTTTTCCAACTCCTCCGCTTGTTTCTTTAAAGATGCAGCCTTATTCTCTGCTTCTCCTAGCTTATTCAGCATCTGCACTTGCTCACCAGCCAAAGCCTCTTGTTCCTCAAATAGGGTGATTTGATCACCTGCAGCAACTCCCAACTTCTGTAGGCTCGTTAGCGCTAAATGCTCGATCTCAGCCTCGATCTTTTGCTTGAATAGTCCCTCCAGCTCGTTCTCAATCTCTCTATATTTCTCTTGCTGCAACTCTGTAGTACTCGCTGATTCTTCTTTTGGTGACCTGTCACCATTCAAGGTGGCTTCCAGTTCAGCAACCCTCAACTCCTTCACCTTGAGCATAGCCTTTGCCTCCTCCAGTCTGCTCTCCAAGTACTGTACAGTCTGTGTCAAGCTTAATACTCGGAACTCCAAGGAATTTGATTCTTTGATACTTTCAGAATCAAACTGGTTAGGTAAGCTTGATTTGTGGATTTCTGAATTAGCTGAAGAGGAATCTTCCACTACACTGCTAACTTTCCCGATCTCCCCCAATTTTTGAACCTCTGTAAGAAAATAAATTACTCAGTTAATTATGCTAATATGCTACCATCCCATTTTATCTTGCAGAAAATGGACACAGGGTCTTCATCCATAACAAATCAATCTGATACAACAACCGCCATCATTAACATAAACAGAAAGACAAATGCTGCTCCATAGGTATCAACAGGTGAGAGAAAAGTAAACACCAGGAGCCAATTCCACTTCAAAATGATAACTAAGTAACTCAAGCCCATTGCTTGTTTCCAGGCAACACTGTTGCCTGCCAGATGGGAAAATCCTTGATTGCATAAAAGGGAGATTAATTGTTTTTAATGGAATCACCTCACATCTGCTTTCTTAGATTAAAAAGGTAAGTGGAGTTTAAACAAACAATAGCAGTATGGGTTCAACTCCCACCAACTGCAAGACCCAATGTTGACCACTTGCTGAAGCCTTAAGCCCTATACTCAGTCAGGCCCATCCCTTGCAGGGAGGGCTCTGGGCCTGGGCTGGTGGGGGACTAATCGAGTCTAAAGGTGGATATCCCACCACCTCACTACTATTAAAAAAAAGATATTTGAAATGTATGTCCCAAATTGTAAATTGCATACAAGGCAAGAAAGAAGCATCCAGCAGGTGGGAGATGATTGTTGTTATTAGAATACGCTAAAGTTTGTGTTTTAGATTGAAAATGTAAGTTCCACTGAAAAACACATACAAAGGGAGAAAGAAACACTCAGTTGGAACACAGCCTGAAGTGTTAGATCAGCATTTACATCCTTGCCACAACGATAATCAAATTCTAGATCACAAAAAAGATTGGCTAACCATATGTTCTCATGCAAAGCAGTTATACCAAGCATGATTGCAAAAACAAATATTTGAGTGTGAAACAGGTACAGAGGGCATGGACAGAATTAGCCTAAGAAAATACATCTTTCTACCTTCAAATTGAAATAAGTCCATTAAAAAAACTAAAAAACCCCATTGGTAGTATGGAAGCTGATCCACTGTTCTTCCTTCTAAGAACCATGCAACTCAATCATTTGACAATCACATTACAGAATAATACTGATTACAATTATAAATTAGGTATGTGTCTATTAGGAGAAGAGGCAGGACAAATATCTGCAAGAAGCATTTACAGGAAAATCTCCAAAGAACTGTCAGACTCTAAAACCAAAAAACTAAAGTAAAAACAAATTATGATGTATGATACAACTAGCAATCCTCAATACGATATATGATAGCACTCAAATGGCCTATGTAAAAACACATAATAAAATGAAGGTTTGTGTGAAACCAACCGTTTTCAAGAGCTTTCTGCACAGATTGGAGAGCAAGTATAGATTCAACAAATGGATCCTGATCTGCTGAGGGTTGGTGATCATCACTTTTTTCTCCCTTATCTGTCCAAGATGCTTCTGCAGCTAATTCATTTTCTGAAAGATCTTCAACTTCTCCAACATTCTCCTGCCCATAACTAGTATGGACTCCCCCACTAAATTGTTGTTCAACTGCATGAGCTTCATCACTGTTTTCTCCATCATAATTCATTGACCTTCCACTTTGCTTTCCGTTACTGGTCACAGAGAAATCACCCTGCACAAAGACAAAGTTGGAGCTTCTTGAGTCAGATTCCATGCTGGAATGAGAGTTTTCCTTCTCGATTTTGACCCTTTCTCCTCTAGGCTTCTTACTGTTTTCCACCCATCCCATCCCTCGTTGAACCAGTTGAGCTGAACTACCCCCACTCTTCCCACCCAAATACTTCACCCCATTCTTGTCCCATGCATACCCTGACACTGAAAGCAGGTCATGCCTCACCCTTGGAGCACTAGCTGCTGTTGAGGACCTGCTACTCTGATCCTCACTATTCTCAGAATCCGTGCCAGCTGAGAAAGCAGATGCAACCGTAAATCTATATTCCAAATTAGACCCGTGGGTCACAAACCCATCACCAAGAGCCGCATTTCTAAATAAATTAGCAGAGCCAACAGAACCCTCACTATTTTGCATGACCTCAACCAGTGTTAAATTTGTTGGTTTAGCCGGATTCACAGCACCAGAGGATACTCGTTTCAAAACTTTACTGTTATCCACACCAGCACTAGCATCCTTAACAATATCTCTCCTAATTCGCCTCCATTTCTTTAAGCCAAATCCTTTCATATTAGGAGGTGACCCCATGGTCGAAGAATTGGCCATTAAAGGAAGTGAATCCACTGAATTCCCCACTGGCTCAATTCCCACACCTCCCTGAACTTCTCCATCGTGAGGCATCGTTTTCTCATCGCCATTACCACTAGTGCCCGTTTCATGAATTATCCCATTTGAACATTGCCCATTAGCCTTAATCTTACTGTTACCATCATCATCACCATCTCTATGACTTAAAGCACCATCAGGGGTTGTGGTTGTGATGGTGGTGGTGGTCAATTCATTATCTTCAACAGATTCAAGTGCACAAATTTCACTCTCCAAATCCATAAATTAGAGGTTTAAAGGGTGGTCTCTCTAGATCAAGATCAAGATCAAGATCAAGATCAAGATCAAGAACAAATAACTATCATTCCAGCAGTATCATGTCCAAAATCTGGAAAATTGAATACAATTAATAACACTTTGCATTAAATTCAAATAACCCTTTTGATAACATGATTCAATTTTGCTATCTATGAACAGATTTAAATGAATTAAGCAAATCCAAAGAAAGAGTGAGATATTATTGAAGATATTCAAAAGAATAATAATAAAGATAAAAGCACATACCTTTTTATATCCATGAAAATAAAGATGAAAGCTTTGAATTGAAGATTGGAGAAGAAAGGTTAATGAAATGATGGGAAAATTCAAAAGGGAATAGAAACCCTAAACTGTGCTTGAACTTGCAATTTTATAGCCAGTGCTGCTCCGGTTGGAATAAAATTGTGATTATTTGTTGACAATAATTTTCTTTTTTAAGAAAAAATAATGATTAATAAAAAAAGAACAAAAAAAAGAAAAGAATGAACGTGTAGAGAGGATGATGGGGCCACGTGGAAGACGTAAGGATGGCCCACGAACCAAACCTCTCTCCAAGTGGGCATTGCTGGCCATTGATCATCATCAGCGATTCTAACACTAACATGAATTAACTAACAACCACATCTGGCCTCGCCTGATCTGATCTCACCTGACAAAAGTGTCTGTCTCCTCTTTTTGCTTGTTGGTTTTACATAATTGTCCATCACTCACCCTAATCCTCGGTACCAAGTCCTATTTCTCTTTATCTTTTAAAAATATTTAAAAAAAATAAAAAAAATTTATTTTTTTATTTTTAATTAATTTTTTTTATATTTTTAAATTATTTTTCTATACTAATATCAAAAATAATTTTTAAAAAATAAAAAAATATTATTTTTAATATATTTTTAAATAAAAATTACTTTAAAAACTAACCATAAACACACTTACAGTCACGTCACTTGAAAGGGATAGAAATGGATAGCTGGAGCATTATAATTTTCTTATCCGAAGCTGTTTTTACATGTTTTATTCGACCCGAATTTTAAAGGGCACAAATCAAACCTTAATGGATCAGATCAGGTTTTCAAAATCCATTAAGTATGTATTGTCATTATCTATATAATGGATATTCATTATCCATATATTGGGTTTTTATTGAATATTCATACCTAGGTGCATTCAAGTTTTTGCCTTTTAGTTTGTAGCCTTGGCGCGAAACCCTTGGAAGTTAGGAGTTTTGGAGGAGTTCAAGCCTATTTGTTGGATGGAGTTTGTGGCTTAGTGTGTGTATGCATACAGAGAGAGAGAGCGTATAACTAGTTTATAACTAGGTGTTACATTGAGGGTTGAATAAAAAAAAAAAATTATGAGTAATTATTTGACATTTTATTTAACTCGATCGAGTGGATTAATATTGAAATCTTTTAAACTAATTTTTTATATAGTTCAGGTTTAAAATTAAAATATGTTAAAGTTATTTAATGTAATCCAATTAACTTGACTGATTTTAAAAAAAATCAAGATAATATTTTTTATTTTTTGATACTGAAAAAACGACATATTAGATTTGCTTAGGTTCAAATGTTAATATGATATTTATGGGATTTAAATTTTATAATTTATTTATAAATCATTTAAATTCAAAATAAAAATTGATAACAAGGTCTAATCATGAATTAACTTATAAAATTATAAAATTATATAATTTTATGAATTAACATATATTTATTGTATAAAATCATTTTAAAAACTCCAAAACTAATAAACTAAATTAAAATCATTCTACCTCTGTAAAAAAAAAATTAATCTAATTTATAATCAGTCTTATTATATGGAACTTACAAATATCATGATACATATATATATATATATATGATATTTTTTTCGAAGGAGGGTCTATTGTTACTATATGTTATATACACCATAGAAAAAAATAATTATTTTAGAGGAATTGATTCTACCACTGTTTTTTTTTTCTTTTCTTTTCTTTTCTTTCAAGTTGCTGAGATGTTTTTTGAACTCTAGATGATAAGATGCTGTCTGTGCCAACTCCCAGAGTTTTCTAGAGACGACAATGTTGAACGCTAGCTCACGGGGGACTAGACGGTTGCTGCTTAGAGGGGGCCCTTTTGACAGGGGCGACGGGCTACGGCCTTGATAGCGACACCTGGCAACAATCGTGCTCAAAGGTTTGCTGCCCCTAGCTATGGCAGTCAGAATGAGGAGGTGACTTGTCTTCCCTCTACAGTGACAGCTCCATGACCTCCTCATTCTCTATGATGGATGTATCAGCCACTTCCTCCCAAATTGTAGATTATTGACGCAACTAACAGTTTCTTCCAATCACAACGTCTGCAAACCAAAATAGAAAATAAAAAAAAATATATCACAATACAAAAGAATCAATGATTTCATAGTTATATCTTGCTTTTCAAGCGTTTTTTTAAAAGTTTAAAATATTTTTATTTTTTTATTTTAAATTAATAATTTTTTGATATTTTCAAATTATTTTTTTATATGCTAATGTCAAAAATAATTTTTAAAAAATAAAAAATAAAAAATATACATTATTTTAATATATTTATAAATGAAACACACTTTAAAAAATATCAATAACCACACTATTATAAACATTCTTAAATTGTAAAGACATAATTTCATCAGTTATTTATTTTATATTATCGACAATAAAAAATCATTGATGATTATATATCATCAGTGACAAGGTCATGTATACTCTTTGAGTGATTTATTATATTCCATCCATAATAATAAGTGACATTTTATGTAATGTTTTTGGACTCTATGGAACTTTCTAAAAGACTTATTCTGTTTTTAATTTCTTTAATATTCTTTAAAAAAAATCAAATAATTAGACTAGAAAAAAATACAACAAAATTATAATAAATAGACTAAATAAATAAAACTAAAATAAAAAACCAAATATGTGTTACAAATTTAAAAATTATTAGTTTAAATACAATTCATTTACATGACAAGTGCTAAAGGAGAAAAATGTAACGACAAATCTTAAACGAGACCGGATAGGAGACGAGGTGGACCACATGTACTATCCATGTTTGCCAACAACTCTATACAGATGCAAAAATTTAGTCATCTCAACACTAAGTCGTTTTATCTTAACAATAAGCCAGGTCATCTAAGCTTAAACATGTTCTTATATAGACACCTAAAACTCCAAAGATTAGGAGCTCGAAATTGATTGGAAGGAATCAACGGTCGATACACTACAACCTATTCATAAATCATCAACCATAGTGTTTAAGATACCATAAACCTGATTTTTATTAGGTTCACTATACAGATCAACGATTAATAATTATTATCGATACCCGATTAATTAGCTATCATTGGTTTAATTCAAACTTATTCAATCAATTTTAATAATACCCTTGAATCATTATCAATTTTATACAAATATTCAAATTCCTCCATATTTACTGAAAATTTCAACTTAACAATAAAATAAAAAATATATTTATTTATTTCATTACAAAACATCTAAGTTACAAAATTGAACTCAATTTCATCAAATTAGAAAAAAAAAATACAATTTTTCAAAATTTCAAACAAACCTTAAAATGAACAAATCATACTAAAAATTTCCTATAAAAAAAGTAAACACACAAACAAATTGCATATATCACCTGAAAATGCCAAAAAATTAACATTTAAAAAATGATCTACAACAAAAAATATATAATTTTGCTTACTTGATGTGGGGAATCTTCAAAGAAATTTGACCTGGAATAGGGATGTTGATAGAATGAGTGTTGGGATGGTTTAGTTTCTTATGATGAGAGCTTGATTTATGATAAAATGAAAGGGGGGGTTGTTGTTTTTTTTATAGATAAAAATAAAAGAAGAATAAGTAGGGATACAGAGAAAGGAGGTTGATTGCCATGTTATAACTTAAAAACTACCGGTGGATTCACCAACGAATCATAGCGACAAGTTAATTTTATCGGTAATACCATCTATCATAATGACATGTTATTATTATTTTTCATTCCATCATTTCCAACTGTAATTATCTTGGTGTACATCGATAGAAAATCTTTGTCGGTGTATACCAAAGGAATTAAGTGGAAAATTTTCATAAGTAAATGTGATTGCAATTTATTAACGGTTAAAATTCTGTCAGTATTTCTGTTTGTGCTTGTCAATTTTTTGATAATGACCTGGGCATATGACCCTACCCGATAAAAGCTTCTTTAATTTTAACCAGGAACCAACAACCCATCTGATTCTTCACTAGGAATAAAAAAACCCATTTGATTTCCTTGAAACAACATGAACTCCACATACTAACCTAATTAAAAGAAAAGTTAAAGTATGTATGGAAAGCATTATAATTTTCCTCACAAAACACTGTGGATTGTTACAATATTTTTCCATATTTAGTTTTGATAATTAACATTGATAAACAACTAGAATACATCCTTTTTTTTTTTTGCTCTTTTATGTTTCTTGAACCATAGTTTCTAAACCTGTCCCGGTAGAATACCCGACCCAAGACTCGACTTATAGATTTTGATCAGATCATCCCAGATCGACCTTATTTTTTTATAAACCAAAATGATGTTTTTGTTTAAAAATATGAATAGTCAACAGGTTATTACCGGATTATTACCGAGTCACCCGTGTTTTTACCTGGCTAGGTTCTGGTCCTGGGTCGACTAGTTCCCAGGTCGACCTGCTGGGTTTTAAAACTTTGGCTTGAACACGTGGTTTTTTTTCTTTTTCTTTTTTTTTTCTTTTCTTTTGTTATTTGTTATGATTTTTTTAAAAAAAAAATTGTCGATTTTATTTTTTAATATTGAAATGGTTAAGAATTTAACTTTGTAACTCCATTTTTTTTAAAGCAAAACGACATTATTTTTGTTAAAAAAAACAAATTCTACCTTCCCCTATTTTTTCTTAAACTTGGCCCTGTTCTGGTCCCAAGTCGCTCCCCTGCCCAAGTCGGGTTTTAAAACCATGACTTGAACACATGATTTTATTTTCCTTTTCCCTTTTTTTGTTATTAACCTTTTGTTATGATTTTTTTTAAAAAAAATTTATCGATTTTATTTTTTTAATATTTGAATGACTGAGAATTTAGCTTTATAATTTATTTTGTTTTATTTTCTTTTTTCTATAAGGTTAATGCGATTTGCGAGGTTTTTAATATAATCCAGTTTGTCTCAATTTATGAGTTTGGTGGGTTTTTTGTAATTAAACTAGATTTTTTTATAGTCTATTTTTTATTATATAGTTAAAAAATTATTTTTAGAGAAAAATTATATTATTAAACTTTAGAGAGTAACAAAAACTAAAGGGTATGGAAAACCACTGTTCATCTATGTTTATTGCACTATGAATTAGAATAGTAATCTTATTATAGGTTTGACGTGCTAGCTTGAGTAATTGATTAATAAGTTTAATAAGTTTAACCATTGACTAGATATTATTATTTTTTATTTTTTATTTTTTAATTATTTTATAATTTTATTTTTTAATATTAGATTGACTGAGAAATAAACTGGATAGAATGATTTGAGAATGTTTAGAGATCGGTTTTATAAATGCTTAAGCACAAAATATGTTTAAACAATCACCTTCTTAATTTTGATATTGTTTAATTAATTGTGAAGCCCATTGTTTTCAAATGTATTCACAAAATCTCACGGTATTTAAAAGCTATGAGAAGGTAGTGTGGTATGTAAGGCGATCAAAGTATTGATTAATTATTTTCAAAAGGAGGAGGACTAATTGTTTATTTTGGAAAAAAAACAATTAGCCCAAACACAGTCTCTCTTATCTATGGACGAGTTTGGGGGCTTATATGAGCCCATTTGCAATTTAAGAAAGTGGGGTATCGACTGCTATCGTGATTTTTATTTTTTAAATTTTCAGGACATCCACCACACCACTGTCATATTAGTTTCATTGAATTGATATTAAAAAAAAAAAACTGGATTAATTTAATCAACAATGAGTGTACTCTCAGACTAAGGATCAGAAAATGAAGTAGGAAATCACAAAAAAATCAGAAAGATTCTAGTTGGTAATTGAAGTTGAATCTCACAATGTCATCTCAAAGGATATTCGCCATTCAATGCGTGAAAAAGGAAGAAATGATCCAAATAGAATGATCCTGATGGAATATTGAGATGACATAATTAGTGCATTTAGCACTAAGCTCAGAATCGAAGAGAGGGATAGCTGGAAGGGACTGGGGAGGTGAATATCCATCCAACGAGATGTAAAGAAGAAACTCCCCGATGGGGACTGGTCTGCCCTATCGGAGAACCCAACATCCGAACGTTGAACCACTGTCTTGTATGGATCCCGAATAAAGATGACAGAACCTTGAGGGATCATGTGATGAAATGAATTACTGTCCTGATTCCGAATATTAATTGCCAGGAGAGACTGCAGAGATTGTTGGAAAGTGAGAATTAATTTGATTGACATTGTGAGCACAAGGTTGGACCTGCCCCATTTGGCATGGATATATACGTACAGTAGCTTCTTTGTTGGCCACCATTAAGTTCTTCCCCATCAGCCTAAGTATAGGATTGGAGGCAGATGGACTAGCAGAATCCGCATCTGCGCGAGCTAATATAAGAACCTCACTCCAGCTCTACTGGCCGGAGAGTCCTTCGAAGGAATAGGATCCGTGGGGGGCTTGATGAGAGGGAGGATCATCTCTTCAGATCCTGAAGCCGGGTAACTCTTCAGGGGAACTAATTCCGGCTAGTGGAACTAGCTATCAGACTACATGATGACACTTTGACGGGTTTTTAGACTAGTATATCAAATGAAGGTTTTAAGAAATTGGTGATGTAGTTTGGGTTTTTTTTATAATAATAATTTCAAGTTTAACTTTACCATAAACAAAACATGTTAATTTTATTATTTTTTCTTTGCTACACAAAATCTAGCTTGGAATATAAATTATAAATTATTATGTAGGATTTTTTTTATTCTATATAGTTATTCAATTTGATTTTAAAATATATCGTCTTTATGATTTTTCACATGGTAGCAACTATGAATCAAAGAAAAAAATGTCGAGTTGGTAGATAGATATGAAAAATCATATATATATATATATATATATATATATATATATATATATATATATATATATATATATAGATTTGGCGCAATGCTGTATCGATATTTTTATTTTTCCAATTGGATGATATTGATTTAATTAGTGATTTTTCTCTTTTTAAAATTATTTATTTATTTTTATTACAAACCCATAAGCAAGACAAAGTTCTTAAAGTATCTTGTTAATTGTACAAATATTTTTTACTACCTAAGGTTGCGAGTGTGTGTAATAGTGTTTAAATCTCCAATATATATAATGCATGTATTATTGTTATGAATTAGGAGCTTAATTATACATATTTACGTACACTCGTATATAATCACCATAAGATGTTGGGATGCTATCAAATTACAGAACTACACCTTTTGAACTAAGTTGATGGAAAGTACGTACTCTCCTGGCTAGAGGAGAGGCGGGGTTCGATCGATTAAGAATGTTTCACAAACCACAACACTACTTTTAATTTTGCAAAACCTACTGAGATCTGCAATATCGATTGATCACACTAGCTAGCTGTTGGAATTTGCCTCTCAGCTTCAATTTTTGCGCAGCATTGGTTTTTCTAGAGCTAATACCTGATCTTCATTCTCACAAGAGAATGAAGATTTAATTAGGCCTCAACCAACAAAGAATCTACAGTGGATCCTGCCTGCCTAAACAATATTTGTCGGGGGGGTCATGTTCGATCAAGTGGTAGCATTAATTAATCTCAAGTAGGGCAATATTCTTTAATCATTATCCTTCCAGGTAAGGGATATATATTCTGATAGTCTGATGTATAATTTTACTAGAAATTACTCAGGGAGGAGAGGACAGTAGCTGAAGAAATCACAAGATATATTCAATATTGCTTTTGCAACTAATTATATATATATCAGCAATGTTTTCCATGCACATGCAGGACATAATGATGCATGCAATATCATACTAGCTAGCATGTCGTCCCTGGGTGCTAGGAGACCCTTTTGAGTCATCTGCTATCGGATCGGAGGCAGCACGATCGAAAATTGATGGGCATGCATGGTAGAATAAGGAGCTGATCATCCATTGATCATAGATCGAGAGACATTTTCTGAAATTAAAGACCGCGAAGAGGATATACGGGATGGTATTGTTTGGAATTTCTTTACGAGAGGGAACCTGCAGATACATCTTGGAGGAGCTTTCCCGGCCCATCTAGCGGATGCATGGCAATATTTCTGCTTAGGAATAATATTATATATATGGAATGAATTTGAGAGGTTTTAATTTAATGCAGATACAGTTTGAGGCATCGACATCCATAAATTATTGATCTTGATTCTTTTAATAAATTTCATATGTTAAAATCGAAATTAAGGCGATTGATTACTTATTCTCAAAAACGTTAATATATAAATTATTTGATTAATTGTTTAATATGGAAAACTACAGGAACTAAATTGTACTTACTCATCCTGTTGTTTCATAGGTAAAGTTGTCCACATGACTGGTTTCATATTGTGGTACGTAACTAGCTACCCCAAAACACAGTCTCTCTCTTATCTAGTCCTATATATTTATATATGACTTTGTAGTGTATACTACACTGTAAATCCTTTGAGAGGGGAATTTTGAGATTAATTCAACTTAATTTAGTTTCCTACTAGAATCTTTATGATTTTTCTACTTCATATTCCCGATTCTTAGTCTAAGAGTACAGTTATTAATCAAGTTCTTATTATTACTTCCGGTTTGTCCAACCTAAACCTAAACCTAAACCTAAACCAACATATATAGATGGAGGTGAAGGTAAAGAAGAGCTGGAGAAGATGAATTGGTGACAGGTACTTGGGACCAATTAATGAATAGAGTATCGGATTTTTGT
>Ga0325411_1000538_pt1 | contig 40077 bp, 35 predicted proteins | sample PopdelMetagenome_13_FD_206181 | JGI IMG/M metagenome (GOLD analysis project Ga0325411, IMG submission 206181) | Populus deltoides microbial communities from Bellville, Georgia, United States - Xylem-PdIQD-R4 | ecosystem: Host-associated > Plants > Phyllosphere > Stem > Wood/Secondary xylem...
GTAGAGGATAATAATCACTATAATCAAAGTTTATGAGAAATATGTGTGGATTTCTCATTAAATCAACGACACAAGCATAAGAATCGCTGGAATTTTGCTCTTGCTCGTTTCAACAGAAAATCGCCTCTACTTCTTTTCTTTTTTTCATCTTGACAAAACTTCGAGGATTACAATTTTTTCCCCCCGTGATTAAAAAAATTAGCCAGTCCAGGGCTTCTTGCTCTTTGGATTTCTCCGTGTGTTTTAATAACGGGCTTTGCGTTCTATTTCTTTTATAACTGGGCTGGGCTTTACCAGTCTAGCCCACCTAATTAGAATTTTTACGCTGTTACAAATAATACAAAAAATATTTAGTAGTTTTTCTCACGTAAATAGTCATGCCAATTGCCTTTAAAATAGTGCATGAGAATGAATTGTCCTGTAAAATTGTAAAGGGGAAATATCACTGGAGAAAAAAATAGTAAGATTATCTGGGAGTGGATATAATTGTTTTTCAAAACGTTTTTTATTTGGAAATACATTAAAATAATATTTTTTATTTTTTAAAATTATTTTTAATATCATCACATCAAATATAAAAACACCAAAAAAAAATATTAATTTGAAGTTAAAAAAATAAAAAATAATTTTAAAATATACTATATTTTTGAAAGATTCGCAGCCAGTTGTGTCTCAGAGTGGGCCATCAGTCACCACGTTGTTGTGCTTAAGCCTCTGCTCATGCTCCTGCAGCCTTTGATCTGAGTGCTATGACCCATGGCCTTTTATATTTTCGTTGCCATTATGATGGCACACAGCCATTTGGGCCCATTACCAATCATTGAATTCAAAGCCCACCTTTTCTTTAGCTCACTCTTGGACGGGTGCTTTAAGACGTTGGATTCTCTTTCCCACCAACGTAAATAAATAAAGTTGCGAATTTTGGATTTTATGCTCAGAATACCTGGACCCGTTAGCAACTAGATTTTTCTTTATTCTACCACCTTTCTAGCGTTTAATTTCCCTCCATGTCCGTTTGACACTTGACAGGGGTAGCGCTCCCAGGATCTAAATTTGTGCTTTAGGGACAAAATTTACCGATTACCATCATTTCTCCCCTTGAAGTTATCGTTGTAATCAAACAAAAAGATGTTATGCTAATCACATCTAATCTTTTGAGCTAATGATGCAGTGGGGTGATACTCGTATCTAATATTGTTTATTTTTTAAATTGATTTTTACTTGTAAAATAATATATATTTTTTTAAAAATATTTTTTTAATAATAATACGTTAAAACAATTAAAAATGAGTTTCAGACAACCCGTTCATATTTACATTAATGTATTTATAATGTTTTTAAATCAATGCCATGCTTAGGAATGCAGTCATGTTTACTGTGCAATTTTTCAAACAAATACTAAATCTAATAGATAATATATAGAATAAACTTACTTATCATATAAGCTAAATAATACCGCATAATGATGTTATAAATTATAATCATATAAAATATATAGAAAAGACACATGTCGATAAATTTATTGGATAAACAGAAATTAAATATATTTTGTTTTCAAGAAAATCGCGTGGACAATATTGCGACAATTGGACTCAAAATATTTTAAATCCGTTAGGGTCAAATTTTCAATTTATTAGGAAGTCAAGGACCCACTTCCTAATAAATTGCAAATTCAAATTGAAAACGAGCGGGCCTGACTCCATCCACTGCTGCTGCTCTCTCACCACCACCAACTGCTCAACTTCATCTTTCAAACTCTGTTCCTCTGACACCACCCTCTCATATCACAAAAACGAAATTTTCAGGAACAAAATTACGAGCTCCATGTTACATTTTCAAGCTTAAAGGAAAAAAAATGTCCAGCTCAAGACTTACCGTAGCTCGAAACCCACACTCTAGTAATCAACAAGAAGAACCTTCAACAAAAGAGAACGAATTCGAAACCTCTTTGAATTCTTCAGCTCACTTTCCGCCTCCGCGAACACCACTAAATTCGATTCCAGATCCAACTCAGTGTCACAAAGAAACACACGATTCCGGTTTTGACGGTAAACTCGAAACTACACGATCTGGCAGATTCTCAACTGGAACCCCTAGGGTTTTGATTCGCCATGGGAAAGCAGCACAATCAGAGCCTAACTCTGCGCATAACACGCCTGCTAGGAGTGCCTCAAGAGCCTCGCTCGGTGGTTCATTGGGAGGTTATGCGACCGGAACTAGGAGTTTGCAGTTTACTAAAGGGAAAGATGTGAGTTTTTCAAGCTCCAGGGTCTCCAGAGGGATTTCAGTGGCGAATTCGGATTTTTCTGTTGAAGTTCCACATTTCGAGCTCGATGAAGATCCTTCATTTTGGAAGGATCACAATGTGCAGGTTTTTTTTTTTAATTTTATGTTTAGTCGGATAAATTTGAAAGTTAGTGTTTTGTATAATTGGGAGATTTTTGTGGTTTAGGTTATGATAAGGATCAGGCCATTAAGTAATATCGAAAAGGTTTCGCAAGGGTATGGTCGGTGTTTGAAACAAGAGAGTGGACATACATTAGTGTGGCTTGGTCATCCTGAGACTAGATTCACATTTGATCATGTTTCTTGTGAGACAATTTCACAGGTGATGTTTTGATAGCTTGTATTGATTAATGAAGAATTTTTGTGGTTCATTTTTTTCTCTCAAACAATGCATGGTACGCTGCGTGGATTTTTATTGGGCGAACTGTTTGATTTTGATATATAGGAAAAACTATTCAAGGTTGCTGGACTGCCTATGGTGGAGAATTGCATGTCTGGCTATAACAGCTGTATGTTTGCTTATGGTCAGGTAAGTGTGTCAATGCAGGCTTGCACAGTGAGAATGGTGCTGTTTGGGGGTTAGACTAATTCTGATGTTTAATATGATGCCTTGCAGACTGGGAGTGGCAAAACATATACCATGATGGGAGAGATAAATCAGGTGGAATGCAAGCTCAGTGCGGATTGCGGGATAACGCCTCGTGTATTTGAGCACTTGTTTTCAAGGATTAGAATGGTATGCTAATAATTATTCTGCAGCTTTCTTGTCCATGGATTTTTGGGGCAGGGGATAAGTGGATGGTTGTATCAATATAATAAATTTTTGTAGGAAGAAGAGAGCAGAAAGGATGAGAAGCTGCGGTTCAGTTGCAAATGTTCTTTTTTGGAGATATACAATGAGCAAATAACAGATCTCTTGGAGCCATCATCAACTAATTTACAAGTAATTTCAAAATTTTAACTGATTCGCGGTGAGAATCCTATATACATCTGCATGTAATAAATCCTCAGCTATTTTTTTTTTAGCTCAGAGAAGACTTGAATAAAGGTGTATATGTTGAAAACCTCACGGAATACAATGTGAGGACTGTTAATGATGTCATCAAGCTTTTGCAACAGGTGACTGAATTTTGTGCCTCCATCATCATTTACTGTGTATAAGTTTGCATGGAAAATTAATTTTATCTACATGCACACTATGCAGGGTGCTGCAAACAGGAAAATGGCAGCAACCTATATGAACAGTGAAAGCAGCCGCTCCCACAGTGTTTTCACTTGTGTCATTGAAAGCTGGTGGGAAAAAGATTCCATGAACCACTTTAGATTTGCGAGATTAAATTTAGTAGATTTAGCTGGTTCTGAAAGGTAAGTTGCTCTTTTTTACCCCCCTTTCCATTTCATGTTTCCATAATGCTGACTGAATTTCAAATTTATTAGGCAGAAGAGCTCTGGTGCTGAAGGAGATCGTCTGAAAGAAGCAGCAAATATAAACAAATCCTTGTCAACTTTAGGGTAATTTGATCACAGGCCTGTTTCCCAGTCTGTATGTGTCATTAATTTGCCTGCATTGATTGGTTATGGTTTGCTTTTAGCTTGGTGATAATGTCACTGGTTGATTTAGCGCATGGAAAACACAAGCATGTTCCCTACAGAGATTCTCGGTTAACATTTCTACTTCAGGTTGAAGAAATAAAACTCTCGAACTACGATTCTGCCTAGTTTAAAATGTTCTAATCTTCAACTTTGGTTCGTAAATGTAAAGTGGTTATATCTACATCTTTGAATGCAGGATTCTTTGGGTGGGAACTCAAAAACAACAATTATTGCGAACGTCAGCCCATCAACATGGTCCGTCTTAAAATCAAATTGCCTTTGCTCGACATTCATAATTTTCTCTTATTTGGCTCGTGACACTTCTCTGTATAATTTAAAATCCTTCCTTGCAGCTCTGCACATGAAACGCTGAGCACCTTGAAGTTTGCTCAACGTGCCAAACTCATTCAGAACAATGTACTTACTTGGACCTAAGATACCACTGTTTTAATCAAAACTAGGGCACAGTTAAATCTTCTTTATTCCCTTTTTAGGCTAAAGTGAACGAAGATGCTTCGGGTGATGTTGGTGCACTTCAGAAGCAGATTCAACAGCTAAAGGTATGGGTTAGCAGCATGTCTGTGGCTATGTGCTAGTTTATCTTAGAAATGTTATGGCAATTAGAATTAAACCGTTTTTCTATATTCATGCAGGATCAGCTGTCCTTTCTAATGAAGCATCATAACCTGTCAAGGCCTCTTTTGAGTTGTATGCCGAGTTCTGAAGGGCCCAAATTGGCTGACCATTCCTCAGAAGACAGAAGAATAATTGATAACCATAGTATGCTTAGTATAGAAAATAAGAAGGTAACTCCATCACTCCCACAATTAAACGCAAAAGCTTTTGTCCAAGGACTTGCATGATAATGATGTGGACCAGCAATGCTAATATATCTAAATGTCAGGTGAAATGCATGGAAGCTATTTTAGCTGGTGCTCTTAGGAGAGAAAAGTTGGCAGACACTGCATTTCAGAAGTTGGAGAATGAAATGGAGCACGTGAATCAATTAGTATGTGATCTTACAAGAAAGAATTCTTTTCTTCACAGTTTCTTTCTTTTTTGTTTTCTTGCCAATTCTCTATAATTTCCGTTAGTACTAGGACTAAGTGAATTAGGTACCTATTCTGTAAAAACCTAAGCAAAAATAGTGATATGCAACGGGAGAATTTATGTTAGAAACTCTCTTGCAGACTTGCCAAAAGGAGGAGGAAGTGCAGCATACTAAATTGATACTAAGGTTTCGAGATGAGAAAATTAAACAACTTGAGTCGTTAATGGATGGTTCATTGCCTGCTGATCATTATCTCATGGAGGAAAATAAAGCTTTGAAGGAAGAGATTCAGCTACTTCAACCAAGGCTTGATAAAAGTCCAGAATTGACACGTTTTGCTTTGGAAAACATAAGACTTCTCGAGCAGCTTCAACTGTAACTCCATTAATCATGTGCTAATATTTGCTATGGATTTCTTCTTTCTCTTTCTGCTGACAAAGAACTCACCTTCACATACTTTTGATGCCAGGTTCCAAAAATTTTATGAGCAAGGGGAGCGAGAAATGTTGCTAGGTGAAATTTCAGAATTGCGTGACCAGGTTTCAGAATAACTCAAGCTTCTTCTTCTTCTATAAATACAATTCCGAAAGGTACATTACATTTTCTTTTTCTGGACACGCAGCTCCTGGTTGAACTTGAAAGAAATCTTAAGTTCTCCTCAAGACATGAGTGTCAGGTAGGAAAGCAATCCCCCCACCCCCCTCCCCCACAATTATACCATTCTCTTGTCTGTAATATCTACACACTTTGACTCTGCAGGATAATGACACTGTAAAAGAGTTGGAGGATTGCAGGAACATGAATTCCAAATTGATGAGGTATCATTGTAAATCCGTTTATTTTCTTGGTAATTTTAAGGTTCAATCGACACACTTGATTAGAAAAGAAAATTCTTATCCTTGATTTTTCTTGCCTTCTCATTCTTTTTCTTTGATTAATTTAATTGAATTTTAGCTCTCCTAGTCCATCTCCTGAAAAAATCTGCACATGTCACTGCATGGAAGAATACTTGTGGCTTTAGGTGCTGTGCATGAGGTCTTAATGATTGCCAAGCATGTCATTTTTCAGGCATTTTTATGGGCTATTCAACATAGCTTGATGTCGATGTGCTAACCCTTTATTCTGGTATTTATATAGTTCTGTCATCAATGTGACTGCGTTTGTCCTAAACTCTCATTTCCCCTTGTTTTACAAATGTTAGTTAGTGCTAAGAAGATATGAAACACACTTTAATGATCAAATTGTTCACACACTATTTTCCTTCATCCTTTTCTTTGCATATTATTACATTATTAATGGATTTGCCTGCAGAGAGGTTGATGAATTACAAGAACTCAAGACACACCTGAACGACAGTCAAGCTGCATATGATAAAGTAAGGGTAGATAGCAAACTTTTGTAAGGAGTGGTTAGTGAGATAGCTTGGTCTTGGCAGTGGGTAATTTATGTTTTTGTATCCCTTTCAGGGAACAGATTCATTTTCTAAGGATCCTGAGGAGATGGGGCAAATTGATAAATGTTCTTTGGTGAGTAATATGCAGATTGCTTTCTGCTTACATTTCAAATAATTTTCAAAGCTAATGAGCTTTAATTTACCATTGCACATGATTTTATAATTTGATTTAAAAGGGAAAAGGGGTTCAATAACATGAGTGTGCTACATGAATTCTAACATTTGCACGATTCAGTTTTCGTTAAACTAACCGGCACCTTTTTTTTACCACCATTACAGGTTGAAATGATATCTGACGGCAGTGAATGGGGAGATGAAATGACATTTTTTACCCCAACAGATTATATTTCTCTCCAAAACAAAAACAATCTACGCACAAGCGCTGCCTCTATTCATTCTGGCAATACTCAAGCCGAGTTGATGGAAGCTAGACTGTTAATTCAGGCAATGGAATCTGAGCAGGTTCGTCTAATTGAAGAGCTGCAGCTCATGCAGGAGCATAACAACATGTACATTGAAATCTTAAAGAAGAAGGACAACAAAGTAAGAGAATCTGTGCTTGAATATGGAAGTAACTGTCTAGAGTTACACAATCTAAAAGAGCAGAATGAAGTTCTGGTAATGGAGGGGAGTAGAGAGATCAAGAGCAATCCCTTGCAAGCCAAGCTGGACAAACTGAATAAGGACCTCGAGGAGGCCAGATCACTAAATTACCATTATCAAGAAGATCAGGCATCAAAATTATATCAACAGCATCAAGCTGAATTAGTTTGTGAAGAAGTTGAGACAGAGACCACCAGAACAATTCTTCATCTACAGGAGGAGATTACTGCTCTTCAATTGGAGCTTGATGAGAGATTATACTGCATGACTCAAGAAAACACGGGACTAAGAAACACGGTTGCTGCTAAAGAGGTGGAGATAAGGGCACTTTGTGGGGAGTGGGAAAGGGCAACCTTAGAACTAACAAGCTTTCTTACAGAAGGTTCTAAATCTCTCAAAGACGCTTCTGGTCAGATTGAAAGTATTGCCAATGCATTTCCTAAATTAAATGTTTGGATCGGTGAACATGCTGAGAGGGCTGCCAGAGCTTGCGTTGACAAGGAGGAAACAATCTTACAGCTAGAGAAAAGTCTGGAAGACGCGCGCAAGATGGTAATGGATATGGAGATGAAGTTAAATTCCCTGAGAGAGGCAACAATGGCTTTGAATGATTTTCCACAATCAGATAATGATGAAAGCTCAGAAGAGACAATCCACTCAACCATGCAATTGAATGAGAAGATCAATATGGTAAAGATGTTAGAGAGTGAAATCAAGTTGAAGGAGATTCACATTAATGAAGCAGAAAAACGTGCCGATGCTGCTTTCTTGGTTGTAAAATGGCTATCTGAGTGCCACAAGGTTGCTCACAGTGATGATGTCAGGAGGCGCATTCCCATCTCAAAGCTTCTTTCTTCCACTAATATGGGCTATCATAATACTTTTGATGAGAAGGTTGATGCATGGTCAGATAACGATGCACCAACTGGGTGGGAAAATTTAATTTTGGAGTCTGAAAATGCTATTACTGCTTCCTACAAGGATGTAGAAGTGCATATAGCTGCGCTTCAAGCAGAGGTTCTTGCAACTTTCGCTTCATATAGGGACTTGGTTCAGGATCTGGTGAAAGAAATTCATGAGATGAAGGGTAAAATTATGGAATTAAAAGAAAGGCAGATGGACTTTCAGTCTTCTACCATGAATTGGAAAGCACGGGAACCGCTTGAATTTTTGAAGTTTGATAACCAGTTGCACATTTTGCAACTAATAAGAGTTGAGCTAGCTAAGATCAATGATAGAATGGAAATTGTTTCTGATTTTGTTGACAAAAAAATAAGCTCACACAACTGCCTGTTAAACAAAGAAGATTTTGTGGAAGCAGATGGCTGGAGCACTGATAGTTCTGCATCGTGTTATTCCACGATAGGCTCTGATCTTTTCCCTGAAAGTGTTTCTCTAGGAAACAAATTGGATGGAAAATCACATGGTTGCTGCTCTAAACTTTCTAGGAAGATAACTGAACATATGGACCTGGAGTCTCGAAAAGGATCGGTTGTCCAATCTGAATCAGAAGATTTTCAGTCTGGATCAGAATACTCAGAGAAGCTTTTGAAAATTCCACATTCCAATCGAACAATGACATTAGAGATGAAAAGGGAGCTGGATTTGACATTTGATGCATTCAGCAAAATCTATGTTCATTTAAGCACAATTTTCAATGAGGATGAGTTGATGCATTGCACTTGCCCAGAAGGTACATATTTTTTCTGAGCAATTGCATCTGTATATAATAAGAAAATTAAAAATAGTAAGAAAATTAGTAAAGAACTTGACTGGTTTAATAAATGGCAGATATCAAGGAATCATTTCCATCTCTTGGTTCAAGGATGAAGATCGCTGAAGCCTTCTGCCATAGTACTGGAAAGGTACAGTTTGATTTTGAATAACTAATTCATGTGACCTTTTGCATGTTTTCGCAAACTGAATATGAAAATTTGGTACATAATAGCATTGCTGTTACTTTTGTGGTTTGATTAATACCAAGGTACCCAAATTGTTCAAAAATCACAAACTTTTATTGTGAGCAATATTTCGAACATGCAGGTATTTGCAGATGATAAAGTTAGTCATGCTAGTATCTTCTTAAGAAAATGCGAGGAAGCCAATGCAACCATGAAAGAAGCTGATTATATGTTGAATGCATTGATGGGAGCAAATGAAAATGCAAAACAATTGAGTGATATGTGGAAGCAAGCCAATGACGAACTGATGGTAGACAGGTCACGCTTGGTTGAAGAAAACGGACAGCTCAAGTCTTCATTATCTTTGAAAGAAGAAGAATACAAATTACTGCTGGATGAAAACAGTCATGGTTTGGCAGAAGTAGCAAATTCTGTGTCTTTGCTTGAAGCATGTTTTCAGCAAATGCAAAGGGAAGAAGAGGAAAGGTACAAGGTCATTTATTCAGATGTCTTATCTATGGGAAGAGAGATGCTTTCCTTCATTTGCAATTCAAGATCATCGGTGGAAGATATTTTCTCTGAGATAATGGAGAAGGGATTTGCTCGCAGCATCATGTACCATTGCCTTGTAGGAGAGGTTGTCCACAAAATTCCAAGCTTCATCGCACAACCAGGTTTCAGTTCATTCAGCCAACAAGAACGCCACATGGTAATGGACACTTCACAAAGAGTTTGCTCGACTGGTCACGCTGAAAGCATTGTCACTAATGAGCAGGGAAATGAGGAACAGCATCTAAGAGACTCTTTCACAACTTTGGAGGAAGGGGAGGGGCCATCACATGATAAACTGACGTACGAGAATTTGTCTCTTAAGAAAGAATTGGAAAGGAAAGAAAGTCTACTGAAGGGCTTGCTTTTTGATTTTAGTTTGCTGCAAGAGACAGCCTCCAATCGAACAGACTTCAAAGATGAAACGGAAAAGTTAATTTTTGCTTTGAGTGAAGTTCAACATGAGCTAGAGAAGAAAACAAGTCAGATTGATGACCTGTTGGTTCAGCATAGAAAAGTTGAAGGCCATCTTACGGATACCGAAAATGCTTTATTGGTATCAATATCTGATCTTGCACAAACCAAGGAAACAATAGATGCCTTGTCAGACGAAAATGCTGAGTTGAGAATGCTACTTAAAGATATATATCTTAAAAAATCTGAAGCCGAAGAACAATTGGAAGAACAGAAAGAGGTGACTAAAAGCTTGGAAGATGAAATTATTCACTTGAGTTCCTCTACCGAAAGTAAATTGCGCTCTGCAGTTGAAAGCCTTGAGGATGAGTTAGAAAAGATCAGAAATGAGAGAGACCAACTCCGTGAAGAAATCCGCTCCTTCAATGATAAGCTTGAGATGGCATATGGATTAGCTGATGAAAATGAAGCTATTGCTGTTGAAGCTCGCCAGGCATGTATTATTGCTGTTGAGCTTGTTCTTTTGAGTCCGTAAGATTATTGCAGCTTGATACAAATACGCATTAATTTTTTTTTTTAAATATTTCAGGAGTCAGAGGCAAGTAAAATATATGCTGAACAGAAGGAAGAGGAGGTCAAAATTTTAGAACATTCTGTCGAGGAGCTTGAGAATACAATAAATGTATTGGAGAAGAAGGTTGGTTTCCTGGCCATCTAAAGTTCACGGGGTACCCACTAAAAAGTGTCTGGAATCAAGCTGCATTTAGATTTTAACAAATTACATCCAAAAGGAGTGAATTTTGTGCCTATTGGAAAACTATTATTTTTTGTTTGTGCTTGCTGCTGAGTTTTAGTTATTTCTTTAAAGCAACTGGAATGCTATTGAAAAACTATTATATTTTATTAATCGTTTCCCTCTCTCAGGTGTACGAAATGAAAGATGAGGTAGAAAGACATCGATTGATCAGAGACTCATTAGAATTGGAACTCCGAACTTTGAGGCAGAGATTGTCAACAGTTGAAAACATCACCGACATTGCAGATTCTGAAAATGCAAATTCTGTACAAAAAGAAGATTCTATAACTAGGCGAGTAGTGCTTTTTTTCATTGGCATGAAGTGCTGATTTCTGCCTTATTTGGTTCTTGGATTTAAAAATTATCTGATGCAGGCAACTGCACGATAGATTACTGGAGCTTCATGGGGCTTATAATCGGATAAGACTTCTAGAGAGGGACATTACAGAAAAAGATAAAGAGGTGCCGCCTTAACATATTGCTGGTTTTATTAACTAGAAAATTTAAATACAATATACTCCATCCGCATTTTCTTTTTCAATAACAACGTTTTGTCCATATGTAAGATCAAACAATGCAAAGAGTACATCTCGGAACTTGTACTACATTCTGAAGCTCAGGCATCACAGTTTCAAGAGAAGGTAACTTTGTCATATTTAGACTGTTCATTGTGCTATCAAATTTTGTAATATGCAAATTCTGAAATCCAAAGTAATACAAGACAGACTGGTCAATATCTTCCAGAACTGTCTCGGTCTTTCAGGATGCACCATTTAATAGCCAGTGGACAATTCTGAAACAGGAAGCTATATAAATAGGAGTCCGCCTATAGTGCATATTTTTTTGCGCATAGTTTGGTGATCCAACATTCAGTCCATATTGTCTTATAATATATTATGCCAAAATTGAAACAAATTCTATGAAGTATTCATACCAGAATAAAATGGAAAGATAGTTAGATTGTTGGGAGATTCGTTTGTAAGGTTTGAATATTCGATGTTGACTTTCAACACATGTTTATCGTGCCAAATTGCTCTTTAATGTCAGTTTGACACATGGATCCCCAGTAACCTTTCTGTCTATACAATTTGACAGTATAAGACTTTGGAAACCATGGTTCGTGAAGTAAAAACATATTCGTTGGACTCAGCATCAGCTCTACAAGTGGTAGAAAAAAGTGAAAAAAGCTCAATCAGAACTAGGGGTTCTAGTTCACCGTTCAGATGCATTGCGGGTTTGGTTCAGCAGATGAATTTGGAGAAGGATCAAGAACTGTCGGTGGCAAGGCTTCGTATAGAAGAGCTAGAAGCAGTGCTTTCTAGTCGGAAAAAGGAGGTTAAGTAGTTTTTTCTCCCAGTTGCTTTTATTGTTTCAGTCGTTATGATTATATCAAGTTCTATTGGTTGCAGAAGTAAGAATTTGATTGATCCATAAATTGAGATATCTTTACCTGACTAATAATGTCGAGGTTTTAATATCTCATAAATAATGCCACCTCAGAATTTCGTAGCAGCATGGATATGAGTAAAGTTTGATTCTCTCACTTTATATGTATTATATTTTAGATTGAATTGTGAGTTATATTCGTTTTTCAAGAATATAATTCCTTTTGTGGATGGCTAAGCCATGTTCCTCGTGTTCTCCCTCTCTATCTCTTTCTCTCTCATTCACACACACACACTCACACGTGCATGTGCAATCATGCAAATCATACTTGGCCAGGGTTAGATGCATTTGCGTGTATCTGATTCTTCATGAAGTAATGTTCATGTACTTATTTAACAAAGAGAATTAACTGCTGACTCAAATTATACTGGATCAGGTATGCGCACTAAATGCTAGACTGGCTGCAGCAGAAAGCATGACACATGATGTCATTCGAGATTTACTAGGTGTTAAGTTGGATATGACCAACTACGCAGTAAGCTTCAAAATTTCCATTTCAAACATGTTAATTTTTTATGATAACTGCATTGCTTATCTGTGTGCATCTTTCTTGTTGGCATATTGTAGAACCTGATTGATCAGCACCAGGTTCAAAAATTAGTAGAGGATGCTCATCAGCAGACAGAAGAATTCCTTGCAAGGGTATACCGAGTCTCTTCGTTTGATTATGTCTTGGGTTGAGATGAGGTTCTGATTACTATTCTTTTCGCAATTATAGGAGCAAGAAATCCTGAACTTAAGAAAACAGATAAATGATCTCGCTGAAGAAAGAGAGAGGTAAAGACCTTATCCACAGTATAGACTCAAGTTTTGGACTTTTGTTTCCCTGTAAAATACACTTCAAAATGAGAATTGCAATCCACAAGTTGTGTCCCTAAGTTAAAAAAAACAACGTCAAGAAGAGGAAGTTATTTGGCAGACCGGGCCAATAAACATAACACACATAGACAAAATATACAGTCCCCACATGATGATTTATGGATTCTACGTCATTTTGTCTATGCGGCTTTTATTTACTGACCTAGATTATGAATGAGATAGTAGTCTGGTACAGTAAGTCTACCTAATATTTTCGTATAGAGAAGGGAAAAATCTAACAGCAAGAGGGGTGTGCCATGAAAAGTGAGGCGCCTACATAACTTTCCTATTTGTCACTGATATACTCTTTATTTGTCTGAGTGTCCTGCAGTTGTATAGCTGAAATAAATCTTAAAGTAGCAGATATGCTTGCCGCCCAGATGGCTGTAGAGCAACTTAAAGAGCGAGATCAGTTGCTTTCAGCGCAGAATGAAATGTTGAAGGTGTCCATAATTAACCGTTTTACTTTGCAACCATGTAGCTGTTACTGGATTGCATGCTGCCTTCAACAGAGTTCTGTTCACATTTGTTGTCGCGTTTGTTTCTGCAGGTGGACAAAAGTAATCTACTTAGAAGAGTTGCAGAACTGGATGAAATGGTGAAAACTCTTCTTGGAACTCAAATTACCCAACAGCGAGTTCCACCGACATCCAGTGCCAAGGCATGTGTCTAAAATTTCAAAAAATTTCAATATCTCGATTGCTTGCATTTTTGAGTAAAAAGTAGTTTTCACGATCGAACAGGAGAAACGTGTATTGAAATTGGGTGGTGCTGATTTAACCAAGAGGCTTGCGCATTCTGAAAAGCTTTTGTCTCGTGTGAACAATGAACTTGCTCAGTATCGCAGCAGACCTGATGCTAGCCATCCATATGTCAGGACTAATGGGCAGGGCTTAGAACTAAACAACAGGTAAGTTTATCAAGAATGGTCCATTGACATTATCGTGTTGCAAAACCAGGGCTGTAACCTCTGCTCATTTACAGGAAGGATAAGGCTTAACACAATTTTGCAGAGACCTTTCTTCTTCACCATGCCTTCCCATTTTATCTTCTGGAGGATCGCCTGTGCCGTTTTGTTAGCTGAAAAGTTACGCCCGGTGAATTTGTGAGATCATGTGTTGAAATGATTTATAGTGGCTCATCACCATGAACTTATTTTTTAATTTCAACAGTTTCGTCAATGTATTGGCTTTTACCCTGTTAGAAATTAATAGGTGTAAATGTAATTATTTGTAAATTGATATAGCATGCATTTCCTCCTCTGTGGAGCCTTTTATATTCCTACACACCATTTTTTATTTTTTTTACCGTGAGCACACTGTAGAGAAAATCATTTCAGAAAGTGACATTCGAGTTGAAAAAACACTCCCATATGCGAAAAGCATGAACATTCCCATAGCAATAACGGGTAGAAGAGTGGAGTGATATAACGATAGAAAGAAAGTGAGGAGTGATCAGGAAATTTGAAAACTGCAGATGCATTTGGTACAAGTTTTAGATGGTAAACAAGAAGTAAATTTCAGGCTTGCAACTCCTGAAAGCCATTTCGTTCTTTCAGTGACGAATGTATCGTTCTGTTCTCCACTATATTCCAGGTTTGAATTGACCAGTGCTCATAAGGACAAATACATGTACAATCACCCCCCCAATCTTCACCTTTTCTCCTTTTGCTTCCTTACCTAAATTTTAGTCACAGAGAATCTGTTAAAAGTTAAAACATGCTTCACGACAATTGCAGGTAGAACAGTTACTACTAGCAAGCACATAATTAATGTCAATTAGTTGGATCATTGATATGCTGTAAATACATGAAAATCTTGTATTCTGAGCTATCTGGAACTTTCATCCTGCTGGGATACACTACACCCTTCGTCACCCATCTGTTGAGTCCAAAAAATGCATTATAAGAAAATCCATAGCATTTAAAAAAAAAATGGCTCAATCAGACCAAGTAGGAAGGATCAAATAAGAGATAAAGCAGATTAAATAAAAAAAAAAGATTTCTCTGGGATTCTTTGAATATATGTCATGCCATGTATCAATTTTAAGAAAAATATGCAGCAAAATACAGGAGGTGGCAGGTATGCTTTGTGCCTTTCTTTTGCAATAAACAGGAGAACAATGCAGCAAGCAAGAACCTTTCTACCACATGCAAGATAGATGGTGACAGGCAATTCAACATGCTTTGGCAGCTTGGAGATCTCAATGCTCTGAAGAATAGAGCATTACCTTGATATTCTCAAATTTTGTAACCATCCTCATGTACTGCTCCCGTGCTTCTGGATTGCGAACCATTGACGTTACTCTTGCCAGAGCCTTTTCAACTCCAGCAAATTTCTGTTTGCGGCTTATTCGCAGAAAATCATATTCGTCTGCTTTCTCAGATTCTGGTTTCACATCTCCAATTTTCTTTTCCAACCGAAATCCCCGCAAACCGGTACGTTTCCGCCTCCATCGCAATATGGCCTTTTCAACAATGCCAACTGACCAAACTACCTTTTTGTACTGCTTTCGAACTTGATGTCCTCTCACATGAGCCTGAAAGCAATCAGCATTTGCTTTTCTCAGTTATTGAAACTAAACTTAAGTTGATAGTTCAATACGCTTACAAGGGGGAACAAGGAACAAGGAAAAAGGAAAAAGGAAAAAGGAAAAAGGAAAATAGCCTCATTTGGTAAGAAAAAGTAACCACCAGAAACATCAAAAGATAAAAGAGAACTACAATTCATGTGGAAAAAATACATTTGGTTCTAACAACTCAGACAAGCGCACAGGTCAACTAATCACAATACATCTAAATTCATTTCCTCTCTCTAAAAAGTGATACTCACATTGCAAGCAATTACTCGGTGTAAAGAACAAGTAATTTATGGTGAAAAATGAAACACACATGGCATGGGAAAGCACAGTATTGAAGTACCTGAATTTTTACAATTCGATTGCGTATTTTCAAAAAATCTTTCCTTCCCTTCCAGCCACGATACTTTTGCTGGATCTTTACAGCTGCAGAATGTAAATAATCTTCAAAGTGACCCCTCCTTTGAACCATGTTTAAAGAACCAAGGGCAGCTAGGTCAAGTGAAATTTCAGAAATATCATCACTGCTCTTTGCTAATTGTCTTTGACGGAAAGAACTTGTTCGATAGGCAGCATGAATGAGAGCCACTGCACGAGCAGATTTTCTGACAGCAGCCAGAGACCCTTTCAAGGAAAGCAGTTCGTATTCTCCCTTACTTGACAAAGAGGCAACTTGGGCTGCAATATCAGTTTCCTTTTCAGCTGCCATAGCTGCAGTATCATGATCCATCTCATTTTGGTCAATTTTCAATGATGAAAGATGCCTACTTAAAAAAGCTTCAGCCAAGTATCCAGAGATTCCTTTGTGGCCACGACATGAAGCTAAATCAGCTGCACTTTGTCCTCCAGGAAATGCTGGATTTGGATCATCAACAGCAGTTGGATCCGCATCCAATCTAATGAGTGCAATCACTGTTTCTTCTCTGGACGAGGGGAACAGCACAGCAACTTTCAGTAAACAGTCATTAAAAAATAGAAGCAACAATTTGGACATCAAGGCATTGATGATTCTTCTAGCATATAATTCACACCAAAATGTCAGGATTGGGGCAGCAGAAGTGGATAATTATCCCTTTTAAGCAATTGAATTGTAAAAGTTGCACTCTATAAAGATATAGCACAATAGGAAATTCTCCAAAATAGGACTGCAGTCCTGAAAAGACAAATCAATGTGCGCACACACACACTTGTAAATAAATGCATCCATGCATCATGCATGTATGAAGTTAAGAAATATAGTTTTCCAACAGAACAAAAAGACATTGCTAGCAACAGCAAATAATATGAGAAATCAAAAGAATGATTAAAAAATTAAATAAAACCACAACAATAATGTTGCTATAGATAAAGTTTTAAACTGCAAGACAGTAGAACTCAGAATAGCAGTCTGACCTCCCAAAATATGATGCCCAATGAAGCGCAGTTCTACCTCGTGCATCTCTAAAATTGGGATTGCCACCGGCAGCAACTATGAGGTCCATGGCCCATTCATAACCAAGACTAGCAGCCAAGTGGATGACTCCTTGACCTTCTCCATCCAAAACATCCGATCCTTTACCTCCTTCATGAACTTTACAGGCCAGCCACTCACAAAGTCTGTCCATCAGTAAACTTTGGATCAACTTATCTCTAAAACCAATGCCATCACCTACAGCGACCATACAATTATCTTGGACTTCTCCCAAATCCCTTTTACTATCATTTCTCAAGGAAAATAAAGTACTTCTTATTTTGCATCTTTCACAATCCTCGATGGAGCAATTCGACGACTTCATCCCAGGGCCTAAATATAATAACTTTGATAAACGCATTTGAAAGAGAATTTCCTCCTGTTGAGCACTTTCGGCAGGCAAAGAAGCAGTTCCAAAAGGATTTTCACGATATTCAAATTCCCTCACCTCACTGCATGATAGTCTGTTACGACAGGTGATATAAAATGGAACACGCCCAGGAGCATGTTGAGGAACTTGACATCGGATGACACAATCATTCAAAACCTCGGCAGAAACTTCAATCTCACCAAACATACAACCCCATTTAGTTTCACTGGAAAACTTCTTGCTTCCCAAGAATGTACCAATGATCAGAACCTGATTAAAATCAGCACAAAGCATATTTCAGATTCTTGGTAACAAATATTTTAAAGCAATAAGAAGCTTGTAAATGGTTTTAACTCATCAGCAACCAAAACCCCCCACAAACCGCAGGGGAAAGAAGGGATCAAGATCAAGTATACAAACCTTTGTGTCATCACCAGAATAAGCCCAATCCGGTGAGAAATCACGGATGCTAAATAGCTGGTCCTGGGAAAGAGAAGGGCCCAGTGAATCAATGTCCAACTGCATATGGTGCGACAAACTGGAAACTTCCTTGTCTTCATTCTCAGCACTCAGTGTACTCCAATAATTGCCGGAATCCGAAGCCATTAAAGAATCATCACAGTCTCCACCAATTTCTTTATCCATCCATCTCCCAAAACTGTCAAGTTTCTTTAGCTCTCCTGATTCAATATTATTTGCACCTCCATCATTGGCTTTGTTCTCAACTTGGGCAGTAGAAGCAGCTACTGTTTGAGTCCCAGAGAGATTATGAAGTTGGGGAGAAATCAAATTGAAATCAAGCTCCTGTTACACCAACAAAAGCGTAAAGTGTCACTTTGTGAATTTCATCACAGGAACCATTAATCAGTCTAGCATATTGCATAACGCAAACAGCAGACCTGGATTACATTTTGAGGAGTTGCTGTTCTATCAGTGATCAATCCAGTTGCACTAACCACAGTATCCGGAACTGCAATACCCTCTAATGTAGCATCTGTTAGCTTATTAGTAATTAACTCAGCTCCACCAGGTTGGTCAACAAAATATTTCTGGCCAGGCAATCTAGATACACTTCGTTCAGAGCTGCTAATTTCAGGCAACAGAGATGATTGTGTGCCAAGATCAAATTTTGCTCCTGCAAGCCATGATCCAGGAGGATTCTTTGGTAACACATGGAATCCTAAAAAGTAGCACAAACAAAGTCATGTGATTAAGGTCTAAAAACATATGTGAAAAAAGAATCAAATAATATGCAATGACATAGAAACATCTTGTATGCATGTAGAAACTCATAAAACTTGTAAGTTACAAAATGCAATCAAGCAAATGGGGAAAAAACATCGAAAAGGGATGAAATTTTGAGTAACAAGAGTTATTCAGGTGGCAGATTAGCAGTGAAAACTGTGACAGTGAAGCAAACAGCAGTTCTGCCAGCTCAAACACCTGTAAAGACCACTTCAATCTTACTTGCTAATAGCAGCACCAAAGAAAAAGTGAACACACATACATAAGACTTTAAATTCTTTTATTGATTATTTTGAGGGTCTTAGTGAAAAGCGACATTAAGAAACACATTTGACACGCTATCAAATGTATTCAGCTACGCCAAATATACATAAAATGTATTATTCATGCCATGTACCTTACCTTCAACTCTGGGGGAAAGTAAAGATGAATTGTGTGACATAGAGCCATGAATTGATTGAGCGAGAGAAGAGGTTCCTGGACCATTCCTAGAATCCACGTCCTCAAATTCTGAAGATAATGCTTTTCCATTCCAGTCAATTCTGTTTGGACTTGATGCATAAGATGTCTGAACTGTAGATGCAGGTGAGGCTGCTTGTGCAAAGGAAGTCACAGGACTGGGTTGAAGGTTTTCAACCTGTGTACCTGAATCTTCTAGTAAACGTGATACACCAGACTTGTATCCCTTCATCACAGAAAGAATTAAGGAACAAGTATGAAAATTCTAATAGCACATGAAAGTATACATTTCAAGTTTTGGTCATTATAAGAAGTATTTATAATAGAATACTGAGAGACAGAGAGATAGGCACATAAATTAGCACAATGAATGCCTCTATCACTAGAGCAAAAGGATATGATTCAAGTAGATTCTTAGTTTCTAACGATTATTATTAAACTTTAACACTGTTTTAAAATTTTAAAGCACATTACCATAGAATCCTGAGATAGATAGAGAGAGTGTAGATCAACAAAGTATACCTCTTTCACTTCTCTGTAGTGTACAAAAACAATATGCTCTAACTGCCTGAAAACCACGATAAAAAAAAAGAAAGTAAATGGTGTAAGCATGCAAAGGAGTGCTTATTAACAAATAATTAATTCATGGTCCATCATTTTTATAATTAGAAAATATGAAGAATAGCAATATAAAAGAGTCCCAAGTCCTTGTCAACCATATGCAGAAAAATCATGTTTTTTCCACATTTATAGGGGTTGGGAGAACATATGAAAATTAAATGCACTTTAGACAAAAAGGCTGAGAAAGGGATATGACTGTCTTAACTATAGAAGAGTTAAAAACTGTGAAATTCATTTAAAACATCTCTTTGTACCCTGGTGCATGTTTCCTCCAAAATGTCCATAGGAGAACAGTGTCCCACATACTAGGCTGTCAAATACTTTCCACATTGACTATTAGAAGTGGTGTGACATTGTGAAGAGTTCCAAAAGCCACAACAACAAAACTAACAGAGACACTCACCCATCAAGCATCCAATAGCACCGCCGCTGAAAGTTCTCATTATCCTCCCCATGGGCATAGTAACAATGGAGAACATCCACACTGCCAGCCTGCAGAAACCAATTGAGAACTGAATGGCTAAATAGCCAAAGAGATATACTAATTCCAACCATCCACAATGAAGAGATTTAGCGGAGCATCAAATTTGAACAATAAAAAATATAACACTGTTACAGCTAAACATTTGAAATGTCGCTATATAACCCTATAGAGAACGATTCCTACTGCTGGACCTTGCATGCAGCAACTCACAATGACAAGGACATCTCAAAATAATGCTCCTCTGCTCATGTTTTTCATGCCAATATACAATCGGCACTTTATATGAAATAACTATAACCAACATTTGAGGCTTAGGTAAGCTAAAGTGACTCAATAAGTTAGAAGTTTCTGTAACACATATGGAATTGCGTTACCACAAATTTACAACTAACAAAAAAAAGGCGAACTTACAACTAACAAATTGAAGAGCACACCTTCAACTTTTCGTGAGCTTCTCGGACAGTTTTCCCATCTTTTTTCTTCCTCCAACGATGACCATCTTTACGAAAATATCTAAGTGCTTTTCGATCAAACAAGAACATAGACCCAGCTGAAAACAACAAGCATATAGAACACAAAATGAAACCCAATGCCCCAATTTCAGTAGCAAGAAAAATGATCACTTGAGTCAAATAAAACAGCATGAAATAAAAAGAGAACCTGCAGGCCTAGCTGGTGGCTCTGCAGTCAACTTAAACTTCTGGTAATTGCGAAGAATTTCCAATATTTCAGTAGGTCGAAGCCAACGGTGCTTTGCTTCTTCCAATATCTGCTCTATATCTGCCAATTTTGTTTTTTTAACACGGATAATTAAACACACACACACACACACACACACACAAAACCCATTTCACAATTGAAACTCTTAAAACAACAATATTTAAATAAATATGAAATCACATTCAATGTATTGAACATACAAACAGGAAAAAAGAAAAAGAAACTCACTTATTGTATGATCAGGGATGTATCTTCTAGTCTCAGCCATCAACATGAACCCTAAATTTCATCACCTAGTAATAATAATAACAACAACCTATCTCTAATTGATTACAATAATTCGAGAATAAATAAAGCAGTAAATAACAAAAGATTCTAAGAAAAAAAAAGAAAGAAGAATTTGAGAAGAGAGAGGGAAACTAGAGGAGATAATTAAGTTTGACTATCGTATCGAATAAAAATAAATAAAAAACCCTACAAAGGAAGCAAAGATTCTAATTTTACAAGCTGGCCTGAGACGAGGGAGGGGGCGAGGAAGGTTGAGACGAAGGAGAGAAAGGAACGTGTGAAATCCACTGCATTAACAGGAGAGAAAGGGACAAAAAGTCAAATGTCTAAAGGGTTTGTGTCCACATTGGCATGTGGAGTGAGGGAGATAAGAGGATGTATTTGTTGGATTGTGGGTCATATCTGACGTGGCATGGCTAGAACATAGGCAGGATTTCTGGTACGGTAACCTACGTATCTGGTCCACTTCGGTCTATTTACTTGCGTCGCCTGGTTTGTGTCGTTGATTGACTGCTTCTTCTCTTTGTGATTTAACGTATAATAATTTTCTCTCTTCTGAAACTTATTGAAAAATTATTTTTTTTAATTTATCTTAAATACAATGCGAATAAAGACTATTACCGATGTTTTTATTTTCTAGAAATTATTAGATATGCCAGAAATTGTAATTCCGTCCTTTTCCTTTCACAAAAACATAATATTCACTATAAAAATAATTCATGCATCCTGTGTTTTTATGGGAAGAAAGAGTATAGTTTTTTATATAGTGAATAATTCCTCTCGTATTAGTTTTTTATATAAGATTCATGAAGTTTTTGTTCAAGCCTGGTGTTTTTAATTTCCATGTACATATAAATATAATTAAAATCCAAATATAACAAATTACATTAAAACTCAATAAATTATTAAATTTGTCATCTTTACTGCAATGGTCGAATTAATTAATCAAATCCTCGCAGCTCTTCCCGGAGCCCGGCATTTATTTCCAGGTGATGAGATCGCCGTCACGAAGTGGCTGGTGTAGCTGAAGGATACGAAAACTAGGGTGTCAGAAACTTTGCTTGAATATGTTCCCTTCTCGAAAGGTTTAGATACACACGGCTTTAGGAGATAATTTTTGTACTAACGAGTCAGTATATCTCAGCTTTATTGCGGATAGTATTGAAATGATTTTCTAACACGACAAAACAACGTGTTTTCTAGTGTTGTAAAATTTGTTAAGGATAATGCATACGCACAATGCAGCTATTAAAAAATATATTAAGTTAATATTAATTAAATACTAGAATAAAAGGTTGATATTTTTATAAAAAGTAAAAAACAAATAAGGATACAAATATCTTATATCAAGTTTTCTTTTTATTTTATATATTTTCTTGTATTTATCCTGTATTTATTAGTATTTCTGTAAATAACAATAACACTTCTATTAATTAATTATAATATTATTTTTTTATGCTTGAGGTGAAGTGACATAATCAAGATTAGCAAGGTTTTTTTCATTACAAATCTCTACTAAATATTTTTATATTTTTTCTCTTGATTTTATCTTACATTGCAAACCCTTATTTTACGTTGTATGCTCAAGTTATCCTTACATTATTTCTTTCCTTTTATTATTAACATAATAATATTGAAAAAATCTCCTTCCACATTAGACTTATTTTTTTAAAAAAATATCTAAGTTCAAATACGAAGCTCAACTTACATGTCTTGGCCCTCGAAAACCTAATTTTTATGTGAAGCTAAGCACCCGTTGTGTTCTAATTTGCAATGCTGTTTTTTTTCATTATTTTCGATCTTTGTAAATTTTAAGATACAATATTTCAGATGAGCGACGACAACAGCTTGCATTGCCTTGCTGATTTAGAGAGTGCCTGGAAGAGCTACTACATTTCATATTGGAGTTAAGAAGGTTACGAGCATGTTTGGAAATGTAGTTACGGTTATTTTTTAAAGTGTTTTTTGTATTGAAATGTATCAAAATGATGTTTTTTTATTTTTTTAAAAAATTATTTTTAAGATCAGCGTATCAAAACGATCCAAAATACATTAAAAAATTATTTTTTAGTAAAAAAATTAAATTTTTAAAAAATAAGATATACACTGTATTTCCAAACGGAGTCTAACATGTGTTATTATTGGCAATGTACACATATGGTGTGATTTAGATTAATTAACAATATTAAAATTTTGATGATACAGCTCTCAATTTTTAGAAAGACTATACCGGTCCAGGATTTTCAACTAAATAAAAGGGAGATTTACTAGCATGGTTGATTTTTTTCTTTTTACAAATATGCATGACTATAAACTAACAAGTTATTCGGAACCCTTGTAACTGAATTCAATTTCAAGAATTAAATCAATTTTTATGTTTTGAACTCTTCTAAGTATATTGATTTGAATTCCAAATGGAATTCAAATCATAAACATTAGACAAAAATAAATTAGACCCTCTAATTTATAAATCAATTCCTCCTCAAATTACCACTGAAAATACTATTTCAAAAACACCCTCTTTCTTTTCCTCAACAAAATCTTGATTTGTTCGGGAGGTAACCGACGAAATAACTAATGAAGTTGCTGCTATGGATGATGTTTCTTGTGTCTTGGCCATTGTCATGGAGGATATATAGCACTAAGCACTGTTCGGTATCAGTTCTTTTTTCCTCTTACATATACTTTAATGAGTAATTACAACATTATGTGCTGGAACTGAAAAGGTGCAAGGAAATGGGATTTCAAGACTATGTATTACTGGTGAACAAGGGAGTAGATATAAATCTCATTTTTTCCTACCCGAGGCTCATACTTCACTGGCCAGAGCAGAGGAGGTTTCTGCTGCATTGGGTTTTGACACTGTTGTTAGAGTGGATGCCACTGGTTTTGCTGGTGGTATACAGGCTTCATGGAATTCTCAGACGATTCATGTCTGTGTTCATCACATTCATTCCCGTTGTTTAACTCTTGCAAGCGGTGGATCATTCTGGGTCACAATGGTTCCGCTATGCGAGTCCTCTCTCTGCTTTCAAGGATAAATTATGGACTCGTCTCCATGAGTTTTCTGCTGGTTTGCAGGAGCCTTGGGCCTCAGTAGGAGACTTTAATGGCTATTTTAATTCAGCTGAGAGGAGATATGGCCATTTTAATTTGGTTTAATGGACCCTTGCATTTTAAAGAGAGGATTGATTGGATATCGGCTTTAAGGGGAATAATTTTAAAGAGAGTATAATTAAATTTAATTATGTAATTTAGTATTTTATTCCAATCATGATAATTATAACAAGTCATCACTAATCATTATTGTAATTGAATTCAGTTTTACTTGTAATTTGATTCAAAACAGGCTGTAAAGACACCATTGCAAAGGAACCAAATGGCATCCGCGTGATTGTTAAGAAAAAACCCAGTGGTCAGCGATTACTTTGTTTGCCGGAGACACGGTTTTGAAAGAGTCATAGGCCACTCGGGGCACCGATGGGGCCAGATGGCCCTTGTTTCATGCCTTTTTTAAGACCTCAAAACAAGTTGAATCATGTTGAGATGGTAAAACTTCGTGTTAAAGGCGTGTGATCATCCAAATTCTTGTTTCATGGAATGTTCTCCAGGTCTCGGTTCAAGCCTGTCATGGCCCACATGACGAATTTTCACCACTACGACGGAATAAATTATTAAAAAGGAATTTGGTCTCATGTAAGTCTCAGAACTCGTCGGTGACAAACTGTAAGCGTGCCCGTCTGAAGAGGGAAGGAAACTACAATGAACGTGGCAGCCAATCTTTACATGGATCGATGCACCATCAATCATGGCCAACCATCCTGCAGCAAGTAATCGTCATCTAGTTGACCAATTATCTGCTTAAACCCATCACAAGCCGACCCTTTTCCGATAGAAACATGCCTCCCTACAGGAAGCCCCCACTGGGTCTTGAAAAAAGGGACCAAGCAAAGTGCAGATTTACTACAAAAATGATCAATTTCAACAAATAATCCCATGCATGCAAACAATCCAAAATATCAATAGTATTATATGCATCACCCCTTCCATGCTATGTGACTGCAAACTAAAAACAGTTCAATTACAATCACAACATGGTGCCAGTGGAGAAAAAATCACATGACGGCCTATCATAACACAAAGAACAAAGGTAACCGTTGTTGTTTCACCAAAACATGTCCGAGTATTTCCAGATGTAGCATAAAAGAACAGCAATGCAAAGGGTGTGGGAGATGCTACTAGTTCCCGCTAAACTTGCTCTTCATGCTTTTGCTCGGGCTTCAAAGATTCATCCTGAGGGGGAAGAAAAAAGGTTTCAGATTGCAATCTAACCAAAATACATAACATCTCAGACTTGACTGAAACCATTGACAATTTCCAAGATGCACGATAGATAAACTATTGAGAGTATCATTTCCAAAGTTTTTCAGGTGATCAGGTTGTGGCTAGCAACAGAAAGGATGTGCAGAGAGGGGCAATTGCTTTCACCAACCTTAGTACAAACATAAATGTAGTGAACATCGGGATTCTTTCCAAGTACTGCTTCCACCGAACTCCCATTGTCATCTATAGGTACAGGATTCGTCAGCTCCTGAACTGGATGTTCTGAGCCTTCATCTGACAAAAATTTATCTGCCATCAAAGACAGCAAGATGAGAAGCATTTCAAATTCATTGCTGTCAATACTTAAGGTTCATTAAGAAAGTTATATATATATGTATAAACTATTAAACGGGCACAGTCCAGTGCAGGAGAATGGTGCAAGACTATTTTTTCTTAGGTGCTAAAATCCTAAGCACTAGAAATTTCTTTGATATGCACTAGAAATTTCTTTGACGTCAATTTTTATCCCTTCTTCCATTTTTTTTGGAGGTACATTTGTTCTGGCCATCAATTGGCTTGCATAAAGAAGTGAATGGTTAACTGTTCCACAATCAGTAAACAGTATTAGAAAGTAAAAAACAGATTTAAAATTTAAAAATAACTTGCTATGCTGTAAAAGGAACATTAACTTTCTTCAACAATCTAGACATTGAATTCCCCAAATCTTTTCAAAGGCAAACATGTGTATGCTGTATACACAAGCAAAACTCAAAGAACAGAAGAATAATTTTAATACAGGACTTCAAAGATACAAAAACTGAAATAGGAAAAGTAACTACCAACCAGGTCCCAGAAAAAATAATGCATTGTGTCATGCAACAGTGTGATAAGAGGAATACTAGGAAAAAACATCTGAAACATCGGATATGAGTTCAGTAAACCTATAACATGGAGCTTTATCCTCCACGAACATGAGTCCCTTAATAATTGTAAGCGATACAAAGGAGCTCCATATGTAACCTGCAATCATTTATCCCACTAGCTAAGCTAAAGGCATAAAGTAAAAAAGCAAACACATCATAATGTTTTTGCTGGATTGATCAAGCAAGTAGAGTGCTTTTACCAGAATATACACTCCATTATCCTTGAGAACCCTATAGTTTGTCATCAACTGCTTCAATATATCGTGAACATATCAAGCAAAAAAAAAAAAAAAGTAAAAATAAAATCAAGAAACATTTGAACATTGTTGTTTACAGCTTATCATTCTACCTCCAAACTTCCTTGAGCATCTTGGGAGCATTTTTTCGTGAATCATTCCCACACTACAAAAAAAAATAATAATAACAAGCTGATTGCTGTATATCTATCCAGTATCCCAAATTCTAATTAAGTATTAAAAATCAGCAAACTTAATCAATACCAAAGACAGCATCCTGCTTCGCACTTACCAGGATAGAGTCCAAAGTTCCTGTAGAAAAAAAACATATCAAGCAAGCATTATGAAATGCTTTGTTACAGCATTTCGCTTACATGTAACCCAGTTATTCAAAAGATTCAATGAAAACAGTACCTTTATCAATAACAGCATTAAATGAACCAGATTGAAATTCACTCATATCTCGTACATCCATTCCAATATCTGTTAAAAAAAAAAAATACTGGATAAATAAGTCTAAACAAAAAACAAAATCTTGGGTTTAATTTAAATTTATTGTTCTCTCGAGTGTTAAAAATACATCCATTCAGTCATCTGCTTAAAAAGAGGACCTTCATTGCATGAAAAAAGACTTCCATAACAAGCCATGGGTTTAATTCAAAATGTTGAATTTCTCCCCAGTGCTAAAAATACATAAATTTCAACTGAGAAATAACAACAGAACACTTACTTTTATTGCATAAATAGCGTTCTAAAGATCAAAGAAAATCATGGGTTTTCTTTTGAAGTGCTAAAAAAACACGTACATTTCAATTGAGGATGATTGCTATGCTTCCTTTTCATGGCCTCAATTACCACAGAAGATATATCAATGTTAACCACATCTTCATATCCATCACTCACCATCCCTTCACTAAATGCTGCCTCATTTCAAATAAACAAAAACACACACAAAAAAGAAGAAGATTAAAGGAGGTCTGATCTTGTGATTCGGCGGGTCAAACAACAAGGAACAGATAATGTGAGGACCAAATTCATACCTGAGTTGCCACAACCAACGACGAGGATTCGAGGATGGACATGACGAGGGATGTAGAGGTTGATGAGAGGAGCCAAGGAAGGATACTTTTGGTACCAATCAAATGGTCCTGATTCACTGGAATATCTATTGTCCCAGTACCATGGCTCGCCGTATGCTTGTGTAGATGTTCCCATTGTCAACTACTCCTCTCTCTCTCTCTCTCTCTCTGTTTGGTCACTCAAATCTTCTTTGTAAGTTCCAGACAATCAAGAGTTGCAAGTAATTTTGTCATCACTTGTGTGTAAATTTTATTGTTGTGTAAGGGGATTATTGTCATTTTGAACCATGATAACGGTAACGACAGGTCATTCATTTAACGAGTCCGGGTCTCTTGTAAAAAGAAAGAAATGCCACCATAAATTTTACACTGCTCCAAACAATCAAATCCTTTGTTTATTTTTTTTGGTACTTTCATGATGGGATCTTGGGAGAGAGAGAGTAAGGCCACGTCTGTCTATTTTTTAACGGAACAGATTATCGATAAATTATATTTTGGTACCTGTAAATTTAGTAATGTTTGGCTTTGGTTTTGTTGTTTACAATTTTTCAGTTCCATTCTCTCGGAAACTACTTGGCTGGCTCAAAAAAAGTGCGTGGGCTTGTATAGATTATAATAATTATACAATCTTTACTCGGGCTTATTTATTCACTTGAAAATGGTTTTTTATTCAATAATTTATACAGGTTTTTTTTTTGTGAAAAATAGATTATTTTTTTAGTAATATCATAAAAAATAAATTAAAAAATATTTTCAGTAATAAAAAAATAAGTTGAAAAAAATTATTAATATTTTATTTTTTTAAAAAAATAATTAAAAAAAATGAGAACAAACATTAATAGATAAAAAGTTAAAGGGTGACAAAATTGAAAAAAAATTATAAATTATTTTAAATAAAATAAATAATAATAAAAAAATCAAGTTTAAATGCAAAATATTGAAAGATGATGGAATTAAAAAAATAATTTAATTTTATAAATTATTTTAAAAAATAAAATTAAAAAAAAAAATAAATAAAATTTAAAACAATATATATAACAATCAAAAGATTGATAATCAAATTTGATATAATCAATAAATAACAAGATATTTTTTAATTTCTTCAAATTTTTTAAAAATATACATCATCCAAAATTTAAAAAAAAAATGCTTTTCTCAAAATCAAATAAAACTTATTTTGTTTGAAAATGTTTTTTATTGATTGATTTTTTATAACAATAAACAGCAACATAAAGTTTGTAGAATAATTTTTAAAAAGCCACTGACTTGGTTTAAATATAAAACGTTATTTTACAATCTAATCAAACACAAAACCCAACACTGCATGCATCTTATCATGCCACCAAATGTAGTGTAATAACTCATCATTTTTCAACTATAAATGATCTGTTAGGGATAGAATGGAGATAAACAAGTTTAGTTTGAACGTGAATTTTTATTTTGCCATTTTTCTCCAAATAAAAAACAATATAATAACATATTTTTCAGTTTTCTGGGCTGGAAAAATGTTATGAAAATTTTAAAATAACCACGTATTTTTATTTCTTCTGAAGAAAAAAACTATAAAAAGAGAATAAAATTAAAAATAAAAAAGTTTATTTAGTGTTATTGAACATGACCTTAATCTCCTCTTTCAAAAGTTTCCAAGGAGTACTTATTTCGTTTGCAGCATGCTTTAATATTTTTTTTATAGTATTGAGAAATTCTAAAGCAAGATATATAAATTTAATAATGAAAATGAAACCCAGAATAAAATTGGAGAATTCCACGAAAACTATTACTTAATATATTTAAAAGAATTGAGATGTTATTTAAAGGAGTTGACATGTGAAATTACATGAATAATGAAGAAGCTTATAAATCTCGTTATTTTTAAGGTTTTTGAAGAAATGATAGTAGTTGTTTTTTAAAGTTTTTATTTTTTAAAAATATATTATAATAATATATATTTTTTATTTTATTTTTAATATCAATACATAAAAAAAATTAAAAAATTTTATTTATTTATTTTTTCAAAATTTCTTAAAATTTCACTTCCACTGCTGCAATGGACACTACAAAAACAAAAACGTGCTTCAAGGAAAAAAAAAAAAAGGAAAAGGAAAGGAATGAGGTCCAATTAGAAAGATATCAAAAGTCGAAGGACGTGAAAATCAATTAATCGTAGTTTCTTTAAACGATAGAGAATGGTTTAAACAAACCGTGCTCTTCAGTCCGTAGTCGTTCATCTACCCATCAACTCAAACTCAGTGACTTGTAGCTCACAGGCAAGAGCAACAAAAACCAAAGTTTCAATCCAATAAAGAATGAAAAGAAATGGAGCAAGAAGAGCTACAATCTTGCTTCGAATGCCTTAAACGACGAATCAATTCCGATTTCTCAGACAAGCTAATCTTCTCTTATGCTCTCTCCGATTCTGCTTTCCCCTTCGCCTCCTCTGCCGTCGTGCAGGTACTTGTCATCGTCATCTTCTTCCTCTTCTTATTTTTAATTTTTTCTGGTTGATGTATTTAAATTAGCAGCATAATAATTGGTGTCGTCTGTGTTCGAAATGGAGCAGGTGTCAAATTCTAATGGAAATTCATCTACTTCGGCTTCGGCTTCTCAGTTTGTGCTGGTGCAGCTGCCGAGTCATAAACACAATTGCTTGACCGAATACGTGTAAGATCATTTTCTCACGACTTCAATTTTCCACTGATTATGATTCCTTCCGAGGCTTTAAAATAGGTTTATTCACGAGCTACTTAATCTGCGAAGAGATTCGAATTCTCAAGTGAACAATTGTTGTTGCCTAACTTGCCTTACCAATCTCGACGATGAACAACATAAATGAGATTTCTAGTATAACCGCATGGTTTTAATTTCACAAATCATGACTTTATTTATTTATTTAGTCCAAAGGGCATCATCATAAACTGTGCATCATACGAGTGTAAAGCATTTGCACAAAATAAACTAATCTCAAATGAATTTTTGCATCTTCTCATTGGCAGTAATGAGTGTGTTCTGCAAGATAATGAAGAAAGCGATGGTCATGTGATTGATGATAACCAAGATCAGGCAAAGGTCAATGGTCTGACTGCTGGGCCAGCTACATCAGATTCTTCATTAGATCAATCTCTGTGTTTACAAAATGGTGACAAGATAGCCAATGTAAATCATACAGGGTTCGGAAGTTCTGCGTGTGCCCACTCTAGTAGGTTTGCATGTGTCCGAACAATACCTGCATTGGTCCCAACTGCTCATATTGGTATTTCGTCCTATTCCAACTTCCAAAAGATTGCTTCTGACTTCTTGTCTGGGTCTCTGGAAGATCATGTATTGCGCTCCCTCAGTCTACTTATTGAAGGAAAAGCTTCAGGGAGAGACGGTGTGAATTTTCTTCGATTAATTGGGCTACCTTCATTTGAGGAGAGTGGGATTCCAGGTTGCTTGAGGCATCCAAACATAGTTCCTGTTCTTGGCTTGCTCAAAACATCCGAGTATGTCAATTTGGTGCTTCCTAAAACTCCATGTACCTTAGAAGGCATTCTGCATTACTGCCCCAAGGCCTTAAAGTCTGAGTGGCATATAAGGTTTCTGGCATATCAGCTGCTGTCTGCACTAGTTTATTTACATGGTTTAGGGGTTTCCCATGGTAATATACACCCATCCAATGTAATGCTAACTAATTTGTGCTGGTCTTGGCTTCGTATCTATGATAAGCCTATATCAGGATCGAATGCAAGTTCAAGAAAAGGTGAATCTGATACTCCTTCTGCCTCTGCAAGATTATGCTGCTGCACTGACAGCTGTTTTTCTCAAGTCCTCTATGCGGATCTGAAGCTTTCACCTTCTGTAGAGTGGCATTCACAATTTGATCAGTGGTGGAAGGGAGAGCTGAGTAATTTTGAGTATCTGCTCGTCCTAAATAGATTAGCTGGGAGAAGGTGGGGAGATCACACATTCCATACAGTAATGCCATGGGTTGTAGATTTCAGTACAAAACCAGATGAAAATTCTGATTCAGGGTGGCGGGACTTGAGCAAAAGCAAGTGGCGACTGGCAAAAGGTGATGAACAGTTGGACTTTACCTTTTCAACATCTGAAATTCCACATCATGTATCAGATGAATGCCTTTCCGAGTTAGCTGTCTGCAGTTACAAAGCTAGGAGGTTACCCCTTAGTGTTCTGCGTCTGGCTGTTCGTTCAGTCTATGAACCTAATGAATATCCTTCTAATATGCAAAGACTGTACCAATGGACGCCTGACGAGTGCATCCCAGAGTTCTATTGTGATCCTCAAATTTTTTATTCTCTACACTCTGGCATGACTGATCTGGCAGTACCTCCCTGGGCAGGCAGTCCAGAGGAGTTCATCAAACTGCACCGAGATGCTTTAGAAAGCGAGCGGGTCTCATACCAAATCCATCACTGGATTGATATAACCTTTGGCTATAAAATGTCAGGGCAGGCTGCTGTTTCTGCCAAGAATGTTATGCTGCCTTCATCAGATACTGCAATGCCAAGGTCAGTGGGACGCCGCCAGCTTTTTACTCGACCACACCCTGTGCGCCGGGTTGTTGCCAGGAAGAAAAATGATAGTGCCAATACTTCTATGAATCAAAGCCAATTAAATGTCGCAGAGAATGATACACCTCTCCTTTCTGAAACTGTTCATTTGCAACAATTAGAAGAAGTAACTGCATTTTCTGAGCATGCTGGGTATTTGAGTCCCTGCTATTATTACAATCCAGAAAACATTGCAAAGGATGTCCCTTCTGTTAAAGAGTTAGCAAGGGAGACATTTGAGAAAAGCATATGCAAACCACTTGAAATGAGCAGAAACCACGGGGTGCCATGTGATATTAATTTAAGCTATCTTCTTGAGCATATGGAGGTGGAGGGTGAAGGTTCCTTGGGATATCAAGAATTATTGCTTTGGAGGCAGAAATCATCTTGTTCAAGGGCCCTTTCAGAAGATGTTGCGAAGGACATATTTTCTGTTGGTTGTGTCTTAGCTGAACTGTACTTGAAGAGGCCCCTTTTCAATTCAACTTCTTTAGCTTCATACATTCAAAGTGGTATTTCACCTGGATCAATGCAAGAACTTCCTCCTCACACTAAAGTCCTTGTTGAAGCCTGTATCCAGAAGGATTGGGCAAGGTATTGGTTTTTACCTTTATATATATACTAGGTTTTGTTTTTCTTAAGGTAATGAAATAACATGGTTGGGAATTTTGCTCTTCTCATCCAATGTTTTAAATGATTTTGTTTTACTTATTTATCTTATTCATATGTACATGGGTCTACTTTTGCGTGTGTTTGTGGCAGTGTGCTTGCATTTGAGCTATATCTCTTCCTTTATCTCTCTTAATGATCAGGAGGCCATCTGCCAAAAGCATTCTGGAATCTCCATATTTTCCTGCAACAGTGAAGTCAGCCTACTTGTTTATTGCACCACTTCAGCTTCTAGCAAATGATGGACCCCGTCTTCAATACGCTGCAAATTTTGCAAAACAAGGAGCATTGAAAGCAATGGGGACTCTTGCTGCTGAAATGTGTGCACCTTATTGTTTACCTCTTGTAGTCAATCCTCTGTCAGATATTGAAGCTGAATGGGCTTATGTTCTGCTGAAAGAATTCTTAAAATGTTTGACACCAAAGGCAGTGAAGGGCTTGATCTTGCCAGCTATCCAGAAGATTCTGCAGGCTAGTAATCAACTTTGTTATTACACATCTCATTTGTGTGCAGAATTTTCGTTTCTTACTTTGTACTTATTTAAATATTTAGTTCAGACTGCAGGTTATTCACATTTGAAGGTATCTCTTCTCCAAGGTTCATTCGTGCAAGAGATATGGAACTTCATCGGTAAACAAGCATATTTGGAGACAGTACATCCTTTAGTTATTTCGAATTTGTGTATTGCTCCTCACAGGAGTTCAGCTGCCGTTGCTTCTGTGCTACTGATTGGCACAAGCGAAGAGCTCGGTGTACCTATCACAGTTAACCAGGTTCATTATATGTAGAGTTTTGGCCTTTGTAATTGGTGGTAGAAGAAATAAATTCATACGCCCAAATCTACTTGGATATGCTTTTTTTTTTTCCTTGTGGCTATAAGACTGTCTTTTGTTGCAGACGATCTTGCCTTTGATATACTGCTTCGGAAAAGGACTCTGTCCTGATGGAATTGATGTGCTGGTTAGACTTGGTATTCTCAGTTCTTTGGTTTATGGGACTATTGTCCTCTCTGGAATTTGCACATTCAGCTTACTAAGATACCTTTATGCTTTGATGTTTCAGGTGGTCTTTTTGGAGAAACCTTTATTATCAGGCAGCTGTTGCCATTGCTTAAACAAGTTGCCCGTTCTTGTGTCAATGTTTCAAATACCACTAAACCTGAGCCCGTTCAGAGCTGGAGTGCTTTAGCTCTTGTAGACTGTCTAACAACATTAGATGGTCTAGCTGCTCTCTTGCCAGGGGAGGTGGTTGTAAAGGAGCTGGTTGAAGTATGGATGTCATTTTCAGCTCTCATCAAACTTGTTCTCTTCACAATGAAGACTTAACAATCTTAACGCTGCATCTTTGATCATGCAGGGTAGAAGTTTACATGTTATGGTTCTTACACAGACCAACTTGGAAATTTCAGTGCTTCAGGTGGTCCCAAATTCAAAGTTGTTTTCTTCATGATGCAGTTGCTCTTGATTTAATTTTTTTTCTTGAAGGCTTTTGTAGCTTATTGATTCCTTATCTCAAACGTGATTCATATGAACCATAATTATTTTTCATGCATCAATGTTTTAAGCACAACTTCTACCTGTTCAACGCTTGCTTATTTCACTCTAGCATTTCTTGTTAGCGAGATGCTTATTAGGCACCTGAAAAGTGCACTCTTTGATGCTTTGAATTGGAGAGCTGTCTTGATTTTATTTGTTTATCATCTGACTGTCATTCAGTTAGCTATTCTGAAGTTCCCTGCCCTCTTTTATATGAAGTTGATTATCTTAATGTGCCATGACTTTTATTCCGACTTTTTGTTGACCCTATTTGTATTTCTGTGTCTCTAACAAGTAAAGTGACCTCTCTGTTGGCTAGGTTGCTGCTACTACTTTATTAGCAGCTTGTCAGAGAATTGGACCAGATTTAACAGCATTGCATGTTCTGCCACAACTTAAAGAGTTATTCGATGAGCTTGCTTTCTCACAGGAAGCACTGACTGGCTCTGGGTCTTTTGGCCAAAACTTGAAAATTTCCAAATCAAAAGTAGATGGCGAGGTTCAAATTGGAAGCCGTATGGATCTTGTGTGAGTGTCAGTCGTACTTATTATTACTTTTCCAACAAACCTATTTGGCTTGGAATGCACCTTGCACTGATAGCTGATTTGTTTTATTCATGCTTGTCTCGATCTTTAATATGGCTCTGCTTGTACTTATTTTCAGGTTGCTTTTGTATCCTTCTTTTGCATCTCTTCTTGGGATTGAGAAACTTCGCAAATGTTGTGCCACATGGTTGCTTCTTGAGCAATATCTCCTACGGTATCATAATTGGAAGGTATGCTGCCATCATGCTCTTACTGTTAACATGAAACTTTTAGTATGAAAATCTGCGTGACATGCATTTGCATGCATGAGCTCTTTGCATATCATATTTCTGAACCTGTCATGATTCAGTGGGAATATACAGGGGAATCATCTCGAAGTGGAGCAGAAAATACAACTGCTAATAGACCTTCTTTGAACAAGGGTTCAACATCTGATTATAACCCTGCCAAGCTGTTACTTAATGGGGTTGGGTGGTCAATTCCACAATCACAAGGGATTAAAGGTGCAAAAAACCTGATGCCTCAAAAACGATTCAATGACATTCATCAAAGGCCAGTTGAAAGCCATGCAGCAACTTCAAACCTTTTGAAGTCAGAACCCTGGTTTTGGTTCCACAGTCCAGCTGCTAGTTGGGATGGTCCTGATTTCCTTGGCCGTGTTGGGAGTTTGAAAGAGGAATTACCATGGAAAATTAGAGCATCTATTATATATTCAATCCGAGCTCATCATGGAGCCTTAAGATCCCTTTCTGTTAGCCAAGATGAGTGTACGGTTTTCACAGCAGGGACTGGTCCAGGGTTCAAAGGAACTGTTCAGAAGTGGGAGCTCTCAAGAATAAATTGTGTTTCTGGCTATTATGGTCATGAAGAGGTTTGTATCTTCTATTGTCTCATACATAAGCTGTTGCCTTCTGTGCTGTAAACTAAGCAATCTTTAACTAAAAAAAAGTATGTTAACATGCAAACTTGCACACACATAAACGCTGATACTTGAATACTCAACGGGAATGCAGTCACGGTAGTTTTCTGCATGCTCCTATTATCAGGGGAAAGTAACAAAGAAGATATTTGTTTGTTCTTCTCTCTGTACCTTTTAATTTAAGATTGTTATGTTCCTTATGGAGTGAGGATGGTATTGCACGTATTGGTTTATAAACATAAGAACTAACACCAATGGCTCCGGTATTTTCAAAATCCTGAGGCTGTAACTTTAGTTTCTAATGTTCCAAAGTTGCTCCTAATTCTTGTCAACTATCAGCTTTGCATTGATGTTTGCCACACCTTAAGCTCTTTTTTTTTTTTTATGTGGTATGGTTGTTTCCTACAGCTAATTGGTTATGCTACTCTTAGGTTGTGAACGACATTTGTATATTATCATCGAGTGGAAGAATTGCATCATCTGATGGAACCATTCATGTTTGGAATAGCAGAACAGGAAAAGTGGTATCAGTTTTTTCTGAACCATCAGTTTATTCTGCACATATTTCAAGTCCATCATCTCAATCAAAGACAAATGATCACCATTCAAACATGCTGAACCCTAATACACTATCAAGTGGATTGTTGACTAGTGCATTTGATGGGAGCTTATACACTTGCATGCATTATTTGGAATCTCTTGAAAGGCTCGTGGTTGGCACTGGAAATGGTTCCCTCAGGTGAATTTTCTTTGTGATTCCATCTTGAGTTGGAACAGTCTTATTCTGATGCAGTTAATAGTTTAAAAAGTTCACTCAACTGCACAGGTTTATTGATGTTTCCCAAGGTCGAAAGCTTCATCTTTGGAGGGGTGAATCTGCTGAATTTTCTTTTCCTTCTCTTGTCTCTGCCATTTGCTCATGTGGATTTGACAAAACGCCAGCAGATGGAGCTTTTGCTCAACCTTCTTGGGTTGCAGCTGGACTAAGTTCTGGTCATTGCAGGTTATTCGATTTGAGAAGTGGAAATGTTATTGCCTCTTGGAGGGCTCATGATGGATATGTGACTAAGGTATATGATTAAATTGCCAAAGAAAGAAATTTAATTTGAAGTGGTATTCTTCTTACTTTCCATGCATGCAGTTGGCTGCACCGGAGGACCATTTGCTTGTTTCCAGTTCTCTTGACAGGACCTTGCGAGTTTGGGACCTGAGAAGGTAGTGTCAAATTTTCTTATTTACATCTTCTGAGTGCTTTTAAATCCCTTACCGGCAAATTGCATCTATTATGTAATCTATGGAGCTTGATTTTGTTTTAAATTAACAAGAACCTAGAGTCCGTGGGAAAGGTACTTAGAAATGCCTTTATTCAATATGGATTGGATCAGTGAAATTACTATTTTTTCCTTGTAAAAAAAAATTGAATTGTCTATTAGGGGTACTGTGGTCTATTCACATGGTTCATTGGTCATTATAGAATTGATCGGGGCAGCTCGGTCTTTTTATATTTTTTCATAGTATAATTATTTAATTCCTCTCAAAAGCAAAAGATTATTTAACTTGGATTTGGGAGCTTTTTCAAAACAACACAGTTAAATGATTGTATTGCCTTTAAAATCAATTTTTTTTTAGCTTGCTCCAGCAGCTCATGCATCAGCTTATGGTGGCAAAAAACAGATTCCTTGGTCTTTTTTGAATCGTCATGGCAAGGCCTACCTCCCTAGGCAGCATGTGTGGTGTAATTCTCTCTAATTGGGTGCCAGTTGACCCCCCCTCTTTTCTCTCTCCTTCATTTTCACGCCCAACCTCCCAAAATTTCAAGGCAACCCTTGAATTTGTTTTTCTTTCAGAATTGGTTCTTGTTCTTTCAATTGATATTTTATTTGAATTAATTTATAGAATTGAAATTTTTATCTGTCAGATGTGGTTTACATTTCTTTGATTGCTATTTATTTTCTTTGAGATCATTGTCAAAATTGATTTTTTTATGATCTCATCCATTTTTTATTGATATATTTTATGTTAGCAAATTTTTTAAATTAATATTTTTTTTTCAATTTTATTCTTCAACATGAAATTGAGCTTTTTGATTGAGCTCATGCATAGGATTTAATGGGTTGTGAATTTAGAATATTAACCTAAGTTTGGAGATTCGCCTAAGTTTATTTTTTTAAAAAGCTCATGTTTTTTCAGTTTCATCATTAATTTAATTGGAGATTGAGTTCCGTTATTTTTTTTTATTTACTTTCTATAGGAACATTCACTAGTTTTGAAAATGACAAGCATTATCTTAGGTCGTTCATTTGTTGTTCTTTGTTAAATTTAGCTTTTTTCAAAAGAAATTTTAGTTTTGAATTAAATTAAATCAATTGCTTAAATATAAGCATGATATGTTCACTTTATGATATTTTTGTTGGCTTAAATATAGCATTTTTGGTTTTTTTTTAATTGAATATTTCTTTTCATTTTCAGCCTTCAATATTCAGTAGATTAGAATTGGGCCTTATATTTTGTTTTGATTTGGGTTTCATGGGGTTCTCATAGTCTTATACTTTGGATCGCGGGTTTTGCGGGTTAACCATGGTTTGCCTGAGTCGAGCCAATGTATTGTTGTTTTAATATTTGTTTTTTTTTAAAAATGTTGTTCAATATGTCAACAACTCAATATTTTTAGTATGCATTGAATTTTTTACTTCCTAACATCTTTATAATTTTTTTCAAGGTTAGAAAAAAAATATTTGACGGGCTAATAATCTAGTGAATTCTATAACAATACAAATGCCAACTAAACTGATGAAACTTTTACAGTGTCTGCTAGGATTTAAGTATGCAAGTCTTTGTTTTTTCCTTACCAATTAGTTCTAAATGAGTGCTGTCCCTAGATCAATGTTAGAACTTTCATTCTCACTTATCTTTATGCTAGTCTTACAAATCTGAAATATTTTCCTTTACATTACCTTATTCTGATAAATTTCTTTGAAAACATGATGGTCCATTCTGACTTGTTTCTGTCCTGTCATTTTGTGTTGTCATATTCTATTTTCCAATTTAATGGACTTTATAATTTTTCTTGCAGGAATTGGCCGCCACCACAGCCATCTGTTTTAAGAGGTCATACAGATGGTGTATCTAGTTTCTCAGTTTGGGGTCAAGACATTATTTCCATTTCCAGAAACAAGATCGGGCTCTCCACTTTATCTAGATCTACAGAAGAAGTACGTTAACTGCCTTATAATTCAAACCATTCTTGTTTAAGCACATAACTTGCATCAAATGTATGGATTTATTTTCATATTGCTTATACTGATTAATGCCAAGCCTAATCAAGCCCTGCGTTAGGTAAAAACAAGATGAAAATATATGCTCTCACCTCATTGAAAAACATGATGGAACTCTCAGGCTCTCTGAGTGATTTAATTTTTAATCATTGGAACGGAATTGGTAAAAGCAGCCAAATAGACAAGTGCCATATGATTAATTTGTTCTGATATTTATAGTAGTAATAATTAATTTGTTTTGATGATTTCTTAAAAGCCGCCAATAGACAAGTGCTTCTGATAATTAACCTAGAATTGCCCAGATCTTTATCAGATGCACTTTATCAACTCCCGTCAATGCATTGCTCTCTCTTTCTCTCTAAGATGTTCTCAATGAATTCCATTTGGCAGGATGGGCAGCAGCGGATCACACCTCAGAAACTATATGCGGCAGATAATGGAACAAAAAACGTCTCAGTATTATCGAGCATAAGTATTCTTCCTTTCTCACGATTATTTGTAGTTGGATCTGAAGATGGTTATTTGAGAATATGTTGTTAGTTGTGCGTGCTGATAAACCCAGCATGTTCTTTTTTATACTGTATGGTTTTGGTAATATTTTTATTAATACTTTGTAAATAATGATTAAATTTGTAATCTTTGATTCGTTTTCTATGGTCCGAGATGGAGAGAGATGGCTAGCTTCTGGTTGCATGAAAATAACCTAACAAATCAGGCTCATTAACCAATTTACACTAATCAATGGGAAATGCTACATGCTTCTCTGTTAAATAAAACTGGCAGATATGCACATGATGAATCTACCACATTTGTTGAAGAGGAAACGGTACTTGTAATTTCCCACAGCTTGTGAGATA
>Ga0325411_1000543_pt1 | contig 39774 bp, 17 predicted proteins | sample PopdelMetagenome_13_FD_206181 | JGI IMG/M metagenome (GOLD analysis project Ga0325411, IMG submission 206181) | Populus deltoides microbial communities from Bellville, Georgia, United States - Xylem-PdIQD-R4 | ecosystem: Host-associated > Plants > Phyllosphere > Stem > Wood/Secondary xylem...
ACTCCCCTACCAACCAATCGTAAAAGGCCATGGTCATTTTTCCTCCAATCAGGACCTTTGAATAATATTTTTTCTATGGCGTCAGCCAATTATTAGTAGGGTCTTTAGTCACCACTCTCCTCCAATCAAATGTCATATAGTCACCGCTATCCTCCAATCAGATGTCATAAAACTATTGAAATCTTAGATACCCAACAAAAAGTCAAAAAAACTGCATATTTTTTACTTAAACGTAATGGGTCCCGTACCTCACCTCCACGGTGCCTTCAGTCCTTACCCATGGAAGTTCCAGAAGTTTCCTAGAGGACCACTACCCTCTTCCCCACCCCTTCCAAATGAAGAAAGCAGCTAGATTTTTTCTTATAAAAAAATAATATATCTGCACCCAATACCTCTAGATCTTTCCGAATGATGACTTATAATAAGATTATGCTGTGATCCATGTTTTATTTTAATTATATATTTAAAAATATTTTGTTAATTAACACACTTTACAGTTTTGCATTATTCCATCAAAAATATTTTTTAAAAAAATACTGGTTGATAAAAAATTATAATTTATAATTTTTTTAATATTATTTTTTAAAACCATAACAATACAGTTATTGGAAAGCTGAAAATTTTTAAAATATTTTTTGCTTTAAAATATATCAAATTGTTATTTTATAAGATTTTTTTTGACATGTATATTAAAATAATTAAAAAATATTATAAATTAATATATTCTTTCAAATAAAATATACTTTAAAAATCAAAAGCAAAAACATCAGCACTCGTCTCCTCTATTTATCGCTTTAGATAACGCTCCATTTCTCATCTGTGTATAGGTGTCATAAGCCCACCAACTTGTAACGACATAAACGACCTTCCTTTCCCAAAACAAAGCAAATTTCATCACTCACATATATCTCTAATGCTACTTTGCCCTGTTTCTTTCATCACAATTTCTCTTCTTTTCTCCCCATGACCTTGCTTTGAATTCTCTTTCTAGCCTAAAGGGAGCAGCCTCCTCTGTTTTTCTTGACCATATCTCTCTTTTTTGGAGCAAACCCATTTTTTGTATTACTTTCTTGAACTTTTTTCTTTGCCTTTTCCTTGCTAGCTTTCATTTTTCGACAAGATTTCTCTAAAATCCATCCATTCTGCACCAGGAGTTTCGATTTTGGCCGTGGCTAGTTTTATCAATAATCTTGAACCGACACTGGGGCAAGTAGTTTTTTTTTCCATCAAACTAAAATAAGAATTGAAGCAGTGAATCAAATTGCAATCATGAATCCATATCTAACAGTGAAGCAAGAGTACGCAGGATCAAGTTTATTGCCTCTGTCCGGCGGTGATGAGCCGCCAACAATGATGATCCCACCACAGCCGATGGAAGGTTTACATGATACAGGACCACCGCCATTCCTGACCAAGACTTTTGACATGGTGGATGACCCAATGACCAATCACATAGTTTCTTGGAGCAGAGGAGGGTTTAGCTTTATTGTTTGGGATCCTTATTCTTTCTCCGCAAATCTCCTTCCTAGATACTTCAAGCATAATAATTTCTCCAGCTTTGTCAGGCAGCTCAATACTTATGTAAGTGGTTTGATACCCAGCTAAAAAAAAATCAGTCTATTTTCTGAGTCCATTTTATCGAGAATAAGCAGATTTAACATTTTCTATTGTAGGTGCAGTTGGTCTTCTTACTTATTTATTTATTTTCCTTTTCTTCAATATTCCTGTTGGATGCGGGACCTGAAATTATTTCTACTTGTTACAAAAACCAAAAAAAAAAAAAAAAAACTCCGATTTCTGTTTCAGAGTTGTATTGCTCTACTCATGAAGTGCAGGGATGTCTAAAAAGCGATCAGTATGTTTTGGACCAGTAATGGGACTGTCTGTCAAAGTGATATTCTGGAAGTACTTTTTTTTAGTTTGTGTTGAGATGTAATTTTGCAATTTATATTCTTGGTAGGAATTGATGGTTGATATTGGATTCTGACTGTGGAACTTTTTTTTTCCTGCAGGGCTTTAGAAAGATTGATCCAGATAGATGGGAGTTTGCCAATGAAGGATTTCTTAGGGGTCAAAAGCAGCTTCTAAGGAATATAAAGAGAAGAAAGGCAGCTTCTCAGCCTCTTTCTCAACAGCAAGCTCCAGATGCCTGTGTTGAAGTTAGCCGTTTTGGATTAGATGGAGAAATCGATCTCTTGAAACGTGACAGGCAGGTTTTGATGATGGAATTAGCGAAGCTTAGACAGCAGCAACAGAAAGCTAGATCTTATATACAAGCTATGGAGCAAAGGCTACAAGGGACAGAACAAAAGCAGCAGCAGATGATGCAATTCTTAGCTCGAGCAATGCAAAATCCTGCCTTTCTACTGCAGTTAGTCCAACAGAAAGGGAAAAGGAAAGAACTTGAGGAAGCAATGACTAAAAAGAGAAGAATTCCTGTTGATCAAAGACCTGGTCGAAGTGGTGGTGGTGAATCAAACCGTATTGATGAAAGTGCAAACCCCATCAAGGCAGAGGCTTTAGAGTATGGAGACTACGGATTTGAAGTGTCAGAGCTGGAGGCACTTGCATTGGAAATGCAAGGGTATGGCAGGGCAAGGAGAGAGCAAGAGGATGGAGTGGAAGAGCTAGAGCCACTAGAGAGCGGAGATAGAGAACTTGACGAGGGATTTTGGGAAGAACTGTTAAATGAGAGTGCTGGAGGAGGTGAAGATGAGGATGTGAATACATTAGCTGAGCGCTTGGGTTATTTGCGTTCAAGTCCTAAGTACAGAAATTGAACAATTTTCCGCATTGCTAACCACCACCACCACCACCACTTAATTCCCCCAATGATCATTTCATTGCGGTAGCAGGTTTTCATGGTCATATTGTTAGTTGATAGTCTTTTTTGCGGCAATGGGTCCTTTCAAAAGTCATTAGGCTATAATCGTCACCTGCGTTTCTTGCTATTGCGTTTCTTTCTGGTGTTTCTAACCCTTGTATTTTGTCAATTTCTCCGTTTTGTACATCCTTTCTTCTTGTTTTTCTCCATCTTGGTTTGGTTGCAGCAGTGCTCGGACAGAGTCTGGTAGTCCTTATCATGATTTGTCTCAAAGGTTACTAGATTTTTTTCTCTCTCTCAACTGCTCTTTGACTTATGCGTTTAATTCATTAGTTAACATCAGCTTGTAATTTTCCCTGGCCTCGAATAAATGTAGACTGTTGAGATGCTGTTGAGTTGGACGTGGTGTGGCTGCAAGTTGCAAGAAGCCACAACTAGTTGCCTTTGGATTCAAACAACCGACTAGGTAGTTAACTGCGTCGGCTTGATTTTTTCTTTTTCTTGATCTCTCTTTTCTTTTATGCAAGGGAAAGGGAGATTTGGTCGGTGATGAAATTCTTGAAGTTGCTTCTGTACCATATGTAGATTTTTTTCATGACTCTGCAATTTGGCTCTTGATTTTTTCGTTTTCATTGCCCGCGGGGCTCCAAAAGTCCAAGATGCATCGCATTGATTTCCTTACCAGTAACCAACAAATGCGCTAATGGTGACATTTTGTGGCGGATCGTGGTGCTGTCCTCGAAATGGTGATGAAGAGCAGTCGCTTTCGGAAAACCAACACCAACTATCTTCATGGGCAGCTGCCCTCCTGTACAATGAACTCTTAATTTATCTGACTTGTCGTTGCATGAACCATGTGAACTTCGCCTAAAAACACGAAATTGAATGAAGGAAAAGGACTGCTTAAAATATCCATGATCCTCTATTCCTCTTGACTGGACTTTCCAAGTAATGCAGCATGAATGAGTGTTTCATTACCGAGGAAAAAGGAATAAGAAAGAACTTAAAAGGGGTTGGGAAGAAATCAATATATCTCGTGAAAAGCCTCGTGTGTGGTTTGAAAGTTCAAGTAATCAAGTCCATGGGGTAGAAATGTCCGAATTGGAGACGGAGCGGTGATTAAATCAACGCTAGAATTTAACAAGGGATTAATCCTGTTATGGTGATTATTTTTTAAATATTTTTATTTGAAAATTAATTAAAATAATATATTTTTATTTTTTAAATTTTATTTTTGATATAAATATATTAAAATAATATAAAAACATTAAAAAAATTAATTTGAAATAAATAAATAAAATAAAATCATTTTTTCCAAAAGCACTTTAAAATGCTAAAACAATAAGGCTCTACTTTAAATCAAAGATAAAATTGAAATTCAAAGCAAAGTATAAAATGTAATGTGGTTGGCAAAGTATAGAATGCGATGGAGTTGATTCATTTGGTATTCGAATAAAGGTTCATGAAGCTAATGCTTACCGGGGTTAAGGTTGCTATCATAGTTAAGGCCATGATAAAATTAAGTAGAATTTTTTAGTATTTTTCAATAATTTTGATATATTAATATTAAAAATAAAAAAATATTTTAATATATTTTTAATTAAAAAATAATTTTCAAAAGCATCGGTATTTTTTATTAAGAAAATAAAATTATGTCTTAGTTAATGATGGCATGGAGGTTAAGCTATGGATCCTGATTTATATATGGGGTGATACGGTATGGGGCATGTTAAACTTGGAGGACAAAACACTTTGAGAAAGAAGAATTTACCACCCCAACCTAAGTAGTATTAAATTAATTAAAGTATAACTAAAGTTATTGGATTCATTGTAACATTATGAGTTAGAGTTTGCAGTAGAGCACTTCCAAGTCTTTGCTAAAAAAATATATAATCTCTATATATGCAATTCAATCGATCAGATTCTAAGTTTGTTTTTTGAAAATCATCAGTTCGAGTTCTATAAATTTTAGGGTTATTAAAAACTTACATGATCATTAATTTTATAACCTATAAAATTAGTTGAAGTATACGTAATCTGACCGGATATTCACATTAATAAAAATAATAATATAATAGAGAGTTTTGTTTATTTTAACCAAAAAATGGGATACTTCAAAGAGCCTGTAGACATAGATTTTTTATGGTTTTTATAGGACAAAACAAGGATTTAAGGCACGATTGACAGTAAAAACATATATTTTTATGTTAACTTGCACGCTTTCACATCATCGTAGTACATTAAAAATAAATTAATAAAACTTTCTGAATGGTGGTCTCGAAATTTGAATTTAGAAAGTTAAAGAATTAAGCATACCCTTTAATCACTAAATTTAAGAGAATTATTCTAGCTGTTGAAATTTAAATTTCTACAGTGAGGTTTTTTATTCAACAAAAAAAAAGGGGTGGAGATTTTAGAATTTTAAAAACCTCTATTTTCGTTGTATAGTAAAATGAATTGCACAACAAAAAAATATTATACATTGAAAAAAAAAATAATTTCTCTCAAGTATTTATCCTCTATTTTAAGTTTATGGGTGAAACATTAAGATAACTAATGTATTTATTTTATGTTTACACTCCAATAAAAAATAAAAACAAATATTTTATAATAATAACGTAGTAATACTTTATTTGTACATCCTAATTAAAAAAAAAAGGAAGTGGTAATTATACTAAGAATATAATTAAAACTTTCTTTAATTTATAGTCCAGGATTATTTTTTTAAAAGATCATTATATTCATTGTACATGTTTTGTTAAATATAAAGTATGTTATTTATCATACATTGTAATATGATATCCCCTATAGAAAAATACACATATTATTAAGTTAAACAATGGAGTTAAAAAAATCAATTTTTTAAAAAATAAAAAGCCAAATAAAATTATAATAAATAAATTATAAAATTTAATCTTTAAAAAATCAAATGTTAGGTGAAATTTTAAATTGATAAAAAAATAAAAATATATTATTAATAATTACAAATAGTGTTTTGCGAGTGGAACTCTTTTAATATTTTATTAATTAACTAATGTTTTGTTAATATTTTATAAGTGAGCAATCGTGAGAAGAAAAATTAATTTTATCAACTTTCAAATAATTTTTTTTTTACAAAAAAATTAGTGGGAGTGTATACAGTAGTGGTATGGAAAGCTTGTTTAAAAATGTAATTGTAGTTATTTTTTAAAATATTTTTTATATCAAAATGTATCAAAATAATATTTTTTATTTTTAAAATAAATGTTTCAAAATTATTCAAAAAATATATAAAAAAATTTAACAAAATTTAAATTTTTTTTTTTTAAATACAGGTTGGCCTGCTTTTGCAAACAGTCCGAGCACCTTCAGGTAGCTATTGTGAATAGACCCGGCTACTGTTTGTGGGCTGGGCTAATAATAGGGTAGGTTCCAGTGACTCGGAGTTTAGGTCTGTATTTGAAAGTGCTCCAGTCTAGTCCAGTCCAGTTAAAAATACTGATGCGCTACTCTACTCCGCCCATACACAGAGGCAGCAGAAATTTCAATTTTCTGCAGAAACTGGCTGGTACTACCAAGATTTCATAAATTGCAACAACGGTTAGAATTCTGTTCTTTTACTTGACTAGCATGATTAATTAATCTTTGATTACCAATTGTTAATTACTTGATCATTGTTTGGGATTATTCTCCATTACTGGTTAGGTTTATCGTGATTGTGTTGCTGTAATCTTTAGGAAATGGGAGATTTTTCCAAGCATTTATAGGCAATTAAACGGATGTTTTCTTCAAAGTTTATAATATTACTTTGAGAAATGTGAAAATAGGAGGTGCAAATTATCCACACTGGAAATGCTGAAACATTATCTTAATTTATGGAATGATTGTTTAGCTTATGACAGGCTTCATTATCACATATTTGTTCAGATCGTGACCATATGATGTTTACTTCTAGAAAAGCAGACAAAGAGTTTCTTTGTCTCTGTCTTCATGGTATGTGAGGTGTACACCGAAGAAATTCCATCGAAAGCATGAATCCTTTGTTGGAGGACCTCCAAGAGGACGCTTTGCGGTGAAAGGGTAATATATTCTTTTTCCCTTGCAATCATTGAGTGCTGTCTTGAAGTGAGAAAATCCCTTTTTTAATCTTTGACAAGGGAGGAGCACACCTGTCTCAAAAAGTAATATAGAGATAAAATGGCTGTCAATTTTAATATCTAGATGGTCATCCTGTGATAAAATAGCAAGCAGAAATTACTTATCATTTACATGGAAAAAGTTTGAAAAACTCTCATGACTGTGTGCTATCACCTTTTATATTTTTGTCTAGGTGACAATGTGCAACGTAAAGATAGGTCTTGAAGTTAATAAAATGATCCTCCTCTTATCAGTAAGATAGGTCTTGGTATTGGTTGATTGTGTTACATTTTTTGTGTTTGTTGAGTTTGCAAAAATTTTCTGGGTGACATTATAATGAATACTATGTATCAGATGCTTGAAAGAATACTTCGGTTCTCTTTTTTTATGATAAGACATCAACATAAAGAACTAGTTGTCAGGGAAGAAGTGACAAATTGAACCCCTCCATCTTCTGTTGTCTAAACCAGCATAAGAATTAGCTTAAGAAGTAGAAACGATGAAATTGAATGACTTGTTAAAAATCCAAGTTTCAAAACGTAGACTGTCAAAGTCACTATACAGTAAAAAATACTAATTTTTAACTATCATATTTTCTTATAAACGCATGGTGGCACACTTACACTGATATACACCAACAAACAACATTACACTAACCATGTTGATATAAAAATTAAAAAACTCAGTAAAATTGATTCTTTTCAAGAAAACTAAGATCAAGTTTAAAATTGAGCTTAATATAATGATAATCTATACCAAAACACCAAGATCATAAGTAGCTCAACTTCTACCCTATGATTAAAGAAAATTGCGAACAAGAAGTATGAAGACGCCACGAAACTTGATTCATTCTTCGATAAATCAGAGTAATTTAATGCAGTGTTGTCAAGAGGCGCTTGCCTAGGCACTCCGAGCGAGGCGAGGCCACAACTCCTTTATTAGCCTTAGGCAATGAATTTCAATGAAGCACTATCTAGACGAGTATCTCGTGAGTGGGTACCAGATGTTAAAATGAACGCTTGATTGAAATACTTCCTTTTCTGTTGGATTTTTCGTTTTCTTTTTTTAACTGATTTATGTTTTGACCTATTTGTTTATTTTTTAATTTACCAAAGGAAACAACTTATGGGTATTTTTGTAAAAATCAAATATTAGGGTAAAAAAATCATCAAAGTGGAAGACATGTTAAAAAAGGATACTTCGAGAGAAAAATCAACCTTACTTTGCGTGGAATAGAGTCAGAGAACAACAATACAAGTACAGAACATGAAAGCATGGATGAAGATGTTTTTGAAGATTAATAAATAATGATGATGATATTTAAGTTTATTTTTAATCTATTTGACTACTTACTACTTTAAATTATCTTATTTTGTTTTCAATGTGAAAAATATTTTATATTTTCTTTTGATTTTCTAATGATTTAATATTAATTGAGAAGATATATTTTAGATTTATATAATATAATTTAATATATCTATGCTTATTTCCTTGGTTCATTTGGAAAAGCATCTAGGCGTGCACCTAGCGCCTTGGGCATTTTACAGGCTTGGTATCTTTTAGGACCTTTCGGCTTTGACAACACTGGTTCAATGAAGAACAATAAAGTATTAACAAAACCTCACGCATACAATAATAATTGTTGAAATTGGAGTTTGTTTCCCAAAAAATAAACCTAAATACAAGTTAAACTACCATATTTATAATATGGTAAAAACATCCTAAAAAATGTTGGAAAAATAATAAAAGAATTCTAAATAAAATAGAAAAAATAATCTTAAATCAATTAGGAAACTAATACAAATCTCACTCGGTAGCTTTTAGAACTTATCACAAGGCCTTCCCGATTTTGATCGCTATGAAATTTAACCCTATATAAAACAACACCTTTAAAATTATCTAGAATAGTTTCAACTTAATCCAACGGTTGAATAAGATAATATATTTGCCGGCATAAAATGATGTATTAGAAAATATAAACCCAAATTCGCCTTTATTGTTCTTGAATGATAGAGAAACTTTGCCAATTAGAAAATCCAAAAAAAAAAAAAAGATAGACAAGTTGCTGACTTGGAAATCCTTGCCAAAATAATTTCAACTGCTGCCACTTATATTGTCCTTATAGAAAATGAATTCTTGCTAAATAAGAAGTCCACAAATCATAAGGAAATAAATAGCAAAACTCGTACAACTTCTGGTCTGTATCGCGATGCCTTTTTGGATTTCGATTGATCTGAAACTTTAAACCAACATAAAATAAAACATCTGGAAACTTCTGGTAAAATTTCAGTCCGATCCAGTTAAAATAAAACTACATATTATAAAATATTAAGCCAGAAACCGAATCAGATTGTCCAACCATTACATGGATTGTACCATTCCTCCTCTTTTTTATGATTTTCTTTGTTCATTTTTATAGGACTTTATATAATTAAGATCCCAAATAATATCTTTTTTTTTAACTGATGTCACGACTAGTTTTTAGAGAAGATAAAGAATTCGACAATAATGGAGTATGCGAAAACTTGAAGATAAAAGGGATATAACCTGATTTAAAGTCTTGTTATGATACTAACTAATGTGAACCCTGTGGATATGAAGATCCACAAATTCACCGTTAAATCAACTCTTTCCAAAAAAGCTAAGATCAAGTTTGGAATTGAGTTTGACACAATGATAACATGTACTGGGACACCAAAACTATAAATAATCGAATCCTCACCCAATGATTATAGAGAATCGTGAACGAGAAGTATTAAAGACATCACGAAACTTGGTTAATTCTTCGATAAATCAGAGTAGTTTAATGAAGAACAAAAAAATATGAGAAAAAAACTCACAAAATAATAATTGCTGAAATCAAAGTCCGTCACAAAAAAAAATCTAAATAACCTTTTTTACAATAGGTAAAAAAATCCTAAATAATACTGGAAAATAATAAAATAATTCTCAATAAAATAAAAGAATAATCCTAAATCAACTAGGAAACTAATACAAATCCCTCACAATAGCTTTTGAATCTTATTGGAAGGCCTTCCTGATATTCAATCACTATAGAATTTTAACCCTATATAAAACAAGGTCTTTAGAATCATCTGGAAAAATTTTAGCTCGATCCAACAGTTAAATCAAAAAATATATTTGTCAGTGTAAAACTGTATAATATAAGCTCAAAATCGCCTCTAATATCCTTGAATGATGAAGAAACTTTGCTAATGAGAAAATCTACAAAATAAAAAGATGCAAAGTTGTTGACATGAAAACTCTTTAAAAAATAATCCTAATTGTTGTCACCAAGGTTGTCAAAAACGCTTTTTTGACACGACACGAAATATACAATATAAACTCGGATTGTAAAATCGCAAGAAAAATATTTTAACTAGTTATATATTGACAATTTCAGTCAAGTAGTAAATAATAATATAACATAATTAAAATAAAAGTGAAATAAACAATACAAATGTCCAAACACCTTAAAATACATAATTCAAATAAAAATTCATACATGGTTTAAATAACTTAAAAATACGAAAAGAAAAAAAATAAGATTGAACAACTATATTTTATTGATAGAGTTTCAGAACATTTTCTAGAGAACAGGTCTTGAAACACATTGCAGATAACTAGTGAGATAATACAACATTCTAATATCACCAGCTTAAAAACAAAATTAAAAGAGACAAATACGGTGAACCCGCGACAACGAGAACAAAAATGTACAAAATGACATCAATTAATCTCATGCCACCTCACCTTCCACCTTTTTTATGTTAGTAACAAGTCCTAGAAATAATGTCATAATATCTCACCAAGTAAGACATGTATTTCAAGTTCTCTCTAAGTCTTTGTCGTCTTTCTTTGTAGTTAACAAATGGTTAGTCTAAAACACAGTATTTCTCTCTATATAAGTATTTCTATCTCTTATTTTACTTCTTTGATTCCTCACCATCTACATCTGTCTTCCCATAGTTTCGATCCTCCGATCATGCCTTCCCGGCCTAAAATACAGTATAAGGCTTTCTCATACCCAAAATCCTCTAATGCTGGTGTTAGTCTGCTAAGATTGAAAATTTAATATTTGGGCAACGGGGAAAGGGGAGACTGGGGAGTGGGGACTATGTAGTGGAGTGTCAGGGGACTCGAACAAGGAGGCAGTAAATTTTTTAACTTGTACGGGTTAAAACTCGAAATCAGTAAAACTCGGTCAAACTCGTAAAATCAGTCTGGTTTTACTGATTTTAACCGAGTTTGACTGATTTTGACCAAGTTTGACTAATTTCAAGTTTTAACCTGATTTGACACATTATATACATGTTGACTCGTAAAATCGTAAGATTTTAAGAGTCAATTCGTGATTTTAACAACCTTGGTTGTCACCTATATTGTTATTATAGAAAATGAATCCTTGTTAAATAAAAAGTCCACAAATCATAAAGAAACAAATAGCAAAATCTGTACAACAATTTTTGGTTTTTATCACGATACATTTTTTAATTTTGGTTGAACTGAAATTTTAACTCATTATAAAACAAGATCTCTGAAAAATTTTAGTAAAATTTTAGCCCTATTTAACAGTCGAATTGAGAGTTATAATTGTTAGAGTAAAATTACACATTATAAAATATTAAATCAGAAATCGAATTTGATTGTGTGAACCGTATCAAAACATCAGTTACATATTTAGCTTTCATGTCCAAAATAATAATGTATTTTGATGTATACTCAAAGAAATGGTGTATATAAAAATTTAATACCCTGCTTATTATATAAAAATTTATGGGACAAGTGGACTTCAAAGTCATTAAAATTAGGAGCAAGTGGAATAAGATATCTCATGAAGTAACTATTTATTGTTAGGAACTAATCTTGCACACAGATTATCGTTGCCCGACATGGACACATCACCAACTAGGAGAGCCAATAAAACAGTCTAGGGAAATAACGCCAGTTGGCATTCCCAGCACGTATTAGGCTGTCCAAATTGATGGCTACTGACCCTAGGTTGAATCATATCATTTTTGTCACAACTGGCTGGCTTTCTTGTTAGTTGCTTGACTCTCTCTATCATGCATGCGCGTGCATACACTCGTTTATGTTCACAAATGTAAATTTGCAATTTCCTCTTGGAAATGCTTTGTTGCAGCGTCTCATATGGAGAAGTCTTTTACTCACCATCAACAAAGACCGTGTCAATAAATGAGTAACTCAGCAGTAGAGCCAGTGGCACCATTAAGGACAAGATAAGAAGATCGCTTGAGATGTTTTAATCATACTTAAAGTTGACCAATGGATGCACTGGTGGAGAAGAGTCATCCAATTGAGAAATTTGAGGCAGTGGGAGGGGGTAATTAAAATTATGGAGGGTGCAGTGATAGCAATATTATCACATTAACTTGCAGAAAGTCTAGCCCTTGACAGAATCCATTGGAGGAGGCAGAGTTATGTAGTCAACTCCAACTAGTTTGGACTGAGACTTAATTTATTTAAATTTTCCAGAGTACATGCACCAAAACTTGCATGCTATCTACATGCCCCTGGAATTTGATTCGCGTTCCTTTTAGAATCTTAACTTTGTATAAATTGGTCACCTGTATTTGTGAGTTGCATAGGCAAATAATGGTGCTTTCTCCATGGAAACAGTCATTAGATTATATGAAACTTTTTTTATATTATTGTAACAATCGGTGTTGGTGAGGTTTTGTTACCCTATGAGAGTAAAAATAGTCTCAAATGCTGCCCTCACCGGTTTGATAATGAATCCAGAAATGTCCAAAGATGCAAAAAGTTGATCTAAACTTGAGAGCTTTTATATCTTGAGCGTTATGATATAATGGAATGTGAAAACAAGTCGTTATGCATCCATGTTCACTTAACAGCAGGCAAAGTCCAATCATAAAGCCTTTGGTTTAAGACTTAAATTTCTTTATTTATCTGGTCTCCAGATTGCCTGACTCTGTTTTTTCATGTTTATGTTGGACTAGCAGAAATTTGAGGTTTTCACCAGTCTACTTTGGACCTCTTGTAAGCATATACCTGAATGGAAGATGATACAACATTTCCTCCCCTCCAACTATGCTGAGAGGACTTGGTAAGTTATAGTCCGAAAATTAGTCATGCTGCTTAAATATTACAAGTTCTACTTGCCATATTGCTTGTCCCATAGGCGAGAGATGTCTTTTTTATGGTAGGTGCTCCATGTGCTTCAATTACAAGGGGGTGTGACATATGACCTTTACGTGAGTAGCTGCCATGATCAATTAACCTTAGATTCAAGAAATTTCTACTTATTTAGACCAACTCTACTCTCAACAGTATAGTGTCTCTAAAAGTTTAAATGTGGCTCTTAATCAGTTTTCGGAAAAAAAAGAGAAGGATTTCCTAGTTCTGCCATATGCCTAAATGTAAACCACCACAAGTGATCGTCATCTTCAGGCTTCTCACTGATTAAAAATGTCAAAACATAGTAATAGCCGGGTGTCTAGCTGTCCTCTTAGACGTGTTCCAAGCACAAAGCCTATTTTCTAACGTAATTGTTGGCTTCATAAATAAAGGTGAAGCTTTAATGATGGTAATCTTATCGAGATGAAGGGATTGTTGGTTGTGTTGCGCTTGTCATGTAACTTGAGCTCAGAATCTTAGGGGTTGACATACGGTGGACAAAATGCAGCAGATGCTTTAAAAGGATAATTTGGTCCATTTCTCAGGATAAGACATCAACATATCCGAAAGAAGTTGTTAGTGGAGAACTTTGTTCAGCTGTACATTCTTCAATTCAATTAATTGGTCTGATGATAAAGGCTTGAGAAATTTGAAATGACTTCGGGCCCGGATAAGTTCAAATTTCAAAGTATAATCAATCAAACATGGGATGCATAGATAGAAACTCCATATTCTGTCTGATTATTATGATTTACAGGACACACCAGGATATCCATACTAATTGAAACAATATCTTAATGAAATTTCACTATCCTAACAGAAATGTATGTTTGGGTACTTATTTTCATAATATATTTCTTAGGGTAGCCTATCAAAAATATATTTCATACTCTAACAATATCCTTAACGATTCTAGTTTTTGGCTGGCAAAAATTAGAACACTGTATTTCATAGAAATATAAGAATTTTGCTGCACTACGAATATGTGGAATGTAATGTAACTTAAGTGATCTAGCATGAGATACCCAGCTAAGTGACTGTTTCTTATTTGGAGTTACTACTAAAAAGACGGGATTTGAAGAGGATATTGCTCAATATGGAGTCATGGACTCATCTGTAATAGAAGAGTGGACTAAAGCACTTGGCAATCAAAGTATATGTACCGCAATGGTTAGACATTGCACAGGCCTAGGCCAATCATCTCACCTTTTCCACATCTGGCTGATTATCTTGTGAACTGTCTTCCTCCACTTGTATGTCACACGCATAAATCTTTGATGAAAGCTTTGGTCTGGCAAGTTGCAACCATCTCATGGATGCAAGTTGGAAAACTTGAGAGTAGTCATTCATCGAAAGACTTCAAAATTATCTTCCTAAAATGCTAGGAGGATTTGCCTTCAAATTCTACCCTTTTGGACCCTTTTCAATGAGACCGTGTCTGATTAATGATCTTATTTTTTATGCGTAGTCCATCTCCCAAATAGGGGCTTGGTTTGGTTTCTATTGGTGAGTTCAGTGCATGGGGAGACTGCATAGCAATTAACAGTTTTGCTGCATTGAAAGCATTCATTGGATTTCGTGTCTGATTTAAATGGACAAGGGTTTTGAACTTTTAGATGACATTTTAGGAAGCAATGTTCATTTAGATTTCTCTGTTGTCTTGTGACAAATTAAATAGTTTCAAGTTTGTCCTCACTGATTTAATGCAGAAGCATCCAAAGAAATGAAACAAAGAATCTAAAATTGCTATGCTTTTATCTCTGCTGTAGCATTTGATGTTATTGCGTGATCACAATATGCTGTCCCCCTAATCAACTTGATGGCTGGCCAATACTTGGCTTAAAAGCTTTAGTTAAGAACACAAGTCTCGTCCTTTACTTGAGTCTCCGAGTTTGGCTGATTTTGTTTCTTATGGTTATGTTTTACACGCAGAATTCTGAAGACTTTTCCAGTCTGCTTGGAACTTCCAAAGCACATACATGAAAGGAAGATGATTCAGCGTCCCCTTGCACCAACTTCGGTGAGAGAACTTGGTGAGTTGGAGGAAAAGCTGCTGCTTTTCCTTACAGATCGTGTTTGTTAGTAACACCAAAGTTGTTCCATAATGTGCTTCAATCCCTAGGGTGTGGTGCCACAAATTTTTTATCAGACTAGCCACCATAATCAATCAAAATTGTACATCCAATAAATGCATCCTATCATCTTTCTGTTTTTTTTAGCTGCAACCCTATAGTCTTGTGTGCATTTTAGGTGTGCCTTTTAGAGGACTGAACAGGTCAAGGGGAGTTAATGAGAGTGTAACTCCCTCTTGTATCCCCTATCCAATGTGTTTTTGTAGGTCTCATCAGTCATCACTTCTCACCCTGTTGCAAGCTTGTTCGGCATCCTTTTACGATTAATCGTTGCTTGTCTTCATCTGATTCCCATGAAAAATGCATAAAGAATGACATTTTGTGTGGTCTAGTAATAATTAATTAACTTTCAGGATCAGACACGGCAAATATTCTGGGGCAGAAACAGGAACTTTTAATTCTTCAAGAATTCTGTCGGCAGGTAGGGAAGTACCAATATCAACCCGAGTGTTGGTCTCTTCTTGAAGAGGTAATATTTTATAGGCCATTGCCCTGTAGAACTTTGTAAATACTAACGTTGAATCTCTTTTTTCTTCCCTGGATGGTTATGAAATATCCACTTGATCAAATTGTTAGGTAAAGAGTGGTCGAAGCAGCTGCTTTTGTGCATGTTGATAATGCTATTTTCATGCGCCAGCATAAAAAATTCAGAATGATGAAATTCTGAGTCTTTCTTTTTTGGACTCCTGTTCAGTTGAAAATTAGATAACATGACAAGGAAGGGTTCTTCTAACTTCTACTCTCCTGTACACCACAGCAATTTCCATGAAATTCCTGAGCACTGGAAGAGTTTAGAGAAAAAATACTGCCTGCAATTTTAGTCGTGAATTTGGACATCCTATGCTGACTATCAATCCAGTATTTTCAAACCGACTTAAAATAGCAAAGAATACCAACCGAGTGAGGAGACAAGTAGCCGAAAAGAGCCAAAAATGCCAAATCATTAGGATACCATTCTCTGGTTTCGTGGTCCCACTCTTGAGCATCTCCTCATTTTTCTCATCCGTGACCCGCAAGAATTAATATAACTCAGTCAAACCAAATAGCAAGTGAGACATCAATTATAATTGAATTTTACTGTTTGTATTTTTTTAATTCATATATAAGTGTATGATCTACTTTCATTTCTTTAATTTATATATAAGTATATGATCGCTAGGATTCATATGCAAGTATATGATCGCTTGGATCTTGAGTTAATAGGTTTTCTCTTGTAATTTAACTTTAAAAAATAATCATCTAATTAGATTACATCTATAAGTATATCCACCTATAAAAAAAAATATAAATTGTTTAATGGTAAGAGTTTGGGATCAAAAAATCTGCTTTCCTGTTGTCATAAATTTGAATCATGTGGTTGCTAATATGATGGTAATTGGAGGTTTATATAATTGTTAATTTCATGACCCGTGTAATTAGTCGAGATGCACGTAAATGAATCCGAATACCATGTTGATAATAATAATAAAAAAATCATAGTAAATAAGTCAGATTTTATGTGGTCTCTGCCTTCTTATAGCTGCATTGACCCAGAATTGAGGAGGAGGAAATCTTTAGAATCACGGATCAGAGACCCACTATTCTGTTCCAAGTAAAAAATCTTCGGAGTCTACTCTCTCAGCTCAAGAACTTGGAAAATGTTTTCCTACTTCATAGTAATAATAATAAGAGTCAAGAACATGAAAAATCGAATAAATAATGCTTCTAAGAGCAATCCAAAATTGAAAAATCAACGTGATTTTTTTCTGTTTGTGCTCTTAAATTTCCCTTCTTGAGTACATAAAATGACACGGCATCGTGATCCTCTTCTCTCGTGGAGATGAGTTTCTAATCTTGATGACGAGACTTTGATTTTTCTTGTCAATACTTATGTCTCATGCAAATCTTATTTTTAGTCAGAATTATGTTTAATTTGAAGTCACTGTGAAGCTTCTTTTTTACCAACTAGAGGCTGAATATATTCTGAATTACATATATAATAGAGAGACAGTTCTCTTCTGATTTTGATTTTAAGATTTTCCCTTTTTTTTCTTAGTTTGAACCTCTGAACCAAGATCTCGAAATCTCAAGGAATGGAAGACACCAAAAATCGAACACCTTGTCAATGGCCATGAGATCAATATAGCCATTATTTCAAAGTCAATTGTTGTCGGCACTTACTTTACATGCGGTTTAGAATTGTATTTTGAACCATGTATTATGAAAATCTAAATTTTTTATTTAAAATTAATTTTTTTATTTTTAGATTGTTTTAATATTTTAATATTAAAAATATTTTTTTAATGTGTTAATATTTTTAAATAAAAATTATTTTAAAAAGAAATAAATATTAATAAAAGATAACAAGCACCGGTACAATCCTACCAGACAGGTTTTTTTTTTTTTTGGAAGAGAGTAGAAAATTAAAAGGATTTTGCCGACTTGAGAGGTGCAGGACCCGCTGATGATGATCTGACAGTGTCTTGGAAGCACGTGAGCCTGACACGTGTATCGAGGCGGAGATTGGGTCCAAGCTAAAACTCTCGTGACTTAATACCTTTCTCGTGAGGTCATCATGTGTCCTTAGAGTGGGGTCTCCGGCCACATTGTACTCTTTCTTGGTCCCTCCCTGTTGCTCTTAGCTTGGGCCGTCTGTGGGTTTAGGCCTCAGATTCTCATAAAGCCCCATGAATCAGAAAATCCAGCACGCACGCACAAATACACACACGTATATGGTGGTGCCAGCTTTCGAAGACGAGTTAATAACCCTTGAATTTGATTTTTACTTGGAAAATATTCAGCAATGGCCCAAAAATAAACACCTCTTTGTTTTCAAATTGTAATATTTTTTTTTTCATTTTCGAATTTTCGGAATTGGAGAGGGTTAGTGCTTGTTGTGTTTTTCGAAACCTTGGCCAACCTTTCAATAAATCCGGGGGGGGGGGGGGTGTAATGTAATGACTTGAGGGGGTTTCCTGATTCTGTCTGTAAATTGCCTTATCACCCTTGAATCTTTGATAAGAACAAACAATTGTGCATTGAGATTTATGTCCTCGTTTATGGTGAAAGTTTGACTGTAAATTAAAGGGTTTTTTTTAATCATGGAATTAAGTAATTAAGAGATACGAGGTTGAAGAGTTGAGTCACATGCATGATAGACCATCTGGAGACGTAATGGTCTGCAGGCAGGGCTCAAGGGAGGAGAGTTTCTATCGATTAAATGGGATTTTAGAGTAGGGTTGTTGACTAGCTGTAATTGAGACATGCATCTTGCTTAATTTGCAGCTTCAAGTCTCCTCGAATTTAATGACATCAATATTTTGCATGGTGCCTAGGCTATTTGACCCATATAGGTGGCTAAAATGGTGCCCTTCTTGACCCCGGCCCAGACCTTGAATTGGCAAGCTCTATATATACGCCAAAGCTGCTTTTTGTAATGTTTAGCATCGTCTCTTTTCTTCTTTTCTTGATGTAAAAAAAAAAAAACAAATTGGTTTTCAAAAAAACGGTGATGGCGATTGCTGGTTTTGTTTTTCTTTCCCACAAAAATTTGAAAACAGATACAGAAAATAGAAACCATACAAAAGGAAAGCAAATGATGCTTTAATTAATGGATTGACATGGTTTAGGGTTTGGTGGAGCTTGGTTGTGAATATTTGTGCTTTAGTTTTGATGATGTAAAGAGTCAAATTTAGGGCACAAACACGGTGAAGCTGGCATTCTGGTGCTAAGCTTTGCCTTTTGTTTCAATACACAATTAATGGGTGCGTGATCTAGTTAGTACTCTTGACAACAAGGCGACAAGCAGGAGGGAAATGATAATAAGATCTTGAGGGAGGACATTGCCAATACATCCAATTATTGATGCACTGATGCAATTATGCCTTTCATTGTGCCCTTGGGAGAAAGGAAAGGTAAACCTGCATGAGAGAATCTGGCAATAGAAGAACCCGTGAAGAAAAGGAATGGCCCACAAAAGGGCTATTCTTCTTTCCCACTGATCAATATGCGCCTCTCTGCATGCACAAAGGATAAGAAACTCAAATTCTTAGGAGATATTTTACAAGAAGTAACATGAAAGACTACAACTAGATGAGCATCATAACTTGATGTGAATTATTAATTATATTCTTGAAAAGGTCATCATTTCATACCTCATATATATATATATCTACTGATCGTGGAAAATCTGGGTTCAACTCAAACTCTAGATATCTAATTAAGTCTTAAATATTAATATATAAAGCTAATTGGCTTATGTGTCTTGCTGTAGGTGACAGCTAATCTAGTGTAGTAATTCTACCACTACATGTTGAAATATTTATAGCTAGACGAGTATCAAAAAGATAGAATTGAGATTTGTGTTGAGAAATGGTAGGAGAAATGTCACACCAACAGATAGCTGACCACCTTACTCCTATCGAAGACACGGTTTCACTAAATTCTGGGATTCCTTCCAGCATCAGTTGCCACAACGTGGAGCAAGAAAATTCTAACACAACTGGGATTATATATATATATATATTCAATTATTCCAGAATTAAAAAGGCAAGAATTTTCTGCATTCGAAGACAAATTAGCTTTAGTGCCTCCGATTCGCTACTATATAAATAATATGAGGCGTATATTCTTCAATTGACCTGGAGTTTGGTAAGTACAGAGACTCGACCTAATTCCACGTTTAATTGTCCACAAATGACTGGCCATATTAGTAACAATTTGCAATATGTTATAGATATCTGTTATGGATGACTTGTGACGGCCTCACTCGTTCAGTCTCTGGGATTATTTCTTGCAAATGTCCAAGATGGTGTCTGTCTATGTAAAGTCTGGCTAGCTATTTTGATCTTATAGTTTAGCTAGCCATTTTCTTATAGCTTTCTTTGTAATTTAGCCATGTATTGTGTCTAGACCGCATCACCCTGTAGCTTTTTTGGCTTAAAGGTGAATCAATGAAGAATAAATCTCATCTTATCCCAAAAGATAAAAGCAAATTGAATCTCACCCTAAAGCCAAATTGATTAAAAAAAAAAAGAATTGTAGATCAAAGGAAAACACATAGGATTCCAAAGGATTTGCTTAACGGCTCAACGCTACGCTGTGCAATATTATATGTGAAGTATAATTTTTTCGGAAAGTTCAAATTATAGATGGGTCCTATGTATCTCACACGACTAAAGGGTTATCTGGATATATTTTGCATGGTTGCCGCGCCCTAGCTTGAACTTCCATGTTTAGGCCACGCATGACCTCTAAAGGAAGGGGAATATCCCTCTAATCGCACAAAGACGTTTATGGCCACTCTGTTTGTGGAAGTTCAGGAAAAACTGTATTATGAAGGGGATAAAAAGGTCAATCTATGCTATATTTCTTCATGGCTTTAGATTTGGGTTTGGAATAAGAAAAAGCTCAAAGGGGAAGAAATAAAGAAGAAGAAGAGAGAGACCTTCCAAACTAATCTCCCCTTGAGCACTTTCACTGTATACTAGGATGTGAGGGAATAATAGTTACAAAAGAAAGAGGGACATAAAGGGAGAAAAACCCTCAACAAAATAATGAAAAACAAGAAATCGATTAATTAAAATTCCACAAACTCGATCGATTGTAATATGATAATATATATATATATATATGTATGGTTTTTTCTGTATATTCATAAGGCTTTAAATATTGATTAGTTGCTCTAAAATACTAATCAAATGTTGATCTCCTCCGAATTGTATATATTAAAACTCAGCCCGTTTTCCTTTTTACCTATCTAAACGGCTATTACTTAATTTAATCTTCGAGGAAAAAACAAGGGTGGTTGAAAAATTAGGCCAAAACCCAAGAAAGATCACGTATTGTATTTATTGTGGTCGGGTTTAATTAACCTAAATCAACAAGTAAAAAATTTGATTTTAATTAAAAGATAAATATAGATATTAGGGTTCAAATTTTTTACCGAGAACCATTCAATCGTACACACAAATTTGATTTAACGATTATACACGCGCGCGCGCGCACTTGAAAGTTTTCTCTAATAATGTAAATTAGATTATATCTTATTTATAGTATAATGGAGTAAGACTATTTTCATAAATCAAATTAACAAAATAATTAAATATTACATAAACTAAATTGTTGAGTAATTAAGACGACCCAAAAATGGTTTTATATAGCTTAAACTAGTCATCTCTAAGAATTACAACGGCATGAAAAGGGATAAAAGAGAGTATCTGAAAGAAAACGAAACTTGTAAAAATGGAGTCACAATATTCCATAGCAATAGTTCGATCAGAAATATAGTAAATCAAACCCTCAAATTTACTTAATGCATGGTTTAGACAAGGTGTACTATAAGCTTGGCGAGTCAATCAATAACCCAGTGATGGTATATAGAGCTGTGGGGTAAGAGAAAAGGTTAAGAAGACAAGTCCTATCCGTCTATAGCTCTAGCTCCTTGCATGCCTTTACCATCCTCAAAGCTTTTTAAGCTTCTCATTCTTCTAAGCCATCCATCCTTTTAATATATATCATTCCATTTAAATCAAGGCCCTTTTAGGGTTTGGGTGTTTTATAACAGGAACAAAGGAAAAGACAGAAAGTGACAACGTCATCCTTCAAAAGAAAAATTATTGAAGAAATACTTATAAGCAAAGAGAGAGTAAAAATAAAGAAAGAACAACGTTTGATTATGAATCAAGTGGGTCTGGATTTTCTTCCCTGGCCTTTGCTTATCTCTCTCCTCTGCGTACAGTTGCTTTTTTTTTAGCCTTTTTTTTCTCTCTCTCTCTATCTTTTTCTTCGTATATATTTTTTTTAACTTTTCTAATTTGCCAACCTCATCCTTGGTCTGCCATTGTAATCATCACCTCCTGTATACTGATTATTTCTATTTCTATTATTTTTCCCTTCTCTCCTTTATATAGACATAAATAGACAGAAAGGAGAGAGTTATTGGGCAGTGAAAGGTTTTTAAGGAAAAACCAACTTATTGTCCGGTCTTTCTATGTTTGATTGCATGGTGAGCCCTCTCTTATCTAGCTTATTAGTTGATGATTTTTGAGAGGGAGAGAGAGAGGTTGTTAAAGAAAGATTGGAAAGAGATACATCTGAATTGTGTTGCAGATTTGCTCAGTGAAGCAATCCATGGCTAGATAGCGACTTAGGAGAATAACCCATCATGATCATCATCTCTTCACGAGATTTTGGTTTTGCTACCCAATGAATGATGCCTTTCTGTGTCTATAGTTCACTGCCACCTGTTTATCAATAAAGCTTTGTTTAGTTTAGTTGTGTCCAAAGCTAGGGATTCTCTATTTCTGCTCTTGTTCTTACATCTTGTTGTTTCTTCAAGAGTGAAAAGTGGACACTTGAACAGAAGCTACTTCAAATAAAAGTAGCTAGCAAGAAATATATCAAACAAAACAAAGGGGGGTATCACTTCTTGGTTTTTCTTTGTTGGAGTTTTCTTCCTCACAGACATGTTCCCTGCAGCCATGTCCAATTCAACTTCTTTGTCTGAAGAAGCTAGTGTATCTTCTGGCACAAGAATTCAAGATTTTGGTAGCTTAAATCAACTGGCTTCAACCATCTCTCCTCTGCAGCAGCAGCAGCAGCAACAGCAACAAAGGACCATCAAGAAGAAGAGAAACTTACCAGGAAATCCAGGTAGGTTTTCTCTATACTCTCTTCAATACCGTGTTAAACTATTTTAGACATGCTAATACCATATATATACGCAACGGTTTCATTATATATGATCTTGCAGACCCAGACGCTGAAGTGATAGCATTATCTCCAAAGACCTTATTGACCACCAATAGATTTGTGTGTGAGATCTGCAACAAGGGGTTTCAGAGGGATCAGAATCTTCAGCTTCATAGGAGGGGTCATAACCTTCCTTGGAAGCTGAAGCAAAGAAACAGCAAAGAAATTAAAAAGAAAGCTTATGTTTGCCCCGAGCCTACGTGTGTTCACCATCATCCTTCAAGGGCTTTGGGTGACCTTACAGGTATCAAGAAACATTATTGCAGGAAACATGGGGAGAAGAAGTGGAAGTGTGAAAAATGCTCAAAGATCTATGCTGTTCAATCAGATTGGAAGGCTCACTCTAAAACCTGTGGAACAAGAGAGTACAGATGTGACTGTGGAACCCTTTTCTCCAGGTGAGTTTTTTCTCTCTTTTTTTTCCCTAACCTTTTTATCTTGAGGGGTTTCAAATTGAATATAGTTTTTTGGTCTTTCTACATTTCTGTTCATCTCAGAGTCCCAATGTTCCCTTCTTTATTAATTTTTGATGTTTTACAGTTATGCACTGTTTTTTACTATATTGGGATTCATAGCAAAAAAAATTATCTTTTGTTTGAAGAGGGAAGTCTCATCTGATCATATCTTCAGGATGGTCTTTGTATTTTGTTTCAGTCTGTTCTGTTTCAGTGGTTTGTTTTTATACAAGAGTGGCAAGCTCTGCATGGAATATATCTGGAGCTTATATGCATTGGCAGGCATCCTAGAAGTGGACACCATTAATACAAGTGTCTGTTACTGCTAACATTGTAAGAGTAACTGAAAGCGGTGCCTCTGAAATCTGAACCTGCCAATTTCAAATTTTGAAAACAACAAACAAGACACTAATAAGGAATTATGGGAGAACAATCAACTTAATCTTTTGTTTTATATATTGTTTTGTGTCTTAATTCAAGATGAGTTAGCTAAGTAATTTTTTTCCTGTCTCCTGCATTCAAATGCATGAATCATAATTGTATTGTTATATTCTTGGTCGGGGATCTGGGCTCTGAAGGAGCACCATTGTTACCTGTTTTGATATACATCGCCATCCATAATATTAAACAACGTTTGATCAATGCTATATTGCATTTCCCTCGAAGGGTTTGACGTGCTTTTTCACCGTGATTACTTCTTTTGGTACTTTATGACGAGGGGGGGACTGAAGTCTCAAGAACCATGATGAATATTTGTTCTTGTCCAAGAAAAAAGTGAAAGGAAAGCTCTTAATTTGCTTTTGGGGGGGATTTTCATGGTTGAGTAAAACCCGTGATGATTTCTTTCCCTTGAAGAATGCCATGATTTACTTGCAGAAAATACTGAAACGGTACTGTGACCTTCCACCATGACCAAAACTGAGAAATCTGCAAGAAAATCTGATACCCTAATTAATTTGCTTTCATCTTCTTTCATCTGCATTGCAGATTTTGGGGTTTCAATTTCATATCTTTGTTACATGCATGCGCTCGACTTTCAAAAGCCTTTCATGTTATCGTTGTAATTCACCAATTTCTTGAAATTTTGATCCTTTTTACCATCCATGACTATTTCTGCATGCATAATCCATAAACATCAATCAATTCTCATGAATCTCTCTTTCTCTCTCTACACTTTAGTTTTGACCAAAAAAGATAGTTTTACTTTAGTGTTTGCTCTAGCTTTATGACAATCATGTGTCTATCCAATCCGCATGCATGGCCTTCTCTCACCCTTTGAAATACAAACAATTTAAGATTAAGTCAAGCGAAGAAAGAGACATTAATCCTCAATACGGTCTTCTCCATTTACCTTTTCTTCTTGATCCCATTTCTCGTTTTTTTGGTCATGTGTTTTTTTTATAAATCAAGATGACAAGCATTGAATTAACTATTACCAAGCATATCCTTTCTCTCTTGCTGTTCAGGATTCTGTAATTTCTTTTCTTTTTTTCTTAATATATAGTACTGTATCTTTTTTCTTATATATCTTTCTTCCAACTGTAGAAAATCATGATATGAACATATCAATGGTGTTAAGATTTGAACTCCTCATCATCACTAGTAAATCAAATTTTAATCATTATTTGTTAATCACAAAACTAAATTTATTATTTTGGTTTGGGATACTGTTCACTGATGATCTCTTTATGTGCATGCATTGTCGAAACTACAGGAAGGATAGCTTCATAACCCACAGGGCATTTTGTGACGCGTTAGCTGAAGAAAGTGCAAGACTCTCAGCTCACCAGCTAATTATCTCCCAAAATCCAAATGCCCACGCTCTCCTCCTTCAAAACCCACTTCAAACCCACCACCCTCATTCTCTCTTTTCTACCACAGCTCACCACCAAATCTCCTTCACTTCTCCTTGGGACCCACCTCACCATCAGAACCCTTGCAGTAATAACCCCCAAAACCCAGTTCACATCAAGCCTGAAACTACCGGCCATTTTCAAATCCCCGCTTCACTTCTCCAAGAACCACCACTAACAATGCCTAGCCACAAGGGTTTGTTAGCCCCAACCTTCCAAAGCCTGTCGAATGCTGCCACGTCACAAGCAGCATCACACCACTTGTCAGCCACTGCACTCCTTCAAAAGGCTGCCAGTGTGGGTGCCACTCAGACCTCAGTGGGTCACAGTCACATGACCCAGCTGGACATGGGCGAGTTGGGATCAGCGGGTCAGGTTTATGTTGACTCGGTGAGTCACGTCTCTCAGGGTCCCAGTTACAACCTTAACAGCCTTGCCACGTGGCAGAAAAGTGATCGCCTGACAAGAGACTTTCTGGGTCTGACTGCGCCTGAGTGTGGGGATCATCATGGTCATGCTGCTAGCAATGCGAATGGGAGTGTTAACGTTAGCATGAATGTGAGGGAAATTCTAACCTATACAGGGGGTGTAGGGTTCCACCAGCAGCAATACAATGAGAGAGACCACTCACTGCTGAAGCCCCACGGTGGTTTTGGATTCGCTCAGCCTTCTGCCTCTGAAGCGTGGGGTGATTGCTAGGGAGCCCCAAAAAGGAAAGGGTAAAATGGTGATTCCATTCATTCCCTTCAAAATGGCCGAGGTGCCCCATGTCTCCTTTGCCACAAGAATTTAATGGAGGTTTTTGAAGAAAAATCAAAAACCTTTCTTATGCCATCATCAACCTCATCTTCCATGCAGCTTATTATCTCTCTTTACTTTAAGACTGCTATCAGCAATTTCTCAATATCCTGCCTTTCATTTTTAACTTTTGTCCACCTTCTCTTGAATGATAGATTTAGATATGGTAATCAAGAGGATTGGCCTTAATTACTAGGTGACGATGGTGGCTGCCTTGTAATCTTGTTGCGGAAAAATTATGTCACATGTAGAATATAGTAATAATTTCTCCATGGAATTTGGTTTTATGGGCACTATTTCTAAACATCATTTCCTTGAGAACATATCCCATCTTTATCTAGCAAGACAGCTGTACAAGAAGATCACATGAGACTACATGTTTGTGTTTGCATTAGAATTGGGAAGGGTTTGGTTTTGAGCTAAGAACTTCTTTTTGTTCACTGTCCCTTTTTTGCTGTTTATGCAAGGTGGGCATAAAAGACAACCCTCACGGACCTCACTGGCCCTAATTTGCTACCGTTATTATCTTATTATGAACAAAAGTAAATCTTTTTTTTGTTCAAATCTTTATGCCCCCTATCCCTTTCATGTTAACTTTAATCATCGATCCAAGTATCGATCAAGTGTCAATCCCACATGTTTCAAATTACAATTTATGTGCTTAAATTGGTTCCAGGTTTGATGATCTTGATCATGGCGCCATCAGTGGATGTTCGTTATGTATATTAATAGAGAACCCACATTTAGACTTGGAAGAAATGCTGAGACTGAGGGCAATGTCGTTCGTGCACATGATCAGATTTCGAAATAGCATTATTACTCCGGCAATCACTTAGGTTTTCTCTCCATGAACTTCAAATTGCATTGATGACAGCATATTTACACGCTCCAGGTGACAGGAAGACGACGCTTTCTACATGCAAAGGATTAGGATTAGGACAACGCCCTCCATTTTTAAGGAAATGACCACCAAAAATAACGCGTGAAGAATAGAAGCTTTTGAGAATTAAAGGAGGAGATATGTTGTGGGACATAATTATATATCTTATGGAGGGGTACAGGTCTACTGTGAAGGGAAGAGAAGCGAGTACCAAATGAGGTAAGCATGCATGTCAGTGGAGGGCCATGCCTTGTACACTTGATATTGATCACGAGTGTCTCCTTCTCTGCAACTCAATCAACAGTGATAGCCCATTATCATGTTTTTAAGATGTCTCCTTCGTGTTTCTTGGCAATAATCCTTTTGATTTATTCGGGAAAAGGAAAAAAACCCTTCAATTCACGTTAGTTATATTGTTCTATAGCAATGCAAATGCTTAATTAATTAATGGCATTTAATTTCGTTACTTATCTAATACCTTAAAAAAAGGCAATTTGCTACTTCTATCAAGATTTGGGCAATTCCCTCTTGTTGGAGATCGATCTAATCCAATGGAATGAATAAACAAAACAATAGTAGCATGTAAGGCTAGCTAATTAATTTCCTTAGCAAGATTTTCGTTGAGGTTTGTGTTCTTAGAAATGGATATGGAGTTTTCTTCTATATTGTGGATGGGAAAGAGGGTTTTGACTTTTGATGTGTTAGCATAAGGTTATTTTTCATGTGAAAATTTGGTTGGAGATATTAATTGATCCATATATATTTGAATATAATCTCTTACAACATAATTAAATCTTTTCCATAGAAATTGAAGGTTATTTATTTTGTTCTTTATGATAAAAATCAACATAATACATACCATATTGAATATTAAAACCTCTCAAATTAAATGTATTGATTTTAGACCCAAATAAATAAGTATTATATCCGCCATGTGTAACTATATATATTGAATTATTTTTCATATTTTATTATTTTAGCTCTTAGTGTGTGAGAAAGATACGGTTTCAAAATAATTAATACAATGACTATTCTGAACCTTTATTATGTAAACGGTACTGATATCTATACAGGACAAAATTTAATCAGGGGCAATTTCCCCGCTTTTCTTCGTGACTGACTGGCTTCGCCACTGTTCACACACCGAATGAAAAGTTTGCCTCTGTACTTCTTTAGCATGTCTGTCCAGCTTTTGTCCAAATGACACAGTTAATTTAAAAGAAAGAATTTCAAATTCGACAGCTTACCGAAAGGGACTTAAAGTCTTCTTCGATAGGACCGATTCAACAGAACCTGTGTACGTCTGTGTGACAAAATATTGGAAAATCCATCCGATCAGTCAATTTTTTTTCTGATTGACATGTCCTCGACTGGATTAGTAAGTGATTGAGCTCGGAAAAGCTATCATATTGTCAACACATTCACACGGACCGAATCTATAAGTGGGTGAGTAAATATACAAGCATACAACTTGTGTGCTGTAGCTAGACGATCTCACCAAGCAATTAATGGGCTCCGGAAAATTAAAATATAGCTCTCTCTACCTAGGAAGAAGGGAGTCGATGGTTTCTTTCGAATGAGTCATTATTTACCCTTTGAGTACATGGAGTATGCTAAGACGGGAATCCTTGATGAGACCATAGCATAAGCAGTTGGGGCATAGGTTTAGAAATTTCTGGCACTTCCACTTTTTTGTTTACCCTCTCCAATCAAATCCCTGTTAAGGATTCAAGAGATATTAGCAATTTCCAAGAATTTCTTTTTCGTCTACCATCACTTTATGGTTACTAAGGGGAATTTTTTTTGATGATATCAAAGAAATGTAGCCTTTTCTAAAGATGGTATAAATGGCTGTAAAACCTGTTATGAGCGTGAGTAAAAAGGCTACTAAGTTGATGCTGTATGTGTATCTGTGCGAGTGTGGTGGTGGTCCGGGACATAGTGGCACCAAACCAAAAGGAAAAAGAAGAGAGGAGAGGAGAAGAGAGAATTGTCAACGGTTATGAAAAAGATGCTCAATACAACTTTGAATTACAATTCTCTGAGTCTTCTTTTCCTTGATGACCTCCCTACATACCTTTATCAAATTTTGTGCACGTCCCCATGTTATGGTTGGCAGCTTAACCAATATTATTAAGATTCCAATGATTTTTCTCAACTTTGTTTCCGTGACCCACCAGTCGATCTCATTCTTTAACAAATTAAATTCCAATGTCAAGAGACCAGTCTCCATCTGAAAACAGTGAAATTTGCAAGTCAATATCCTTGCAACCGACTATACACATCTAGATAATGACTAGAAGAATCACGTACAAAATGGTTTACATGATTTTAGGGTTTGTTTATCCCCAAAGAAGGCGTATGAAGAGTTCTTCGTTGATCCTGAAGATTTTCAGGTTTAATTTGCATATATACTCGCAGCATCTGAACCAGAGAAAAGTAATGGGCAAATTCTTGTTACCGCAACTTTGTATATTCACTAGGATAAGAGGGAGGATACACCTAGGGATTAATAAAAAGGAGCGGTTGCGGGTGTTATATGGAATATCCAAGCTTTTAGAAAGTATATGTGTAAGTTGCTGGGTTAAGGTACTATACATGCCATTTGCCTGCTAAAAAAGACTGCATCTTTTTTTATATCCCTCTGCCGCACATCCAGACAAGCCAAAAGTTTCTCTTCCATTATCTCCACCCTTTTCCTCTCATAACACCCTTGCATATGTCATCTTCCATTAGGGAACCTCATCTTAACAAACCCTCCTTTTCCCTCTTTTCTTCCTCCCAGTCCTAGCAATTACCAAAGCCTTCTTTTCTATGCTTTTTCCTCTTTAATCCTCCTGCTGCAAATCCCCATGCAGCATACTCTTTTCCACACAACGCCTCATAAGTATCATCAGTAATGAATTAAGAAAAGGTAAATGACATTGACACCACCGTGGTCTCTAATACAGTATAAATTGCATCTTTGACAGCATTCCATGAAACCTCATTTTCTTTTACCTCATAAATTTTGACTGACAAGATTTCAGCAATACGTTCATAATAAAGAAATGACAGAAGGTGAGAAACCAGACAAAAGCGTTATCTGTCAACAACTATATGGTTACGTGACCTTTCCTTCTGGTTTGTGTCAACAGCAGAGATGCTTGTTGGCCGGTGAATCATACATAATGTCAGATTATTTTCCACATGTGCCTCTTTCTCCAGTGTTGCTCTAATTTAAAGACGAAAGCCATTATTTAGGGAAGATATTGCTATTGATGCCGACAGATATTAATAGCTTATGCGTTCTCGACAGACCATTTTGGACAGAACATGAAGTTTCATAATTCAGACTACAAACTTTCTATCTGTTGAGTTAGTTTCATTAAGAGTCAAATTACTTGGGATAGTGTGGCATATTGAAAGATGTGACATATACAGCACTATTCAAAGTTAGCAATCATTTATATTTCTACAGCATGGATAACTCACATGTAAAAGTACCGATTATGACAGAAAGCTGCTTCTATGGAAATGCTTTGCTCGACTCTTTTAATACTGCAGGTGGGACCAATTCTTTCATGAAGTTGCATCACTGCATGGCCTATCAAATTGGTGGTGGAACGTCAAAGTTTACTCCCAAGTATTTATCGAGAGATTTTTCAAATGCCTGCAACAAGAAAATTAAATGTCAAATTTATACTCATCAGTCCCCATTGCATCAAAGCTGATCAATATAATGTTCATCTTTAACAACCAATTCTGTTTTAGCAGAGTAGAAAACTTTTAGAATGTACTCATTTATCTATAGGCATGCTTGGAAGACTTTACGACACTTGCGTATGAATCAAAGATAAAGATGATGATGCCACAAAGAACCAAAAAAAAAGTTCGTCTAGATGAAGATGCGGATGAAGATAGGAAAATACAAAGAACCAAAAAGAAAACAAAGGCCATGGAAAACTTTAAAAAGACGCTCATTTGGGGAAAAATCGATGTGGTCAAAGTTGAACTGGATCAGAAAACTATAATAAGAGTAGGAATCCAGAGTTGGATTCAGCCAGTACAGCTTTTAAAGTGCAAAAAGAATAAAAATCCAGACTTCAGAGTATATAAACTGTGAGTGTAATGATCATGCATGGCGATATTAACATGGCACAGCAACAGTCCACCATGCAAACTTTTTCCGGGAAGAACTTGAGTGTTTTTGTTTCACCAATACCAATAAACGGGTAAGAAACATGGATTTCTGGGCTCATTCACCAAAATCTATTTAGTATAATATCTAAAAAGGATCCTGGCTAAGTGCAAAAAATAATCTGTTTGCATGTTAACCTTCTAGCCTATGTGTCACGTGTGCTATGTGAACTCCATCACTAAGTTCCAAACCAGGAAGAGCTTCATCTTCGCATGGAGCAATAAAATCATGCAGAAAGAGGCTTCGTAGCATGAGGCCAGTGAAGAATCAAAATTGAATCTGTAACATGCTGGAATATAACAACTTGGAAAAGAAATTTCTGTGGCACATAGCTAGTGAAGATGTATGGTCTAACCAATTAAACTTCAAAGACAATACTGGTTGAGATTGGGCCAATTACAGTAATGCCCAAGAGAGAATGCTCCGAACTCAGAAATCACATGTCAAACAGAGGGGGGGCTGTGATTTTAATAGCATTTTGATATATTGGTATAATTTTAAAATATAGTATGAGACTTTCTGCATACTATATTAAGTTTTTGGGTGGTTGTAACTTGCTATGTTTCACTGTTAAGTTGATTGACCACAAGTTAAGCCCGTAGGCCATTACTGAATTATAGGCCATGGAAGCGAAGTCCTAGGATGGAGAATTTGGAAGCAATCCCAATTCCTACCTTTCAGCTTTATCAGTTGTATGCTCTAGCACTTTCAGACGCTGTTATTTCCTCATTCCATTATAGTAATAAATAAATCATTGACCCTAAAGCAAATGGATTTCACATGCAAAACATAAGTACCTAAATACATACAAATTGAAATCATAAAAATATGATAAAATATGTAATTTATGTGGTTAAGCAAGACAGATTCAAGAAGAAAAAAAAATCACCCAGTGAGCAAATAATTCCTTCCCGTTAAGGACTGCATCCATTGCAGCAAATTGATCATCAAATGCACCATAAAAACCTTGGTAGAATTTGTTCCTGAAATAAAAAATGACAAATTGTAAAGCAAATACAAAGATTAAAGGCAAGTTCTTATTTCCTTTTAAGAATAAATTTTTTTAAAAAAAAAAATCTTCATGAATTTGACAAATATTGATCGCCTTCTGTTGTCTGTTGATCAATCTCATCAAACTTCCGTGTAAGTACCTCCGCTCCCACTGGTGAAAGCAAGTGCAGTATTAGAGCATCCAAGGTTCTTGGAAAATTGTGCTGGGAAGAGGGATATGACATGTATTATTGGAGCTTATTTTTGTGATAGCTGGGAATTTCCTACACTGTTAATAAAAATCCCATCCACCTATTGGAGCTTTATAAGGGAGAGCATGCTCGCCGCCATGGAAAGAAGGATGCTCTGGAGAGTTCTTGGATCAAGTGTCCAAAGAATTTTAGCAACTGGATTATCCTCTAAGAAAAATAAATTAGTTGTCAAAGTTTCATCACATTCATCTTTCATGCTAACTTTAGAATCATTTGTTGGGGTTGATTGTATGCATTGACTTTGGTCAGTGATGTTAACACGAACACAGTCATGAACAAAAGAAACAAGTTCATGAAGAGCCTGGAGAGAACGTGGTTCAAATTCATGCAATTTAACTTGCTGCTGTTGGTCCTGCCCTTGTAAACCCTGTTTCTTGAATGACATGTTCGAGTCACAACAACCATGATCTGGTACAAGATTATCAAGATCAGTCTCCAGAAAGACACTGGAAACAAGCTAGGAATTCCTTTGAGTAAGAACTGAAAAGGGAAAGAAAACCTAATGGTGTAATTATTAAAACTGACCTCCTCCTCCATTACGGAGCAGCTCACATGTATGCCTCCAGTTTCTCTGAGCCAGGAGAAGCCTTGGGGAGTGCTTGGTTCTGTCCTGATTTCAAATATAATAGACATGTTGAAATGCTTGACCATAAACTTGAAGCTCAAAACAAGAGACGGGAAGGAAAAGAAACAGTATAGTAGACTACTCAAACTTACTGGATGAAAAAAACTTTTGAAATTTTCATTAATGTGTACTCTTTAGTAAGAAGACTCTGACTATGATATTTTGAGCACCAATTGTCATAATACTTGAGATTTCAAAGCTTTTAGTCTACAAACAAATCTAAAAGCTTCAACAAAGTATCCAAATACAATTAAAGTAGGTTTACAATTTTATCTGTAAGTGACCCTTGAGCTTTTCAAAGCTCGAGCAGAATCTCTTTGACTAATAATTTGTAGAAACATTTTTTCTCTTTCCACTGCAATGTTTTTACACTACAGAGGCGTGGCTGATGACAAACCCAAGGCAGTCTCACAAAAAGAACTGCACATTGGCAAAGAATTCATGTAAATATGATGCAGGCAAGCTAACAGAAAAAACATTTTGCAGTGCCCGAAAACAAGAGAAAGGTCTCAATTTGGAATAAGCAATGATATTTGCAACATCTGGCATATCAAGGTGATGGACGTACCATTCTTTGTCTGTCAATCTTGAATTTATACATTGATTTGGCGAGCCAATGTAACATGTTAGAGAAAACAAAATCACCAAATTGTGATAGCTTAACTGCAGATGCTGACACCGAACTTAAACAATTTCACATTTAAAAAAAAAAGAGACAAAAAGGAGAAACAACTGAAACATTATAGAAGATAATGAATCAAAAGCACCTTATTAATATTCTCCGCAAATAATAAGCATCCATGTGCCCTAACATATTAGACATTAAATTGGACTACCACCAAAAGTTGACAGGAATGGTCAAATCATCACTATCTACTTGGTGGAACCTGTGGAGACAACAGTCATCTCACCTGACTAAATACTAAAAGTGAAGTTGAGTCAAAGAAATAGGTCTAATGACTTAATGATGGTGTAATAAATTGTGCAAAAACAAAGAAGAGTATTATTTTTTTAAGGTTTCCTATGGATTAGAAAGTTGTTGGTTTCTTGTTAAGTTTTACTTCCTATGTTTCGGAAGTCTTAGGTTATTTCTGTAACCTTCAGTTATGAGTCATTTTCTTTATGTTGCCTTCAGGTCTCAATTCCTGCAAGTGTTTACAGAATTCAACACCAAACCAATAGCCACCAAAACTCATATTTTTATGTTTTCCTCCCCAAACTCAACTGTAATTCCTAATTCCTCATCCTCCACCACAAAAATTCATCAATCTCTCTAGTCAGCTCTGCCACCTTTTGTGATGACTAAGCAATAAACTTTATGGATACACCCCTGATATAACAGAGAACAAAAGTCATGAAAGAAAGTAAAAGGCACATCTCAGATTTCTTGTAATTTGTTATGAAAATAGAAAGAAAAGTTCAATACCAAACTTAAATAAAGGCTAGAACTATATCAGAAGCTTTTCAAGTTAGCATTATATTCTCATATTACAGGAAGTTTCCTAGTGCAGGGAACTTTCTCATGAGCATCGTTACATTTTTAAACCTTACCAGCCTTCAGGAATGAAAAGTGCATCATCTGCATGAAGAAAAACCTTCTGAGAGTAGTCCATGGAGCATTTTGCTCTCGGATATAATGAGAAGTCAGGGTTTTCAAGAGCAACAGAACTGCCAGCAAGAAGAAAACAAAACAAAAAAGATAAACAATCACAAAAATATACAATTCCAAAGTTTGCAGTGGCTAAGCAAACCTTACTCCAATTACATTTTCCTGCTCCTATGAAATGAAGGGAGAACAGAAATTAACTTCTTGTTCCTCACAAAAAAGTGGCATATATGTGGTTTGAGGCCTCACCGAACACAGGCTTTGGGTAAAAAATGGACTTGCAGAAGGGGGGCAATAAACAACTGCAACAAAGAAATACTTCAGCAAAAGGGAAATACAAAATAAGCAAGATCTAATGCATAGAGATAGTCTTAAAGCCAATACCATAACGTAAAGAACAAGGCCAGCAAACTCAGTAGGCAAAAAAGCAGTATCTAGAATAGATTAGTCCTTTTGAGGACAGATAAAGCATTTTTAATTAATCGAAGAGAGTCTGAAATTCTAAAAAACAGAGAAACAGTACAACAAAATGGCAATTTTTCAACTAATAAATAAATTGCTAAAGGGAACTGTCTAAACCAAATGGTTCAATAGTCAAGGGTTCAAACTAAAAGCTTGACATGGAGCTGCGTGAGTAGGAAGAAAGCATTAGCATGCAAAAATAGCGAAGAGTTTTATAGGTTTTTTACAAATAATAAAATTCTGCAAGGGCTATTAGCATTGCCATGAATCTATAACTAGCAGCTAAAGAGAGAAAGTCTCCATAGTGCAGAATATACAAAAACAAAGAAAGAATGAAAGAAAACAGCGGATCATAGCGAGTGCTTGACCTAGATTGAGCATTATTCATCCACAAATTGACAGAAGCTAGTTCTTTTGTCCCCAAAAATGTAGGCTGGCAAAATCAATCAACAGCAAACAACTAGTGAACCACGGAAAGAGGCAAACTAAATAACAACTAAGTGGAGAAAGAAATGCACAAATTGTTTGAATGTCATCCCTAAGACCTTCAAGTTGAACACTCTCTCGATCCTCAGGATCCATTATCAGAACCTGATCACAGACAATTAAAATTCAAACATAATTTAAATTTTCACCATCGTAATAATTCAATATCACACAGTATCAAACGCGATAAACAAGAAAAATAACAGTCGGCCGGCCTCTAGAAACAGCAAAATTCCAACCTGTGCTATATAAATCTGTCGAGGAGCATCGCCAGAAAGCAAACTGGGCTCTACATCAGTAACAGCATCCTGATGTCTTCCTGATTGCAACAAAGAATCAGGACCATTGTCCGTGTTTCGCATACTTTGCTTGCAAAAGTCAATAAAGGTGGGAAACAGTAATTGAACCCACAAACAGTATACCAATAAGAAGAAGCACTTCAAAGCTACATTCACAATAATAATAATCAATCAATTAATAAAAAATGGGAAAAAAATAAAATTACCCTTTCATGGCTTCTGATATCACCGTAAAATACAGGTGCTGTTTTAGATAGCATAGCTTCCACACTAGATGATCCTACCCGTTCCTAAATTTCAATTAAGCAATCACATTCGTTTACTAGAAATAATTCTAAAACATTAAAGAAACCTGCAAGTAATCGAGACCACCATTAGCCGGATTCCATTCGACGAAAGCTTTCCAGTTCTTAATGCATCCATTGAACACCTTTGAAGTCAAAAAATAGTAGTGGTGAATAGATAAGCTCTAAACAAGATAGTATTGATGGAAAGCTCTGAAAAGCAAGAGATATAGAGAAGGAATTGAATTGAATTACAGCGGAGACATTTTTGGATTCGATTTCAGAAGCGAATTCTGTGGGAGAAGGGAGTCGAACTTGTAAAGACTCCTCTTCCATCTTATTTCCAAATCGTTCGCAAATGAGTGAGAAGAGCGAGTTTGAGGTTCGAACTTCAAGGACAGTGAGTGTGAGTTGCCGAGTCAGAAATATTGAAAGGTTCCTGCACCGGCGAGGAAATCGTGCCAGTTGCACTGACAGGGAGAGGAGGTGGTAATTTGGTAGGAGTGCAAGGGTTGATTGTGTAATTTAGAAGAAATCATGGTTTCGAGGGTTAATTATAAGTTTACCCATTGATCGGTCCTTGTAGTTTCAGAAACTATATGTTTGATCCCTGTATTTGCATATTCATTCACAACATTTTTCATTCATTTCATTTTACTTATTTATTTGTTTCAAGATAAAAAGTTTAGAAAAAAGTTATAGATAGTATGAAAATATTTATGAGAAAATAAAACAGATTATTGGTACAAAATACTGTTTAATTAAAAATGACCAGCACTAGTCAAAGGGTCATTTAAATAATGTTTAAACGACAGGGACTAATTGGTTTTATCTTATAAACTATAAGGATTCCATTATAATTAGCTCTATTTTCAATTTTTACATGTGTTTATGGGCCAACACTGGCCTAAATTACTGGTAATTGGATCCTGGGGCTTTGATTTCTAGACCCAGTGACTGTGAACTTAATATGATGGTGTACGTTTTTTTTAAAAAAAAAAGAATTTAATAAATTAGAGTATATCTTTCTCTCTTAAATTGCATTTAGTTAATGTTATGTTACAGAATTATTATATATATATATAAGTACAAAAACAAATTTGATTAAAAATATTAAGATGAAAATATAAAAATAAATATACAGTATATTAATAATAATTTTGAAATAAATTTATATTTTTTTCAAAATAATAAGAGAATAATTCTTTTATCCAAACAATTTCCGTCTCTTTCATCCATATCATTTTACTTGGACAGATGAGCAATAATTTATATTTGGGCTCTAATTATAATGCTTTAACTTTAGCTTTTTCTAGATATTATCATGGGGTTTTGAGCTTGAAGTTTTTTGCGCAGATGGGCACTCAAGATTTGAGGCCTAATGGAAGGAGGAACATACCTACACTGGGATGATCTTGCAAGGTTCCTTTCAGCATATAGCAAGCAAGGTAAGAAAGTGCACTTAACTGCTGCTCCACAGTGCCCGTATCCTGATGCTTGGAGGGAAATGCATTAAAGACAGGTCTTTTCGTTCTCATTAAACCACTGGTTGGTTGATCAGGATTTTCACCCTCTTTTCTCCAACTCGTCTTTCCCTGCTCTAAAAATGGAGATTCGTCCGCTCAATGTTCGCTCCGGAAGCTAGGTAAATTATTGCATGTGCTGATCTTGTGATTGAATTTTAATGTTAACTCGGGTATTCATTTTTTGTCTTTTGTTTTTGTTTTGATAAGGAAGGGAAAGGAGGAGGGGGGTTTGAAAAGGGGCTGGCTGGAAATCGAATGAGGAAAGGAAGAAGACCGCTGTTAGGTTTGGTCATCAGGTATTTGTTGTTTTTCATTTCCATTTTTTTTGCTTTTAGAGTATTAATTGTTAGTTAACAGTTATTGTTAATAAATATTCAACTAATAAGATTGTTAACTCCACTCTCATCCGCAATAATTGATCTAGTCAGTTGTCATCTCAATAGTCTTTAGCAGGTTCAGAATCTTTTATTCCTTATGAAACTCCTGCTCTGCCTCCCCGTAGATGTTTGTTAAGTCTAGCACCTTCTAGGAAGCCCTAGATGCTCAATCTCATTGCCACATTCTACATGTTTATTCTATTCTTTTCTTTCCTGTAATGGATTCCGGTGTTGGCAGTTCTGATCAGCAGTTTCTCCATGGTTTTCGTTCATCAGATAGCTTTCTAAATCAGGGAGAGATGCAGGGTGATCAATTGCATAGGGCTGCTATCTTGGTTAGGAAGAGGAAGTGTGGTTTCCTGAGTTATTCAAGGATGTGCAATTCTATACTTCTGCTGCTTCAAATGGTTATGGCGCGTTGGAGAGGATTTGTTTGGCCTGGGGCATCTTAAGGGCTGATCGTCTAGATTATAATCCTGGTGGTACTGCTGCAGGTGATTCCCATTTTTTTTTCCTGGTTTGTGTCCATAACTTAGTTTTTCTGCTGTCCTCCAATAGTTCTCTCAACGCAATTATGAATATTTACAGCCAATTGTTCTATATAGATGTTATAATTTTCAGGGTTAGATACTTAGATACATGGATCTTTCATGCTCAAGAAGTCATGTGATTGGTGAGGAGGATTAATGATCTTCGGATCCGTCCTCCCCAGCACCCAACAATCAAGAGCATGTAATTGAGTGGCAGAACAGGTTCTGGGAAGTAGCATGGTTGTCATATTGATTAGCACAGGTCTTCTTAAGCAATGAGAATAAGTTTTCTTACTGGCTAGAAAAATCATAAAAATACAAACAGGTCGAAATCTTGGGAAATCTTTCGTCTACAAATTTATCATTATTTGCATGCTGATCATCACAAGGCTGTACGAATAACTATGGTGGATGGTGTTTGTGATTAGGATTCGCAGTTAATAAGGACCTTTCGAATGGGGCCACGGATGGGCTAGGATTGAAATTTGAAAAGTTAAGAATGCCTCTTAGCATTCTTATCTTCGGAGTATGTTCTTATCGTGTTTTAAAATGTTTTTCACTCAGAAATATATTAAAATAATATTTTTTATCTTTTAAAAATTATTTTTGATATTAACGCGTTAAAATGATATAAAAACACTAAAAACATATTCCTATAAAGTAAAGAAAAAATAAAAATAATTTAATTTTTTTTAAAAATGTATTTAAAACACAAAAACAAATAAGGTATAATTAATCTCGTTTTTAGAGGTTTTTAGGTATCTTTTACAGGTGGAGTGTGACATTTAGAGTTGATATGATATGTATTACAGTTTAGTCTTGTTTTCACTTCAAATTGAGCTGAATAGAATCAAAGTCTTGGTTTTGATTTCTAAAACTGTCATGTTGCGAAGGTAAATATTTATTTGCAAAGCTTCAAAACTATCAAAAGTTTGTGCTTCGATAGGAGGAAGGATTTCCAAGCACATAAAAAAAATATCATGTAATAACCGCGTTCCTTCTTGTTTAGTCGTTCCTTTTATGTTGCTTATTTATGCTCATCTAGATGATAATTTTATTGCTAATCTTGCAGTTCACCAGGTCAGGCCATGCTCGATTGATTGGCCATCCAATCATGAGTATAGCTGTTCTTTTCAGCACAGTGGTAAGATAATGCATCATCTCTGTGGAGAATTGTAGGAGAAGTAAC